>Ga0181525_10002613_pt1 | contig 14650 bp, 10 predicted proteins | sample PEATcosm2014_Bin_48_FD_121100 | JGI IMG/M metagenome (GOLD analysis project Ga0181525, IMG submission 121100) | Peatland microbial communities from MTU Mesocosm Facility, Houghton, MI, USA - PEATcosm2014_Bin06_10_metaG | ecosystem: Environmental > Terrestrial > Soil > Wetlands > Peat | place...
GACATATTCATCGGGCAGCATGGCGCGCATATCGTCGAGGGTGAGCTGCTCGACCTTGGAGACTTCATGCGAGGTGCGGAAACCATCGAAGAAATGCACGAAAGGTACACGTGACTCCATGGTTGCAGCCTGCGCGATGAGAGCGGTGTCCATGACTTCCTGGACATTGTTGGAGGCGAGCAGCGCCCAGCCGGTCTGGCGGACAGCCATGACATCCTGATGATCGCCAAAGATGGACAAGCCTTGGGCGGCGATGGAGCGTGCCGCCACATGGATGACACACGGCGTAAGCTCGCCGGCAATCTTGTACATGTTGGGGATCATGAGCAGCAAGCCCTGCGACGAGGTGAATGTGGTCGCCAGGCTGCCGCCTTGCAGAGCTCCATGGAGGGCCGCCACGGCACCGCCTTCGCTCTGCATTTCCATTACGTGTGGCACCGAGCCCCAGATGTTGGGCTTGCCGTCGGAGGACCACTGGTCACTAAACTCGCCCATGGGGGACGACGGGGTGATGGGGTAGATAGCTATGACTTCGTTGGTTTTGTGAGCGACGTAGGCTGCGGCTTCATTGCCGTCAACGGTCACTTTGTTCCGATTCATGAATCGGGTCCTCCAGAGGATGAAAACAAGAGATGCACACACGAAGCGCTTCCGACGGTACTCCGCCAAATGGGCCGACAATCCTTGATGCAATGGATCATTGCACTACGAAGGACACAAAATGGCTGTGACCTAACTCACAAGCAGTGATGGAATACCCGGAAAACCAGACGGAAGCTGAAATTCTCGTGGATTGACTAGGTTGGGGTCCAGCCCACCTTTTTGTCAAGTGGTTTACCGCCGAAATGCACAACTCCCGGCAGAATGCGCTCATCGGAACTTCGGGCGATGGAATAATTCCTTTCGCCGAGGCTGGGCCGGAGATGAAGTTCCGGCTCACTTTACCCACGATACCTACGTCATTAGGAGGACTACGATGAAGAAGCTTCTAGGGCTACTGTTGGTGTTGATGCCGGTGCTGGCACTTGCGCAGAGCGGGATCGACGGCACCTGGCGGATCGACCTGAGCAAAACGCAGTTGGACTCGAAACCGCGGGTCTATGAGTTGAAGGACGGCATGTATAGCTGCTCCTGCGATCCGAATGTCAAGATCAAGGCCGACGGACAGGAACACAAAGTGACCGGCTCGCCCTACGCCGACACCGAGAGCGCAACCGTGGTGAACGACAACACGGTCGTAGTCGCGGGAAAGAGAGATGGCAAACCTGCGTTCCAGGACACGATAACTGTTGCGCCCGACGGCAAAACCATGGCCACCAAATTCGAATTCCATCCCAGCGTGAACGATCAGGTGGTGACGTATAACTCTAAATTTGTGCGGGTTGGAGAACCAGAGATGGGAGCCCATGCGCTCTCTGGCTCCTGGGTGCGGGACAAGATCGAATCGGCATCCGACAACGGGCTGACCTTTACCTATGCCATGACTGGCGACGGGGTGAACTTCAAGCAGAGCGACGGGGAATCCTACAGCGCCAAGTTCGACGGAAAAGATTATCCCTACAATGGCGATCCCACGGTAAGCACGGTTTCGCTGAAGAAGATCGACAGCCACACCTTTGAAGAAATCGACAAGAAGGATGGCAAAGTGGTTGGGATGGCGCGAATTTCGCTTTCCCCAGACGGCAAGTCACTCACCCTGGTGAGCCAGGATATGCGGCAGGGTGTCACCGACACCTTTGTTGCCGACAAACAGGAAAAACAAGAGGCGGAGAAGTAGCGACAGGAAGGTCTACGGTGCCGCAAAGGCACCGTAGAACACGCTCACTTGGCGGAATGGAACTCGGGCAGGCCGATGGTAATGTGGGCATCGAGATCGCGCTGCAAGGCAGGCGTGGGAGTGACGGAATAGACGAGAATGAGCCAAGGACCGCTGGAGGTGGCGGCAACGCGCAGGCCCAAGCGGCGGGAAAGCTTCTCGCCAGGGAGTTGGTAGGGGAGAGTGCCATCGAGGTTGAAGGTGAGACTGCCTTCGGCGCGGCGCTGGAGACTGGCGCGCCTGAGCAGAGGCACCCCCAGGGAGCGGACCAGCACGGTGGCAAAATCCGCGGTGGCGGCGCGGTCATCCAGGGTTGTGGGCGGCACCATATCCGGGACGCATCCCTGAGGCATGGCAACGATGGCGAGCGCGGGATGCACATCCGTGATCATCTCCGTCGCCGGATCGGCGGCGGTGAAGAGCACTCGCGAGCAAGCGCGGAAGAGGGCGCGGCGGCGGTCACTGACTCCGGGGTCGTCGAGGGGATCGCGCATCAGCTCCGTCACCCGGTCGGCTTGATCGCTGGGCAGCGCCTGCCAGCCCCGGGGCAGCACGGCACGCACTCCGAGAGCGGCATCGGCAAAGGTGCCGCGGGAGAACTCGCCGAGCGGGACAGACTTGCCGGGTGAGGCCCGGAGAGTTGCTTCGACCAAGCCGGTAGGAAGGGCCGGGCCGTAGTACAGACGGGCCGGCTCCGGAGCAGGCTGCGCGGCGTTAGTGATCACGTCTGGGGTGATGGTGTCGGGGGAGCTGGCGGAAGCAGACCCGGTACACGTAGACTGGTCCCGCTTCAGGAATTCAAGGTGCTCCAAGGCAGCTCTGAGAGAGGCAGCGAGATCGTCGGCGTGCGAAAAAATGGCCATTTGCAGGACGTAGCCTCGCTGGGCAAGAAAATAACTGCTCTCATTGCCAGGGCCCGGAGCATCGTTGAAAATATTGAGCCGGTAGAACTTGTGGTCATCGACGGAAAGCCCGTGGGGCCCGTTGGTGGGGAAACCTGCATCGCGCGCCATCCGAACCCTGGCCTTGGCGGCCAGGTGCGCGGGATTTTCCGAGCCGTCCGCGAAGGCGGAGATGAAAAGATCGGCGTAGCGGTCGAGCCGCCAGAGGCGCAGGGCGAGCAGCATATGACGGCGATTCGATTCCACGGGAAGAAAGAGCGGCTCGGACTTGAGTTCCGGGGGCAGGGTGAGGCGAAAACCGAAATAGGGATTGCAGTAGGAGGATCGCGCCAGCCACGCTACCTCGGGGTAGGGCTGGGCCGATGCGACGGAGCAGAAAAGGCCGAGGCAGATGAGAAGGAGAACAATGTGCTCGGCCGGGCTTGGCAGGTGGAGCGATCGGGGCGCGATTCGAGTACAATCGAATTTTCCGGGAAATCTTAGCATCCGGCTTAATCCAGCTTCTTGGGACCTGCCTTGATCAATCAGTTTGCGGCTATGATCGCGCTTGTACCACGGCCAAGCCCGGTGGTGCAATTTTTGCAGAAGCAGACCAACCCTGCTTTCAAGGGACTGTATCACGCCAACGGTTTCGACATGGCGCTGCTGATCCCCTACTTCATCGTGCTGGTGATTCTGGCCTCGTATGGCTTCCATCGCTATCAACTGGTTTGGATGTACTACAAGCATCGTAAGAACAAGACGACCAGCCCAAAATCCTTATTCCCCCAACTGCCCCGAGTCACCATCCAGTTGCCCATCTTCAACGAGCAATTTGTGGTGGACCGGCTAGTGGAGTCGATCTGCAATCTGGAGTACCCGCGGGATCTGCTGGATATTCAGTTGCTCGATGACTCGACCGACGAGACGGTGGCGGTGGCGGCAGAAGTGGTGGCTCGCTACCGGGCACTGGGACACGACATTGTGCACATCCATCGCAGCGACCGTACGGGCTTCAAGGCGGGCGCGCTGGAACATGGACTGCAGAGCGCCAAGGGCGAGTTCGTGGCCATCTTTGACGCCGACTTCACGCCACCAACCGACTGGATCATGCGGGTGATCCATCACTTCGCCGAGCCCAACATCGGCATGGTGCAGACGCGCTGGACTCACATCAACCGGCACTACTCGTTCCTGACCGAAGTGGAAGCGATTCTGCTGGACGGGCACTTTGTGCTGGAGCATGGCGGGCGTTCGCGCGCGGGAGTTTTCTTCAACTTCAACGGCACGGCGGGAATGTGGCGCATCCGGGCGATTGAGGAAGCGGGCGGCTGGCAACACGATACCCTGACCGAAGATACGGATCTGAGCTATCGCTGCCAATTGAAGGGCTGGAAATTTCTCTACCTGCAGGACGTGGAGTGTCCGGCGGAGTTGCCGATCGAGATGACCGCCTTCAAGACGCAGCAGGTGCGCTGGGCGAAGGGTTTGATTCAGTGCTCGATCAAGGACCTGCCGAAGGTGATGAAAGCCGATGTGAGCCGGCGGGAAAAGATCGAGGCGTGGTATCACCTGACGGCGAATCTGAGTTACCCGCTGATGATCATGCTCTCGGTGCTGCTGCTGCCGGCGATGGTGATTCGCTTCTACCAGGGCTGGTTCCAGATGATGTACATCGACGTGCCGCTGTTTCTGGCCTCGACATTTTCGATTTCGAGCTTTTACCTGGTCTCGCAGAAAGAATTGTTTCCCACGCGATGGTGGCGAACTTTCTTCTACTTACCTTTCCTGATGGCCCTGGGAATCGGTTTGACGATTACCAATTCCAAGGGTGTGATCGAGGCGCTGCTGGGGAAACAATCGGCGTTTGCGCGCACTCCGAAATACAGCGTGCAGGGCAAGGGGCAGACGAATGCCGCGGCGCTGGCGGCGAGAAAATATCGCAAGCGCCTGGGAGCGATTCCATGGATCGAACTGGCCGTGGGTTGCTACTTTGCGATGACAGTGTGGTACGCCATTGCAAATGAAAACTACATCACGGTTCCCTTCCTGATTCTGTTTGTGTACGGATACTGGTACACCGGATTGATGTCGCTGCTGCAAGGACGCTTTGACCTGTTAGGACGCGGCTCTGGCAGCAATGCGGAAGAACACGTCAAGCCGTTTCCGGTTGGGGTTTAACCACCAGGTAAGAAGAGCAATCGGAGCTCAACGCGCAACTCCAGCGCCGGCAGGTTTATACTCGGCTGTCATGAAGCTTCGCACGCTACCGGCAGTAGTTCTCCTCCTCTGCGCAACCGCACTCTTCAGCTCTGTACTCACGACGCGACTGTGGGCGCTCGACCGTCAACCGGGCGCGGACTATCGCGTGCGGCGGGTGGCATTATCCAAGAAGCTGAATGGCGGAGTGGCCGTGCTGTTTGCGGCGACGGAGGCGGAAGGCCCCAACGCCATCTACGGATTCCGGCAAGACAATGATTTTTTCTACCTGACGGGCTGGGCTGAGCCTGGTGCCGCAGTGATCATTGCGCCTGCGGTGGAAGCCACGGGCGACACTCCGGCGCGCGCGTACACGGAGGTTCTGTTCCTCCCGGCGCATAACCTGACGCAGGAGAAATGGACCGGACCAAAGCTCGGCGCGGACGACCCGAAAGCCGCTGAGATCACCGGCTTCGACCGGGTGGCGAACTTGGAGCAGATGCACGATCTGCTGCTGCAAATCGTGCCGCAACCGCGGGCAGTGATTTACTCGGCGATGGCCGAAGCACCGGAGACAACGCCCTCGACCGCCCCCTTGGAATGGCTGAAGCGCAGCAATGCGTTTCCGAATTACGTCTCCTATGTGGGAGTTGAGGACAAGATTGCGGAGCTGCGCAAGCACAAAGATGCCGGGGAGATCGAACGGATTCGCCACGCGACCGAGGCTTCGATGGCGGGGCACCGGGCGGCGATGCAGGCGATGCGTCCGGGGCTGTACGAGTACCAGATTGCGGCGCTGATGCAGTACAAGTACATGGACGGGGGCTGCGAGCGTCCGGCATATGCGCCGATTGTAGGCTCGGGATTTTACTCGACGGTGCTGCATTACTCGGAAGACTCGAACCAGATCCACGATGGCGACGTGGTGGTAATGGACGTGGCGGGCGAGTACGCCATGTATGCCAGCGACATCACGCGAACCCTGCCGGCCAACGGACACTTCACGCCGCGGCAACGCGAGATTTACAATGTGGTGCTGGGCGCGCAACGAGCGGCGATGCAGGCGGCGGTGGCGGGCAAAAGCACGTTGGGCAAAACCGAACCGAATTCGCTCTACCAAATTGCTTACGACTACATCAATACCCATGGCAAGGATCTGCACGGCGAAGCGCTGGGCAAATACTTCATTCATGGGCTGGGACATCGCGTGGGACTGGAAGTGCACGACGTGGGCTCAGGCCCGCTGGATAAAGGCGACGTGTTCACGGTGGAACCGGGAATATATATTCCCGAGGAAAAAATCGGGGTACGGATTGAAGACATTGTGATGCTGGATGAAAGCGGTAAGCTGGTGAATCTGACCGCCGAACTGCCGCACACGGCGGAAGAAGTGGAAGCGGCGATGCACAGATAAGCGATCGAAAAGGTAGGCTCGTGCGGGCACTACTCTGGTATGCTAGAACCTTGTGAACATCAAAGTTCTTTTTGCGATTCTGGTGGTGTCGTCAGCAGCTCTCATCGGAGTGGCAATTGCAGTGTTTGTTCGCGTCCGGTGGCATTTAAAGTCGCGGCGGACACAGGCACGGCATCTGGCGGAAGCAGCGCGGGAGAGCGGCCGGGATGCTTAATTGCCGCAAGCGATGATCCGCGACGGATGGCACGGCGATCCGGAGAACCGAAGTTCCGCGCCACACTGATTTCGACAGGGCGGCATCTCACTCGTACTCTCATTGCGGGCCACTTGGCCCCGGAAAAAAGGTCTATGAGCACCATCGGTTCCGAAGCGATAGAAATCAAGATTGCACACAGTCCGGATTCGGACGACGCGTTCATGTTCTACGGTCTGGCGACCAACAAGGTTCGCGTTCCGGGTCTCAAGTTCACCCATGTCCTTTGCGACATTGAGACGCTGAACCACCGGGCGATTAGCGAAGCCTACTTTGACGTGACCGCGATCTCCTTCCACGCGTATCCGTACCTGCAGGACCGCTATGCGCTGATGCCGAGCGGCGGCAGTGTAGGCGATGGTTACGGCCCGATGATCGTCGCGGCCAAGACCTTTTCGCTTGACGAAGTGAAGAAGCTGAAGATCGCCATCCCTGGTACGCTAACCACGGCGGTGCTGGCGCTCAAGCTATTTGCGCCCGAGATTCAGACCGAAGTGGTGCCCTTCGATAAGATCATTCCCGCCATCCTGGAAGGCAAGTACGATGCCGGGCTGATCATCCACGAAGGCCAGCTTACGTACGACAAGTGCGGGTTGCGCCGCATTCTGGACCTAGGCAAGTGGTGGCGCGAGTTAACCGGATTGCCGCTGCCTCTGGGAGCCAATGCAATCCGCAAGGATCTGGGTGCGGAGACCATCGCCAAGGTTTGCAAAGCATTGCGCGACAGCATTCAGCACGCGCTCGACAACCGCGAGCAGGCACTGGCATACGCCATGCAGTTTGCCCGCGATCTGGACACGAGAGATGCCGACAAATTCGTTGGCATGTATGTGAACGAGCGCACCCTGGACTACGGCGACGATGGTCGCGCGGCGGTGGCCAAGCTGCTCAACATGGGCCACGAAAAAGGCATAATTCCGCAGGCAATCAAGTTGGAGTGGGTGAGCGAAACGGCATCCGCAAACAAGGTGTAGCAGTAGAGATAGTGTGGGGACAGATATACCGGTCGAGGCTCCGCATCGTGCGGGGCCTCTGCTTTTGCGCGCTACTTTAATTGTCAATCGGCTGGCAACCGGATGGGGCTGCTCCGCTAAACTGGGTTCGTATGCTCCAGGACGAAGGATTCCAAGTGGGACTTAATACGACGCTTGATACGAAGCACCAGACGAGGCGCCAGACGTTGATGATCGACGCCGACGACACGTTGTGGGAAAACAATATTTACTTTGAGCGCGCGATTGCAAACTTTATCTCATTTCTGAATCACAGCCACTTCACCGCCGCGCAGGTACGGCACAAGCTGAACGAGGTGGAGCACGAAAACATTGCGAAGCTGGGATATGGACTGCACAGCTTCGCGGCCGCGCTGGTGGCTACCTTCGAGCGGCTCTCGGTGGAGCCGCTGACCCCGGCGTTGCATGAGACCATTCACGGCTTCGCCAAGGTCATTGCCGAGCAGCCGATTGAGCTGCTGAAACACGTCTCGCCTACGCTCGACGAGCTACGCCAGCGGCATCGGCTGCTGCTGGTGACCAAAGGCAACGTGCGGGAGCAGACGGCCAAGGTGGAGCGCTCCGGGCTGAAGCCGTACTTTGAGGCCGTGGAAGTGGTCGCCGAGAAGAACGCGGAGAGCTATCACGCCATCGTCGAAAAGTACGGGCTGGAGCGGAGCACAACCTGGATGGTAGGCAACAGTCCGAAATCCGACATCAATCCGGCCATCGCCGCCGGACTGAACGCGGTGTTCATTCCACACTCCGAGACCTGGATTCTGGAGCACGCCGAGCTTTGCACGGCGCCGGAGCCGCAGAAACTGCTGACGCTGGAGCGGTTCGGACTGCTGAGCGAAGTATTCTGAAAGTACAGACAACCCCAGCAGAAATGCAGAGTATTCTTTCTTGAAAACTTTCTTGCCGAAGCGGGTTCATACTCGCAAGCGGGATGAACTTTGCTGTGCCGGAGGTGGGAATGCCTCGGAAGAAGCTGATGCTGGCGGCGCTGGCGCTGCTGTTGGTCCTGCCCTCCTCTTCCCTGTTTGCCCGGAAACATAACAATAAGCAAGTGGCGGCTCCGGCCGTGCCGCAGATGGATGAGCGCGAGCGGGCGATTCATGCGCTGAACCGGCTTACGTTTGGGCCGCGTCCGGGAGATGTGGACCGGGTGCTGGCCGTGGGCGTGGACCGGTGGATCGATCAGCAGCTCGCGCCGGAAAGGATCGACGACCGGGTGCTGGAGGCGCGGCTGGCGCCGTATCGCACGCTGCGGATGTCGGCGACGGAGATGGTAGAGAACTTTCCTCCTCCGCAGGTGCTGAAGGCGGTCGCGGAGGGAAAGCTACCGATGCCGCGCGATCCGCAACTCAAGGCGGTGTATGCGGCGGGGATCGCGCGGCTGAACGACCGGCAGGCGACGAAGAACGCGCAATCTGCAGACCAAGCCGCGCAAAATGCGGATCTGCTGGAGATGAGTCCCGACGACCTTACGCAGGAGATGAAGGCGAGACGGCAGAGTGCGCGGGAGCATGCGCGCTCGCGGGCGCTGGACCTGATGGAACTGCCGCCGGGAGTGCGCACGCAGAATCTGGCGGCGATGGATGCAGATGAGCGGCGCGGCTTCTGGCGGGCGCTCTCGCAGGACGACCGCGAGAAGCTGACGGCGGATATGACTCCGCAACAGAAGGAGCTGCTGCTCTCGCTGGAGAATCCCGTGGCGGTGGTGAACGGTGAGCTGATGCAGTCCAAGCTGCTGCGCGCGACCTACAGCGAGCGGCAACTGCAGGAGGTGATGACCGACTTCTGGTTCAACCACTTCAACGTGTTTATCGGCAAGGGAGCGGACCGGTATCTGATCACCGGATATGAGCGCGATGTGATTCGTCCGCGTGCGCTGGGCAAGTTCAAGGATTTGCTGCTGGCGACGGCGAAGAGTCCGGCGATGCTCTGGTACCTGGACAACTGGCAGAGCGTGGGACCGAACTCGGTGGCGGCGGCACGCGGCAGAAATAATGGAAAGCCCGCGCCGGGATTGAACGAGAACTATGCGCGCGAGGTCATGGAGCTGCACACGCTGGGAGTAAACGGGGGATACACGCAGAAGGATGTGACCGAACTGGCGCGGGTGCTGACAGGATGGACGCTCGAAGAGCCTAGGCTGGGCGGAGGATTTGTCTTCCGCGAGCCGCGCCACGAGCCCGGAGACAAGACCGTGCTGGGACACACCTTCCACGAAAACGGCGAGCGCGAGGGCGAAGCGGCACTGGAGATGCTGGCCCGGCAACCGGCAACCGCGAGGTTCATCTCCGCTAAACTGGCGCAACGATTTGTCAGCGATACGCCTCCGCCAGCGCTTGTGGAGGCGATGGCGAAGACTTTCCTCGAGAGCGATGGCGACATCAAAGCCGTGATGCGGACCATGCTCGGCGCACCTGAGTTCTGGGAGAAGAGCGCCTATCGCGCCAAGGTGAAGACGCCGCTGGAATTCACGGTGTCGGCGATTCGCGCCACCGGGGCCGACATCCAGCGCACGCAGAGCGTTGCCGACGCGCTGAACCGCATGGGAATGCCGCTCTATGGCGCGCAGCCGCCGACTGGCTATTCGATGCGGGAGGAGAGCTGGGTGAACTCTGGAGCACTGCTGAGCCGGATGAATTTCGCGCTGGCGCTGGGCACGGGCAAGCTGGCGGGAGTTCGCATGGACGCCGCTGTGCTGGCAGGCAGCGGCGCGAGCGCGGAGGACCTGCTGCGCACGCTGGAAGGGACGCTGCTGGCCGGTGAGGTTTCCGCGCAGACGCATGAGACGATTGCGCGGCAGATGAACGATCCGTTGATGACGGGCCGCAAGTTGGATGATCCTCCGCGTCCGATAAACCAAGGCGCGGTGGCTGGACTGATACTGGGCTCGCCGGAATTCCAACGGCGATAGGAGAAGTTGCGATGGGAATCACGCGGCGGATCTTCCTGAAGAGCGGGGCGATAACCGTGGCGGGAATGGCGGCGGTGCCGCAGTTTTTGGCCCGGGCGGCGATGGCTGCCAGTGCGGCCCCGGCACACAAGCGGCTGGTGGTGATTTTCCAGCGTGGCGCGGCCGACGGGCTGAACATCGTGGTGCCGCACGGGGAAGCGGCCTACTATGCGATGCGTCCGGGGATTGCGATTCCCCGGCGCGATGTGATCGACCTGGACGGATTCTTCGGACTGCACCCGGCGATGAGCGCGCTGAAACCGCTTTGGGATGCGAAGCAGTTGGCGATCGTTCATGCCGCCGGATCGCCCGATCCGACGCGCTCACACTTTGACGCCCAGGACTTTATGGAGAGCGGCACGCCGGGAGTGAAGACCACGGAGGACGGCTGGCTGAATCGCGCCCTGGCAGCTTCAGCTGCAAAAACGGAGGCTGCAAAAGAGGATGGGGCGTTTCGGGCGGTGGCTTTGGGGACGGCGCTACCACGCATTCTGAGCGGAAGTGCTCCGGCGCTGGCCCTGGGCAATGTGAATGACTTTGGCGTGGCGCCGCGCAATCCGCAGGGGCAGCCGCTGGCTAATACCTTTGAATCGATGTACGCCGAGAGCGTGGATGCGGTGCTGCACGGCACCGCGCAGGAGACCTTCGACGCGGTGAAGATGTTGAAGGCGGCAGATCCGTCGCGGTATCGGCCTGCGGCGGGAGTTACTTATCCGAAGGGCCGCTTTGCCGACGCGCTGAAGCAGACGGCGCAACTGGTGAAGGCGAACCTCGGAGTGCAGGTGGCATTTACCGACATCGGCGGTTGGGACCATCACGTGAATGAGGGTTCGAGCGAGGGGCAGTTGGGGAATCTGCTGAAGGAATTCAGCGGCTCACTGGCCGCCTTCTGGCTGGACCTGGGAGTACTGGCCGAGGATACGGTGGTGGTCACGATGAGCGAATTTGGCCGCACCGCCCGCGAGAACGGAACCCGAGGCACCGATCACGGCCACGCTAACGCGATGCTGGTGATGGGCGGCGCAGTGCGCGGAGGCCGGGTGTACGGGCGCTGGCCGGGACTCGAAGAACATCAGCTCTACGAGCAGCGCGATCTGGCGCTGACCACGGACTTTCGCCAGGTGATCGCCGAGGCGGTAGCGAAGCAGCTCGGCAATCCGAGGCTGGAACGCGTGTTTCCCGGCTTCAGCAATCCGGGATATTTGCACATGCTGGGGTGAGGCTTTTCTCGACGGTGACTGACGGCCTCTCACCTCTTCCGCTGCCGCTTCTTCCAGTCCCGCTAACAGTTCCAGAATCGAGATAGTGAGTTACCTCGGCTGGGTTCCGCCATCTGACTCCGGTTGTCGATATCTGGTACGGCTATGCGAGTTGGGGTATACTCCTGCCGTTACCCTCCGCATGGAGGAACACGGAAAGGAAGCTCCCTTTCAATGACTGGAAAAGTCTTTTTCCGGAAGCGGCACCGCTACGTCGATGGTGCCGGGGTGCCGCGCTATCTCCTGATGGCGGCCGAAGGTCTGAATCTCGACGTTTACGGGCAGCACCTGCGGATGAGCGAACTGAAAGCCATCGCAGAGGCGACCGGGGCAGAACTCGTCGTGAGCAGCCAGCAACCCGCAACAACATTCCATAGCGATTCCGACTCATGTAGTGGTCCTCCGAGGACATTGGAAAATCTCTCGGAGCCTAGTTTGGTGACTGCCAAGGCAATCGCTCGCCTCACGTGGGCTGACGAGGAAGGTCGTAAGCATACGCTGGCCGGGGATGCCAACGTCCTTGCAAGACGGCTCAGAACCCTCCGTTCCGAGGCTAAGCTGATGCTGCTCAATGGAGAAGTAATTGGTGAATGTACCCGGCTTAAGGTGGCAGGCGACAGTCGAGTGGCTCGTTGGATTTGGTCGTATAAGTCACCTAGTAGACCAAAATACAAACTTGGCGATACTCCCTGCCCAAACTGCCTTAAATCCGACCACAAAAGGTGCCGTAAGCATTTGAAAGATGGAACCTGTTGCAGTTGTTGGTGCCCCGTCGCTACCGATTACCGCTACGAACTGCTCATATCAAACAAAAGAAGGTAGTAACCGACATCCTGCTTCTTGTGTTCAGGTCGGTATCCTTGACCCTTGTGACCCGAATTTCCGGAAAGGATCAGGATGGCTGCTCAATGGCCCCTGCTGGCGATTCCGGATGATACATCGCCAAGTCGCTCACAATCCCGAAACGGAAGCGTGTGGTTGAACGCAGCTGAACGTTAGGGGCGGGTGGCGGTAACAAGAAGGGCGCCGATGCGCTTGAATTCGCGCAACTCCTCGGAGTTGGCAAACCACTTACCGGTGTACTCGTCGGGCGTGGGAGTGAGATCGGGGATGCGCTCGGAGTGGGCTTGCTCAAAGCCGTCTTCGGTGAGCATGATGAGGTACTCGGCCTCGCTGTGCACCTGCACGGGGACGTTCAGGGCATCCACCCAGCGCAGCGAGTATGGATTCTCGCGGTAGAGATTGATGAGCAGGAACATCTTTCCGCCGGGGTCCATGACCCGGTAGAGTTCGCGCAGCGCCTTGTGTTGATCGGCATAGTAGTAGAGCGACTCGATGGAGAGCACCTTCACGATGCTGCCGGCGTCAAGCGGAAGTTCTTCGGCGGAGCCGGTGAGGAAGCGCAGGTTCTCAATGCCGACAGAGGCGGAAGTGGCGCGCGCGATCATCTGGTCGCTGACATCGACGCCGACAACCAAGCTGGGTGCAACCTTGCCGGCCATCAGGCGCGAAGCCCATCCCGCTCCGCAGCCCAGGTCGAGCGCGGTGTCGCCGGGCGCAAGCTTCATGCGGTCGATGGTTTGGCGGGCGATGGAGAGGTGGTGCTCCTCCATCTGTTCGCCACGTCCTTCGGCGGCCCACTGGTTGAATTCTTCGCGGAGTTGCTGGTCCCGAGACTCGCTCATCGGAATTCACCTCGCATCTGCTTGCTTGATGACGCAACCTGAAACCGCTGTGCGCTTGGCTGCCAACCCACATTCTCCCAGCCACAGGGCGGCTATGGGCCACAAGCTTCGCAGCCGGGCAAATTCCAAAATACAAATCGCCGCGGGCGCTCTGTCAATATGCGTGCAGCTTCTGAATGGCCGCGAAGATGTCATCGGCCTGGGGCAGAATAGCGTCTTCAACTTGCGGCGAGTAGGCGACAAAGGTGTCCTTGGCCCCGATGCGCTGCACCGGAGCATCCAGTTTATCGAAGAGTTCGCTGCCGATGCGGGCGGCGATTTCGGCGCCATATCCCCAGCTCAACATGTCTTCGTGGACGACCAAGACACGGCTGGTCTTGCTGACCGAGGCGGCAATGGCCTCGAAATCATAGGGGTTGAGGGTGCGCAGATCGAGCACCTCAACGCTGATGCCATGCTCGCGCTCCAGCCGTTGCGCGGCCCGCAGAGAGCGCGGAACAGTAGCGCCGTAGGTGACCACCGTAATGTCGGTGCCCTGTTTCCAAATGCGCGCTTTGCCAAAGGGGATCGTGTAATCCGGGCCGGGATAGGGAGCGCGGCCAAAGGGCTCGCGGTAGAGCCGCTTGTGTTCGAGGAAGAGCACGGGATCGTCGCAGCGAATGGCGGTGCGCAGCAGGCCGGCGGCATCGAGCGCGTTGGAGGGAAATACCACGTGCATGCCGGGGGTGTGCGTAAAGATGCTCTCGCCGCACTGCGAGTGATAGACGGCACCGCCGGTGAGATAGCCTCCGATGGCGACCCGGACGACCGCCGGGCAGGAGAATGCGTCATTGGAGCGCCAGCGAATCAGCGGCAGCTCATTGCGAAGCTGGTGCATGGCGGGCCAGATGTAATCGAAGAACTGAATCTCGACCACCGGCTTGAGTCCGCGAGTCGCCATGCCGAGGGCGCGGCCCACGATGTTAGCCTCGGCGAGCGGCGAGTTGAAGACGCGGTCAGAGCCGAACTGGCGCTGCAGACCGGCGGTTAGTTTGAAGACTCCGCCCTTGCCCTTGAGCTTCTTGTCATCCAGATACTCGGGGTTGGAGCAGTCGGCGACGTCTTCGCCGAAGATTATGACGCGCTCGTCGCGCTGCATCTCATCGCGGAGGCAGGTGTTGATGAGGTCGGCCATGGTGCGATC
>Ga0181525_10002614_pt1 | contig 14643 bp, 13 predicted proteins | sample PEATcosm2014_Bin_48_FD_121100 | JGI IMG/M metagenome (GOLD analysis project Ga0181525, IMG submission 121100) | Peatland microbial communities from MTU Mesocosm Facility, Houghton, MI, USA - PEATcosm2014_Bin06_10_metaG | ecosystem: Environmental > Terrestrial > Soil > Wetlands > Peat | place...
CGCAGATGGAACTGGCTGCGATCAACGTGAAGCGCGATACTCCTTTGGCAGCCGCGCATGCGCTGGCGCAAAGCACACTCGATACGGAGATGAAGACGCTCGAAGCCGACAAGGCGGCCGTGACGACGGCGCAGGCGAATGTGGAGGCAGCGGAGCTGAATGTTGGTTTCACAAAGGTGCGTTCGCTGATTGACGGGGTGGCGGGGCTGGCGCAGTTGCAGGTAGGCAGCCTGGTGGGAACCACTTCGGTATTGACCTCGGTGTCGCAACTGGACCCGATCAAGGTTTACTTTTTCATCAGCGAGCAGGAGTATCTGGCGCTTTCGACGCGTGTGCGCACCAGCGGGCGGGGCGATCTGGTGAGCAGTGGGAACGAGATTCCGCTGACGCTGACACTTTCGAACGGCAAGGTGTATCCGCACAAAGGGCGCATCATTTTTGTGGACCGCTCGGTGAGCGCGCAGACCGGGAGTTTGAAGCTGGCGGCCAGTTTTGAAAACCCGGGGAATCTCCTTCGACCCGGACAATTTGGACGGGTGACGGCGGAGACGGAGGTATTGCGCGGCGCGATCCTGATTCCACAGCGGGCGGTGAATGTGCTGCAGGGGCTGGATCAAGTGGTGGTGGTGACGCCGGATAACACAGCGCATATAAAAACAGTTCAACTCGGGCCGCAAAAGGGACAGAAGGTGGTGGTGTCGAGCGGCCTCCAGGCGGGTGACGAGGTAGTGACCGAAGGCCTGGACAAGTTGAGGGACGGTATGCAGGTGAATCCGCAGCAGCCCGGCGCAAAACAAGTGACTACTGCGATGACAGCGGCGCGGAAATCGAAGGGTAAGTAGAGTGTCGCGCTTCTTTATCGGGCGGCCCATCGTCGCCATCGTGATCGCGATCCTGATGGTGATCGCGGGTGCGGTGTCGATGCTGAGTCTGCCTACCGCGCTGTTCCCCAACATCGCGCCGCCTGAAATTCTAGTGCAGGCGACGTATCCGGGCGCCGATGCGCGCACGCTCGAACAGGCGGTGGCAACACCCATCGAGCAGCAGATGAACGGCGTCGACAACATGAATTACATGGTGTCGGTGAACGCCAGCAATGGCTTGACGCAGCTCACGGTGGACTTCGACGTGAAGACCAATGCAGATACGGATCAGATTCTGACGGAGCTGCGCGTGTCCCAGGCGCAGAGCCAGCTTCCGTCACAGGTTTTGCTGGCGGGACTGACGGTGCAGAAGTCGCAGTATTCGCCGCTGATGTTGCTGGCGCTATCGTCTCCGCATGCGACTTACGACGCGGTGTTCCTGGCCAACTACGGGTACATCAATCTGGTGGACGAGATTACGCGCGTGCCGGGCGTGTCTCGCGTGCAGGTGTTCGGAGCAGGCCAGTATGCGCTGCGGGTGTGGGTGGATCCGGATCAATTGGCGAAATTGAGCGTCACGGTGCCGCAGATTACCGCGGCCATACAAACCCAGAACAATGTGAATCCCTCGGGACAGATTGGTGGCGAGCCCGTCCCGAAAGGGCAGGAGTCCACTTACACGGTACGAACCCAGGGGCGCCTGGTGAGTGCGGAGGAGTTCGGCAATATCATTCTGCGCAGCAATGCGGATGGCTCCGTCTTGCACCTGCGCGACGTTTCGCGGATCGAACTGGGCGCGCAGACATACAATATCGCGGGACGCTTCAAAGGGGAGCCGTCGGCGATTCTCGCTATTTACCAGTTGCCGGGATCGAATGCCGTGCAGTGCGCCAAAGATGTACGGGCGAAGCTGGATGAGTTGAGCGCGAAGTTCCCGCCGGATATGCGGTCCGACGTGGCGCTCGACACCACCGCGGCGGTCAACGCGGGCATTCACGAGATCGTGGTGACGCTGGGGATTTCCCTCGCGCTGGTGATTCTGGTGGTGTACATCTTTCTGCAAGGATGGAGGGCCACGCTGATTCCATTGCTGGCGGTGCCGGTGGCCCTGATCGGCACGTTCATGGTTTTTCCTTTGCTGGGATTTTCCATCAATACGCTCTCTCTGTTCGGCCTGGTTCTGGCAATCGGCCTGGTGGTGGACGACGCCATAGTCGTGGTGGAGGCGGTGGAAAAGCATATCGAGGACGGCATGAGTCCGCTGGACGCTTCGTATAAAGCCATGGAGCAGGTGTCCAGCCCGGTGATCGCCATCGCTTTGATTCTGACGGCTGTGTTTGTGCCCACGGCTTTTATTCCGGGTATTACGGGGCGGTTGTATCAGCAGTTCGCCGTGACCATTGCCATCTCGGTGATCATCTCGGCGTTTAATGCGCTCACGCTGAGTCCGGCGCTTTGTGCACTGCTGCTGAAACCGAAGCAGGAATCAAAAGGACCTCTGGCGTGGTTCTTCGGCAAGTTCAATCGCGCGTTCGCATGGGTGACGAAGGGCTATGTGAAGACTTCGGGAATCCTGGTGCGGCGGTTCGCAATTGCCATCGTACTGTTGCTGGCGGTGTGTGCGGCGGTGGTGCTGCTGGGGGCCCGGCTTCCGGGAGGTTTTCTGCCCACCGAAGATCAGGGTTATGCGTACGTGAATCTGCAGTTGCCGCAGGGCGCTTCACTGCAGCGGACTATCGAGGCGGCGAAGTCCGTTGAGGACGCGCTGAATCAGGTGCCTGGTATAGAAAGCGTCACGTCGGTGGCGGGATTTAGCTTGCTGAGCCAGACGCAGAGCACTTACAACGGCTTCTTTTTCGTGGGATTCGACCCCTGGGATCAGCGCAAGAGCGCGGAGCAGCGCTTTGCCGGGTTACAGGCCAACCTGGCGCGCGCACTGGCTGGAGTAAAACAGGGCATCGCATTTTCGTTCCCGCCTCCAGCGATACCGGGGCTGGGGAGTTCAGGCGGGGTGAGCATCGTACTCGAAGACCGATCGGGCGGCAGCGATCCGGCGTTCCTTACCTCGAATCTGACTAAGTTTCTAGGCGCGGCCGCCAAGCTCCCGGAGATTGCGGTGGCAATTCCTACCTACTATCCGGCGGTTCCGCAATTGTATGTGGATGTGGATCGCGAAAAAGTCGCCCAGCAACAGGTAAGTCTTGGCGACGTCTATACAACGATGCAAGCGTTCATGGGCGGATCGCTGGTGAATTATTTTAACGTCTTCGGGCGGCAGTGGCAGACTTATGTGGAAGCCGAGGGCAAGGTGCGCACCCATATCGAGAACATCGGGCGATTTTATGTTACGGCGGCCAATGGGAGCCGAGTTCCATTGAGCGCCGTGACTACCGTGCGGCGTACCACCGGGGCTGAGTTCACCACTCGCTTCAATGAATATGAGGCGGCGCAGATCACTGTCAATGCCAAGCCGGGGTTTAGTTCGGGACAGGTGATGAAGGCGCTGGAATTAACCTTCTCCCAGACCATGCCGAAAGGCATGGCCTACGAATATCAGGGCATGAGTTATCAGGAAAATAAGGCGGCCAAGGGAGTCCCTTCGTGGGTGGTGTTTGCGCTCTCGCTGTTGCTCTGCTTCTTGATTCTGGCGGCCCAATACGAGAGCTGGTCGTTGCCGTTCGGAGTTCTGCTGAGCACACCGGTGGCGATCTTCGGAGCTTACCTGGCATTGACTTTGCGGCATCTGGAGAACGACGTTTATGCGCAGATCGGACTGGTGATGCTGATCGGGCTTTCGGCCAAGAACGCGATCCTGATTGTGGAGTTCGCCAAGGATGAGTTTGAAGGCGGCAAGTCGATTTGCGATGCGGCGATGGCGGCGGCGAAGCTGCGATTCCGCCCCATCCTGATGACGGCTTTCGCCTTCATTCTGGGCTGCGTTCCGCTGTGGTTTGCCACCGGCGCAGGCGGCGTGTCGCGGCAGATCCTGGGCACCGTGGTGATTGGCGGAATGCTGGCGGCGACGTGCATCGCGCTCTTCCTGGTTCCGGTTACGTTCTCGATGGCGGAGCGCGTTTCATACCTGCTCGGCAAGGAGCACAGCGGCAGCGTGGACCAGCACTGCTCAGAGGCAGATTCTGCCCCGGTAAACAATGGGCCCGCGTCCAAAGCGGCCAACAGCGATCTGGCCGTGCAAAACAGTTTGCCGCTAATCGATGTTCCCGCCGTGAAAAATGGTTCCGCGGCCAAAGATAACCCTGCGGTGAAAGATGGTAAAGCGTGAGACAGGCTGGAATGATTTCGCTGGTTGCCTTACTAGGGTTGGCAGGTGGATGCACGCTTGGTCCTAACTACCGGCGTCCGGTGGTGAATGCGCCAGCTAGTTATCGCGGGGCCACCGGCGGCGGTGAGGGTCAGCCTTTAGGCGCGCGGAAGTGGGACACCGTTTTTACGGATCCGGTTCTACAGGCACTCATCGCGGAAGCGTTGAAGAACAACTTCGATGTGAAGATTGCGGCGGATCGAGTGCTGGAACAAGAAGCGCAGGTTGGGATTGCACGGGCCGCTCAGTATCCGTCGTTGAGCGCGGGGGCCAGCGTCGACGCTCTCGGACTGCCGGCTGGGCTGCTGGGCGGAAGTTCCAGTTCCACCTCTTCTTCAGGCAGCGGCAACAGCGGACACACGTACATAACGTCGGGCGGTTTTAGTATATCGCCCGCTTGGAACTTGGATTTTTGGGGTTATTATCGTCGGCAGACGGAATCCGCTCGAGCCCAGCTTCAAGCCTACAAATGGGCGCAGCAGGTCACCTTCAGCACGCTGGTAGAAGACGTGGCCACTTCTTATTACCAGTTACGAACCCTCGACGCGCAACTGGAGATTACGTTCAAGACGCTGGAGGATCGCAAGCAGTCGCTCAACTTAACGAGGACATTAGAACAGGGTGGCGGCGGCACGCTGGCGGATGTGCGGCAGGCTGAGGAGTTGTTCTTCACGGCGCAGGCGGAGATTCCGGACCTTCAGCGGCAGATCCAGCAGCAGGAGAACGGTCTGAGCATTTTGCTGGGACACGCGCCAGAGAGCATACCGCGCGGCGCATCGATTGCGGATGTTTCGCATCCGGCAGAGGTTCCCGTGGGCCTTCCCTCTGAACTGCTGGAGCGGCGTCCGGATATTCTGCGTGCTGAAGAGCTTCTGGTGCAGGCCAATGCGAATATCGGAGTGGCGCGGGCCCAGTTCTTCCCCATGATTTCGCTGTCTGCAACGGGTGGTGTTTCGAGCGACGCGTTAAAAGGACTCGTCGAGTCCAAGAATCTGTACTACTACGCCATCGGCAGCCTGACCCAGCCGATCTTCGACGGCGGGAAGCTGCGCAGCAATCTGAAACTGGCCGAGGCTGAGCACAAGGAACTGACCGACACCTATCAACAGACGATCGTCGGCGCCTTGCGGGATGTGTCCAATGCGCTGGTAGCTTACCGGTTGACGCGAGACTACCGCCGGCAGCAGGAGAGTGTAGTCGCGTCGTCCGCCGATGCGGTGCGGTTGGCGCGTCTTTTGTATGGCGCGGGTAACACCAGTTATCTCGAAGTTCTTACCAATGACACGAACCTTTACAGCGCTCAGTTCACGCTGCAGACGGCGGAGCAGCAGGAGGCCCTGTCGATGGTGCAGCTTTACAACGCGCTGGGTGGGGGATGGTAGCCCCAGCATACTCGGGACAAATCCCGCTCATGCGATGGCGTGCACGCCAATCATCGGAACGATCCTATTGCCGGCTCCGGCCACTTTTGGCGGCTAACGGCGCTCCACCTGCAGCGGTCCCCCCAAATTCCTCACAACCGGAAAAGCGGGCGCGACCATGGTGTAACACCGTGGTGTAATAACTATAGTTTTTTCAAAGTGCCCGGGTGGCGAAATCGGCAGACGCAAAGGACTTAAAATCCTTTTTCCGGCAACGGGAGTGCGGGTTCAAGTCCCGCCCCGGGCACCACGAGCCCTGGACAAAGAAAAATCCTCTAACAGGCTGATGAAAGGGGCCGTAGACCGTTCCCTCACGGTCGCGGCTCATAAGAGCGCAGGTTGATTCGGAAGCAAGCGGTGCTCGGAATGACCTTTTCAGCGCCCTGTTAAAACCCCGTTCGTTCCTGGTAATTCCCGCTGTTCGGCGCCTCAGCGCCGATCCCGAAACCGGAATTCGGGCGATGCGATCAATGTGGCGTAGGAGCCGAAGCGTTCGCCGTCCCAACCCGGTTCTGGCTCGCCCGGTTCCTGCTCGAACACTCGCAGAGTTTGATAGGTTGTCGCGCGCTGCACCGGGGTCCTCCCGGCCGCCCGAATCCACGCGCGCATTTGGGAAGGATGCAGAAATTGACCGTGCTCGGCGCCCGCGGAAGTGGAGATGCTTTCGTTCATCAACGTCCCGCCAAAGTCGTTCGCGCCGGCCCCCAGGCACTCCTGCGCCAGTCGCGCGCCCTGCTTTACCCAACTGGCCTGAATATTTGGAATCCATGGGTCCAGCATCAGACGCGCCACCGCGTACATGCGCAACACATCTTCTCGAGGGAGGCTGGCGCGAATGCCGGACACCAGCGATTTCTTCACCATCGGCGCCTCCGCCGCAATAAAGCTGAGCGGGACAAATTCGGTGATCCCGCCGGTGTCGTTTTGGATGGCTTCCTTTTGGATTTCCCGCAGCAACGCCAGGTGCCGGGCGCGATCCAAAGCCGTCTCGATGTGCCCGAACATAATGGTCGACGTGGTCGGAATGCCGAGTTTGTGAGCCGCGCGGATTACCGTCATCCAATCGCGCGTAGAAATCCGTCCCGGAGATATAATGTCGCGGATGCGATCGTCCAGAATCTCGGCCGACGTTCCCGGCATCGATCCCAGCCCTACGTCTTTGAGCGCCATCAGGTAATCTTCGATGCTGCGGCCGGAAAGCGTGGCCCCGTACAGCACCTCCTCGGGCGAAAACGCGTGCACGTGAATTTCGGCGATCTCGCGTTTAATGGCCGCGCAAAGGTCTATGTAAAACGATCCTTCGATGCGCGGGGGAAGTCCGGCCTGAATGCAAACTTCGGTGGCGCCAAGATCCCGGGCCTCCCGAACGCGCCGCAGCATCTCTTCGGTGGGCAGAAAATATCCCTGCTCCGCGCGATGGCCGCGGCTGAAGGCGCAAAAGCCGCAACGTTTCACACAAACGTTGGTGAAGTTGAGATTGCGATTGATGACGTAACCAACGCGATCGCCCGTTCTGCGCCGCCGCAGTTCATCGGCCGCGGAAATCAGACACCGCAACTCATCGCCCTCCGCTTCGAAGAGCGCGGCGCCGTCCTCAGCCGAAAGCTCCCGGCCTTCCAAAGCCTTATCGAGAATCGCTTGGACGCTCATGCTACCAACCCCACATCGTCCGTCAACGCCAGCGCGCGAGTGCGTAGCGGTTCGGCCAACCATCGCGGATCGCGCAGGTACTCGGGATAAGCCGCCAGCCTCTCGCGCAGCTCAAAGCCAGCTTCGCGCGTTACCGCTCCCAGCGCTGCAATCTGCGGCCAGGCCATTTCTGGATTGATGAAATCGCGCGTCACGGGCGAGATGCCGCCCCAATCGTTAATGCCGGCCAACAGATAAAATCCATAAGCATCTTGAGAAAGATTGGGCGGAACTTGCAGATTCACTGAAGTGCCCAATATGAGACGCGCCACCGCCGCGGTTCTAGCCACATCCAGCATCGACGGCTCCTCCCGGCCCGCGAACAGCGTATCTGGCTTAGCGCGAAAATTCTGCACGATCACCTCTTGAATGTGCCCGTGCTTCTCATGCACCTCGCGAATCGCCAATAGCGCATCCACTCGCTCCTCGATCGTCTCGCCAATCCCCATCAGAATGCCGGTGGTGAACGGAATTCGCAATTCACCCGCCGCTTCCAGCGCCGCCAGCCTCACTTTTGGAACTTTATCGGGGCATTGATAATGAGCTTCGCCGGGTGCGAGCAGCCGCGGGCTGGCCGTCTCCAGCATCATCCCCATACTGGCGTTGACCGGACGCAGCAGTTCCATCTCTGCGCGCGAAAGAACGCCCGGATTGGCATGCGGCAGCAGGCCAGTCTCTTCGAACACCAATTGGCACATGGCCCGCAAATATTCAATGGTGGAGCGGAACCCGCGGCGCTCCAGCCACTCGCGATAATCCGGATAACGCAGTTCCGGCTTGTCGCCCAAACTGAACAGCGCTTCCTTGCAGCCGGCCGCTTTGCCCGCACGCGCCACGGCCAGCACTTCGTCCGGCGTCATGGTATGGGCCTTCGCATCGCCCGGCTGGCGCGCGAACGTGCAATATCCGCAGCGGTCCCGGCACAGATTCGTCAGCGGGATAAAAACTTTGCGCGAATACGTGATGTTTGCGCTGCTGCGCGCGTCGCGAATGGCGCTCGCCGCTTTCAACACATCGAGCAGGCCGCTGCCCGTTGCCCGGATCAGGCGCCCTGCATCGCTTCGCGAAATGCCCGCTGAGATGCCAGCTATTGACAGCGCTGGCACAGATCAACCCATCGCATGGGCGTGCTCGGGAACAATTATATAGGTGACGCGCACTTCGCCTGGCGCGCCATACGGATACTTATCCTGGCCGGTGTACTTCTTGGTGAGCTTGTCGATTAATTCGCTCGCGCCTTTTTCGGTGATCTCCACCACGCGGCCCCGAATGGAAAGGTGGCGATAGGGATTGTCCGGATCGAGTATGTCGATGCCCACGCGCGGATCGCGCCGGATGTTCTTGTCCTTCACGCGCCCCTTGGCGGAATTGATCAGAATGTTCGTGCCATCGTAATCGAACCAGACCGGAGCCACATGCGGGCTGCCATCCGGCATCAGGGTGGCTAACTGCGCAAAAGCCTTTTTCTTGGTGAGGTCGAGATAATTTTCAGGAATCGCTGCCACGGTAGGTCTCCTCTTCTTTTCGAGGGTATCACCAAGTGCGGGGCGCCTGGCGCTATGGGCGTGGCGCACGTTCTTAACGTGCCGTGTTCGCAATCTTGCGAACACCGTCTGCGAAGGCCAAGGCGTTTACACGAATGTGAACGCGGCACGCGGGAGTACGTAAGCCACAAGTACTGTTCTTGTGCCGTTTGGCATGCTACTACAACAAAAGCGTGATAATATTCCCGAAACTGGAGGAACTCATGCGACTGGAGAAAGCGTTCGCGGCCCTCACCTTTGTATTGCTGGTCGCGATGGCTTTGCCAGCCCAGGACCAGGTCAGCCTCACCGTCGACGCGACGATGGACATCTACCGCGCGGGCGGATACAACGATGGCAGCGATGGCGTCCCGCCCGGTGTTTTCAGTTTCCCCGCACGACGAGCAGTGCATGGCCTATGATGCGGCCACGGGGACCATCGTGCTCTTTGGCGGCGGCGTATACGGCGGGAGCCTCGCAGATACATGGGAGTGGAATGGACGAGCCAAGACCTGGACGCAGAAGTTTCCGGCCGCCAGCCCGTCGCCCCGAGCCTCGCCCCTAGCGTACGACCCCGTGACAAGGGAGATTGTTCTCTTTAGCGGAGGTGCAGGCAATCTGAACGACACGTGGACCTGGGATGGCGCTACCTGGACGCAACAGTTCCCGGCGACCAGCCCACCCTTTCGGGGACTTCCTTCCCTTGCCTATGACCCGAGTCTCGGCCAAGTCGTTTTATTCGGGGGCGCCCAAGATCCTGGCCAAGGAATGAACGACACTTGGGCGTGGAATGGAAGTACCTGGACCAAACTAAACCCGTCTGCACAGCCAGGTGAGCGTTGGGCGGCCGGCATGGTTTTTGATCCGCTTAGTAAAGGGCTGCTGCTCTTCGGCGGAGAACTCACTGGCGACCCCTTTGGGAATGACACATGGCTCTTAATTCCTGTCCCAGTCCCCTGATCCGGCTCGCCTCGCGTTATTTTAAGAATGCGTGCAAACAATCGTCGCTGTCGTAGGAGGCACTGGAGCGGAGGGTAGCGGACTCGCCGCTCGCTTCGCGAAAGCGGGCGTGACGGTCCGCATCGGTTCGCGCAATTTCGAAAAAGCGCAGGACGCCGCGCGCCGCATTGGAGACAATGCAACCGGCCACACCAACGCAGACGCGGTGACGGGCGCGGGCATTGTCATTCTCACCGTGCCCCTTTCCGCGCAGGTGGAGACTCTGAAATCCATTCGCGGCAGCATCGCTCCCGGCGCAATCTTAGTGGACACCACGGTTACACTTGAAATCGCCATCGGCGGCCGCGTCTCGCGCATCCTTACATTGTGGGACGGCTCAGCCGCGCAGCAGGCCGCGCGCCTTCTTCCCGGCGTCCCGGTGGTGGCGGCGTTTCACGCCTTGAGCGCGGAGGCGCTCGCCAAACTGGATCATCCGTTGGATTGCGATGCCTTGATCTGCGGCGACAGCGCGGAAGCCAAAGCCGAGGTGTCGAAACTGGCCGGGCTGATTCCCGGCGTGCGCGCCATTGACGCTGGTACGCTCGACAATGCCCGGTTGCTCGAAAGCGCTGCGGCGCTGCTCATTTCGCTCAACCTGCGTCATAAGGTGAAAGCATCGGGGATGAGGATTACCGGGCTCCAGGGCGGAGACCACGCGTGAAGCGCAGGGTTGTCGCACTCGCGGGCGGTGTTGGCGCGGCGCGGTTCCTGGATGGTTTGACGCGCGTCATCGCGCCCGAGCGCGTCTTCATCATCGGCAATACGGCCGACGACGCCGAGATTCACGGGCTCCACATCTCGCCCGATCTCGACACCGTGACGTACACGCTGGCCGGCCTGGCGAATCCAAAACACGGCTGGGGCATTCGTGGCGACAGCTTCCGTTGTCTTGAAGCGCTGCGGCGGCTAGGCGCGGACGCCTGGTTTCAATTGGGGGATGTGGATCTGGCCACGCATCTCTATCGCACCCAGCGGATGGCTAGCGGCGCCACGCTTTCGGAAGTAACGCGAGAGATCGCACGCGCGCTTGCGGTTCGTTCCACGCTGGTCCCGATGTCGAATGAACGCGTGCGCACGCGCATCTGCACGGCATCCGGAGAACTGGAGTTTCAAACCTATTTTGTCAAGCGCCGCGCGCGCGATCGAGTGACGGGCATGCGTTTTGAAGGCGCATCCGAAGCCACGCCGGCGCCGGGCGTGCTGGACGCAATCGAAAATGCCGAAGCAATTATTCTTTGCCCGTCGAATCCGTTTATCAGCATCGGCCCAATCCTTGCGATCCCCGGCATCCGCGATGCACTGCAGCGCCGGCGTGAAAATGTCGCGGCGATTTCGCCCATCGTCGGCGGCCAGGCTTTAAAGGGTCCCGCAGCAAAAATGATGAAGAGCATGGGAATGCGGGCGTCGGCAGCGGAGGTGGCAAGGCTGTACCAGGATTTCGCCGGCGTCTTTATCTTGGACGAAGTGGATCGCAAACAAGCCGCGCAAGTGGAAGCACTGGGAATGCGCCCCGTTGTTACGAATACGATTATGCGCGGCCTGCGCGAGAGAAAAGCTCTGGCCCGCGCGGTGGCTCGCGAGTTAGGGATCCTTTTGTGATCTTCGCTATTCTGCCGGTGAAAAGCCCGCAAAACGCCAAGCAGCGGCTCACCGGATTTCTGGACGTCGAGCAGCGGGAAATGCTGGCTCGCACGCTCTATCGGCAAACGCTTGCGGCGCTCTGCCAGGCCGAGGGCATTGATCGCGTAGTAGTGGCCACCTCCGATCCCGACGTCGCCGAACACGCCCGGCGCTCGGGGGCGCTGGTCTTCGAAGAGCACGAACAGGTAAGCCACAGCGTTTCCGCAGACGCGGCTTGTTTGCGCGCGATGCAGATGGGCGCGTCCACGGCAATGCTGGTTCCGATCGACGTCCCTACCGTTACGCCTGCCGATTTCAGCGCGCTCGCTGCTTCTGCCCGGCGTTTCAACGGAAGATCGAGTTTAATCGTTGTGCCATCCTCGGACGGCACTGGCACCAATGCGCTGGTGCGCACGCCTCCCAATTGTATCGAGAGCCGCTTTGGTCCGGGAAGCTTTCGCGCACACTGCCACCAGGCGCTCTCAAAGGGCCTGCAACTGGATGTTCTGCGGCTGCCGGGGCTCATGTTTGACATCGATACGCCCGAAGATGTGGCGGAGTTTTTGGCCACTCCGCGCGAGTGTCACGTTTCCTCTTTCCTGCAATCGGCCTGCGATCGGCATGCGCGTTGAAATACTAGCGGTTCCTGGGCTGCCGGAAGTGCAGCCGGGCGACGACCTCGCGGCGCTGATCCGCGCTGCGGCCGGCGAAACGGGTCCATCCGTGGTCCTTGCCGTGGCGCAGAAAATCGTCTCGAAAGCGGAAGGCGCGATCGTCGATCTGCGAACGATTCAGCCTTCGGCGCTGGCCCGATCCTGGGCAGCCGAGGGCAACAAAGACGCCCGTTTGATCGAATTAATCCTGGCTCAATCGCGCCGCATCGTGAAGATGGATCGCGGCGTCATCATCTCAGAAACGCATCACGGCTTCGTTTGCGCCAACGCCGGCGTGGATCAGTCCAACGTGGATCAGTCCAACGTGGATCAGTCCAACGTAGATCAGGCCAACGTCCCCGGCGGCGATTTCGCCACCGTTCTTCCCGCCGATCCCGATGCTTCGGCGCGCCGTCTCCACGCGAGCTTGGGATGCGGGGCCGTCATCATCACCGACACTTTCGGACGGCCCTGGCGCGAGGGTTTAGTAGATGTCGCCATTGGCGTAGCAGGCCTGGAACCTTTAGAAGATCTGCGTGGGCGCGTGGATCGTCACGGGCAGAAATTGTCGAGCACCATCGTCGCAGTGGCGGATCAACTCGCCGCAGCCGCAGGCCTGGTAATGAGGAAAGCCGAGGGATGTCCGGTGGCGCTGATTCACGGATTCGAATGGCAGCCCGCCGCCGATCCATCAAAGAGCACCGGACGGGCACTGCTTCGCAAGCCCGAGCAGGATCTATTTCGCTGACTTACTTACTTCAGCAACGCCGCTGCCAACTCCCGCCACTCTTTCATCGGCAGCGCTTTGGGATCGGCCGTCAGCGCCTGAATGCAAACATGATCCGCGCCGGCGGCGTGATGCTCGTCGATTCGCTTGCGAATGGCCTTCAAATCGCCCCACACCACAATCGCGTCGATCAGCTTGTCGCTTCCACCGTCTTTGAAATCGGTTTCGGCAAATCCAAGCCTCAACAGGTTGTTGGTGTAATTGGGCAGCGTCAGATAGATGCCGAGGAAAGCTCGCGCAATGGTCCGCGCTTTCCCGGCGTCGGTCTCCAGCACCACCGCCTGCTCGGGACACAAATAAGGCTGCGGTCCTAAAATCTTCCGCGCTTCCGCGGTATGTTCCGGATTCACGTTGTAAGGGTGCGCGCCATTGGCGAGCTCGCCCGATAGCTCCAGCATCTTCGGACCCAGCGCCGCGAGAACTCGCGCCGGTTTCGACTGCGGCGGTACGGAGTGGTATGGCGCACGATCCATGCTCTCCAGATACGCGCGCATCGTCGCCACCGGCTTGTCGTAACGATGCCCGCGCAACTGCTCTACCAGCGGGACGTGGCTCACGCCCAGCCCGAGCAGAAATCGATTGGGATAAGCTTCGGCCAGCGTTTTCTGTCCGCTGGCCATGGTTACCGCGTCGCGCGCGTAGATGTTTGCGATGCCGGTGGCGATTACCATCCGCTTGGTGGCCGCCAGCAACAGGCCCGCATTCGTCAGCGCCTCACGTCCCGCGGCCTCGCCGAACCACAGAGCCCCGTAACCCAGCGCCTCCAGCTCGCGCGCAGCTTCTTGCGCTTTGGCGGCGGGTTGATCCTCGAATTGGCGCGTCCAGATTCCGACGCGGCCAAGTTGTATGGAAGTTTGCGCCAGTTGATCGTCCTCCTCCCAACGATTGTATGTAAGTTTTGCGGTGCTGGATGAATCGGGGCGCCTTCAGCATTATAGTCAGTGAGCCCGTTTCGGGCCATTTGAAAAGGGAGGCAATGGAAGAATGAAGAGTCTGCTGTTTGGAATGAGCGCACTGATGATGATGGCGGGCGCGGCCGTATTCGCCGCGGATGGACCGCCGGCCGAGGGAACCAAGGCGCCCGGCTTTACTTTGAAATCGCAGGAAGGCAAAGACGTCAGCTTGAGCGACTTCAAAGGAAAATGGGTGGTTCTTTACTTCTACCCCAAAGATATGACTCCGGGCTGTACCATTGAAGCGCACAACTTCCAGCGCGATCAGCCGGAGTTCGACAAAAAGAACGCGGTGATCGTGGGCGTCAGCCTGGACACCGTGGATTCGCACGTGCAATTTTGCACCAAGGAAAATCTGACATTTAAGCTGCTTTCCGATCCCGATCACGTGGTTACGGAAAAATACGGATCCCTGGGAAGTTTCGGACCCATGAAAGTGGCGAATCGCAACACGTTCCTCATCGATCCGAAAGGGACCATCCGCAAGGTCTATCTCAAAGTAGATCCCAATCCCCACAGCAAGGAAGTGCTGGCCCAATTGGACGAGTTGCAGAAAAAGAGCGACTAGCAGGCTGCTGAAAGCGCCGCAAACCGCTCCCTCACGGTCACGGCTCATACGAGCACGGTCACGGCGCATACGGGCACGCTCACGGTCACTACGAGCCGCGCACGTCAGTAAGCCTGAATGGTCCTTTTGGACCATCGGATGTAATGAAAATCTCGGCGAGATGAGAGATGCTCAGATCATGGTGCGAAGGCGGCTAAGGTCGAACCCGCTTTGGAGCAGTTGAGTCCGACAGTAAGCCTGATCCG
>Ga0181525_10002615_pt1 | contig 14639 bp, 11 predicted proteins | sample PEATcosm2014_Bin_48_FD_121100 | JGI IMG/M metagenome (GOLD analysis project Ga0181525, IMG submission 121100) | Peatland microbial communities from MTU Mesocosm Facility, Houghton, MI, USA - PEATcosm2014_Bin06_10_metaG | ecosystem: Environmental > Terrestrial > Soil > Wetlands > Peat | place...
AATATCTCAGCCACTCCCGGCGCGTGGCAGAACACTTACAGTGGCGTGGGCACCGGTTTCGCCGGAAAGATGAAGCCAGATCTTTCGGGGTTCGAGTGGGTGACGTTCGTGAGTGGCACTGGGACACTCTCTGAAGGGAGCGCCCTCAACCTGATGGCGGCGGCCCCGGATGGCACCTTGTGGGTGAGCGGAGATACGTTCGATTACGCTTTCCCCGTGCTGGCTGGTGCGTTGCAATCGCAACCCTCCTCCGGAGGATTCAGCGGCTTCCTCGTTCACCTTTCTGGCGATGGGTCGAAGGCGCTGGCGTCGACATACTTAGCAGAACCAATGGACGCAATGGTGGTGGATAGTTCCGGGAACGTGATTTTCAGCGGGGACTACACTTTCGGTTCCAGTTTCCAAGCCACCCCTGGAGCGCAATACCCTTGCCCACCGCCTGGAGCGGATCTACCCCAACCAATTAACGATACATTTTTCGGAAAGATCGACGCTGCGGGTCAACATCTGCTGTGGGGCACGTGGTCGGGGCCATCCGTTCCCGTTGGCTCGGTGGCGGTGGATACGCACGGGAATGCAATCGCGGCTGGGAACCTTCCCGGCCAGCAACCCGTCATCCTGATCGCGATGACCACAATACCTGGGCCGCCCAGGCTTGAAGCATCCTGCATCGCGCAATCGGCTTATCCCTATCTCCCGGGGCCGCTCGCCCCGGGCGAGATTTTCTCGATTTTCGGCGCGGGATTCGGCCCGCAGCAAGGCGTGGTGGCGCAGCCCTCGCAAAACAAAATAGGAACCGAACTAGGGGGCGTGCAGGTGCTCATCGAAGGGACGCCCGCACCGTTGCTTTATGTCTCTTCAGCTCAGATCAATGCGGTTGCTCCGTATTTGTTGGATGGCCGCACGGCTGCGCATGTCCAAATCGTTACCGCGAACGCTACGTCAAACGAGGTAATACTTGGTGTGCAGCAGGCATTACCTGAGATCTTTGAGAGCCGGCAGTTCCTAGCCGCCATCCTGAACCAGAACGGCACGGTGAACAGCGCAACCAATCCGGCTCACGCCGGCGAGACGGTAGCGATGTTCGTGTCTGGAGTCGGCCAGACCAATCCTCCGGGAGTGGATGGCGAGATCCCGCAAGCGGCGGGAGGCGCCCCCGTTCTCCCTATCACGGTATCGCTGATGATAACCGCCTCCCCTTCGTTGGCGGACGTTACTTACGTGGGCAACGCGCCCGGTCTGGTTTCCGGCGTGACCCAGGTGAACTTTCGCATACCTCAATTTAAGAATATGTATGATTCGGTCGCTCCTGCAGATGTTGTTTTATCTGTCGGCGCTACCTCATCTTATTATTCGCCCGGAACAACCACCGTAATGGTTCAATAATCGCTCTCCACCCGGTAGAGCAGGGACGTGTTCCGAATGGGCCGGGCGGAACAAACAAATTGTGGCGATCGCGGTTTGGGACTGGGGCGATAAAATCAGTGTGCCCCACGCCATGGAAGGCGCGCCGATGAACGCCATAGAAGCGGCGCCATTGAAAGCCCCTCTTGATCGAAATTTGCACGCTACGGCGTGAGCTAGTCTAGACTGGACCTGTAGGCAATGCATGGCCTGGCCGGTGTTGCTGCTGGCCCGCGAGTTGGACATTGGGGGCAGCGAGCGCCAGATGACCGAGATCGCGAAGACGCTGGATCGTTCGCGATTTAACCCGCACGTTGGATGCTTTCGGCCGCACGGGGTCCGCAGCGCGGAACTCGCAGCCCGCGGTGTCCCCATCGTGCATTTTCCCGTGGATTCGCTGGCCTCAATGGGCGCGCTCCGCCAGGCCTACCGCATTGCAAATTATATTCGACGCCACAAAATCCGGTTAGTCCATACCTTCGATTATCCGCTCACGCTGTTTGCCATTCCGGTGGCGCGTTGGTGGACGCGCGCGGTCGTGGTGTCCAGCCAAAGGTCGCACCGCGCGTTGATCCCTCGCAAATATCGGCCACTGATCAGAATGACGGATCGCATGGCCGACGCCATTGTGGTGAATTGCGAATATCTGCGGCGGCACCTGGAACAGGACGAAGGCGTTTCGGGAAAACGGATTCGGCTTTGTTATAACGGTGTGGATCTCGAGGAGTTTCAACCTCACGCCAGGCCGGGTGAAACGCCGGAAGAGCCTCTCACTATCGGCGTGGTCTGCGCCCTGAGGCCCGAAAAGGATATCGGAACCTTAATTGAAGCTTTCGCTGGGATCGAAGCTTTCGCCGGGATCGAAGCTTTCGCCGGGATTGAAGCGGAAGCCTTCGCCCGAATCAGGCGCCCGAAATTGCGGCTGCTGATCGTTGGGAGCGGTTCCATGCTGGGCGAGCTGCGGTCCCAGGCCGAGGCGAACCGCCTGACCGCCGATTGTAGCTTCGTTCCGGCCAGCGGCGATGTGGCCCGATGGTTGCGGGCCATCGATATTTTCGTTTTGCCGTCGCGATCGGAAGCGCTTTCCAACTCGCTGCTGGAAGCCATGGCCTGCGGCTGTTGTCCGGTAGCAACCCGGATCGGCGGAAATCCGGAATTAGTCCGCCATGGCGAGAACGGGATGCTGTTTGAACCGGGCGATGTAGGTCAACTGGCCCGCATACTTGAGTCCTTAGTAGAAAATCGCACGCTGCGCCGTCACTTTGCCGAAAAAGCGCGTTCCGTCGCCGAACGCTTCTCCATCGCGGCCTCGGCGCGGCGCATGGAGGAAATTTATACGGAACTAATTGAAGCCTCGAACTGACGGTACAGCGCCATCCATTGCGGTCCGATGCGCGCCCAGGAATATTTGGGGCATTCGGCGCGGGCGTTGGCCGCAAGATAGGATGCCAGACCGGGCTCTTCGAGCAGCCTCAGCGCACCGCGGGCCATGGCCTGGTGGTCGTTGGGCGGGAAAAGCAGGCCCGTTTTCCCGTCTTCCACCAGGTTCGGAATACCGCCCGCGCTGCTGGAAACAACCGGCAAACCGGCGGCGAAACATTCCAGCAGCGAGAGCGGCAGGTTGTCGGCGTTCGGGCTCATCAGGTAAATGTCGGCCGAGTGATACAAAGCGGCCATATTTTCCGGTGAAACACAGCCCATGAATTCGGTATGGCGCAGGGCGAGCGACTGGGCCAGCGCCTGGAGCGCCGGCCGCAGCGGTCCATCGTGCGCGATCGTCAGCCGAGCGTCGGGATAGCGCTGCTGAACGATGGCGAACGCGCGCAAGGTGCAAGCGGGATTGTATTCGGAGGCCAGGCCGCGATTGTGGAGAAAGACGGGGCGTGGCTGCGGCCTGTCGCGATAGCGCAGCGCGCCTGCCAAAACGACGTTGGCGATGCGTGCGGCTGGGAATCCGAAACTGGCGAAGACGTCCACCAGATAGTCTGAAGGCGCCACGATTTTGGTGGCCAGGCGCATGAGCCGGCGCGCCATAGGCCAGCGCGCCAGATGGTCCCCGGCGCGTCCGTCGTGATAGTTCAGGATGGCCGGCTTATTGCAAAGGCGCGCCAGCAATAAGGCGGGCGCGGGCGCCAGATAAAACGCCAGGTAGCCTGGACTGAAAATATGCAGGACGTCAGCGCGGCCGATCCCCATCGCCAGCCGCACGAGATAAAGAACGAGAGTAATTATCGTTCGCACGTACTTCATGCTCAGCGCGGCGGGCAGCCGCGGATTGATCCGGAGAAATTCCATGCGCACGGAAGTTTCATTTGCCAGGCAGAGCAGCAACTGGTTGGCTTGGATGGATTGACCGCCCATGATATCGAGCGAGGGCGCGATCAGGAGAACGCGGATGGGCGGGGCCGCCGCCGTCCCCCGGCGCGGAATGGAATCGCTGGCGGCGCGCGTGTCGTTGCTGGCTTTCGCCAAAACAGTGGGATTCGTCTTCAGCATAGCGCTACCGCTGTTGCTGGTCCGCCGTATGGACCGCGAACAGTATGGGATGTACAAGCAGGCCTTTCTGATCATCACAACCGCCCTGACGGTGCTTCCCCTGGGCGTCCCCATGAGCGCGTTTTATTTCCTGCCGCGCGGAACGCGCCGGCGCGAAACTGTTTTGAACATTGTGCTCTTCCATGTTGCCGCGGGCGGGCTCGCTTGCGCTGCGTTTTCGCTCTATCCCTCCATCTTGACGGCCATCTTCGGGAATGCGCGGCTGGCGCCTTATTCGGCCTGGATCGGCGTCACCATTGGGTTTTGGATTACGGGAGCTTTTCTCGATACCGTTCCAGTGGCCAACGACGAAGTGCGGCTGGCGTCGGCGTTCATTGTCGGGATTCAGGCCTCGCGCGCTCTGCTCTTCGTCGGCGCGGTAGTGTTCTTTGGAACTCTGCAGTCCCTGCTCGCCGCGGCGATTCTGCATGGCGCTATCCAAACCGTGACGTTGGTCTGGTATCTGGAATCGCGCTTTGCGGGATTCTGGCGCGCGTTTGACTGGTCTTTTCTGCGCGATCAGTTGTCGTACGCTATCCCGCTGGGCGCCGCCGGTCTCCTGATGATCGTCCAGACGGATTTGCACAGTTATTTTGTATCGAATCGTTTTGGACCGGCCTGGTTCGCCGTATACTCCATCGGCACCCTCCAACTTCCCCTGATGGGCCTGCTCCGGGAGGCGGCGAATTCGGTGCTGATCACTAGGGTCAGCCTGCTGCAGAAAAAGCAGGAACACCGTGAGATCGTTTGGCTGATTGCCAGGGCGGCGCGCAAACTGGCGGCGGTATATTTCCCGGTTTACGTATTCCTGATGGTATCGGGACGCGAGTTTATCCGGGTGGTGTTCACCGCCCGCTTCGCCGATAGCTGGCCCATTTTCGCGGTGAACCTCACGCTTTTGCCGCTGGGCGTGGTTTTGTTGGACCCTCTGTACCGGGCCTTTGAACGGGAACGTTACTTCCTGTTGCGGCTGCGCCTGGCCCTGGCCGCGGTATTGATCGTTACGCTGTGGCTGTTCACGGCGCGCTTGGGACTGCTGGGTGTAATTGCGACGGTGGTAACGGTTGCGACGTTGGAACGGGCCGTGATGGCGATTCATTTCTGCCGGCTGCTGGACGTCACCGCGCGCGACTGGGTGCTGCTGCGCGACCTCGGGAAACTCGCGACCGCGGCGCTGGCCGCCGGCGTCTGCGCGGGATTGGCGCTGCTCTTGCTGCAACGTGAGAACGCGCTTCTGGCCCTCGCCACATGCGGCGCCGCCTACGCTATCGTCTATCTCGCCGGCGTTGCGTTTTGCATACCAGGGTCTTTCGCAGGCAAAGCTTTCGCCGGCCGGGCTTTCGTCAGCAAAGCCACTTCCGCGGGAGTGAGCTCGCGGTAACGGCCAATGGGAAGATCGCCGATCCTCAAGCTTCCTATTCGGATGCGCACCAGCTTCAACGCTTTGCTTCCGATCGCTTCCAGCATGCGCCGCACCTGCCGGTTGCGCCCTTCGTGGAGCGTGATCTCGACGAACGAATATTTCGTGGAATCGCGGACGCGTTCCACGTGCGCGGGCTGCGTAGGCCCATCGCTCAACACCACGCCGTCGCGCAAACTTTGAAGCTGCTCGTCGCTCAGCAAGGTGGAGGCTTTCACCAGATACGTTTTGGGGACCTTGTAATCCGGATTGGTAACCCGCTCGGCAAAACGCGTATCGCTGGTGAGCAACAGAAGTCCGCTGGTGTCCTGATCCAGCCGCCCCACCGGGATCACCCAGCGTCCCTGGTCTTCGATGACTTCTTGAATGAGATCGTAAACCGTAGGCCGGCCTTCGGGATCTTTGTAGCTGGTGATGTAGCCGGCGGGCTTGTAAAGCAGCAGGTAAATCTTCGCGCGCGCTTTCACCGGCCGGCCGTCCAGAGTTACTTTGTCGCGCCCCAGATCCACCCAGTGATCGGGAGTTTGGACCGGCTTTCCATTCACTTGGACGCGGCCCATGCCGATCCATCTGCGCGCGTCGGTGCGCGAACCCAATCCCGCCTTCGAGAGCACGCGCTCCAACGTTTTCAGTGGGCGCTGGCCCGGCGGCGGCTTCTTCACGCCAATACACTAGCATGCGCTGTTAGTTGGGAATGGCGCCAGTTTTTCTCTGGTGTAGCCTGAAGATGCGGCATCTCCTGGAATGCGGGAAGTCAAACTGGTCCGGGGCGCGCGCCAGTTGTTGACATTGCGCGGCCCGAACGGCCCCCGCCGCGGGGCCGATCTTAGGAACCTGGGAATCATTCAAGACGGCGCGGTGTTGATTGCGCGTGGCCTGATCGTGGAAGTGGGCCCCACGCGGCGGCTGGAGAATCTCGCTCTGGCGCGGGACGCCGAAGAGATTGACGCCACCGGCTGCGTAGTGATGCCGGGCCTGGTGGACAGCGACATCCAGTTAGTAAAGGAACCGGCGCGGGATTTAACGCCGCGCGCCATCCGAGCGGCGGCGCTGCGCGAGTTGGAAGACGCCGTACGGTGCGGCACCACCGCGATGGAGGCCAAAGCGGGGGAACTGAAGACTCTGCGCGTCTATGCGGCGCTCCGGGAGCTTCCCCTGACTCTGGTCTCGACGTTCGCAGCCTCAGACGTTTCATCGGAATCCTGCGAACGTTTGTTGCCACTGCTGCGGCGGCGAAAACTGGCCGACTTCGCGGAGATTGGCTGCCAGGACGGTCCCATTCTGGCTAAAGCGCAAGAACTGGGCTGGCCGCTGAAACTGCGCGGGAGTTCGAACCCGGGCGCCATCGCGACGGCGGTTCAGATAGGAGCGACGGCGGTAAAGGGCTTGTTCACTGCGACTGAATATGACGCCATGCTGCTGGCGCAGTCCCCGGCTATTGTCACACTGTCGCCGGGTTTCGCAGCCCATGGCGAGACCACGCACGCCGTGCCGTCGCGGGTACTGATCGATTCCGGCGCGGCGGTCGCTCTGGCCAGCGCCGGCCAAGCTTCCAATTTGCAGATGACGATTGGGCTGGCGTGCCGTGACATGAACATGACTCCGGCGGAGGCCATCGCGGCCGCCACCATCAATGGAGCTCACGCCATAGGGCGTGCGCGGCGCGTGGGGTCCATTGAAGCAGGCAAAAGCGCGGATCTAGCCATTCTGGGAGTGCCGGACTATCGGGAGTTGCCGTATCATTTTGGAGTGAACCTGGTGAATATGGCGATGATTCGTGGATTGGTGCGAGTGGAAAGGTCCGAAGTGAAGTGGCCGGCCAGTTGAACCAACCAAAATGAGCGCAGCGAAATTGACCGCCAACATCGACGCTCCGTTAATCGAGTGCGTGGCTAATTTTTCCGAGGGCCGGGACGCGGCGACGGTACGGGCTATTGAAGACGCCATTGCGTCGTCGAACGGCGTTTTGATACTGCGCTCGGAAAAAGACACCGATCACAACCGGTCCGTCATTACGTTTGCGGGCCCGCCCGGCGCGGTTTCTGAAGGCGCGTTGCGCGGCATCGGCGTGGCGGTGGAGCGCATCGATTTGCGCCGGCACCAGGGCGTTCATCCCAGGATGGGCGCGGCGGACGTGGTGCCGTTCGTTCCTTTGGAAGGCGCTACGCTGGCCGATTGCGCGGCGATCGCGCATCGCACCGGCGAAGAAGTTTGGAAACGTTTTCAGGTCCCGGTGTATTTTTACGAAGCCGCTGCTCTGACACCCGAGCGCCGGCTGCTCGAGAACTGCAGGCGGGGGGGCTTCGAGAACCCCCATATCAAGCCGGACGTGGGCGGACCCGCGCTGCATCCATCGGCGGGCGCTTGCATCATCGGCGCGCGCAAGATTCTGATCGCGTTCAACATCAATCTTGCTACCGGCGACGCAGCGGTGGCGCGGGCCATCGCGCGTAAGATCCGCGCATCTTCCGGCGGAATGCCTTTCGTGAAGGCGCTAGGGTTGCCGCTGGCCGCCCGCGGGCTGGCGCAGGTATCCATGAATCTCACCGATTTCGAACAGACCCCTTTGCATGAGGTATTCGATGCGGTGCAGCGCGAAGCGGCCGCGCATGGTGTGGGGATCGCGGGGAGCGAGATCATCGGACTGTTGCCCAAGAAGGCGCTGGAAGATGCGGCCGCGCACTATTTAAAATGCGAGAACTTCGCGAGCGGTCTGGTGCTGGAAAACAGGCTGGCGAGCGCGATGGGCGGTGTGAACTGGGAGGCTGAAGTGAGGCGGGAGCTAGAATAAAAATAGTGCTGGTTTCCATTCATCCCCAACCGCAACGGCCCTCCTGGCTGCGCGCGCCCGCGCCATCCGGCGACAACTATCACGAGCTGAAGCGACTGGTGCGGCAGTTGAATCTGCATACCGTGTGCGAAAGCGCGGCGTGTCCCAACGTCGGAGAATGCTGGAACCAGCGCACGGCCACGTTCATGATTCTGGGCAATGTCTGTACCCGGCGCTGCGGGTTTTGCGCGGTGCAGAAGGGTCCGCCCATGACGGTGGATTACGACGAGCCCCGGCGCGTTGCCGAAGCTGTCGCGGTGCTCGGCCTGAAATACGCGGTGGTCACCAGCGTGAATCGGGACGATCGCAAAGATGGCGGCGCTGAATTGTTCGCCCTGACGATTAACGCCATCCGGGAACGGATTCCAGGCTGCAAAGTGGAAGTGCTGGTGCCCGATTTTCAGGGCTCGCACGCGGCCATGGACATGGTCATGCAGGCGCATCCGGATGTCCTGAATCACAATACGGAAACCGTGCCCCGGCTGTACCGGCAAGTGCGCTTGGGCGCCAGGTACGAGCGGTCGCTCGACATGTTGGCCTACGCCAAGCAGAAACGGCCCGAGGTTCCGACAAAGTCCGGGCTCATGCTCGGCCTGGGCGAGACCGGTGACGAAGTCCGGCAGGTGATGCGGGATTTGCGCGCGCACCACGTTGATATTTTGACGCTGGGCCAGTATCTGCGGCCGTCGCTCAAGCATCTGCCGATCATTCGCTACATCCCGCTAGCAGAGTTCGCGGATTTGAAGCGGTACGGCTACGAGCTGGGCTTTGCGCACGTGGAGTCCGGCCCGCTGGTGCGGAGTTCCTATCACGCCAGCGACGCGGTCTAGTTTCCACTCCCGGTAAGGACTCACGGCACCAGGAAGGGGTCGATCGTCAAAAGCGTGCCGCTGGGAACGGTCACCTTCACTCGGCCGCTGGTAGCGCCGCCCGGAACCGTTGCCGTAATTTCCGTTGACGACACTACGGTGAATTCCGCAGCCGTTCCGTTGAAGGTCACGGCCGTGGCGCCCGTCAGCCCAGTTCCCAGGATGGTGACTTTCCTCCCAGCTTTACCCAAAGCCGGCAGCGTTGCCACAAAGCGAGCCAATCCCGCCGACAAGCTATACACAACGCCGTTCCCGGGGTTGCCGCCCCCCGCAGCACCAAAGAGTACTCCGTTCGTGTATTGAAAGAGCGGGGTGTTCGGGCCAATTCCGTCGAAGCAGTCTGTTTGCGAGCAAAAGTTGTAGAGCGTGGTCAACGTGCCTTCAGGCGTGATCTTAAAGAGCGTGCCGCCGCTGTTGGCTCCGCCGAAGGGAGTGTATCCATACAAATTGCCGTCGCTGGCCTGAATTAGACCTGCTTCGGGAGACTCGCCGTCTGGGCAGTTGGTTTGCGAACAAAAACTATACTTTGTCGTGAGGACGTTGGAAGTGGTAAACGAGAACACCGTGCCCTGGTTGTTGGCGCCGCCACCGCCGGTCGTTCCGTAAAACACTCCATCGCTGGCTTGAATAAGGCCTTGCGGACCTGCACCGTCCGGGCAGCCGGTCTGGATGCAAAAGCTGTAAAGACTTGTCAGCGCTCCTTCCGGAGTGATCTGAAAGATCGTGCCGCACTGTGTTCTACATTCGGGTCCTCCCGAGCCGGTACCGCCGAAGTTGGTTGTTCCATAGAAATTCCCGTCCCGGGCCTGGATCAGGCTACCGAGCGGGTCGTAGCCGTCCTCACAGCTCGCCACGCAAAAGTTGTATAGGGTAGTCAGGGCGCCCTGAGGGGTAATTTTGAAAATTGTGCCGCATCCGAACGGTTGGAACCCGTCATAGTCGGGACATGTGCCGGTTCCACCGTATCTGGTGGTGCCGTAGAAATTCCCGTCGAATCCCTGAACCAGGGCTGTGCCGGGGAGGGAGCCATCCGCACAGTTGGGTTGCGAGCAGAAGTTGTGTAGCGTCGTCAGCACGCCGCCCGGAGTAAGCTTGAAGACCGTACCGCAGCTTTGAACGGATTCGCCGCTGCAGTCGATGGAGCTATTCGCCCCGCCGATGAGTGTAACGCCGTAAATGTTCCCGTCCGTGCCTAGAACGATTCCGCCAACATCTTTGCCATCGGTACAGTTCGGCTGCGAGCAAAATGTGTAAATGGTTGAAGCTGCCCCAGCGGGAGTCATTCTAAAGATGGAGCCGCCATAGCCGTATGGGCCTTCGGAGCCTAGGGTGTTGCCTGCGCCGTAGAGATATCCGCCAAAGCCCTGGATCAGAGCGCTATTGGCTCCAAAATTATCCAGAACTTTGTAGGTCTGTGCGGGGCTTTCAATCGCGACGCCAAGAATGAACAGAACGGCGCTGCAGAGTTCGGGCCGCCGGAACTTGGAAGGTATCATGAGCCCCCCTTATTACTTGCAAAAGCGCAAAGGGTGCGGGCGCGCACCTCACAAGGGACCAGGAACTGGCCGCGCCTCGCTCCCTTTTTGCGCGAATTCCTCAGAAAATGGTATGCCTCATTTTGTCCGGCGTCAAGCCTTTGGTCCGAAATTCGAGCACAGTGTCAAAAGGTAGCAATCGCCGAGTCTCGAATAAGTACTATACGTTTCGAACCTGCTCCAACCGGTGATCTGATATGGGTGATTTGATATAAGAACAAGATCATCCAGGCGTTGAACGCCAGGATGATCTGCGGGGTGATCTGATAGTATGGCCGCATGGCAACCCCCGAGGTGACTCGAGTTCGTCTCAAAGCGCCCACCGGCGAATTCAATTTGACCCGACTGGAGCGCGTGATCTACGGACCGGGCAAGATCCGGGCCTTGAAGGACGAGATGGAGCGGCGCGATCTGAAACGCGCCGTGGTGGTGACCACCGACGTTGTGGCGAAGCTGCCGATCTTGGCCGACGTCACAGGAGCGCTGGGATCGCGCTGCGCTTCGGTATTCATGGGCATCATCCAGCACGTTCCCCGTGGTACGGTAAACGAGCTCGAAAAAGAGATCGAGCGCGTGGATGCGGACTGCCTGGTCAGCCTGGGAGGCGGCAGCCCCATCGATTCGAGCAAAGTGGCCATCTACGGTCTGCTGGATCGCCGCGAATTGGTGCATATCGCCGTGCCGACCACGCTCTCGGCAGCCGAATACACGGCCGCCGGCGGCGTAACGGACGAGACCACGCGGGTGAAGAGCGGCGTGTCCGACATGCGGGTGTTGCCGCGCACCGTGATTATCGATCCCGTACTCACGCTTTCGACGCCGGACTGGCTGTGGGTCTCCACCGGAATCCGCGCGCTGGATCACGCCATCGAGTGCGCCTATGCCATCCGGCATCAGCCCATCAGCGATGCGCTGGCGGCGAAAGCCATCGCGCTGTTTGTGGAGCACCTGCACGCTTCCATCTCAACTCAAGGCGACGAGCAGCTCGCGCATCGCGGGCATTGCCAGTTCGCATCCTGGTATTCCATTTACGGCGCGATGAACACGCGCTTCGGGCTCTCGCACCTGCTGGGGCATCAGATCGGCCCGCGCTGGAACGTGCCGCATGGCTTTACATCATGCATCACTCTGCCCAACGCGATGCGTTTTATGGCGGAGCTGGCTGCGGATCGGTTTGGGCCGGTGGCGGAAGGCTACAGGATTCCGTTCGATCCTTCCAACCCCAAGCCGGCGGCCCTGAAGTGCGCCGACCGCACCGAAGAGTTTATCGCTCAGTTCGACGTTCCAAAAAGGCTGAGAGATGCGGGCGTTCCGCGCGAAGAGATCGGTTCCATCGTGAAGCCGATCGTCCATGAATTGGAGCACAACGGCGTGGTGGACCGGCCGATGACGGAGCAGGAAGTGCTCGCGTTGCTGGAATCCTGCTATTGAAATTGAGCCGCATCCCCGCGACGGTACTTGGCATTGCGGCATGTACCTTCCTGGCCCACTGGTACGGGTTCTGGCATTACGGCTACTTTGTCGACGAGCTGTACTATCTGGCCTGCAGCCGGCATCTGGACTGGGGTTATGTGGATCAGCCGCCGCTGATCGCGCTGCTCACCTGGATGCTGCGAGCGGTGCTGGGGCAGTCGCTTTGGGCCATTCGTTTGCTGCCCGCATTGGCGGGAGTTGCAGAATTGCTGCTCACCGCGCTGATAGCCCGCGAACTCGGCGGGAAGCGCTTCGCGCAAGGGTTGGCGGCACTGGCAGCGCTGGCCGCGCCGGGGATATTGGCGGGCGACGGTCTGCTCACCATGAACGCATTCGAGCCGCTGTTCTGGATGGGCTGCGCCTATCTGCTGATCCGGCTGATCAAAACCGAAAACACAAAGCTATGGATCTGGTTTGGCGCGCTGGCGGGATTCGGCCTGGAAAACAAGTACTCGATGGCGATCTTCGGCGCCGGGCTGGTGCTGGGACTGGCGTTGAGTTCGGAAAGGCGTGCGCTGGGAAGCCGGTGGCTGTGGGCGGGCGGAGCGATCGCCCTGTTGATCTTCGCTCCCAACCTGATATGGAACCTCCAGCATCATTTTCCGTTTCTGGAGCTGCAAGCCAATATCCGTGCGAGCGGGCGAGATGTTCCGCTCGGTCCGGTGGCGTTTTTCGGGCAGGAAATCCTGCTGATGAATCCGCTGACCCTCCCCATCTGGGCGGGCGGGCTTTGGTTTTACTTCCTCACCGAAGCCGGCAGGCGTTTTCGCGCCGTCGGATGGGCGTGGATATTCACGGCCGCTGTGATCGTCATTCTGAGCCCCAGAGTCTATTATCTGTTTGCCGCGTTCCCGGTGCTATTTGCGGGCGGCGCCGTGTTCTGGGAGCAGTTGCTGGCGCGGCCGAAGCTGGCGTGCTTGAACATTGTCTATCTGGTGAAGATTGCCTATCCGGTATTGATAGTCCTGGCAGGCGCGCTGCTCGCTCCGCTTGCGATTCCACTTCTTGCCCCGGAAACCTATATACGATACACGCAAGCCATCGGTCTCGAGCAGCCCGCCATCGAAACGCATAAACTGGGTCCGCTGCCGCAGATCTTCGCGGATCAGTTTGGATGGGATCAGATGGCGGCGACTGTCGCCGGCGTGTACAACAGCCTGCCGCCGGAGGTTCGCACGCGCACGGCGATCTTCGCGCAGACCTATGGACAGGCCGGGGCCATCGATCTGTTCGGTCCGAAGTATGGTTTGCCGCCGGCCATCAGCGCACATCAGAGCTATTATCTGTGGGGACCGCGCGGGTACAGCGGTGAGAGCATGATCGTATTAGACGACAGTTTGGAGGACCTGCAACCGTTGTTCACCAGCGTCCAGAAAGTGGCGCACGTGTACCATCCGTACTCCATGCCCTACCAGCATTTCGATGTCTTTTATTGCCGCGGGATGCACCCGCCGCTCCCGGAGCTGTGGCCGCGTTTGAAACGCTGGAATTAGATTAGTGAAACGCTGGAACTAAATCAGCGCTGCTCGGAGACGGATTTTTCGGCCAGATCGCCCAGGATCGGAAGCTTGTACAGTTCGTCTTGCGACGTCTTGATGATCATGAAGATCCAGGCGCCGAAGATCACCGCCTTCATCAGGCCTGGGAACGCCTGGTGGAACGGCGGCCCCCCAAAGGCGAAGCCAAACGCGGGCCCGATCACCCAGTCCACCAGCAGCCAGGCGACGAACAAGTACAGGCCCTGGAAGGCGTGGAAGCGGACGCGGCCGTCGGTGCGAAAACGGGCGGAGGCCAGCACCACGATGGAGACGATCCAGCCCAGGATCGGTATGTAGCAGAGCAGCGAAGCGGTGCGCGGGCTGATGCCATGCATATAGTCGATAGGAGGTAGGGAAGGCGCGGAGGGTTGGCGAGTGCCGCACGCGCCACAATAGGCGTCCCGGCTCTCGACGAGATGTCCGCATTGACAGCAGTAAGGCATTGCTATTTCTTCGTCCGGCAGCTTGTGGTGAAATCCGCTTCCTCACAGTCGCGGCTCGGTAAGCTCCCAAGTCTCGCTTCTAATCATTATTACGTTACGATTTCGCGTGGTGTTCCGGCAATGTCGGCAGGCTGGGTTGCGATATGACGCGCTGTGATACGATGCCAACCATGCGAACCGAAAAACTGCGCCGCGCTGCTCTTGTGCTGTTTCCTATGCTTATTGTTGCGGTTTCCGCGACCCCGCGCGCGGCGGCCAGGCCGCTCGAGATTTTCTCTATCGACGTGGAGGGCGGCCAGGCCACGCTGATCGTCAGCCCGTCGGGGCAATCGCTACTGATCGATACCGGATGGCGCGGATTCGAAGGCCGCGATGCGGACCGCATCGTGCAGGCTGCCAAGGCGGCCAAGGTGAAGCAGATCGATTATTTGCTGATCACGCACTACCATCGCGACCATGTAGGCGGCGTGCCGCAGCTCGCCGATCAGATGAAGATCCTCAATTTTCTGGATCACGGCCCGAACACCGAAGACTCCAAGGTGACCAAGGAAGACTACAGCGACTATGTGAAGACCATCCAGCGCGGCGAACA
>Ga0181525_10002617_pt1 | contig 14635 bp, 7 predicted proteins | sample PEATcosm2014_Bin_48_FD_121100 | JGI IMG/M metagenome (GOLD analysis project Ga0181525, IMG submission 121100) | Peatland microbial communities from MTU Mesocosm Facility, Houghton, MI, USA - PEATcosm2014_Bin06_10_metaG | ecosystem: Environmental > Terrestrial > Soil > Wetlands > Peat | place...
ACGGGGCAGTAGCTCAGTTGATAGAGCGCGTCGTTCGCAACGACGAGGTCGTCGGTTTGATCCCGATCTGCTCCACCATTTCTAGTTTAACGCGAACTAAGTGCCAAACTTGATAGGAGAAGCCGCTTTTGAAAGGGAAAACCGAGCGCCAGGGCCGGTTTAGCATTTGCCCTTCGGTTCGTGAGAAGGAGCGGTCAAAGCTGCCGATTACTCCTTTCGACCCTCGTTCCCCCCCGAATGCTAAACTGAGTTGCCACTCCAGTTTAGCGTTTGCTGCCGTTGGATACGGCAATCTACCGGTGGCTCAGTTTGGTAGCCCGAGGCGCTAAAGCCAATCAGACGTGGCCGGTTTGACGCGGGTGAATTGCAATACCTATGCTCAACGGGTGAACGAAGAATACACTACAGAGGCTTATCGCGAGCGTCTCGGAGCCTTCTCGAGGCTCATTAACGATTTTCTGTTCATATTGTCTTTCGTTGGCAGGGACGCGGGACGGGACCCGGAATGGTGGGATAATCGAAGCGGGTAAATTCCCGAAGATGTCCGCGTCGGTCTGAGATTGCCTCGATTTAGTGGACACAGGACATCATCGCCCTGCGTCCGGATCCGATCCGGGTAGCACTTTTGGCTGAGGATCCGCTCCCTGAAAATCGCTATCCTTTCGCAGTTACTGCGGTCAAACTGAAGGGCATCTTCCGCGAGGACATGTTACTCCAGCCTGACCGAATCCGCGACCACAGTCGGATTGTCTACCGCTTTATCGCTCGAGGGCTCCTCTTTGCTATCTGGATTACGAATATGCTTCCTCCGGATGAGCTCGAGGCAGGAATCCTCAAGGCTGATGGGAAATTATTTATTATGGAGCAAGAGTCGGATCGGATCGGATTCCTAACCAAGATATTTGCTCGATTGGGCGAAGCGATGCGAGAGAGGGAAAGGCAGGCGGATTAGAACATATCAAGTCTCATCGCTGGTCTGGACTCGAGTGTAGTGCGATTCGCACCTGGATTTCGCTATCGGGTAGTTGAGATCCTTTCACGTCTCTGTCTCGAAGTACGAGTGCGTATGTTCCTGAAGCCAAGGAAAGTGATCGAATGTAGTTCCGTGTGCCCAGCATCTCGGATCCCCGAATGAAGGTGAAGCGGCTGCCGGCATTCACTGCGCCAACCTGAGTCGCCGGGATTACAAAGATATTCAGACTGTTACCTCGGGTTACAATCACATTTGCCGTGTAGACCCCATTATGGGGCACAGAGAACGGAACGCATATCGTAGAATGTAGGGCGAGATGCTGAACTGAGTCGGCGATCGTGTTCGGATCGACTATGGAAACAGCCATTGCATCCGCCGTCCGCTGTCCCAGCGATAAACAGATGATGATATATCCAGAGACGAAAAAGCATGTGACGGCGAGTAGCGCGCGGATTGCAATCATGATCGGTTGAATTGCGGCTTTCACGGAGAGCGACTCCGGCTCATACTCGACGTGACCGAGAGCATAGCTTACCACCATGCTAAGCAGGCAGTAGGCGACAAAGAAGTAGAAGCCCCAAAGCGGCCTAGCGTCAGTAGATGTGTCCGCCGCGCGTATTGCGAAACAGGCCAGGAGGACAGCGACCACGAAGATATCGGCCATGGACCATTTACCGATTGTATCGAGGGTTTTCTTTATCGCGGTTCTGCGCTCGTTGGATATTTCTCCTAATGCTAACCGTGCTACTATGAGCTTCGCCAGCGGTGTCACGATACTGAAGAGCGTGATTAGCAGTCCAATAATCCAGTTGCCGGAGTGGAAAAGAGCAGCAACAGCGGAGGAAATGGTCTTTTCCTCAAATTTGGGCGTGACGGTCCCGATGACGGGGACAGTCATCCGTGCGTGCATTTCGATGAACGGTGTGAAGACACCGACGACAAGGCAGAGAGATGAAACCGTTATTAGGGTCTTCACCGTTGCGACAGTGAATCTTCTGGGCTTGTCTCTATTACGGATGACTGTGGCGGTAACGAAAAGGACGGAGACCCATGCCAAAGCCCAAGCGAGAATTGATGCGGCGGCCGTTTCATGCCGAATGCGTGACGCTAGAATTATTTGTCGCTGCATGTCGGACCCCGTACCGAGCGTCATCATGAAAGCGACAAAACGGCTGACGGATGCTCCGATCCCTGCTCTTTCTGCCCATTGTTCTTCTGTCCGGCCGCGAAGAGCTGTGACTACAATGAGAAGCCATGCGAGCTGACCGGAGACGATGGCGTAGAGCGCCTTTGCGTACCACCAGCAATCTTTCCCACGTCCGTTGCCCGAATCATTCATCCTCGTGCGTAGGAAGTACACCGTACAAAATGCCGGAGTCCGAGTAATGTATCAGACCTGGTAGCTCAAATCTGTAGTAGCTACCTTCTTCAGATGTCCGTTCAATGTTTGGAGGAGGGAAGCGCATGGCATCGAATGCCTTTTGGGTCATCACACACTCAACCTTTTTTCTTAACGGACCGCTTTCCGCTTTATAGCTCATGATGCTATGCATCTGCTGCTTCGCGGCTTCTTCAAGAAGGGTTTCTCGAATTCCTAGGAAGAAAAGGTGACCAGTTGGCAGGGGTACGACTATTCCGCCCGCTTGACTGTCAGTGATCTTAGATTTTGTGGTAAAAAACGATGCGTGCCCACGAAGGATTCCTCCAATAGGGGTAAAATCAAATTCTTCTCCGTTGCCTTTGCGAAGCGGCACACCATCCAGTGACAGGGGGTCAGGTAAGTGCTCCAACGCCGCAAGTCGTGTTTGAAGAGCGGAGGCGAGTTGAGATCGGGGACTGATGAACGAAATCCAGTCGCGAAGGAATCTGACGCGTTGGAGCAGACGGAGCCCTTCCGCCGCTGTCCCATCGCCATCAGCTGGAGGATCAACAAGCAGGCACCTTACTTGGCTCCCTGAACCGCCCATAACGGTTATCGTTCCGTATCGAAGATCGGCCGGGAACCGGTACTTTCTCTGTTTCTCCAGTGCGTCAATTTCTTTCTTTTTGTCTAAGATACTCCGTTTGTGTTGGCTCACCGACGAAGTTTTGACCGAGTTGTCTGCGGTAGCACTTCCCTTGGCTTCCATTTGGACGATTTGATGGCCGTCACTGGCGATCTGATAGTCGAAAGTGCGGTGATCGCTTGTGGGGATTCGATCCCAATCAGCCGCAGTCAGTCCATGAAGATGGCTGATGACAGACAGGCCTACGCTCTCACCGATCCTTTCTGTGATGGCTCTATCTTGGCCTGCAACATCTGCCGGCGTAGAAATCGACTTCCCGTTGAAATCGACCCACTCGTCCAACTCGGCAAGTGCATTGCCAATCTTACGACCTATTTCTCTATGGTTTCTCCAACCAACCTTTCCTGGGCGTTTCTTGTGGAAGAGGTAGTACGTCAGGAACTCCTCGGTGGTCACCTCCAGCCCTGATTTTACGATCTCCTCAATTTTCTCATGATTGGCATAGCTAAGGAGCTTTTCTTTTTCGGCGTCGTTATAGAATTCAACGGCGATTTTCACCCTTCGCTGCGGCATTCTTAACGTTAGTGTATCTCCGTTTGGCATGCTGCACCTCCGATCACGGAAGTCTTATGATCACATCCGACAAGAGGGCGCCTAGAAGGCCCGGTTGAGCGGAGATGGGGTGAACTCTCATAGCCGGACGGAAATCCGACTGTGAGCGAAAATGTCTCAGCGGGAAGCCGTTTCACTAGAATATTCCACATCAATTTACGTATAGTCGCGGCAAAATGGCGGCTGGTTTAGCACTGTAATAAACAGTTGACCAATAACTTAAATCGTAATCGCTTTAGAGCCAAATGGCTCAGTTTAGCACTCGATTTTCCAGTTCGGTTTAGCAGCGCAGATTATTGTTCGTACGATTAGTTTAGCACCCCTTGGTTCGTGCTAAACCAACAAATGGTCCACCATCTCAGATTCAAACGGTGGTCGGCTCCAATACGGTAGGTTGCCTGTGGGCAGAGAGTAGTAGGTTTAGCAGTTCGCTATCGATAGTCGGGACGTCGCTAGCATCAGTAGCGTATTGAAGCGGCGCGAAAATGAGGCCCAAGTACTAGCTGCTAAGGCTGGCGAGCATCGAAGGGGCTAGATTCTCATCTAGAGCTCCCGTTTTTTTGAAGAATTCATGCGATGCTTCGAATGATTGAAATGGCATACGACTGTTCATATCAATGAGCTTATGACTGAAGCGGATATAAGGTTCGGGGTCCTGCCGAACGGTGAGTGCTTCAAGTACGCCCAAATAATCTGTGCGAAGCGCCGTTGGAAGTGTAAGTCTCATCTGATGTGCGCCATCTAGTTCGGCATTCATTCCCAGTCGGGAGATACGGCCGTTGCCGTCGTTGAAAGGGTGTACCTCGGCGAGGACAAATAGGACGAACAGGGCACGAGCAGTTGGCGATCTCAAAGAGCGTGCGATTGGCCACGCCCGCTCTAGCGTGGAAACAACAAGTTCGGGTCGGACAAAAACGCGAGACCCTACTTGATTGTTCTCGCTCTTGAAGACACCTGGGTGGACATGAGGGCGGCTGGCCATCATCCGGGCGTGCCGTCGTTTCAGCAGGTCAAGAAAGTCGGCTGGTGTAGATGGAGTATCGCTGCAAATTCTATTGTCTACAATCAACCGATAGGTCTCGAGGACATCGTGAGCGTCCGCAGGGCGCTTTTGAGCTGCGGGGCTAGTCGTAGGGCTGAAAACGATGGTTTGAGCGTCTTCGACAGTAAACTTTGTGCCTTCGATATAATTTGAAAAATAGGCTTCCCAGAAAGCTCTATTTTCACGTTCAGCAACGGGAGGGGCGGGCAATTCCTGGAAGGTCTCATTGGCCAGTCGCGCTTGTAGATTTCGAAAGAGGAGATCTCGGTCCGGATCGTAGGGGCGGCCTTGGGCTCGGGCTTTGGCAACTTCGGAGATAAGTACGATCCCTTCGCCTTTGCCACGAAGAGCTGTTGCCAATGCTTCGAATTCAGTTTTCTCACGCTGCCATCCCAATCGGTCTGCGATGGCATCGACTTGTCGCTGGGTGTCGTCGAGCCAAGAGCCGCCGAAACTTCGGAGTTGGCGATCGAGCCAGCGTTCCAGTGCCTCTTGGGTGAGGATCTTCGGCTCGTCGTTGACGCGGGCTCTTGCTATCTGGAGGTTTTCGAGCAGAGCTCTTGGCTGGCTTGCCATGAAAAGGGTGGGCTTATCTCCGAATGCCACTGGTGGATCTTCTGGCTGGGGGGGAGGGCCCTTCCATAGCCGGATTTCTAAGCCGGGAAGAATCCGAATTGGAGCGACAGCGCCCTGGACGGTGAGGTGTAATTTGCTGGCTGGAGAGAGGGAATTCTCCAGCGCGGAGCGGTGGCTGACTACGGCTGAGGGGTAGAAGTGGGCGGCAATTTCAAGACGATGCCGGCGGATAACCTCCTCTGGCGCAGAAGTGAGATCGTCGGTGTAAATTTTGGACGCAAGCCTCCGTACCTTACCCTGCTTTTCTGCTCGGATAAGCGCATTCCTGACTCCAGGAATCGAACTGCTAAAAGAGATAGGCACAGATGAGGTTTATGAGATATCTGGAAATTTTGAGCTGATTCTGTAATATTTTATTTAATATGAATCCAATTTCGTTCTTTTTTATTTAATTTAAAAATGTGCTGACGAATAACGATTAAATGATGGTGAACAGATTGATTCAATTAGCGCCAGAAATCGCGCAAGAAAAATCAATTTGATGTTATTTAACTTAATTATCTATCATTTTAATTCAATTTAAAAAGTAACAAGATATAAATCCCTTATGGTTAAGAGCTAACGATAGAGCTAAATGCCCCATCCTTGCTTTTGATCGAGGTCGCCTGAGATCCCAAGGCCAACGGTACCTTTTAAAGGCGGTCGGCCAAAGAAGAAGGGGCGCAAATTAAAGGCGGGTGTTTAGCACCCAAAGACCGGAGAGGTTTAGCACCTCCAAAGGTTGTTCGCAGAAAAAGTTTAGCACCCCTTCGTTCGTGCTAAACCAAATGGTGCTCCACCATTTTGGATTCGAACGCGCTAGATGGGGCGTTTTCATGACTTCGCTGGTGCCAAGAGCTTGGGATCGAATCTGTGGCTTAGCGCCTGAATACGGATGGCTGTGAAGATAGCCCTAGGGGACCGCGGCTGCATCCATTGTTAAACATACGGAGTAATCCTTGAAAAACCCAAGCGTTTGGGTTTCAATCCTCCAAGGTGAGCAATTGGAAGAAAATCTTGGAGAAATTGATGGCGGGACAGAGTGACGCCAGCATCGACTTCGATGATCTCTGCAACCTCCTCACCAGACTTGGGTACGCAAGGAGGCAGAGTGGCAGCCACAATATCTTCAGGAAACCGGGCTTTGACCTGATAAATCTCCAGAACTCTGGGGGAAAAGCAAAGCCCTACCAAGTGCGCCAAGTCCGCGATCAGCTAAAAACTCAAACACTCCCATGAAGCCTACCGCCAAAGATTACGAAGTCCGCATTTGGTACAGCGAAGTTCCGGGCGACGATTGCTACGTCGCACAAGTCAACGATATGCCCGGTATCATGGCGCATGGGGATTCCCGCGAGGCCGCGGCAAGGGAGATCCAAGAAGCCTTGCGGCTCGCTCTCGATTCCTACGCAGAAAACAAGGAGCAACCGCCGGCTCCGAAAAGTGCCGCCGCCGCATCTCTTGGGCGGATTGGGGGACGTGCGAAGAGCTCCAAGAAATCGTTGGCGGCACAATTGAACGGACGCAGGGGCGGTCGGCCAAAGAAGAAGGGGCGGAAATTAAAGGTGGGTGTTTAGCATCCAAAGACCGGAGAGGTTTAGCACCTCCAAAGGTTGTTCGCAGAAAAAGTTTAGCACCCCTTCGTTTGTGCTGAACCCCAAGGTGCTCCACCATCCTAGATTCGAACGGCGGACGGCTTAAATTGCTTAGGTGGCCGTTGGGCAGGAGAAAACGGTTAACGCCTTTGATGGGCGTTCGTAAAGATTGCCTGCCATCCATGGCGTTTTGAGCGATCCGCCAAACGAATTCGCAGATTAGTGCGACAGGAATGGGGGCAGTTTGCCCTGATACACTCCATTTCGTGGGTTGATTCATTCAACCTCATAAACCTCAATTAGGGCGTCTCCGGCGTCCCCGCTTGCTCCCGAGACAAGGGCCGTATAGGCGCCTGGAGCTAACGTGATCAGAATCGCAGAGTCTGGAGTGGCTGACGTGCCCCAGGAAAACGCCCCGGAGGAGGCGGCCGCAGCTGCTATTTGGGTATCGCCACCCCAACCGGTGTTCTTGGCGATCAAGTTGGTTGACTCGTAGAGCTGCAATTGGGGATCAGGAAGCACGTTCGTAACACCGAAGGGCGTAAGAGCCGGACCCGATGCGCGGATCAAAACCGTCTTCGAGGTCGAGCCACCTATAACGAATCCGGCGATAAGGATATTGTCGCCTTGGCCCACTTGCGTCCTGGCAGAAATGTTGATCAGGCGCGGCGTCGTCGATGAATACGTCCCTTCCGGTGTTGCGTCGTAAACCTCCGCCAATGCTATCCCGGAATCCCCGCTAGCCCCGGTGACCTGCGCCAAATAGGGACCTGCTGTCAGTGTTTCGACCAACGCCGAGTCTGGACTGGATGGATTCGTCCACGCGAAGGCCCCGACGGCAGTGGCCGTGTCGCTTACAAGAGCGTTTCCGGCCCATCCAATGTTTGTCGCCAATATGCTATTGGAGTTGAAGTTGATTAGCCTCAATTCAGGGTCAGGCAGGACGCCCGTCACATCAAGCGGGATGAGGGCGGGTCCGGAGGCGCGAATCAAAAGCGTTTCAGCGCCTAATGTTCCTATTCCGCCGACAACAAAACCGGCCGTCAGGACGTTTGCACCCGTGCCCACTTGCGAACGACAGGAAAGGTTGATCAAACGGCCCGGGTCGGTGCTACTGGCCACGAAGAGCGTGGCCGATGTTGTGGAGACCCCCAGTGGATTGGTGGCTACACAATCGTAGTAGCCCGCATTTGACTCGGTCGCGCCATTCACAACCAACGAAGGCAAAGTGGCTCCCTTGACGGGTTTGCCGCCAAAGTACCATTGGTAAGTCGGAGACGGGTTGCCATTGGTCGGCGCGCTAAAGACGATCGTGCTGCCATTCGAAATCGTTTGGTAGACTATTGCAGACGATGCCGAAGGCTCAGTTCTCACGGAGGGCGCTGTGTTGTAAGCACCGACCCGGATCGTGTTATTTCCGCTGTCTACGACATACACGTTTCCATTGTGATCCACTGCTATGCCCGTCGGGCCGTTGAACAGCGCGGAGGCGCCAACTCCATCCTGGCCTCCGGTCGCGCCAGGGGTGCCCGCCATCGTGGTTACGGTGCAATCCGGTGTCATCCTGCGGATAGTCTCATTGCCTGTGTCTGCCACGAAGACGTTTCCGCCGCTGTCCACGGCAATTCCACATGGGCTATTGAACCTCGCAGCGGTTCCAACCCCATCAGCACTAAATTGACTCGGAGGCGGTTGGACCGGGTCACCCACTATATCCACTGGTAAAGGAGCCCCTGCTAGCGTGCTGACCACACCGCCCGGCGTGATTTTTCTTATTGTGTTGCTCCTATAAATGCTGCGTTCGGCGACTAAAGAAGATGTGTCCGATACATAGATGTTTCCCGCTGTGTCGACTGCCACCGCAGCCGGAGCGTTGAATTGTGCGGCGCTGCCAATCCCGTCGTTGTTGCCGAAGCTGCCCGCAACACCCGCCACGGTTGTAACCACACCTGACGGCGTTATTCTCCTAATCGTGTCGTTTCCCGTGTCCGCGACATACACGTTTCCGCTTTGGTCTACGGCCAAACCAAAGGGTCCATTGAATTGAGCCGTTGGGCCCGTTCCGTCCGAGCTGCCAACCACGCCGGGCGTGCCCGCTAGGGTTGTCACCATACCAGTGGGCCCCACTTTCCGAATTGTATCATTGCCGGTGTCTGCAACGTAAACGTAACCCGAGCTGTCGACCGCAACTCCGGATGGGAGGCTGAACTGCGCTGAGGCACCGTCCCCGTCAGCGCTGCCGCTGAAACCGCTGCTTCCAGCAAGAGTCGTGGTGATGCCGCCCGGAGCAACTTTGCGGATTGCGTTGTTGTATTTATCCGCAACGTACAAGACTCCGTTCTGATCGACTGCGGCGCCGCTTGGAGAATCGAACCGCGCAACAGAGCCGGTGCCATCGGCGCTTCCGTGTCCGTTTGCGTCACCTACAAATCCGGAAACGCCGCCTTCAGGCGTAATCTTCCAGAGCATGCCGCCGCCAGTGCTTACAAGGTACAGATTATATTCGGGGTCCGCTGCCAGGTTTCCGAGGCCAATGCCTGCGGCTGCGGCCCCTGGCTCGACCGAACCGTACAGGGCACCGCCAAACAGGCTCGTCACCATCCCGCTGGGTGTGATCTCGCGAATCGCACCGACTCCGAAATCTGCAACATAAAGGTTCCCACTCGGGTCGATCGTCATGGGTCCAACAAATTCTGAGAAGTAGGCAGTCGTTGCTGTACCATCAGCGGTGCCGGCAACCCCGGCGTTGCCCGCCAGCGTTGTAACCGCGCCAGCAGGGGTGATTTTTCGGATGGTGTAGTTGGAGGCATCCACCACGTAAACGTTGCCGTTTTGGTCAACGGCTATACCCCGTGGATCGAAGAAGCGAGCAGTGGAACCTGTCCCGTCTGCGCTTCCCCGAATGCCTGGGCTGCCCGCGAAGGTCGTCACGACACCGTCAGGCGTTATCTTTCGGACAGTGTCGTTGGAGCTGTCCGTCGCGAACACAGTGCCGCTGGCGTCCACCGCCATTGCATAGATCCCACCGAATTGGGCGGCGGTGCCCATCCCATCTGAGCTTCCATAGACGCCCGATCTGCCCGCGATTGTAGTCACTGCCCCGGCTGGGGTTATCTTCCTTATCGCGACACCATTCAGTGTGTCCGCTGCATAAACATTCCCGGTGGCGTCGACCGCTAGGGGGTCGGCATATGAAAATGTCGCGGCGGCTCCGATCCCATCTGCACTTCCTAGAACGCCGGCCTGCCCCGCAAGGGTGCTGACGAACCCACCTGGAGCCACCTTGAGAATCCTGCACGAGTTATCCGAAACGTAGACGTTTCCGGCCGGGTCCACGGCTACGCCCCAAGGCAGGTTAAGGCGAACTTCGGAACCTGGCCCGTCTTCGCATCCGTAAGCCCCCGCCAACGTGTCAAATACATAAGGTGTATAATCTACCTGGGCTTTGATCCGCGGGGACAATACGAGTAGCGTTATTCCCCACACAAGAGGGTGGCCGTAAGTTGCCATTCTTGGACTGCAGAGGTGACGTATCATGAGGACAGACAGCTACTATTCCGGTCGCGGACGACTATACGACAATCCACGGCTATAATGCCGCCATCGGGCACCTCTATAAGTATAGATTCCGAACGGCTTTAGAAAGTATTGGCGGAATGCCGGAGGGATTCGGTATGGAATTCAGGTCATTTAGCTGAGGGTTTACCGGCTTAAGAATCTTAATGATTGCACGATATAAATGTCTAGGAGTTCTCGCCTATCCAAGGGTTTACCACCCTCCTCAACCGAGAATTTACCGCCCCTAAATGTGAGTTCGCAGAAAATGTTTACCGCACCTTCGTTCGTGGTTAAACCAGTTAGTGCTCCACCAAATGGATTTGGCACGAACGAAGTGCTAAACGATCGAACCCAGCTCGTTTCTTCTTTGAAAATGAGATCTATCGAAAAAGAGCCTCATTCGGTCGGTTCGTCTTCAAGGTATAAGTGTGTGTCGAAAATCACATTAACGCTGTGCCCGCCGGAGTGGACGCCTAAACCGTGCTTTGGATGGCTTGTTAGGTTCTGGATTACCGGTGCATTGGCTCTTTAGGGAGATGAGCGATTGGAGCGGTCACTTGAAGACAATCCTCCTTATGATCACTTGACTGTGAGTTCCGGTTGAATCAGGAACCTCGATCGAAATGAACACCGTTGTGCCACCCCGCACGGCGTCCACACTCCAAGCCGTTGCAAGAAAGGCTGGGGTTTCCATCTCCACTGCATCGCGCTGCCTGAGCGGAGCTACTAAGATGGCGAATTCCACACAACTAAGAGTCTCCGCTGCTGCGACGGCCGTCGGTTACAAGCACAATTCGTTGGTGGGTCAGGTTATGCGAGCCACTCGCCGCGGCGAGGCACAGAATCATCTTGGGACCATCGCGTTTGTGACTCCGGTCGCCGACTCTCATGAGTGGCGGGCAACTCCCACGCTCCAAAGCAATTGGGAGGCGGCGCGCGAACGCGCCGAATCATTTGGATTCGGGATCACAGAGTTCACACTTTGCTCAAGTGGGATGACGGGACAGCGGCTCGGCGGGATTCTCGCGGCCCGCGGGATTACCGGCGCTCTCCTGGCGGCATTTCCGACGGAGCCGCACTCGATCTCGTTTCCATGGGACGATTTTGCAATTGTTCAAGTGGGCCACCAGATCGCATCGCCCCGTCTCGATTGCGTCTTGAGCGACCATTCAGAGGCCGTGACAATGGCCTCCAGGATGATCGCGCAATGCGGCTACCGCCGCATCGGCCTCGCGATTGAGAAGTATCAGGACAAAATAACTGATGGTCGATGGTCCTTCGGTTACGCAGGACTTTCGGTGACAATGCCTTCGTTGGCCCAGATTCCGCCGCTCCTGCCAACGCAGATGAACGCCGACAAGTTCTTGAGCTGGGTCGACAAGCACAAGATCGACTGCGTTCTCACTCTTTCAACGTTCCGCAACGAACCCAACGTCATGGATGCCTGGCTGGCGGGAAGCGGCAGGCATATTCCGGAGGATGTCGGCCTTGTCTCGCTCGACGTGACCCGGGTCCATTCGGATTGGTCCGGGGTTAAGCAGCATTCTGAGGAGATTGGCCGCGCCGCGGTAGACATGTTGTTTTCGAAATTACAGGCCGGGGAGCGCGGGATTCCCCAACTTCCCCGCACACTTCAAGTTCACGGACACTGGCACGACGGAGGGACTGTGCGGCCGCCGAGGGTTGTCAAGACCGGTTGCTAGACTTAGGTCGCATGTGCACGGTCGCTGCGGCCATCCCCAGAAGCGACCGCGCACATCTTTAGGGAGAAAATCCCTGGCGAAATCGAGCATCGCTGGCTGGTCGATCCTGAAGCCGAAACCCTTGATGATGCTCAGAGTGCCGTCGCACGCGGAGCTGTCTTGAATGCGCGTCACCAGATCCGCTGTGGCTTGCTGGCCTTAGGCACGTCCGCATGGCCCGGATGCTAGGAAGAGCTTGCCGACGACCTTGTATGGGCCTGTTTTGGGCAACCCGAAATCCCTATGAAATCGCGACGGCATTTCTCCTCGGTCTGGATTGCATTCCTGCTGGGGGCTGGCGCCATTCTCATTTGGAACACCGCTGCCCGAATCAATCGCCTTGATTACCTCTCAACCATCGGAGTCCCCGCTGAGAGTCACACTGGGGGCGTCGCCGGTTCCGCTCCAGGCGGTACAGAGATTACGCCCAACAATTCGCTGCCCATACCCGATCAACTTGACGCGAGTTACCAATGGCTCGCGCAAACCCAGCGCATGCTGAATCGCGGCGAAGCCAGGGTGCGCCACATCGATTATGAAAATGCGCCTTTCGGCCGGACCGTGCTCACGCCATCACCTTATCGATGGTGGCTGGGTTTTCTAGCCTGGTGTGAGCATTTATCCACGGGAGCACCTCCCTCGGCGCTGGTCGAAAAGGCAGCTCTCTTGGCTGATCCGCTTTTGTTGGGAATTGTCATTTTGGGATCAGCGATACTCGCCGCGGAGTGTTTTGGTTCGCTTTCCGCCTCTCTCTTGTCCGTCGGTCTGGTCTCTCTTTTCCCCTTCATCACGGGGTTTTGGCCGGGTGCGCCTGATGACCGAGGTCTCGCCCAGGGTCTCGCGATGGCGAGCGTGCTGCTCCTATCCTGCGCCGCCGCAACAGCTCCCGAAAACGAGGAAGCCAGGCGACGTTGGTTCATTCTTGCCGGCATCGCCGGCGGATTGGGATTGTGGGTCAAAGTTTCCGTGCAGCTTCCGGTCCTGTGGGGAATTGCCGGCGGCGGCCTCCTCGTTCCTCTCCTCGCTCCGCGCGGCAAAACGCCCGCAAACGGGCCGACAGCCCTGCTTCCTTGGCGCGCTTGGGCCTGCGCGGGCGCCACGACCACGATTTTGGCCTCACTGATCGAATACTCGCCTTCCGAGCTCTGGACCTGGGAAATGTCATATGTCCACCCGCTCCATGGTCTGGCGTGGCTTGGTGCGGGAGAGCTGTTGGTCCAGGCAAGCGCTTGGCTGCAAAACCGGACCTTCTCCCGGTCCCCCAAGAATCTAGTCCTGGTTTCGTTGTCCATCGCAGCCGTCAGCGCGGTTCCCGCTGCGCTCCTATTCCGTCACGGCATCGATCTTTTCGTTCTTGATAGCCTGGGCTCGCATCTGACTCGCCTTCGCAGCGGGATCGTGGCGCAAAGCCTCGCGGCATGGATAGGAACCCAGGGACCTTCGATCCGGCTATGGCTGACGCTGGCGCCGTTGGGCGCGCTGCTTCCGGCCATCTGGGTGCTGAGGAGTCGCAAGATTTCGAGGCCGACCCGGGCGGCAGTTGCGATTTCGCTGGGACCGGTGATGATGGCGCTATCCCTCGCCTGCGTTAAGCTCGCCTGGTGGCAAACACTCGATGCATTGCTGTTGATCACACTGGCCGCGGTGGCGCCAGGAATTTCCTCCCAGGCGATTGGCCCAAAGGCACGCCTTGGCTGGATCAGCGTCATCGTCGTTTTGCTCTCCCCCGGGTTGATTTACGTTTTGGGTTGGGACCGGCCAAGCCGTGGCGATGTCCTTAGCAGAACAGAGCTCCAGGACCTGATTCTGCGCGATCTTGCGGGTTGGATCGGCCAGCATTCCGATCCGGGGACCGTCATCGTGCTTTCTCCCCCCAGCGCATCCACTGCCCTTTGTTATTATGGAGCGTTCCGCGGCCTCGGCTCGGTGAGCGATGAAAACACAGATGGAATAAGGGCCGCCGTTCGCATCATGAGCGAGCGGGACGCCCAAACGGCGAAGGAAATTGTGAATCGCCGCAACATCACGCACATCGTCCTGCTTTCTTGGGACACGTTCTTCGATGACTTTGCCCGCGCCGCCGACGGTCAAATCAAAGGAACCTTGATCGACAAACTGAAACTCGAAACTCTTCCACGCTGGCTGCGTCCCCGGGCCTACCCGTTGCCTTCCATTCCGGGTTTCGAGGACCAGTCCGTAACGGTTTTAGAGGTTGTCGATGAACAGGATGACGCGACCTCGCTGGGCAATATCGCACTGTATTTTTCCGAAATAGGGGATTTGGATCGAGCCCGGTCGGCCGCCGAGGGGCTGACCCGATTCTCCACCGATTTCGGCGCCTGGGTCGCCCGTGCCCAGGTGGCGGCCGCCATCCACGATGATGCCGAATTGGCCAAGGATCTGAAGGCGCTGGAGTCCCGCCTGGCGCTGAGAGTTCAGCCCTTGGTCTCGTGGAGCCGCCGAGTCGATCTCGCGGTGGTCTTGGCCCGAGC
>Ga0181525_10002618_pt1 | contig 14635 bp, 12 predicted proteins | sample PEATcosm2014_Bin_48_FD_121100 | JGI IMG/M metagenome (GOLD analysis project Ga0181525, IMG submission 121100) | Peatland microbial communities from MTU Mesocosm Facility, Houghton, MI, USA - PEATcosm2014_Bin06_10_metaG | ecosystem: Environmental > Terrestrial > Soil > Wetlands > Peat | place...
CGTCTTGCCGGATTCGAGCGCGAGCACCGCGACGCCGCTCTTCGCGCACACTTCCAGCGTCTGCGAGCCGATGCAGGGGATGTCGAACCGCATGTCGTGGTCCGGCTTGGCGACCTTGACGGCGACCGCGCCGCCGTCCCTGCCCGCGAGTTCACCGCCGCGCGCGAGGCATTTGTCCGTGCCCTCGAACGCCTCCACCGCCAGCACCGCGCCGTTTTTCACCACGACGGTCTGGCCGATTTCCAGCCGCGAAGTTTCCCGCGCGATGCGGAGGCCGAATTCCACGTCCGCCTTTTGTTTGCCAGAAAGTTTTGGGCCGAGGTTGAAATCCTTTCCGGGCATGAGCGGCGCGAGCCACGGCGTGGCGTCAATCAATTCCACGCCGTCCTTCTTCAGCTCGCCGGCAATCGCGCCGAAAATGGTGTGGGCGTTTTTCTCCTTGAGCCGGAGCAGGAGCGCCATCGTCCGCAAATCGGGCCGGAGGTCGTAAAGGTTCTTCGGCGCAATCTGGCCGACCATGACGCATTGCGTAACGCCGCGGTCGGTGAAGGCGGCAATCATCTTGGAAAGCTGGCCGACCTTGAGCCAGACGATGTCGTCCACGAGCGGCGCGAGCGCGGGGTCGGTCTCGTTTTCAAACGCGACGGCGACGAGCTTTTTCACGCCGGCTGCGCGGGCCTGCCGGGCAAATTCCAGCGGGAGCGTGCGGTTGCCGGCGATGAGACCGAGGGATGCGGACGCGAGATTCATTTCAAATGAAGAATGAAGAATGAAGAATGAAGAAACAAGACGGAAGCGTCTGTGTTCCGCTCTTCCCCGGCCAGCGTTATGCCAGACCGCAATGCCGCCTGAAATCGGCCTCTACGGTATCCTGTGCGGCGATGTCGTCAGCGAGCTCAAGGAGCAACTGACTTGCGGCGTGGAACCCACGCTAAAGGTGGTATACGTGCCACCCGCCGGACAGCCTGGAATGCTGCTGTTGGCGTTCAGCTTGACGTAGGCCGTGACAGTGGCCACGCCGCCAATGGTGGTTCCGTTCGACTTGCCGGCTTCCAGCGCCCATTCATTGATTGCCCCATCAATCTGGCGGAGGTTGTTGATGCAGGCGTTTTGCTGCGAGGTGGCGCGGGCCTTGATAAAGTTGGGGATGGCGATCGCAGCGAGCAGGCCGATGATGGCCACCACGATCATAATCTCCACCAGTGTGAAGCCCGCCTTGCGCACGGTTTGGTTTGTTTTCATGTTTTGCTTTCTATTCGTGCGGTGGAACTTAGCGTCAGGCGGGTTATGATAATAACAATTTGTCCCGTAATTGCCTGACACAACCGCAAGGACTCCAACTAAGCAATCATAACACCAAGCGCGATGAATGTCCGTATGACCGGTTCTAATTGATTTGTAGGAATAATTCCTACGCAATAGGGCTTTAGCGGGGTTGCTGGTTCTCGTGCCTGCGGATGGCCTGAAAAACGAGTTCATTGATGTTGGCCAGATTGAGTTTTTCCTTGATGCGGGCACAATAGGCATGGACGGTCTTGAACCCCACATTCATCTGCTCGGAGATTTGGCGGGTGCTGTAGCCACGCCCCAGCAGTTGAAACACTTCGAGTTCGCGATCGCTCAATGACTCGATGGAAGCCGGCTGGGCACCGGCGCCCTGGACGTGTTTTTGCGCGAGCATGGCATTGACGGCGTTGCTGAAATAAAGTTCGCCTCGAAGCACTGCGCGGATGGCGTCCAGCACTTTGTCGGTGGCTTCCCGTTTCATGATATAACCAGCAGCCCCGGCGCGCATGGCCCGCTCGGCATAAGACATTTCGTCGTGCATGGACAAGACAATCGTGTCCACCTTGGGATGAACCGCCTTGATGTCCTTGATGAGTTCCAACCCGGAACTGCCCTCCAGCGAAATGTCCACGACGACGATCCTGGGCGAAAGCGCCCCGACCAGGCCGAGCGCCTCGCGGGCGGTGCCGGTCTGGCCGCAGACCTCAAAATCAGGCTCCTCGTTGATCAGGTTGGCGAGCCACTCGCGCACCAGCGGATGATCGTCCACTAGTAGAATTTTAGTTTTCGCCTGCATGGTTTTCAGTGTCAGCCAGGCCCGGGTTCAAAACGCAAACCGCGCGTGCACCGCCCGCCGGCAAATTTTGGATGTCAAATGTCGCGCCAATCATGCCCGCGCGATAATCCATGATCCGCAAGCCCATGCCATTTTTAGTCCGGGCGTCCAGCGACAATCCAGTGCCGTCATCGGTGACCGACAGCATAATATTTCTGCTGGTTGCGTCCAGCGAGATGACAATGTTGCGGGCTTGACCGTGACGGATGGCATTGCCCGCCGATTCCTGGGCGATGCGATACAGGTGGATGGCCGTCTTGGGATCGTTCAAAACAACCGCCCCGGAATGTTGGAAACGGCAGGAAACATTGAAGGCTTTGGACAGATTGGCCGCCAGGTTCTGCAACGCATCCTCCAAGCCATCCGCTCCCAACTCGATGGGATGCAACGTGCGGGCAAAGTTCCGCGTCAACTCAATCGCCTCTTCCACCATGGCCACCACATTGCCAGCCATGGCGGGTTCGACCGCGGATTTGTTGGCCAGCTTTTTTGCAAGCACCTTGCCCGCCAGGGCGGTGGCCGTCAAATGCTGTCCCAGACTGTCATGCAAATCATGGCCAATCCGCCTTTGCTCGGCTTCGGCGATTTCCAGAAGCTCCTTCTCCAGACGGCTGCGCTCCCGGATTTCCCGCCGCAATTTTTCCGTCTGCCTGTCCACCTGTTTCTTCAATTGGTCCTGGCTGGAAAACAGAATGATTACCAGAAGATAGACGGACAGGCGGATGCTCATGTTCCAGATTGGGGTCAGGTAATCCGAATAACGCTGTCCCGCCGCAAAGTCGGCGAACATCCAGACAACCACCGATATCACCGCCATCGCGAAGGCGAACCCAGATCCAACGCGCTTTAGAACAAAAAGGATCGGCAACAGATAAAACACAAGAAGTGTGATCTGATATCCCGTGGCGTAATCAGCATAACCAACCGCCGCCAGCAACGCGAAACCACCCAAAACACCGGCGGTTTTCGATTGCGTCGTTGAACGTGAATCCATGTGCGGAAAATGTGACGGGTTTGGCCACCGTGGACAAGCGAAAGTCAAAGCAAACAGAGAACCGTTTGAGCTAAATAATCACCAGGTTTCAATTCATCACGAGCTGGCGCATTGTCTCTGCCGGCTGCAACAAGAAGCGTCCGGACAGCGCAGCGTGCCGGAATATCTATCTGTCCAAATTTTGGACAGAATGTCCAAATTTTGGACAATTCGGAACGGCGCGGCAAAAATGATGCGCATTTCTCCTGAAATCTCCGCATTTCGCCATTTTTTTAATGTGGCCCGGCGATTGCTTACAATCAGCAATGTCTTCGTCATTGGATTCTATCTACAAGAAAATGGCTTCGTCGCTCGAAGCTGGCGGCGCGGGGCACGCGCATGTGGCAAAATCAGATCCCGCCCGGCAGATTTCGCCCGTCGTCGCGCACGAATTGAACAACATCCTCACCATCATCCAGGGTTACTCCGACCGGCTGCTGCTCAAGCATGGTGAAGACCCCGCGTTGGGGGCGCACCTCAAGCTCATCTCCGAGGCGGCCCGGCGCGCGGCAACACTCATCCGCACCGCCGCGCCGAAGGAAGCCGGTGTGCCAATCCGCCCGCAGCCCAATGCCCCGCCGCTCGCGCCCGCCGCGTAACATGGCTGTAGCGGCGGTCTGCACCGCCGACAAATTCGCCCGCTCCAACCGGCACTCATAAAGTGCCGCTACATTTTCCGGCGGCGATTGGTTTTGACGCTTTGCGTTGGTTCGCGTAGCGTGGCGGACGCTATTTTTCGCAAATTGTCATGACCGGGCTGATTAAAATGATTTTCGGGTCGAGGAACGACCGCGAAGTGAAACGTCTCAAGCCGTTCGTCTCGCAAATCAACGAGTTCGAAAACGGCCTCCAAAAACTTTCCGACGACGAACTGCGCGCCAAAACCGCCGCCTGGAAGGAGGAGCTGGCCAAAATCGAGGACAAGGATGAACTCGCGCAAAAGCTCGACGAGATTTTGCCGGAGGCGTTTGCCGTCGTCAAAAACGCCTGCCGCCGGCTGTGCGGACAGGAAATCACCGTGCGCGCCCTGCCGCAGAAATGGGACATGGTCCCGTTCGACGTGCAACTCATCGGCGGCATCGCCCAGCACCAGGGCAAGATCACCGAAATGGCCACTGGCGAAGGCAAAACGCTCGTCGCCACCATGCCGGTTTATCTCAACGCGCTCACCGGCCGCGGCGTCCACGTCGTGACGGTGAACGATTATCTCGCCGCGCGCGACAGCGAGTGGATGGGCGCGATCTACAAGTTTCTCGGCCTGACCGTCGGTGTGATTTTGCACGACCAGCCGCCGCGCGTCCGCCGCGAGCAATACGCCTGCGACATCACCTACGGCACGAATGCGGAGTTCGGCTTCGACTATCTCCGCGACAACGGCATGGCCACCCGCAAGGAAGAGCAGGTCCAGCGCGGACATTATTTTGCCATCGTGGACGAGGTGGATTCCATCCTGATTGACGAGGCGCGCACACCGCTCATCATCAGCGGCCCGTCGGTTCACACGCACGACGAGCAATTCGCGCAATGGAAACCGCTGGTCGAGTCGCTCGTCCGCGCGCAGCAGCAGTTGTGCAACCGCTTTTTGACCGACGCCGAAAAGCTGATAAAAAAATTGCATCCGGAGGACGGCTCGAATGTCCAGGATGCCGATGCGCTGGAACGTGAAATCGGTATGTTGCTGTTCCGCGTCAAGACCGGCCAGCCGAAGTCCGAGGGGTTGATGAAGATTTTGGAGAACCCGGAAAACGCCGGATTGATGAACCGCGCAGAACTGGAACTGCACAAAGACCAGAAGAAGGTGGACCTTTACCGCGAGAAGGAGGAATTGCTTTTTGCGATGGATGAAAAAAGCCAGGAAGCCGACCTCACCGAGAAGGGCCGCAACTTCGTCAGCCCGAAAGACCCGGATGCGTTTGTGCTGCCAGACTTGACGACGCTGCTGCATGACGTGGACGCGGGTGCGGAAACCGACGCGCGCAAGCGTCTGGAGGCCAAGACGAAGTTGCAGGCGGATTTCGAGGCCAAGGCGCAAAAAATCCACGCCATCACGACATTGCTCAAGGCGTATTCGCTTTACCAGGTTGACGTGGAATACGTCATCCAGGAAAACAAGGTCATCATCGTGGACCAGCACACGGGCCGCCTCATGCCGGGCCGCCGCTGGAGCGACGGGCTGCATCAGGCAGTCGAGGCCAAGGAAGGCGTTGCGATTGAGCGCGAGACACAGACGCTCGCGACCATTACGATCCAGAATTATTTCCGCCTTTACCAAAAGCTCGCGGGCATGACCGGCACGGCGGAAACCGAGGCGACGGAATTTCTCGACATTTACAAGCTTGGCGTGGTGACGATTCCGACGAACAAGCCGAACATTCGCAAGGACTCGCACGATTCGATTTACAAAACCAAACGCGAGAAATTCAGCGCCGTCGTGACCGAAATCAAGGAACTGCACGCCAAGGGCCGGCCGATTCTCGTCGGCACGGTTTCCGTCGAGACCAGCGAAATGTTGTCGCGGATGCTCAAGCGCGAAGGGCTGATCCATTCCGTGCTGAATGCGAAGTATCACCAGCAGGAGGCGGAAATTGTCGCGCGCGCCGGCCAGCGCGGTGCCGTCACCATCGCCACGAACATGGCGGGTCGCGGCACGGACATCAAACTCGGCCCCGGCGTCGCGGATGTCGGCGGCCTGCATGTGCTCGGCACGGAACGCCACGAAGCGCGGCGCATTGACCGCCAATTGCGCGGACGCTGCTCGCGCCAGGGCGACCCCGGTTCGTCGCACTTTTTCATCTCGCTCGAGGACGATTTGATGCGGCTGTTCGGCTCCGACCGCATCGTGAAGATGATGGAGAAAATCGGTTTTGAAGAGGGCGACGAACTAAAGCATCCTTGGCTGAACCGTTCCATCCAGAGCGCGCAAAAGAAGGTCGAGCAGCACAATTTCCAGCAGCGCAAACGCACGCTCGAATACGACGACGTGATGAACAAGCATCGCGGTGTCGTTTATGATTTCCGCAACGAAATCATCAACGGCGAGGACGTGCGCGACCGGCTCATGGACATCATGGAGGAGGTCGTCGTTGAGAAGGTGCTGGAATTTACAAACACGGACACCGAGCACAGCGAATGGAAGCTGCGACAACTGGCCGACTGGGTGAATCTGAATTTTCCGCTCGGCATGCCGGAGGCTGAAATCCTCAAGGCCGCCGAGTCCGGCAAGGATGAGCCGGTGACCGGTTCGCTGTTCGATGGGTTAAGCCCGGCGCAATTCGCCGTTTGCAATTTTATTTCCGAAAAAGTCCGCGACGCCTACGAAATTAAAATCAGCTTTGAAAATCCCGACGCTCTGAAGGAAGTCGAGCGGTTCACCATCTTGAGCGCGATTGACCGGTTGTGGCAGGAGCATCTCTACGAAATGGACAGCCTTCGCTACAGCATCGGCCTGCGCGGTTACGGCCAACGCGACCCGCTCGTGGAATACAAGGCCGAGGCGTTCAAGATGTTCGACGAGCTGATGGTCAACGTGAAGACGCAGATCTGCAACAACATCTTCCGCAGCGCATCGTCCATGCTCGCGTTTGAGAATTTCCTCCGGAACGTGCCGCAACAAACCAAACACGATCCGGCCAGTGCTTTTGGCGATCCGCCGAAGCCCGATGGCAATCAGGGAAAGGCCAGCGACGTAGTGAGCGAAGCCGCCGACCAGCTTTCCAAGGACAAGCCCAAGCCCAAGCGCACCGGCCCGAAAGTCGGCCGCAACGATCCATGCCCTTGCGGCAGCGGCAAGAAATACAAGCAGTGCTGCGGGCGGTAGGGGCAGCGCGTTGTGGCGTCCCTGCCAATTTTCAAATCAAAATAGAACTTGCGGCGACCGGTCCTTTTGCTAGATTGCAAATGATTTGCAATTAAAATTATGTCCACCTTGACACCTGCCTGGCTGCTGACGATTTACTGCGCGCTGGTCCTGCTCGCGTCGCTCGCGGGCGGCTGGCTGCTGCTGGTCATCCGGCCCACCCATACGCGCCTGCAACTGGCGACCAGCTTCGTGGCCGGCCTCATGCTCGGCATCGCCCTGCTCCACTTTCTGCCGGATGCGGAGGAGCAGTTGCATTCCGTTGACCGGACAGCGTCGTGGGTCCTCGGCGGTTTCCTCGCGATGTTCTTTCTGCAGCGCTTCTTTCACTTTCACCACCACGATTCGCCCGAAGGCGATCCCGAAGATTGTGATGCGCAGGAGCACGACCACGTTCACGACCATGGGCATCACGCCCACACGCTCGCCGACAAATCGGCACAGCAGCTTTCCTGGGTCGGAACCGCGCTCGGATTGTCGCTTCACTCGCTGTTCGACGGCCTGGCACTGGCGGCTTCCGTCGCCGCAGGCGCGCAAGGCCATGCAAAACTCGCGGGACTCGGTGTCGCCATGGTGGTGATCCTCCACAAGCCATTCGACGCGCTGGCGATCTCGACTTTGATGACGGCCAGCGGCAGCTCGCGGTTTTCCCGACATCTGCTGAACACGCTGTTTTCACTGGTCAGCCCGGCGGGCGCAATCCTGTTTTATCTGGGCGCGAGCCGGTTTGCCGATTCCAACGGCGTCCTCCTCGGCTGTGCGCTGGCATTCTGCACGGGGACATTTCTTTGCATCGCCAGCGCCGACCTCCTGCCGGAATTGCAATTCCATTCGCATGATCGTTTCAAATTGTCGGTCGCCCTGCTGGCGGGATTGTCCGTGGCTGTGCTCATCAAACATTTCGAGGCCGGCAATGAGCCGGCGCCGGCTCCTGCGGCGGCGCTCCCGGCAAACGGCGCGACCGCGCAACTTCCGACACCAGCGTTCAATGAGGCGATTTTGTGGCCCCTCGCCAGCAGCCGAGCCTTAAAGCTCCCGCTCCCGGGGTGCTGATTCTAAAAATGACTTGTCACCGGAACACTGTCTGCTGATACTGCAAACGATTTGCGATACAGAAAGCGCCAATTCAACCGTCGCACGCGTGAACGAATCTTTCTCGCGGCGGGAATTCTGTCGCTGGCGTTGTGGCTGTTCATGGCGACGGCGGAAATCTGCACGCCGCTGCACGCGTGGCTGCACGGCGGAGCGATTCCAAAAGACGATGACGATTGCGCCATCGTCGCCATCGCGCATGGCAAAATTGAGGCCGCTCCCTGCGCTGCTCCGGCGGCTTTGCCGGCACCTTGGGTTGAAATAGCCGAGCGCACGGAAGTTTTCGCTTTCATTCCGGCCGACAAAAATCTTTTGCCTGGCCGAGGCCCGCCCGCCATTTCCGCCGTTTCTTAATTCATCGTTTCGGATGGCGCGGTTCCAGCCATCCGAAACCATTCCCAATTAAACCTAATCTTTGCGTTGCGCCGCGTGGTGTTCCGCAAAGTGCGTATCCGGGTGGATTCGCGGAAGTGTGTTTGAAAACTTTAACCCATTGAATTTTATGAAAAAATTTAGGCAGAAAGAAAAAAGAAAACGTAATCGCAGATTGTATTTGTCGGTGATTTCGTCGGTGGCGCTGTCCTGTGGCGGGACGGCGCTGGCTCAGACGAATAACGTGGCGGCGGCCAGCGCCGACACGTCGGGCAGTTCAACCAACGTCACCCAGCTTGGCAACATGACCGTCATCGGCCAGTTGAACCAGGCGCGCAGCCAGATTGTGCCGGATTTGGGCGCGACCACCTACACGCACACGGCGGAGCAAATTGAGTCGCAGTCGCAGGGCGGCAACGCGCCGTTCAACCAGGTCATCCTGCGTTCGCCGGGCGTGGCGGGGGATTCGGCGGCGAACGGCGATTTGCACGTCCGCGGCGAGCACGCGAATTTGCAATACCGCATCAACGACGTGCTGTTGCCGGAAGGCATCACAGGATTCGGGCTGGAACTGGATCCGCGTTTCGTGGATTCCATGCGGCTCATCACCGGCTCGCTGCCGGCGCAATACGGCTTCCGCACGGCGGGCGTCGTGGACATTCAAACCAAAAGCGGCGCGTTTGAGAATGGCGGCCAGGGCGAACTTTACGGCGGCAGCTACGACACCATCCGGCCTAGCTTTGAATACGGCGGCGCGTCGGGAAAATTGAATTACTACTTCGACGGCAGCTACGACCACAACGACCTCGGCATCGAAAATCCCACGCCCAGCCACAATGCGATTCACGACACGACGGGACAATACAAGGCATTCGCGTATCTGTCCTACATTCTGGATGACACGAGCCGGGTCAGCTTCATCGGCAGCGCGTCATACAGCGATTTTCAGGTTCCCGACTCGCCGGGTTTGCCCTCCGGCACCGCACCCGGTGGTGCTCAATGGAATTCAGACCCATCCATTGCAGCCAGCTTCAATTCAACCACGCTGAACGAAAATCAAAACGAGCAAAATTATTACGGCGTTGCGACCTATCAAAAATCGGCGGGCGACTTGAATCTTCAGGTGTCCGCGTTTGGCCGCAACAGCAGCGTGCATTTCAGGCCCGACCAAATCGGCGACCTCTATTTCAACGGCGTGGCCAGCGACGTGAAGCGCGACCTTGATTCCGGCGGTGTGCAAGCGGACGCCAGCTATGAACTGGGCGACAAGAACACGATTCGCGGCGGCCTGTTCTTTTTGGGCACGTCAGCTCAATCCGATTCGACGACCACCGTGGTCAACTTGGACGGCGCGGGAAACCCGACCGGCGCGCCGTATCCAATCATGGACAACAACAACCTTTACGGTTTGTTCACGGGCCTGTATTTGCAGGACGAGTGGAAAATCCTGTCCAGGCTGACGCTCAATTTCGGCGGACGCTTCGATGTTTTCAATTCGTCGTTCGACAGCAACGAGCACCAGTTGAGTCCACGCGTCAACCTCATCTGGCAGCCGACGGATTCGACGACGCTGCACGCCGGCTACGCACGCTATTTCACGCCGCCGCCGGTTGAAAATGTTTCCGGCAACACCGTGGCGAAATTCGACGGCACCTCGAACTCGACCGGAAATGATCAGGACGATCCGGTCCGGGCCGAACGCTCGAATTATTATGACGCCGGCATCAGCCAGAAAATCACCCCGGAATTGACCGTCGGTCTGGACGGCTATTACAAGGAAGCCCATAACCAGCTCGACGACGGATTGTTCGGGCAGACGCTCATCCTCTCGGCGTTCAATTATGCCAAGGGCCGGGTTTACGGAGTGGAATTCACCGGCTCTTTCAACCACGGTGGATTTTCATCGTATGCCAACCTCGCGTGGTCGGTCGCGCAGGGCGAAAACTGGAACTCGGCGCAATTCCTGTTTGGTCCGGGCGGCCCGGGCAGCGACTTGGCCTATGTCCAGAATCATTGGATTTATCTGGACCACGACCAGCGCCTCACCGGCTCGTTCGGCGTGGCTTACACTTGGAACGAATCGGCGCGTTGCAGCACGCGGCTTTATTCCGACGCGCTTTACGGCAGCGGCTTGAGACAAACCATTGTGACGCCGAACGACGCGAGTGTGCCGGAATACTACTCCATCAACTTCGGCGCGGAACAGAGCTTCAAGCTCGACCACAACCGGATGTTGAAGGCGCGGCTCGATGTCGTGAACCTGACGGACAACATTTACCAGCTCCGCAGCGGTTCCGGTGTCGGCGTCAACGCCGCGCAATATGGCGAACGGCTTGGCTTCTTCGGCTCGATAAGCTATGTCTTTTGAAATGTTCCTCCGATGAACAACACGGATGCAAATCGAATTCCGCCCGGCTACGAGCTGAAAGACGAGATGGCCCGGCTTTGCCTGCCATCGGCAAACCGCGACGCGAATCTCAAGCTCGCCTGGGTGAATTCGGTTTGCATCCTCTTTCTCTTGATTGGAATCCTCGGCGCGCGGCGCGGCATCATCGCCATCAAACCCGTCCCGCCCATTCAGGAAATTGTCCCCGTCGTCGTCCAGCCGACGGTATTGCCGCCGCAGTCCATCGCACCAAAACCGGAGCAGGCGCAGCCAGTCAACCAGCCGCGCGCCCTCGTCGCCCTGCCAAACGCGCCGGATGTCAACTTCGGTATTCCGACCGCCGGCTCGCTCGTCGTGCCCGCCGCGCTCGCGTCCGCGCCGCAGATTGCCCCGATGCGCATCGGCTCGCTCAACAACACCGGCGCGGGCGGCGACCGGCCCGAACCGCAGTATCCGCCCATCGCCCGGGAAACCGGCGAACAGGGCACGGTCAAACTCCTGCTCGGAGGCGACGCGGCGGGAAATATCGTTTCCGTTGACGTGAAGGAATCGTCCGGCTTTCCCGTCCTCGACCGTGCCACCGTGGATTTCATCAAGAACCACTGGCGGCTTCCGGCGGGCGACGGCAGCCGCCTTTTTGAAACCAGCATCACCTACCTGTTGCAACTGAACTGATTTAACCAAAACCAAACCATGAATCCCATCCTCGCAAACATCGCTCTCGAATTCTTCCTCAAAGGCGGCCCGGTCATGTGGCCGATTCTTATCAGCGCCATCGTCGCCGTCGCCGTCGTGGGCGAACGCGCGTTCTGGTGGTGGCGCGAAAGCCAGAAGCGCGACCCGCAAAAGCTGGAGCAACTCCTCGCCGCGCTGGAAAACTCCGACCTTGCCGCCGCCACAAAAATTTCCGAAGGCTCGGAAGACCCAGTCATCCGCATGATTCATCACGGCCTTGCCCACGTCGGCCACAAGCACAGTTCGCTGCTCGGCGCGCTGCAACTCGCCGCCGGTATCGAACTGAAACGCGCCGGACGTTTTCTCACCGTCATGGACACGCTCGTCACGCTCGCGCCATTGCTCGGCTTGCTCGGCACCGTCACCGGCCTCATGCGCGCCTTCCTCAACATCGGCAGCGCCGAACTCTCCGTCGTGGGCGTGACCGGCGGCATCGGCGAGGCGTTGATTGCCACCGCCTGCGGATTGGGCATCGCCATTTTCGCGCTGATTCCATTTAATTATTTCTCCGCCAAGGTGACGCAATTGCAGTTCGATCTGGAAACGGCGGCGACGAATGTCGAAGTCCTTGCGGGCGGCGGCGCGAAACAGGCCGACACCGTCCACCTGCACAAGCATGAGCCGCCCAGCCAGGCCACCAGCCACTGAAATCGTTGCCAAAAAATGAAAAGCAAACCACGGATAAACACAGATAAACACGGATTGGTAGGGCGGGCAGTCCCCTGCCCGCCGGAGCATCGGCTCTCGTTAAGCGGCGCGCACGGAGTGACGCGCCCTACCTTGGAACAAATCCGTGTCCATCCGTGTCCATCCGTGGTTGAAACAACTTGATGAAAATCCCTTCGCCCATCCCGAAACGCCGCTCGCGGATTGTCATCATCCCGCTGATTGACATCATGTTTTTCCTGCTCGCGTCGTTCATGATGCTGGCGTTGGAGATGAGCAAATCGGAAAACATCAAGGTCAACCTGCCGCCTGCCTCGCAATCGCAGCAGGATTACCGGCCGGACATGGTCAACATTGCCGTGGACAAGTCCGGCGCGGTGTGGCTGGAGAAAAAGCAGATTTCACAGGCCGACCTCGCGTCCGTTTTGAAGGAACGCTTCCACGCTAACCCCGACCTGCCGGTTTACATCAGCGGCGACCGCGACACGCTGCACGGCGACATGGTAAAGGTGTATGAAACCGTCCGCGCCACCGGCATCCAGAAGGTCGCGTTCATGACCGGCGGCGAAAACGCAAAATGACTAAATCCTAAATCCGAATGACTAAAGAATTCCAAATGACGAATGTCGAATGCCGAATGAAATATCGGCGCCCGCACGGCCATTCGTCATTCGGATTTCGTCATTCATTAGTCAATAGGGCTTCGTCATTCGCCATTCTTGCATGAAGATCCGTTCGCCCATCCCGGAAAAGAAGTCGCGGCTGGAAATCATCCCGCTGATCGACATCATGTTTTTCCTGCTCGCGTCGTTCATGATGGTCACTTTGCAGATGCAGATTGTCCGCACCGTCAAGGCGAACCTGCCCACGGCCACGCTCGCCACGCCGTCGAACAAGCCCGACATCGTGAACCTGACCGTGAACAGGGACGGCCAGGTTTCCGCGGACGACAAGCCCGTCGCCTTCCCGGAATTGTTCACCATGCTCACGAACCGCTACAGCCTGAACACGAATCTGCCCGTCTATATCACCGGCGCGAACGACGCCACGCACGGCTCCGTGATGTTCGTGCTCGACCTGGTGAAACGCGCCGGCGTCCAGCGCGTCGCCATCGCCGTCAATGCCGCCCCTCAATGAACACCAAAAACAAAACACAGTTGAGCCGCGAAAGAACACAAAAGAGCGCAAAGGAAATGATTCCTTCTTTGTGTTCCTTGCGTTCTATTGCGGCCATTTTCGCGTCGTTAGTGTATTTCGCGGTTTGAATTATGAAAAACTTCCAGGTGAACCTCCTCATCGTCCTCGCCATCGACCTTTGCTGCCTGTGCGCGTGGCAATGGTATGAACAAACCGTCCAGCGCACCGAAATCCAGACCCTCAACAGGATGGTCTATGACCGCGACGCCTCAATCCAGAACCAAACCAACTCCATCGCCACGCTCAACCATCAGGTGGACCAGATGGACGCCAGCCTCACCGAACTCAAGGCCGCCGCCGCGACCAACGAACAACTCGTCATCTCGCAGAAGGCCGAGATTGAACAGCTCCAGTTCGCCAACGACAATGCCACGAACGAAATCGCGCAATACAAGGCCGGTGTGGACGCGCTGGAAGCGAAGCTGAAGGACGCCTACGCCGGGATTGAGAAACAAAATGAGACCATCACCAACCTCGTGGCCCAGCGCGATGGATTGGTGCAGAAATACAACGACGAAGTGAAAGACCGGAACGACATCGTGGCCAAATACAACGAACTGGCGAAACAAGTCCAATCCACCGGCAAACCGCCGGACAAATGATCCGCTGATTGCGCGGATGGGAAATCACGGCACGGAGCAACCGGCACGGCATCGTCCGCGGCTTACTGCCCATTGAACCCGCCATCTCCACTGCGGCGTGAGGTTACAAACCAAATCGGCTAAAATCTCCCAGCGCTTGCCGCCAAGGTCTTATCCAACGACCATTATTCCGGCTCTCTTCCAATAAGACGTTTTTTGATTCAAGCTGCTCCCAGCGTTGTTCTACCTCTTTCAGCCAATTGCTGACAATTGTGGGAGCTTCAGCAACCGACAAACCTTTCTCCGTGAGTTCAAACCACGCAAGATATTGACGCCAACTAAGCCCAAGCCACGCCTTTGTTGGTTCGTTCACAAACTGTTCAAGAATTTGGCTAGCAAAAATGTTGTTGGAAGCACCTACGCCAATAAAATTATCAAACCCTGAACGGCGGAGACGCGCAATGTCCGCCCCACGTAAAAATGCTAAAAGACCCTGCTCAAACCAATAGGGCAACTGTCCACCACCGACGTCTTGCTCTTCGTCAAACCGACTGCGTGAGAACCGGCGCAAGTTAAAGAATTTCCCTGAAGCACA
>Ga0181525_10002620_pt1 | contig 14633 bp, 10 predicted proteins | sample PEATcosm2014_Bin_48_FD_121100 | JGI IMG/M metagenome (GOLD analysis project Ga0181525, IMG submission 121100) | Peatland microbial communities from MTU Mesocosm Facility, Houghton, MI, USA - PEATcosm2014_Bin06_10_metaG | ecosystem: Environmental > Terrestrial > Soil > Wetlands > Peat | place...
CCACGCCAGCCACGCCAGCCACGGTGGCCAGCGGCGAGGTCGACGCCGTAGTGGCCTCACCCGACGAGGCCTACGCGGTCACCCACCGGTTCCTCTCCTACCTCCCGTCCTACGCAGGCGGCCCGCTTCCTGTGACCGACACCGACGTCCCGCTCGACTACGACGACCAGATCGCCAAGCTCGTCCCGGCGCGCCGCAGTCGTGCCTACGACATGAAGGCCGTCATCCGCCGGATCTGCGACGAGGGCAGCTTCTTCGAGCTGAAGCCGTCGTACGCCCGCAACATCGTCACCGGGTTCGGCCGCCTGGCGGGCATCCCGATCGGCGTGCTCGCCAACGCGCCGATGCGGATGGCCGGCGGCCTGACCCCGGAATGCTGCCTGAAGGCGATCAGCTTCGTCTGCATGTGCGACGGGTTCGGCGTCCCGCTGCTCGTGCTGCAGGACACGCCGGGCTTCCTCGTCAGCGCACAGGCCGAACGAGACCGGGCCATCGTCCGGGTCATGACCTTGCTCCAGGCCATGTCGCTAATCACCGTGCCCGCGGTCAGCCTGGTCATCCGCAAGGCCTTCGGCCTGGCCTTCGTGATCCTGGACGGGAACCGGGCGGTCGACCTCTCGCTCGCCTGGCCGGGGGCCGAGATCGGGTTCATGGACCCGCCGGTGGCGGCCAACGTGCTGTTCGAGCCCCAGATCAAGCAGCTCCCGGAGGAAGAACGCGCGGCGTTCCTCGCCGCCAAGGCCGCCGAACTCGGGGTCGGCTTCGAGCCCTACGGCGTGGCCACCAACCTGACCATCGACGAGATCATCGAGCCGGGCGCGACCCGGAGCGTGGTGGCCAGCTACCTGCGCATGTCGCTGGCCTCGCGGCCGCCGAGGACAGCGCCGAGCCCGCTGGCCAGCTGGCCTCGCTGGTACTGAAAAGGACCGGAATCCCATGAGCCACGCCGCCGCCCCAGCACAGCCAGCACAGTCAGCACCGTCAGCAAGGCCCGGCCGCCCGACGCTCCGCGAGCACATCGAGCGCCTGGTCGATCCGGGCTCCTACGCCCCCGCCCAGCATTTCAGCGAGGGGATGGACCAGGTCGGCGACGGCGATGGCGGCGAGGCCCTGATCGAAGGGCGGCCCGTCACCGTCGGGCTCTCCGGGCACCTCTTCATGCGGGCGCTCAACCGCCGCCACCCGTACGTCGCCATCTCCTCGGGCACCGGCGGCCTGGCCCGCGGCGGACGGCGGAACCTCGGGGTCCTCGATACCGTCTGGGGCATGAGCGGCGGGCCCATGCTGGCCGAGATGGCCAGCCGGCACCGCGACGCGCCTGTGGTATCGGCCATCGTCCACCATTCGTTCGGGGACTCCAGCTTCTTCACCGGCATGTCGGACTACGTGGTGCAGCTCAAGGGCGCCTGCATGGCCCTGACCGGCCCGCGGGTGCTGGCCATCGGCACTAGCGAGCAGGTCACGATGGAGGAACTTGGCGGTACCGACGTGCACCGCCGCAACGGGCAGGCCGACACGATCGCCGAGAGGCTGGATGAGGTGTACGCGGCGATTCGGCGGTTCCTGTCGTTCCTGCCGTCGGCCGCGAGCGCGCCGCTGCCGGTCACCGGCCCGGGTCCGGACCCGGCCCGCCGCCTCGAACCAGGAGCCCGCCAGCTGATCGACGGCCTGTGCGACGGCGGGTCGTTCTTCGAGCTGCGCAGGGACTTCGCGCCCGGCCTGGTTACCGGACTGGCCCGGCTGGACGGCATCCCCGTCGGCGTACTGGCCAGCGACCCGGCCGTCGACGACGGCGCCTACTCGGCGGACGCGTGCCTGAAGGCCACCAGGCTGGTGTGCACCTGCGACGCGTTCGGCCTGCCGCTGGTCTTCGCCGTGGACTCACCGGCACCGCGGGCCGAGCAGGCGGGCATATCGAGGGCCATGATGCTCGCCCAGGCGGTCCAGCTGGCCGAGGTGCCCAAGTGCTGGGTGATCACCGGGCGGGCGCACGGCGCCGGCCTGCTCATCACCGGCCCGGCCCGGATCGCCACCGACCTGGTCATCGCCTGGCCCGGTGCCCGCGCGGGCTACTACGACGGCGAATCGTCGCCGCCCGACGAGCATCACTGGGCCGCGGACGGCATCGTCACCCCGGCGCAGACCCGCGCCGCCCTGGTGACCCACCTGCAAGCGGTCCTGGGACCCTCCCCGGTAAGCCGCCCCGGCCGCACCCTGCGGACCTGGCCGATCGGCTTCTGAAGGAGGCGTCAGCCCCGGGCAGCCGACCTTCCGTAGCCATGATCAGGGACTTCATTGTATTATATGTTGGCAACTTTAAAACGGTAGATCGGGAAGGACCCGCAGTGACCGTCGACAGGCGTTCGGCCGAACCGGCGGACGCGGCCGATGCAGCCGATGCGGAGATCCGGATTGCCCCGCCGAGCGACGGCTACAAGTGGGTGGCCCTGACCAACACCACGGCGGGCGTCCTGCTGGCGACCATCGACGGCTCGATCCTGATCATCGCGATGCCCGACATCTTCCGCGGCATCAAGCTCGACCCGCTGGTCCCAGGCAACAGCGTCTACCTGCTCTGGCTGATCCTCGGCTACCTCGTCACGGGCAGCGTCCTCGTGGTCAGCCTCGGCCGCCTGGGCGACATGTACGGCCGGGTCCGGATGTACAACCTCGGATTCGTCATCTATACCGTCGCGTCACTGTTGCTGACGATCGACTGGATGACGGGCCACGAAGGGGCCCTCTGGCTGCTGGTCTGGCGCATCGTGCAGGGCGTCGGCGGCGCCTTCCTGGTCGGGAACTCCAGCGCCATCCTGACCGATGCCTTTCCGCCGCACGAGCGCGGGCTGGCGCTGGGCATCAACAACGTGGCGGGAATCAGCGGGACGTTCATCGGCCTGGTGCTCGGCGGCATCCTGGCCCCGATCAACTGGCGGCTCGTCTTCCTGATCTCCGTGCCCTGCGGCATCTTCGGCACCGTCTGGGCCTACCTGAAGCTGCGCGACCTCAGCGAGCGCAGCAGGCAGCCGATCGACTGGCCGGGCAACCTGACCTTCGCCGTGGGGCTCGTTCTCGTCATGGTCGGCGTGACCTACGGGATTCAGCCTTACGGCGGGCACCCACTCGGCTGGACCAGCCCGAAGGTGATCAGCTGCGTGACCATCGGCGTACTCACCCTGGCCGCCTTCGGGATAATCGAAGCCAAGGTCCGCTACCCGATGTTCCGGCTCAGCCTGTTCCGCATCAAGGCATTCACGTTCGGCACCATCGCCACGTTCCTTTCCGCCCTCGGTCGTGGTGGCCTGATGTTCATGCTGATCATCTGGCTGCAGGGAATATGGCTCCCGCTGCACGGCTACAGCTTCGCGCGGACGCCATTCTGGGCCGGTGTCTACATGCTGCCGATGACGGGCGGGTTCCTCATCGCCGGGCCGCTCGCGGGCCGTCTGTCCGACCGCTTCGGGCCGCGCCCGTTCGCCACCGGTGGCATGATCGCCTCCGCCGTCGCGTTCGTCTTGCTCGAGTTGCTCCCGATCAACTTCCCGTATCCGGAATTCGCCGGGATCCTGCTGCTCAACGGGCTCGCCATGGGCGCGTTCGCGGCGCCCAACCGGGCCGGGATCATGAACAGCCTGCCCGCGCAGCATCGCGGCGCGGGCGGCGGAATGAACTCGACCTTCATGAACTCCGCGCAGGTGTTCTCGCTCGGCATCTTCTTCAGCCTGATGATCGCGGGCCTGGCCGCCGCCCTTCCGCGCACGCTCAGCTCCGGACTGATATCCCAGGGCGTTCCGGCCGGTACCGCCGATCAGATCAGCCACCTGCCGCCGATCTCAATCTTGTTCGCCTCGTTCCTCGGCTACAACCCGATCGGTCACCTGCTGGGCGCCGGCGCCCTGCTTCATCTCCCGGCCGCCAAGGCGGCAGAACTGACCGGCCGCAGCTTCCTGCCCGGCCTGCTCACCGGCCCGTTCCGGGACGGCCTGCACATCGCGTTCGCGTTTTCCATCGCATGCTGCCTGATCGCGGCGGCGGCGTCCTGGTCGCGCGGGACAAGCTTCGCGACCGCCGAGCCCGAGCCGGCCCTGACGATAGCCGAGCCCGAGCCGGCCCCGACGGAAGCCGAGCCCCAGCCGACCCAGGAAATCATCAGCGACTGAACACCGGAGGTGGCCGTGTTTGCCGTGACCGCTGCGCGCATTGACGCCGATGACCCGCTGGCCGGGATGGAACTGGGGGAGCGGCCGGACCCGGTGGCACCCGAAGGGTGGGTCACGGTGACGGTCAAGGCGGCCGCGCTCAACCATCACGACGTATGGACGCTGCGCGGGGTGGGCATCTCGGCCGACCGGCTGCCGATCGTGCTCGGATGCGACGCTTCGGGCCTGGACCCGGAAGGCAACGAGGTCATCGTCCACGCGGTGATCGGCGACCCGGACGCGGGCGGCGGCGACGAGACCCTCGACCCGCGCCGGTCGCTGCTGTCCGAACGCTACGACGGCACCTTCGCCGGGCAGGTCAGCGTGCCGATGCGCAACCTGGTGCCGAAGCCCGCCGCGCTGTCCTTCGAGGAGGCCGCCTGCCTGCCCACGGCCTACCTGACCGCGTACAAGATGCTGTTCGAGAAGTCCGGCGTCCAGCCAGGCGCGACCGTGCTCGTGCAGGGTGCGAGCGGCGGGGTGGCCACCGCGCTGATCCTGCTGGGCCGCGCGGCCGGCTACCGGATCTGGGCCACAAGCCGCAGCGAGGCCAAGCGCGACCGGGCGGTCAAGCTCGGCGCCGACCAGGCGTTCGCGGCCGGGGCCCGGCTGCCCGAGCGGGTCGACGCGGTCCTGGAGACCGTCGGCCATGCCACCTGGGCGCACTCGGTCCGGTCGGTCAGGCCCGGCGGCCGGATCGTGATCTGCGGCGCGACCAGCGGCGATGCGCCGCCCGCCGAGCTGACACGGATCTTCTTCACCCAGCTGACCGTGACAGGTTCCACCATGGGCACCCGCGACCAGCTGGGCCGCCTGGCCCGGTTCTGCGAGCAGACCGGCGTCCGCCCGGTGATCGACCGGGTGCTGCCGCTGGAGGATGCCCGCGACGGCTTCGCGGCCATGATCGCGGGCGACCTGTTCGGCAAGATCGTCTTCGTCCCTTAGCACCCCCAAGCGACGGGATCCGCGTGATGACCGATCTGCCCGAGAGCGCTCACCAGGCTCCGGGCCGCCTGATCCTCGTCAGCTTCGACATCGACGGCACGCTCGAGGCGGGCGAGCCACCCGGCCCGGTCACCTTCGCCCTGGTGGCGGCCGCGAAGGCGCGCGGATACGTCATCGGCAGCGCGTCGGACCGCACGCTCGCAGAGCAGCGGGCGATGTGGCAGCGGGCCGGCCTGGAGGTGGATTTCACCTGTCACAAGCATCGCCTGGTGGAGGGCACGTCACACTTCAACTGCCAGCGCATGCTTCATATCGGCGACACCTCAACGGACGAGTACTACGCCAGGCTGGCCGGGTTCGAATTCCGTTACGCGACAGATCTCCCCGGCACGCCGGACTCCTGGCTGACGTTCTGACCTGGGCCTCCCCGGCAGGACGAATGGGGGCTGAGGCCGGTGAACCACCGCCCGTTCGGGATAAATCACAATCTTTTGGCCGAACGGACGGTGGTAACACCCTCGCGGTACCCGGGCACGGCCCTTGGCCATGTCGGCAAGAACAAGCGTTCTGGGCGGCAGCAGGCCGAGCACCCTGCCCGGCTGCGGCAGTTAGTGGCAATCGGTTCTGCGCATGGCTCTGCGTGTTCAGCGCGTAGCGGCGCTGCTTGGCTGGGAGTTGCAGGCATCCGAACCAGCTACCAAAGGATAACGCTGGCCCGCGAGATCGGCATCGCCTGGGATGAGGCGCACGCGCTGGCCGGCCTTGGCCGGTGCGCCCTGGCCGCCGGGCACGTGGCCGAGGCAGCAGGCGCGTTGGGGCAGGCGCTGGAGATCTTCCAGCGGATCGGCGCCGCCGAAGCCGCCGCCGTAGCCGCCGCCGTAGGCGCCGAACTCGACGCCCTCACCGGCGGCTTGTGGCCCTTATTCCTGCGGGCGGTTACGATTCGGGAAGGGAGAAAGGGATGGCCAGCAGGCGGCGTCGGCTCGACCCGGTGGGGCCTTTCGGGAATCCGGACGGATCACGAGCCGACATTGAGGATCTGATCAGCGAGTTCGTCGACTTCGGCGGCAACCCGGCGTATGGCCACCTTGCGACCCGTGCAAACGACTCCATGGTGCGGGTCATCGTCGGGAAGCTCGGTGCGGGCAAGACGGTCTACCTGCGGCGTCTGCAGGATTTCCAGTCACATCAGGACTCCGTCTACGCCGACGCGCCGCAGCAGAGCCTGCCGAAGACCGAGGTCGTGGTAAAGGCATGCCAGTGGTTCTCCGACAGCGTCCTGGTAGAGAAGTGGATGCAGATCTGGGAGCGCGCGATCATGCGGTCGCTGGTCTCGCACCTGCTGCGCCGTCCGGAGTTGCGTCAGCAGTTGCGCGACGAGCAGGTCGCGGAGCTGGAGCATTCATATCGGCGGCTGCTCGATGACTTCCGCCGGCCTCGGAACATCTATGGCCAGGTGCGCGACATCATCAATGAGCGGCAGACCGCCCATCAGCTGTCTACGTACCTCGACGATCCGCTCTGGGACGACCTCGAGGATCTGCTGGGCGAGGTTGTCAGTCAGTGCAAGCCGATCTATTTCTACCTTGACGCGGTGGACGAGGAGTTCGGTCACGCCCCGATGTACTGGCTGAAGTGCCAGGAGGGGTTGTTTTACCAGGTCATGCGGCTGCTCCGCGATCACAGACTGGGCGGCCGACTGCATGTCGTGGTCTGCGTCCGGGACATTGTCATGTCGTCGGTGTACCGGTCAGAGCACGCGCCGCGGTACTACAACGAACCGCACATACGCGTGCTGAACTGGGACCGCGGCTCGCTGCTCTACCTGCTCGGGCAGAAGCTGCAGCGGCTGCCGCCGTCACTGCTGATGCGGCGCACCGCCAGCGGCCCCCCCACGATCCGCGACTGGCTCGGCGTCGACGGCCACTGGCAGGGAGCCGATGGCGAGGAAACGATCGAGGACTACCTGCTCAGCAACACCAGGCTGATCCCGCGCGACATCATCTCGCTCGGCAACGAGCTGAGCGAGGAGGTGTTGCGGCAGAAACAGGCTGGCCGGGACGGCCTGCCGCCGGCCGCCCTGGCGGGGATGGTGCAACGCTGCGCCAAGCGGTTCGGCGATTCTCAGCTCGCGCAGTGCGCCAACCAGATCTCCTCGGACATGATGCCGCAGAACGCCGCCCTGCACGACTACTCCGAATTGTTCACCAGCACCCAGGCCTATATCAGCGGCGTGCAGGAGGACGTTCGCTCCTTCGTCCGGATGATCGGCGTTGACCGGTTCTCGCGCGGGGATCTCGAGGCACTGCAGGAAGTGGCGGATCTGCACTTCGAGAAGACGACGGACCTCGCCTCCGTGCTGTGGCAGAACGGCCTGCTCGGGTACGTCGACGAAATCGGCCGGCGCCGGTTTTACTCCATGGGCGACGTCGAGCAGTTTCACTTCCCGCCGGACGTCAGCACGTACGTGCTGCATCCATGCCTGATACACGCCGTCGGCGGGATCCGCCATGTCCGGGATTCCGATGCAGCCCAGGACGAGCGCACCACCAGACGGCTCGAATCCGCCGAGCGCGCCGATCTTCCCGAGCCATCGGCCACTGCGCCGCGGCCGAGCGGCGGCCAGGCGCTCCCGGAACCCGACCCGTCAGAGGTGCGATCCTCGGTCGGGGCCAAGGCCGGCGACCATACCGTCGGCGACGTGATCGACGGCCGGTTCGAGGTTCTCCAGCTAGTTGGCAAGGGCGGATTCTCGAAGGTCTACCGGGTGCACGACGACGTTGAGGGTGAGGAGCGGGCGCTCAAGCTCTTCGACACCGCCGCCGGGGATCAGGCGGTTCGCCGCGAGATCGGCGCGCTGCGGAAAATCCATCATCCCAACGTGGTGAAGGTCTTCTGGGCAGGCAAGACAAACGCCGGTGAATGGTATCTCATCACCGAGTTCATCGACGGGGAGTCGCTCGACGAGTTCGTCACCGGAAGGCGGCGCCTTCGCGACCGGGAGGCGGTAGATGTCGCGCTGGACCTGCTGGACGCGCTCGTCGCTTTTCACCCCGATGCGGCGCGCCTCAAGCAGCTGGATGCTAAGCGTCGCGATGGCGACCTGACTGAAGCCGAATCCCGCGAGTGGCTGGAACTGAACGACAAGGGGCTGGTCCACCGCGACATCAAACCGCTCAACGTGGTGCTCACCCGGACCGGAGCGAAACTGCTTGATTTCAACATCGCCTCCCGGGTCGGCGATCCCGTGCATACGCATTCAGGCACACCGCCGTATCAGCCGCCCGACGCCGGCCTTGCCCGCTGGGACGTCTCCACCGACCTGTTCGCCGTCGGCGTGCTGCTCTACCGGCTGCTGGCCAACGGCCACCACCCGTTCCCGAACGCGGTGCCCGTGATCGACGTGCCGGTAATCGACCCGAGGACGATCCGCTCTGACCTCGCCCCTGACCTCGCCGAGTTCCTCATCAAGGCATGCGCGGCAGCCAGCGCCGACCGCTTCGCCACCGCCGCCGACATGCGCCTAGCCCTGCGCGCCATCCGCGCCGACCTTTAGCTGCGTCCGGGCCGCTTCCCTCAGTTGCCATCTGCCCCTGCGGTCACTCAGCTACCACGGCCCGGGACAGGCCTGCCGGGATCTCCGGGGCACACCAGTCACGCGTCAAGCGCGTCGATCAGGACCTTGGTGACATCTTCCGTGCAGGCCGTGCCGCCGAGGTCACGGGTGAGGACGCCTGCCGCGGTGGTCGCCTCGATGGCCGCGTCCAGCCGGGCCGCCTGCTCGGGCAGGCCGAGGTGCTCCAGCATCAGGGCGGCGCTGCCGACGGCGCCGATCGGGTTGGCCAGTCCCTGTCCCGCGATGTCGGGCGCGGAGCCGTGCACGGGCTCGAACATGCTCGGGAAGCGCCCTTCGGGGTTGAGGTTGGCGCTGGCGGCCAGGCCGAGACTGCCTGCCAGGGCGCTGCCGAGGTCGGAAAGGATGTCCGCGTGCAGGTTGGAGGCGACCACGACGCAGAGGTCCTCCGGGTGCAGCACGAACTTCGCGGCCATCGCGTCGACGAGCACGCTCTCGGTCTCCACGTCGGGGTAGTCCCTGGCGACCCGCTTGAAGGTGTCATCCCACAGCACCATGCCGTACTGCTGGGCGTTGCTCTTGGTGACGCTGGCGACCTTGCGCCGGGCACGGGTTCGCGCCAGTTCGAAGGCGAAACGCATGATCCGCTCGCAGCCGACCTCGGTGAACAGGGCCGACTGGACGGCGACCTCGCTGCCGGGGCCGCGCCCGGATAGGTTACGCCCGCCCAGGCCCGCGTATTCACCCTCGCTGTTCTCCCGGACGACGACCCAGCCGAGTTCGGTGTCGTCGGCCTTCCGCAGCGGGCTCCGCACACCAGGCAGGAAGCGCACCGGCCGGACGTTCGCCCACTGATCGAAGTTCTGGCAGATCGCCAGCCGCAACCCCCACAGGCTGATGTGGTCGGGCACGCCCGGCCAGCCGACCGCCCCGAAGTAGATGGCGTCGAACTCCTTGAGGACCTCCAGGCCGTCCTCGGCCATCATCCGGCCGGTCCGCGCGTAATAGTCGCAGCCCCAGCCGAACTCCTGCCAGTCGAAGGCAAACGCGCCGCCGCTGCCGTCGGCTAGCGCGTCGAGCACCCGCTGCCCGGCCGCTACCACCTCCTTGCCCACCCCGTCCGCGGGAATCGCCGCGATCCGGAACCTGCGCGGTGCGCTCACCATGTTCCTCCGTCCTGCCGGGCTCCCCTCGAAAGCCTTCCGGCATGACTCTAAGCTTCGTGTATGGCCAGGTACTTCGACATCCATCCGGCCAACCCGCAGCAGCGGGCCATCGGCCAGGTCGCTGATATCGTGCGCGCTGACGGCGTGATCGCCTACCCGACCGACTCCTGCTACGCGCTGGGGTGCCGGTTCGGCAGCAAGGACGGCATCGCCAGGATCAGGTCGATCCGCGGCCTCGATGATCGCCACCACATGACGCTGGTGTGCCAGGACTTCGCGCAGCTCGGCCAGTTCGCCTACGTGGACAACGCGGTGTTCCGGGCCATCAAGGCGGCGACCCCAGGCAGCTACACGTTCATCCTGCCGGCGACCAAAGAAGTGCCGCGCCGGCTGCAGCACCCGGGTAAGAAGACCGTAGGGATACGGATCCCGCGCCACGCGGTGACCCAGGCGCTGCTCGCCGAGCTCGGCGAGCCGCTGGTCTCGAGCACCCTGCTGCTGCCTGGTCAGGACGAGCCCATGACCCACGGGTGGCAGATCGCCGAGGAACTTGATCTGGCCGTGGACGCGGTGATCGACTCCGGCGACTGCGGCACCGAGCCGACAACCGTGATCGATTTCTCCCAGCCAGAGCCCGCGATCCTGCGCCGCGGCGCGGGCGACACGTCCGGTTTCGAGTAAGCCATGGGTATCGCGCTCAGCGACGCGACGCTCCGGCTGCTCGACGGCAGGAATTACGCCGTCCTCGCCACGGTGAACCCCGATGGAAGCCCGCAGACCTCGGTCATGTGGGTCGGCCGCGACGGCAGCGACCTGCTGTTCTCCACCGTGGAAGGGCGCGTCAAGCACCGCAACATGGTCCGGGATCCGCGCGTCAGCGTCAGCGTCATCGACTCGGCCGACCCGGAGACCTACGTGGAGTTGCGCGGCAGGGTGTCCATGACCCCTGATATCGGCCGGCAGCTCGACACCCGGCTGTCCTGGAAGTACCTCGGCAAGGACCCCGACCCAGATCGCCCCGGCGCGGTCCGCGTTGTCGTCCGGATGGTGGTGGAGAAGGCCACCGGCTACGCCAGCTGAGGTAAAAATGCGGCGCTCTGCCCGGCTGTGCGGCATGCTGTTGCGGTGAACGCGTCGGGCGAGACAGGCGCAGCGGGCGAGCCAGACAAGCAAGCAACGGAGCAGACACCGGGCCAGCCAGCACCGGCATCACCAGACCGCTACCAGCCGTCCCGTCGAGGACTGGTGCTTGAGACTTGGTTCGTCCAGCTGGCGTTCCTGGTACCAGGCGTCCTCGCCGCGGTCGACCTGCTCGCCGAGCACATAGGCGGCACTGGGACCATCAAGCGGATTCCCACCATCCTGACCGGGCATCCCGCCGCCAACCTGGTGCTCGCGACGGTCAACTACACCACGGTCGGCGTGCTGGTGCCGCTGGGCCTGCTCCTGCTGAGCCGAACCGGCCAGAATCCGGCCGTGCTCGGCTTGACGAGGCCGAAGTGGCGCACCGACGTCTGGCCAGCCGTGGGACTCGCCGCGGCCGGCTACGGCGCGGTGCTCGCGCTGACGATTGCCCTCGCGCCGCTGATAGCCACGCACAAGTCGCTGTTCGTCTCTCCGTCGCTCGGGCACCTGCCGGCCTACTACGTCATCTACGGGCTGGCGGCGTCGGCGATCACGGCGATCACCGAGGAGACCCTCGTCAACGGCTATCTGCTCATCCGACTGGAACAGCTCGGCTGGGATCCGAGCCGGGCTCTCGTGTTCAGCCTGATCCTGCGAACCAGTTACCACGTCTACTACGGACTCGGCTTCGTGCTGACCATACCCTTGGGTTACTTCCTGACCAGGTCCTTCCAGAAGCACCGGCGGCTGATGCGGCCCATCCTCGCGCACTTCATCTACGACGCGGTGCTGTTCACGATCGCCGTGCTGGCCTCCTGAGAGGTCCCCCGCGAGCTTCCGCCACGCCATCCAAGCCCCGGAACGCCCCGAACGCGGCGCGGAAGTTCAATATCCGTCAGCTGACCGATGTTTCGCGCTGCAAATTGCAGCAAGATTTTCCATGCAACCGGCACCGCGCAGCTCGGTACGCGCTCGGGCCTCACCCGGGTGGTAGCCGCGCAGGTTCACCAGCGCTGTCCCAGATCAGCTAATTCCGGCCTACCAGGGAACCCGATGAACGTGAAGGCGCCAAGACATAGATATTCCGCCTCCGGCTGTCCGGAGGTCCGCAACTGCGAGCATGATCGGCAACCGCATGGGTGAGGACCTGATGACCCGCAGGCAGGTCGCGTACTTGTTCCGGGTCACCTCATCGGCGGTCGCGGCCTGGGCGCGGCGCGGACGGCTGCCCGAGGTTCGCGACGAGTCCGGCAAGCCCCGATACCGGCGCGCGGACGTGGAAGCGCTGTTCCGCAACGGCGTCAGCCGAGGGCGCAACGAGAGGGCAGCCGCGCCGGGATCACCCGGAGCCAGTGACCGCAGTCGTCCCATCGGCCACCACGGGGCATCCGTGCCGATCCAGGCGACGCCGCCAGAAGGAGATCATCACCATGATCGGGCAGCCCGGCCAATACAGGATTCCTGCTCCCGCCCCGGCCCGTGAGGGGCCTCGGCTAGCGCCCGGCCAGACGGATGAGTTGCTCCCCAGGCAGTGCACCCGGTGCGGCGCAGTCGGCACGCACTACCTGACCTGCCCGAGGCTGCGGCTACCGTCTGGTTACCGTCTCAGCCACGACCCCGATAGCAATCGGTATCCATAATCACGTGTACGCTCCGTCACCAGAACTTGTAACCCGTCATGTGAGTCAATAGGGTTAGGTGCTGTGATGGCAGATACTGACGAGGGCTTCCTGCTGGCGGTGCTGAACAGCACCCCGGTCATCAACGGGGTGCCGGTCGACGACCTCTCCGACCCGACCCGGGCCCGGGCCTGGCTTGCCGCCTCCGGCGGCCTGGGCACCGAGGCAGAGCTACAACACGTCCTGGAGGCCCGCCGGGCGCTGCAGGCCGTCGTCCGCGGCGAGCGGCCACCGTCCGTGCTGGCCCCGGCCTTGCACGGCGTGACAAGCGTGCCGTCCATGCCACACGGCAAGATCGTCTGGGTCCTCAGCGTCCCGCCGGAACGAGAACTGGCCGTCCGCGCCGTCCTCGCCTGGGACACCCTGGCCAAGCACAGCCCCGGCCGCCTGCGCCCGTGCGCGAACGACGAATGCCGCCTGTTCCTCATCGACCACAGCAAGGCCAACGCCGCCCGCTGGTGCTCAATGGCCGTCTGCGGCAACAGGCTAAAGGCCCGCCGCCACTACCAGCGCACCCAGACCGCGCCGGCTAACTGAACCGGCTGATGACTCGTTTTCTGTACCTGGTGCGGCATCTCGGTGCCGACCTCACCCGGCCCGATCAATGTGCCGTTGGCTCCCTTTGAGTCACCCGGACACCCGGACGCGGGGTTGGTTCACTTGCACTGCCGCACCGTGCGGTAACAGATAGCGGGCCACGAGGTATGTCGTAACCGTCTGGTAGCAATGGGGTATGGCCGATACAGACCGACCCGCACCAGAGCAGAACGACCAGGGGCTGCGCGACGAGGCTGAACGGCACTTGCGGGCGCTGGCCGGCGAGGGCGCACGGCTGCGCGACGACCAGTGGACGGCGATCAGCGCCCTGGTCGCCGCCCGGCGCCGGGCGCTGGTGGTGCAGCGCACCGGGTGGGGGAAGTCGGCGGTGTACTTCGTCGCGACCGCGCTGCTGCGGGCGCGCGGTGCCGGGCCGACGGTGATCGTGTCACCGCTGCTCGCGCTGATGCGCAACCAGGTCGAGGCGGCAGGCCGGGCGGGGATCCACGCGCGCACGATCAACTCCGCCAACACGCAGGAGTGGGACCAGGTCTACGCGGAGGTCGCGGACGGCAAGGCCGACGTGCTACTGGTCAGCCCCGAACGGCTGAACAACCCTGGCTTCCGCGACCAGGTGCTGCCGAAGCTCACCGCCGCGGCGGGCCTGATCGTGATCGACGAGGCACACTGCATCTCCGACTGGGGCCACGACTTCCGCCCCGACTACCGGCGGATCCGCACGCTGCTGCAGGCCCTTCCGCCGGGGATACCGGTGCTGGCGACCACCGCGACCGCGAACACCCGGGTCACCCGCGACGTCGCCGAGCAACTCGGCGCGGGTCAAGACCCAGACGACGTGCTCGTGCTGCGCGGAGCTCTGGACCGGGAGTCGCTGCACCTCGCGGTGGTGAGCCTGCCGACCGCGCACCAGCGGCTGGCCTGGCTGGCGGCCCGGCTCGCCGACGGCGGCCTGCCGGGATCCGGGATTGTCTACACGCTGACCGTCGCCGCGGCCTACGAGACGGCCGCGTTCCTCCGCGACCAGGGCATCGACGTCGCCGCCTACAGCGGCCGCGACGACCAGGCGCAGCGGCTGCAGGCCGAAGACGACCTGCTGGCCAACCGGGTCAGGGCGCTGGTGGCGACCAGCGCGCTTGGCATGGGTTTCGACAAGCCCGACCTGGGGTTCGTGGTGCACCTCGGTGCCCCGCAGTCCCCGGTCGCTTACTATCAGCAGATCGGTCGGGCCGGCCGGGCGCTGCATGAACCGGTGCAGTTCGTCCAGCACCGCGGCGCGATCGACGCGGGTGAAGCGCTCGGCTTGGAAGATCACCTCGCTGGCCACCATCACCATGTCCACATTGTCGGCCTTGCCCCGCTGCACGACAGCATCGACCACGGCGACGGC
>Ga0181525_10002623_pt1 | contig 14629 bp, 7 predicted proteins | sample PEATcosm2014_Bin_48_FD_121100 | JGI IMG/M metagenome (GOLD analysis project Ga0181525, IMG submission 121100) | Peatland microbial communities from MTU Mesocosm Facility, Houghton, MI, USA - PEATcosm2014_Bin06_10_metaG | ecosystem: Environmental > Terrestrial > Soil > Wetlands > Peat | place...
TCACGCCGTGGTTGTGCTGCTTGCTGTTTGCTGCTTCGGTGCCATTTCCTATTCGCAAACCGCGGATGAGCTAATCGCCAAAAACATTCAGGCACGCGGGGGGATGGAAAAGATGAAGGCCATCAAGACCATACGCCTGTCCGGCAAGTTCGAGGCGGGCGGAGGGTTCACCGCTTCGATAGGCCAGGAGAACGAGCGGCCGAATCTGGTTCGCGAGACGTTCACGCTGCAGGGGATGACGCAGGTGCAGGCCTATGACGGCACGAGCGGCTGGCAGATTCAACCCTTCGGCGGGAAGAAAGATCCGGAGTTGATGGGCGAGGACGACGTGCGCGATCTGTTGCTGGACGCAGACTTTGACGGACCGCTGGTGGATTACAAAGAAAAAGGCAGCACGGTGGAATATCTGGGGCACGACGTGGTGGATGGCGACGACGCGCTGCGGCTGAAGATCACGCTGAAGAACGGCGACATTATTTATAGCTATCTCGATCCGGATACGTTCATCGAGATCCGGCGGGAGATTCAGCAGTTTATCCGCGGGTCGCAGCGGGACCGGGTGGTAGGGTTCGGTTCGTACAAACCGGTGGCGGGCGTGATGTTCCCCTTTTCGGTTTCGCAGGGGTCGAAGAGCCATCCCGACGATCAAACGTTTGCGGTGCAGAAGATCGAGGTGAATGTGCCCATCGATCCGGCGGACTTTATGCTGCCGGCTTCGCTGCGGACTGAGGAGAAGAAGTCGGGGCTGGTTGGGGTTCACTAATTCGCTCTGGCAGTGGTGGACTCGCCGGAAGTGGCGGCGGGACGCCGCCACGACAGCCGCCGGGACGGCGGCGCTACGAAAATCGCTCGCGTCAAAAAGGACTCTTCGATTATGAAATCATCCGTTCACAATGCCTGGGAATTCATTGAACTGTTGGCCAGCGCTGCGCTGTGCGCATCGTTGTGCATGGCCCTGCCATCTGCGGGGCAGGCGGCGACGCGGTTCGATGCGGCTACGGTTTCGGGATTGCCGGCGCGAAATATCGGCTCGGCCACCATGAGCGGGCGCATCGCCGCTCTGGATGCGGTGGAGGAAGACGGGCGCATCACCGTGTTTGTGGGCGCGGCGAGCGGCGGAGTGTGGAAGTCGCTGAACGGTGGCACAACCTACAAGCCAGTGTTTGACCGCGAAGACGTGCAGTCGATTGGCGCGGTGGCGATTGATCCCTCGAGTTCGAAAACGGTGTGGGTGGGCACGGGCGAGGCGTGGACGCGCAACAGCGTGTCGGTGGGCGACGGCGTCTACAAGTCGACCGACGGCGGGGAAAACTGGACGAATGTTGGGCTGAAGGACAGCGAGCATATCGCCAAGATTCTGGTGAATCCGGGCGACGGCAACGATGTGCTGGTCTGCGCTCTGGGACATTTGTGGGATGACAATGACGAGCGCGGAGTTTACCAGACCCTCGACGGCGGCAAGACGTGGAAGAAGATTCTGGCGGGAGCGAATGGGTCGAGTGGCTGCGCCATGATGGCGCGGAGCAAGCAGGAGCCGAAAACGATCTATGCGGCGATGTGGGATTTCCGGCGGCAGGGCTGGACGTTCCGCTCGGGTGGGCCGGGCAGCGGTCTGTTTAAGTCGACCGACGATGGCGCGACCTGGAATGAAGTGAGCAGCGCCAAGGGGCTGCCGGCAAAGCCGTGGGGACGCGTGGCGGTGCAGGTTGCTCCGGCAAAGCCGCAGGTGGTTTACGCCAACATTGAAGCGGAAAAAGGACGAGGGCTGTATCGCTCGGACGATGCCGGGGCGAACTGGACCAAGCTGGATGCCAGCAACTGGATGGTATGGCGTCCATTTTATTTCGGCAATTTGATCGTCGATCCGAAAGACGAGAACAAGATTTTCAAACCCGATCTTATTTTGCTGCTGAGCAACGATGGAGGAAAGACATTCAACGTGGTTTCGGGCTCGGACCATGGCGACTTCCACGATGTTTGGATCGATCCGAAGAATCCGAACATTGTGATTGCGGGCGACGACGGCGGATTGTGGCGCAGCGAAGACGGCGGCAACCGCTGGAAGCACCAGATGAACCTGCCGGTATCGCAGTTTTATCACGTGAGCGCCGACAATGCCGATCCGTACCGCGTGTACGGCGGCTTGCAGGACAACAGTTCGTGGGTTGCGCCTTCGTCGTTTCCGGGCGGCGTGGCGAATGCGAATTGGGAGAACATGTTTGGCGGCGACGGCTTTTGGATGTTCGAGGACACGTCCGATCCCGACTATCTTTACGCGGAGGCGCAGGGCGGCGAGATTGGGCGGGTGAACCGCTGGACGCATGAGACGCGCGACATCCATCCCTGGCCGAATTATGGCGAGGGCAAGCTGCGCTTCAACTGGAACACGCCGATCCACATGAGTCCCAACGAGAAGGGGACGATTTACATTGGGGCGCAGTTTCTGTTCCGCTCGCGCGATCACGGGCAGTCGTGGGACCGCATCTCGCCGGACTTGACGACGAACGATCCGGAGAAGCAGAAGCAGGAAGAATCGGGTGGCGTGACCGTCGATAATTCTTCGGCGGAAATGTACACGACGATTTATTCGATTTCGGAATCACCGAAGAATGGGCAGATCATCTGGGTCGGCACCGACGACGGCAATGTGCAGATCACGCGCGACGGGGCGAAAACCTGGACGAATGTGGTGGGCAACGTGAGCGGGCTGGGGAAGAATTCCTGGGTCTCGACCATCGAGGCCAGCCGCTTCGACGAAGGCACCGCCTACGCCACGTTCGACCGGCACTGGTATGGCGATATGAAGCCGTACGTTTACAAGACAACCGACTACGGACAGACGTGGACGGCGCTTCCGGCGGAGGCGAGTGGCGTGCGCGGGTTCGCTCATGTGATCAAGGAAGATACTGTCAGCAAGAACGTGCTTTTCCTGGGCACAGAGTTTGGATTGTGGATTTCGGTGGATGGCGGGCAGCGCTGGGCGCAATACAAAGGGACCGATTTTCCGGCGGTGCCGGTGGACGATCTGGTGGTGCAGGCGCGGGAATCGGATTTAGTGCTGGCGACGCACGGGCGCGGCATCTGGATTGTGGACGATATTTCTCCACTGCGCGCGCTGGGCGATGTGATGAGCAAAGAGGCGGCGCTGATTCCGGGGCGGCCCGCGGTGCAATATTTTGACGTGGGCGGAGGCTGGCCGGAAGGCGACGAGACTTTCCACGGGCGGAACCGGCCGGGGGATGCGCAGATCACGTATTACCAAAAAGGCCGGCACATCTTTGGCGATTTGAAGATTGAGATTTTCGACCAGGACGGCAAGTTGGTCGATACGGTTGCGGGAAGTAAGCATCGGGGGTTGAACCGCGCCAGTTGGGGAATGCACGTGAAGCCGCCGGCGGTCGCTCCCGCGGCCTCGGCGCTGTTTGAGGCGGCGGAGGGGCCGCGCGTGCTCCCGGGCACCTACACGGTGAAGTTGACCAAGGGAGATCAGGTTTACACCGAGCAACTGAATGTGGCGATGGATCCGCGGGCGAAGTACTCGATGGAGGAGCGCAAGGCGCAATTCGAGCTCTCGATGAAAATCTACAAAATGCTGGAACACATGACATATGGCGTGGCGGCGATCGAAGGGGTGCGCGATGCGGCCAATGCGCGGGCGGCGAAGGTCGCGGAGAAAGATCCGTTGCACACGCAGTTGAAGACGCTGGCCGATCAGTGCGACAGCTTGCGCTCGAAGATCGTGGCCACCAAGGAAGGCGGCATGGTTACCGGCGAGGAACGCATCCGCGAACATATTGGGCAACTCTACGGCGCGGTGACGGGATACGACGGCAAGCCCACGGATTATCAGGTGGCGCGGAACGAGTCGTTGAATCACGAATTGCAGGATGTGATCGATGACTTCCAGAAAACGGCGCAGAAAGAGTTAGCGATCATCAACGCGGGATTGAAGAAGAAAAAGATGGAAGCGATCACGGTGCTGGACGAGGCAGAGTGGCAGAAGAAGAAGGCCGCGGAGTCTTCGGCGGCTGCGGGCGCGGGCATGCGGGCGGAAAGCCGAGGGTGGGAAAGAGATTAGGCAGCGCCTTGGCAGATGGACGTTCTTAAGTAACTAATGGCGGGTTCGATTGTGCTTGGTTGCGGGATGATGGTGTGGTAGGATTTTCCTACCGACATGGCAATCAACGACTCCGCTCTCGAATATCTGACGACGACCAAGATTGGCGAAAAGGGTCAGCTTACCGTTCCTAAACAGTTTCGGGAGGATCTTGGGCTGGGAAGCGGTGCGCCTGTCGCCGTTTTGCGCCTGGGGGATGGCCTCATCCTTGTGCCGGAGCAGCGCCGCTTCGAGCGTTTGTGCCAGGAGATCAGCTCGATCCTGACCAAGGCTGGTGTGACGCAGGAAGACCTTCTTGCGACGCTTCCTGAAGCCCGCGAGCGGGTGTACGCTCGCCGCTACGGCAAGAAGCCCTCCGATGAAACTCCGCGCTCTCGTCCCCGCAATCGCCGCAAGAAGTGACCCAAGCGCGCAGAATCCGGCTGTTCTTGGACTCGAATGTCATAACCGGGGGACTCGTCGCTCTGTGGGGTCTTGACAAAGCTGTTCTGTCGTTGTGCGCGGCGAGGATCTGCAAGTTAGTCCTAGCCGACGCGGTAAGCGATGAAGTAGAGGATAACCTGCTGGTCCGCGCAGCTGGCTTGGCATTGGGCGATGGCGATCGAGTAATGGAAGATTATCGTCGCCTTCTCGGCCTTACGCGCCCCGAACAGGTTCCCTATCCGAATGACGATCTTGTGAATTCCAGCCAGCACTTGATCCGGCACGCGGCAGATGTTCCGGTGCTGCTGTCAGCCATAGCCAGCAAACCGGACTGGCTTCTGACGAACAACACCAAACACTTCACCAAAGCGGTGGCGCAGCGAACTGGGCTCCGTATTGCGACGCCAGCGGAGTTTTTTCGGGCGCTGTCGATGCTGTTCAGATGAGACCAGCAGCCCACATGAGCAATAAATTACCTGACCCTAATGCCCCGACTGCTGGGCAATTAACTTGGCGACCTGGGAGTTCGGTCCAACCGGCTCGACCCACAAGACTTGTGCGGGATTGAGATACATGCGGTCGGGCTCGTGCAGTTCTTTACCACGCTTGACCAGCACGCTGCTATTTTGCTTGGTCTCAGGATTGGTCTGGCTGACGATGTAATAAACCTCCTTCAGCACAGGCTGAGGCGTGCCATAGCCTTCGAGCTTGCCGAAGTAGGCCGAGCCGTTCATCAGCACCACGGCCTGATAAGGCGTGGTGAACGCCACGGGAGCGGCGGGTTTGGCGTCTCTGACCAAAAGAAAAGCGGCGACGATCACGACAATGCCCGCTACCACCCAAACGATCTGAACCGCGGCGCTGCCTTGCTGATTCTTCATCATAAGAACGTTATCCTTTATCCTTCTGCGTGAAAATTGTCTGCTCGATTAGCAGAAAGCATACCATTTTTCGGGCAGGGCGGGGCTGGGCGTCCGCGGGGGGTACCGCTGTCTACAACCGTGCCGCCGGCGAGGCCTAGAAATAAAACTTCAGCGCGACCTGGATCTGCCGCGGCGCACGCGCTGAAAGGGGATAGCCGAAGGTGCTCTGACTTTGAGGGATAAAGGGATTGAGCTCCAAGGGTGTGGGCTCGGCGCTGATCGCGCCGAACTGCCCAAACAAATAATTCACGTGGTTGAGCACGTTGAAGAATTCGGCGCGGAATTCGAAATGCTTTTGTTCGCTGATGGGAAATTGCTTGACCAGCGAAGTGTCCCAGGTTTTGTATCCCGGACCTTCGATGATGTTGCGTCCGGCATCGCCAAACGTACCAAGGTTGGTGTTGTCGGTAAAGGCGCAGGTATTGAACAGCGTTCCCGGAATGCACGGCTTGGCGTTGGGATTGCCGACGATGGTGGGGCGGGAACAATAGTAGCCGACGGTGCCGCCGCAATCGCTGCCGGAGATGTTGTTAATGTCGGTGGCGGTGTAGTAGTTGCCGGTGGCGGCGGAAAAGACGCCGGCGAGTTGCCAGTCGCCAATAATCTGGTTGACTATGCCGGAAGCGCCTCCGGCAAACTTTCGTCCGCGGCCGAAGGGCAAGTCGTAGACATAACTGAAGACGAAGCGTTGACGGACGTCGAAATCAGAATTGCCATAGTTCTGGTTGGGGAAGCGTTGGTCCTGAAAATCTCCGTTGTTCACCGAGCCCAGGCTGGCGCTGGAAGCGGTGTCAAGGGCGTGCGCAAAGGTGTATGCCGCTTCGTATTGAAGGCCGTGAGAGTAGCGCTTCTCGAGGCGAACCTGCAGCGAGTTGTAATTGGAAGATGCATTCGAGCGGAAGGTATCGATGCCAACATCGAGCGCGGCATTGCAATTTGCTCCGCCGTCTGCCAGCGTGCACGGACCGGTGCCACCGGGCGCTTCATCGTTGGCCGGACGCCGAGGGGCGGTGGGCAGCGAATCGGTGCCGAGAACTGGAACGGCCTGGTTGCCATTGTAGAAAGCGAAGAGCTTCAATCCGCGAGAGCCGGCGTAGGAAACGTCGAGAACGGTATCGGCCGGCAGTTGATACTCGAATCCAAGATGCCACTGCTGGGTGTAGGGCGTGACTAGATGCGGATCGAGAGAATAAAGTTCGGGAGCGTTCGGATCGCTGAGCGATGAGGCGGGGAAACCCTGCGACAGGATATTGAGCGGCAGGCCGCCGTTGTTCGCGGCCGAGATCGAGCAATCCATGCTGGTCGCACTAGGATTGGCGAAGGGCGCGGCGCAGGGAGTGTTGAATGCCTCCGAAGACAAGAACGGCGGATTGAAGCCGGGGCTGGGATTAGAAAATGGACCATTTTCCTGCCCGCCATAGAAGATGCCGTAGCCGCTGCGGAAGACGAGCTTGTTGGAAATTTGGTAGGCCAGTCCAACGCGGGGCGCGAAATTGTTTAGATCGGGACTGATGAGTCCGGGGGAGCCGGTGCTCAGAAGGGCGAGCTCGGTTCCGAGCGTGGGCGTCAATTGCGCGGTTTGTCCCTTGGGCGTGATCAGCGCGAGCGAGTTGAAATCGAAGGTGGACTGGTTGTTATTGGCTTCTTTGATGGTGGTGAAGAGTTCATAGCGAAGGCCCAGGTTCAGGGTGAGCCGCGGCGTAGCTTTGAAGTCATCGAGAGCGTAGACCGCATAAATTCCACGGTTATAAATAATGTTCGGGGTCACGCTGGTGATGGAACCGCCGTCGCTAATGCCTTGCAGGAAGCTGGCGAAGGCCTCGCCGCCGGTGCCGGGCGCGGCGGGATTGTCGTTAATGACGAAGCCGCCGCCGAAATCCATGGAGCCGCGAGCGGCGGCGGGTTCGAGGATGGTGAACTGTTCGAAGCGAAGCTCGGTGCCGAACTTGGCGGCATGGCGGCCGTGGACCCAGCTCAGATTGTCGGTAAAAACGTAGCTCTGCTGCGCTTCGACTGCGGGGAGGTATTCGGACGCGCCGATGGCCGCGGTGCCATCTCCGAAGCTGATCGAAGGCAAACCGCCGATGTTCTCGCCCGCCTGGAACGGAACGCCGGGAAATGGAATTCCGCCGGGGATTTGTTGTGAGACATTCTCGTTGGAGTAAAGATTGTAGCGGTGAGAACTGAGGTGATTGAATCCGAAGCGAAATTCGTTGATCAGGTTGTTGCGAAAACTGTGGACCTCACTGGCGGCCAGGCCTTCGGCTGTGTTGTTGCTAAAGCCATCCTGAAAGCTGCCGCCATCGAGAATGTTGTTGAAGGGTGAAGGAAGGAAATTGGTGTCGTTGCCGTAGCTGAAGCGGGTGAAGAAATTATCTTTGTTGCTGATGGCCTGGTCGATGCGAATGTCGAACTTGTCTTCGCGTTCGTTGCGTTCGGGATCGGCGAGGTAGTTGCCGCCGGGAAGATTGCTGTTGGGCGCGGGAAACAGATTCGCCAGTTCCTGGCCGAGCGGGTCAATGCAGCCCAGAGCGGGTGTACCCGACGTCGAGCACAAGGTACCAGGGAAGATGTTGGTCGGAACCCCGGCTGACGTTCTGCCGATGGGGTAACCGCAGGGTCCACCGTTATAGCTCGAATTCGTTTTTGCGTAGCGCGGATCGAATATCTCTCCTGGATAGGTGGGTTTGCCATAGCAATCGACAACGCCGGTCGCGGTGCTGGAATCCAGAACCGGGGGGAGAAACGCGGAGAAATCTCCGCTGACTTCGGCGGGCGTGGGAACGGTGGACAACTGCGGCAAGGCCTGGCGAATGCGGAGACCTTCGTAATCGCCAAAGAAGAACAATTTATTTTTGACGATGGGGCCGCCCAGCGTAAAGCCGAACTGGTTTTGCTTATAAGGCTGCTGGCCAAAGATGTCGAAGGCGTTGATGGCGTCGAGTTTGTCGTTGCGCAGAAATTCCCACAGATCGCCGTGAAACTGGTTAGTGCCAGATTTGATGACCGCATTCATGATCGCCCCGTTGCCGCGGCCGAATTCCGCGCTGTAGGAGTTGGTCTCAACCTTGAATTCGGCGATGGCATCCACGGCAGGCTGGACGACATACGCGGCTCCGTTGAGAACGTCGCCCAGGTTCGCATTGTTATCGATGCCATCGAGCAGGAAATTGTTTTGCAGCGAGCGAGCACCGTTGGAGCTGAAACCATAAGTGGTTTCGACGCGCGATCCGGGCTCGGCGGCGGCCACTCCTGTGCCGAGCAGCGCAAGCTGGGCGTAATTTCGTCCGTTGAGCGGAAGCGCAGTCATGGTGCGGCTATCGACCACGTTACCCAGTTCGGAAGTCTCGGTCTCGAGTTGCGGATTGACCGAGGTGACGGTCATCGACTCGGAAATGCTGCCGACCTGCAAGGTGACATCGACGGCGGGGCGCCCCTGCACGTCGACGGTCACAGGCCCGGCCTGCGCCTTCTTGAAACCTGCTTTCTCGATGGTGACTCGATAGCTGCCCACCTTTAGAGGGCCGGCCACGTACTCGCCCTGCGCGTTCGTGCTGGTGACCACTTCGGTCCCGCGGTCGACATCGGTGACCGTCACTTTTGCTCCGGACACGACGGCGTTGCTCGAGTCCTTGACGACTCCAGCGATGCTTCCGGAATCTTTCTGCGCGGCTGCGGGCAGATTGGCGAGAGCGATGACAAAGATTGCGGAGGCGAGCAGCAGAAAATTCTTCACCAAAACAGTTGCGGCCTGCGGCGTTGAGCGGTGCGACGGGTTGTTCATGAGAGACTCCCTCTTTCATGCGCTGCTTGATGCGCTGCACTGCATTCCCTGCACTTCCCACTGCACTTCCCACTTCAAGAATGAATCAAGACATTCTGCACAACGCGGCTGATGGCGCCGCTGGGACTGGGGCAATCCGGTTTCAGACCGCGGCGTAGCGAGAAAAAAAGCCCGAGCAATTGTCCGAACATTACGTCCACAGGGGGCCGATAGTCGTCGAACGTCGAAAGTGAAGGCTCATGGGACAGAACATGCTCTGCCTTGCCTTGAAATTGCGGACTTGCTGCGGGGCTCACCACCACCCGCGTCTTGACCAGTTGCTTCCTGCCGATTTCTTCCAGAAGATCGAGTTCATAGCGGAGGACCTTTTCGTCTCCCGAGAGGAAAGCAACGAGCAGGGTCTGCTCATCGAGTGCAGCCATGGGACCGTGACGAAGGCCGAGCGCGGATTCCGACATGGTTTGAATCTGGCCCGCAGTGAGTTCCAGAACCTTCAGCGCCGACTCCGTGGCCACTCCTTTCAATGGGCCGGAGCCGATGAAGCACGCCTTGGTGAAGTCTTCACTCGCCAGTTTGGCGGCGAGGGTCGCAGCAAGGTCCAGGAAGCTGGTTCCTGCTTCCATCAACTGTTGCAGGATTTTTCCGTACGCGTCCGCGCTATCGACATGGGCCAGGCATTGGCCGAAGACAACCATGTTGGAGAACGAACTGGTCATGGCGAGGCCGTGGTCATGGACTTCGTCCGGCAATGCGATGCCTAGCGCCTGTTTCCGTCCTGCTGTCAGGCGAAGCATTCTGGCCTGCGCGTTGCAGGTCACAATGAGGTGTTGAATGCCGGGATGATTTTTCAGGGCGCGTTCCACTACCGCGATGCCTTCAGGACTTTCGCCCGACCTGGAGAACGAAATCCAGAGATAGGAGCGCCCGGGCACAAGCCATTCATCGGGATGAGTGAGCAGATCGGTGCTGGGGCCGGCGAGCACTTCGCAATGCCAAAGACGCCGCAGCAGTTGGGTGAGCGAGCGTCCGACATAGTCGGAGGTTCCGGCACCGATCAGGAAAACAGTCGGGCGGCGGGTTGGGTCCCAGTTGATGCCTGCGGCTTGCAGAAACGCGCGGATCTCGCTATGCCGCTCGCGGAAACGTTGATAGGTAGCCTGCCAAGTTTCCGGCTGCTGCGCGATCTCTTTGGGCGTGTGCAGCACTCCCCGAGATTGCTTTTGGTCTTCCGGCAGCGCCAGCAGGCTGGAAAGAGGATTCATAGAAAACTCGAAGGCAAACACCTTCATCCGAAATCAAACGAAGGCAATACTAACAAATAACAACAGGCAAAGAAACAATAAAGAACCGATTGATACGATGCGTTTTTTAGCGTTCGTTTTTTAGCGCTCGAGCGCGTAGCGCCGATAGAGTTCAGGCCGGAAGATGACATCGATCTTGCCTGAAACTGAAACCGTGAGGCTCTTTTCGAAAGGTACGCCCTCGATGCCTTCCGCTTTCACGCGGATGGTGAAACTGCTGGTGTGGGTGTAAGCGTGAGTAACGGAGGCGCCGTCGGCGCTGGTTCCGTCGCCGAAATCCCAGTGATAGGAGAGTGCGGGGACGCCGTCTGCGGCAGCTTGCGCGGAGAATGACGCAGGCTTGCCAGTTTCGATTTTTTCCGCGGTTTGAATGTTTACCGTTGGCGCGGATGCTGCATTCGATGCATCTACGATCTTCGCCATCCACACCGAGTGCGGCGCCACTTTCAGCGAGAGTGCTGTCGCGATTCCTCCGCTCGTCGCGGCATTGCCAAAGATGTTCGAGACGACGCTGTGGGCGCTGAGTCCCAGATCGGCGAAGGAAAAATCATGGCTGCGTTCTTTCCCGGTCCAATTGAATACGGTCAGAATCGATTGCCGTTTGCTTTCATGCAGCAGGAACACGCTCGGCATTTCGTCCTCAGGCGCGTAGCTCATCAGGTCGATCGGCGTCGCGGCGTGGCCATAGCGCGCCATGTTGAGCAAGTCGCGATTCTTTAGGAGGGCCATGCGATCTGCGTCTAAAAATAGCGTGGGCAAGTCGTCACCGATTTCGAACATGCCGCCGGAAACCGCGGCCAGTGCAATCGCTACCTGCGCATCTTCGAGCGTGAGCGGCTTGGGGCCACCGTGATCCGACTCTCCGGCGCCAGCCTGGGCCGAAACGGAGAACGCATCGGGATCGCTGACGAAGAAATTCCGGTTCATGTAATAACGGGCGGCAATGCCGGGAGCGGCGTCCCGGCTGGCTTCAAACGAATGACCAGTGTCACAGGAGATGCGTCCGGTATCGACCAGGCCCACCGTATTCAGCATCGGGCTGCCATCTTTGTCGAGCAGCACGCCGTCTCCTACGGCTTCGCGGATCACTTGCAATCCGATGCGCTGCGCTTCGAGCGCCGTGGTGTGCGGACGGTAGTAATAGCCTTCGATGACGGTGTCGTCCATGAAGTCGAGCTTGATGTAGCGAATGCCCCAATCTCGCGTGAGCGTGGAGTAGGTCTCACGCAGGAATTGCTGTGCACCGGGGTTGGTGGTATCGAGAACGTAAAGCTGATCGAGATTGGTTGCCGTATCGGGCGGTTCCGTCACCCAGCCTGCGTGGATGGGCTGGCCCTTTGCGTTGTGCACGAGCCAGTCCTTGTGATTTGCAAAGACTGACGAACGCTCGGAAATTTCGAACGGCGCTGTCCAGATTCCCGGAGTCAGGCCGAGGGCTTGCACTTTCTCTTCGAGTTTTTTTATTCCGTGAGGATACTTGTTAGAGACCGGCGAGGTGTAATCTCCGCGCGCAAATTGATAACCTTCGTCGATGTGGAAGAAGTTGTAGCCGGAATCGCGCAGATGAGCGGCCAGAAATTCCGCGTTGGTGAGCGCAGGGCCTTCGGTCAGGCCAAAATAATAAGCAGTCCAGCTCCACCAGCCGATTGGCGTCTCAGCGCTGACTCGGGCTGCATGCAAGCGGTGGATGGCCTCGCCGTATGATTCCAGTTGCGCGTGGTAATCCGGGGACAGGCTCACCATCACGCGCTCGGAAGCCAGACTCTGAGCTGGTTCTACGGGCAGGCTGAGTTCGATCTGGTCTTCTTGGGGCGAGTCGCGCAGCGAGTTTTCCTTTGCGAGCTCTGTGGTGCCGGTGGAGTCAATTTCGTAGCCGGCGATTATGCTTTTTTTGTTATCGAGGCGGAGGCGCAACACGGTGAGCCATTTCTCCGAAGTCAGGGCTCCGATGAACAGGCTCTGGCGGCTCTGCCGGTTATAGATCAGCTGGCTGCCTACGGCGCGATGCATGCCATCGGTTGTCTGCATGAGATCGTGAAGTTCCATGTTCGGCCGGTCTTCGCTGAAGCTATCGGAAAGAACGCGATCGGCTGAGACTGGGCCATCGAGCGAAATATTGGAACCTAGCGCCTCGATCATCCGAATGCTCTGAACGGCGATCCCGGCTCCGGTGCGGTTGCGGACCTGCACTTCGATCTCGGCGAAAGCTGATTGCGGCGGGAGACGCAAGCTGCACACGAGATCCGGTTGGCCGGACAAGCCGCCGTACGTAATTGTGAGTTGCGATCCTGCGCCCGGATCGTCACTTTCCCGTATTTCCTGTTGCGGATAATCGGTGGAGTGCAGCCAGCGATGATTCACCTGTGCCGCTACGGTTGCGGTGAACCACACCTGCGGATTCTGCTTCGAGCGAACCGTGTAGGTGCCTGTCTTGGAATTGGCATCGATCAGCAGCGTGCCATTTTCTATTTTGGTTGTGGCCGGGCTGGAATCATCCAGCGCGGCAGCGGTAAAGCTCGCAAGCAGACAGATCGAGGCGAGAAGCATGTATCCGAAGATCAGTGCGACCGGGAACCGGCGTGTCGTCCACATGGTGGTTGGTCCTTGAGGGTTCAAACGTTCGTGTCAAAACGAAAGCAAAGGTAATGTTTCGTAATATACGCGACGAGGGGAGCCTGTCAACTCAAAAACCCGAGACGAAGACGAGGACGCATGGGAGGGAAACACGCCGTTAGGCGGGATTGGTTGACTACCGGTGTCAGCAGAGGTCGAGCTTACGCCAATTCCAATTCGATGCCCTTCGCAGCCAGATCCAGCTTCACGATGCGGAAGTTGCGAATTTGTCCGGACCGAACTGGCTCGGGATTGGCTCCGCCAGCGGGCGCGGCGCCCTTCCAGCGGGCTTGCAGCATGGAACCGAGCGACGACAAATCGGGTTTCGCGGGAGCGACGGAAGTGGCCTGCGTTTTTTCTTCGACGGCTGGAGCCGCCGTGTCGATGCGGCAACTGGCTTGAATACCTTCTCCCAGTTCAACGTGCGCGCGTCCGTCTCTGACTTCGACCATGCGTCCGGTAACCACGTCACCCGCTTTGTGCTCGGCGATGTATTCGTCCAGGCCGCTTGGTACTAACTGCTTCATGCTCAGCCGTAATTGCCGTTTCTCGGTATCAACCGCTAGCACCTGAGTTCGAACGACTTGGCCGAGTCTCACCACTTCCTGGGGATGGTTGATGCGTTTCTCGGCGCTCATCTCGCTGATGTGAATCATGCCCTCGACGCTCTCGGTTAACTGCACGAATGCGCCGAACTTGGTGATGCTGACCACCGGCCCTTCGACCACTGTGCCCGCGGCGAAGCGTTGCGCCGCGTCAACCCAGGGATCGCCCAGAGCCTGCTTCAGGCCAAGGGACATGCGGCGCTCGGCAGGGCTCACACCGAGAATCACGACGTCGACAACCTCGCCCGGCTTTACCAACGTGCTGGCGCTGCGCATCTTCTTTCCCCACGACATTTCGGAAACGTGGATGAGGCCTTCGATGCCGGGCTCGAGCTCTACGAATGCGCCGAATTCGGCGACGCGCGTAACTGTGCCACGGATGCGTTCGCCGACGTTATATTTTCCAGCGATGGCATCCCAGGGATGCGGCAGCAACTGCTTCATGCTGATCGAAATCCGGCGCTTGCCGGAATCGTTTGTGATCTTCAGCACTTTGGCTTCGATCTGCTGACCCACAGTGAGCACGTCCGCAGCCTTGTCGATGCGGCTCCACGATATCTCACCCACATGCAGCAAGGCATCTACGCCGCCCAGCTCGACGAACGCGCCGTAGTCGGTGAGGCTGCGGACCGTGCCACTCACGGTGTCGCCTTCTTTCATCTCCGAATAGCGGCGCTCCTGCACTGAGCGCTCTTCTTCTTCGGCGACGGCGCGGCGATCTACCACTACGTCTTCCTCGGTCACATCGAGCTTGATGATGCGGCAGAGAATCTCCTGCTCCACCATCTTCTCCATTTCGGCGGCGTCGCGGGCGCCGCTGCGCGAGGCCGGCATGAAAGCGCGCACACCCACATCTACGCTGA
>Ga0181525_10002624_pt1 | contig 14627 bp, 17 predicted proteins | sample PEATcosm2014_Bin_48_FD_121100 | JGI IMG/M metagenome (GOLD analysis project Ga0181525, IMG submission 121100) | Peatland microbial communities from MTU Mesocosm Facility, Houghton, MI, USA - PEATcosm2014_Bin06_10_metaG | ecosystem: Environmental > Terrestrial > Soil > Wetlands > Peat | place...
CGCACACGACTGCGCCGGTCTGCAAATCCTCGGGCTCGATGACGTCCTGCGTCGAAGATGTCGCGGTCAGCACCAGTTGCGAGCGCCGCACCGCATCGCCGATGTCGGTCGTGTACGACGACTCGCACAGAAGCTGCGCGGCGATCTCGGCATGGAACTTGGCGAGGCGCGTGTTGTTGCGCGCAACGAGAATAACGTGTTTGACCTTTGGAGCGATCAACTTCACACACGCGCTGCCGATGGAGCCGGTGGCACCAACCACCACCGCCGTCGAAGTCGCGGGATCGACGCCCATCTCACGAGCTCCGCGAAACAAACTGTGGATGCCCGCGGCAATGGTGAGCGAATTCCCCGTCGTTACGGGAATCGGCGAGCGTTCGGCAATCGTGACGCCGCCGTCTCCCACGACCGCGGTGAACGCGCCGAGCCCGGCGATTTCCGCGCCCAACTCCACGCCGATCTCGATCGCGCGCAGAACGCGCGTGTACGTCTCTTCGTTCGGCATCTCCATCATCTGTTCGGGCAGCAACGGCGCCGTGACGAACCAACCTTCGGTTTCGCGACCGTCAGGCGTTCGCACGCCGGTCACATGCACGGTCGCCCACGGCGGCATCCACTCCATGATCTTGCGCACGATCGGCGCGCCCTTGCCCACCGCACCGGGCTCGTAGCGCGCGATGTCGTCGATCGATAACGGATGGATGACGAAGCAGAACTTCGCGGGTTTGCGGCTCACGATCTCTCCGCCTCGACCTTGAGTGCGGCGAGCATCATCTCGCTGTTCTCCTGCACCTTCTTATGAAGGGTCGGCCCGATGAGTTCCGCCAGGGTCGGTACACCGAAATCATACTCGACTCCCAACACGACCTGCGTGAGGCCGTCGCGCTCCTCGAACGTCCAGGCCCCTTCGAACGTATCGAGGTCGCCCTCCAGCAGATGGTAATCGATGCGCAGCGCGCCATCGTCGAAGCGATCTTCCTCCGTCCACTCGATGGGCGCCTCTTCGACCAGCGTCTTCCATCGCGTAATGACGCGGTCGTCGTGGCGTTCCAAGACCTTGACGGTCTCGACGTCGGGCATGAACTGCGGAAAGCGCTCCTGATCTTTAGCAAGCTCGTAGACGACGCGGGCCGGAGCCGCGATCGCGATCGTCGTTTCCACGTAAGGCATCTACCGGACGGACTTTTTCAAAGCTTCCCCAGCTTCGCAGCGGCGGTTTCGACCCCTCCACGCAGGGCTCGCAGCGCCGTCTCGACTTCGCCGGACGTGACGACCAGCGGCGGCTCCAAGCGGATCACGCGCTGCTGGTTAAGGGTCCACGCCGCCGTGACGCCGGCCTTGAGCATCTCCGGAATGATCCAGCCGCCATAGCCCTCATTCGTCAACTCGACGCCGACGAGCAGACCCAAACCGCGCACCTCGCGCACCACGCCGGGAAAATCCGCCGCAATCGCGTTACAGCCTGCCATCAGTTGCTCGCCGCGCACGCGCGCGTTTTCGACCAGACCGTCCTCGAGCAGCACGTTCATCGCCGCCAGTGCCGCAGCGCACGCGATCTCGCTCCCGCCAAAGGTCGAGGTATGAACGAGCGGTGCCTTAGCGTACGCGCGATTCCACACCTCGGCGCGCGCGATAAATGCGCCTACCGGAACGATGCCGCCCGAGAGCCCTTTGGCGAGCGTCATGAGGTCGGGGACGACCTTGTCGCGGTCGCAGCCAAAAAGAAATCCGCAGCGGCCGAGTCCGGTTTGCACTTCATCCGCGATAAAGAGCGCCCCGGTCCGATCGCACGCATCGCGCACCGCGCGCATGTATCCCGGAGGCGGAACGTTGACGCCGCCTTCGCCTTGAACCGGCTCGACGATAAAAGCCGCCGCGTCGCGCAACGCGAATTCCAAATGCGACGTATCGCCGTAGTCGACGTGCCCCACGTCTTCCAGCAGTGGACGAAACGGGGTTTGAAACGCCTCGCGACCGCTGATCGAGAGCGCGCCGAACGTCTTGCCGTGAAACGCATCGTGGGTTGCAACGATCTTCGTCCGCTTGGTTGCGGCCCGCGCCAGTTTGACCGCGCCCTCGACGGCCTCGGTTCCGCTGTTGCACCAAAACGAGATTTGCAAGTCTCCCGGCGCGAGTTCCGCCAATCGCTTCGCCGCCCGTCCCAGCACCGGATTGAACATCGTCTTTCCCGAGAGCGACATGCGCTCCATCTGCTCGCGCACCGCAGCGATCACGCGCGGATGCGAATGCCCGAGCGTAAAAACGCCATAGCCTCCCGCGAAATCGAGATACGCCTTACCGTTGCTATCCCAAATCGTGCAGCCGAGCGCGCGCACCTCGATCGGCGAACCGGAAATCTTCATCACGCGCGCCAGCGGCGGATTGACGTAGTTCTTATAATTCTCGAACACGTCGCTCGCGAGATCGTCGTCCGGACCCCTCGTCAACGCGTCGCCACTTGCTGTTGCGCCATAGCCAATGCGAGATCGTAGCCCCCACGGTCGGGGACGCCGAGCGGCGGATAGCCGAGCGATTCCGCGATTGCATCGCCATAGAGCGATGCAAAGATCGTCGGCGCCGCATGAGAATCTAGATGCGGCTCGACGTTCGCGCGAATCGATTCGACGGTGGCGTCATCGTAAAGACGATGGTGTCCGGCGAACCGCATCGTGCGTCCCTCCCGCTCGAGGATCCGGCCCAGCGTTCGCACCGGGCCGCGTTTGCGTTCGTCGAAGGTGCGGTACACGGACTCGAAGGCGCGACGCACCAGTAATTCGGGCGTCGGCTCCTCGCTCGTCCACACTACGACCGTGGACCATGCATGCTCGACCTCATACTTATTTTCATACTGGTGCGCAAACTCCGAGAACGCGCGATTCGTCCAGCCGCCTTTGGCATCGTCCATAAGGACGAGCAGCACTTCGAGCCGGTCATCGCCCTCGAGTTTGGCGGCTGCGTCCCGCGCCGCGGCAAAAACGGCGTCTTCGGCGTTCATGGCCAGCAGGCGCTCCACGTATGCGAGCGCGTGTTCCTTCGCCATTGGATTCAGGCGGGAGAGCGGCACCGCTTCGGTGCCCGCGTCGACCCGTACGAGATCGAGGTACTTTTGGAAACGCTCGAACGAACGCGGTTGTTGGTACAACGAACGAACGGACTCGAGGCAACGGTAGGGCTCGATTTCGACGGCCACGCTACGCAGCGACCGACGCGGTGTCCAAACGCGCGATCGTCTCCTCGATGACGGCGACCGCTTCTCGCGCGCCGTCGATGTGCATGATGCGCTCGCGCAACACTGCAGCGCCGGGAATGCCCTTGAGGTACAGCGCAACGTGTTTGCGCATTTGCGGAACCGCGCGCGCTTCGCCGAGTTCGTCGACCATGCGACGGTAGTGCACGATGCAGTACCGTAGCCGGTCGGCCGCCGACGGCAGCGGACGCGCTTCGCGCCCTTCCATGAGATCCGCGATTTGCGCGATGAGCCACGGATTGCCGAGCGTTGCGCGACCGAGCATGATCGCATCGACGCCGCTCGCTCGCATACGCTCCATGGCGAGGTGCGCGTCGTCGAGATCGCCGTTTCCGATCACCGGGATATCGATCGACGCCTTTAAGCGCTTAATGTGCTCCCAGTCGGCGCTGCCTTTATAAAACTGGCGCGCGGTTCGCGCATGGAGCGTGACCGCTTGCACGCCGACGGATTGCGCGCGCTTCGCCACATCGAGATACACGAGATCGCTCTCGCTCCAACCCAGGCGCATCTTCATCGTCACCGGACAGTCGACCGCGTCGACGACCGCTTTCATGATCGCTTCGCAGCGATCGACGTCGCGCAAACACGCGGAACCGCCGTTGGTTTTGGTGATCTTGGGTGCCGGGCATCCGAAGTTGATGTCGACGATGTCGGCGCCGCACTCGCGCACCACCTTCGCAGCCGCGGCCATGGTAACGGGATCGTCACCCCACAGCTGCGTCGAGACGGGCTTCTCGAGGCCGTGCTGATCGATCATTTCCATGGTGCGCCGGTTCGTGTGCTTCAACGCATTCGACGAAACGAACTCGGTGACGGTCAGCCCGAGCCCAAAGGGCTTATAGAGCGCGCGCATGGTCCGGTTGGTAACGCCGGACATCGGAGCGAGCACGAGCGGGGGCCAGATTTTATGGCTGCCGATCTGCAGCGGGGGGACCGTCTGGGGCATGGCGCCCGTTAGTATACCACGCCGGCGGCCGCCCAAAAACAGCGTGAGCGCCGGGGCCACGCCCCGGCGCCACGCTGGCTTTAGATAAAGCCTACCAGTACTTGTTGCAGCCGGTTCCGGCCGAGTTGCAGACCACAACGTAACCCGTGTGCTCCCAGTTGCTATCGGTATCGTCTTCGGTCCAGTCGATACCCTGACTGCTCGAGCTGTCGTAATAATAGCGACCTTGGACGTATACGTAATCGCCGGCCGCGACCCACGGCCACGTCGGGGGCTGATCGGTGGAAGCTTCAGACATCGCCGTGAGGTTGGAGACGATCTCGATCGTGCCCGGGCTTGCCGAGCCGGGAATCGTCACGTAAAAGTACGCGTGCGTACCATCGCTCGAACTCGTCGTCTTGGCCGTTACCGACGATACTTGTCCGCACACGTCGACGAGCTGATCCGCCGAGATCGTGCCGCTTGCGAACTCCGATTGATCCGTAACGAATCCAGGGTCGTTGCAAGCGTACGGAGCGCTCGATGGCGACGCCGTGGGCGAGGTGGTCGGAGACGCCGTGGCCGCGGTTCCCGTTAGCGAAACGTCGTCGAGATACTCATAGACGTAGTCCTTCGAATACCCGTTGCCCTTGACGCCGAAATACAGCTCGACCGTTTGTCCGGCATAACTGCTCAGGCTGAACGACTTTTCTTCCCAGCCGTTCGTGGTTGCAGCTTCTTTATAGAGCTGCGTCAACTGCGTGCCGCTCGTGCTTAAAACGTCCGCTTCCTGATCGACGTAACTGATGGTATCGGTCGTGGCTTCGTAAACCCAGAAGGTCAGCGTGCCGCCGGACGGAACGGTGACCGTCTGGCACACGCCTGCGGTTCCGTTGACTTCGGGTTTCGACGTGGTGCCGATCAGTGCGCCGTACGTCCCGCCGTGCGCCTTCGCCGTCGTCACTGAAACGTCGTTGACGCTTCCGCAACTCGTCCATGGCGAGAGCGACCCGGTCTCAAATCCCGGATTGACCACGACGTTCGCGGGCGCCGCCGTCGCTTGGGACACCGCCATTGATGCGGCGAGCTTTTTTGACGCATCGGGCTGCGTCGAGTTCGGAAGGGTAGTGCCGGTGGTTCCACCACCGCACGCGGATACTGCGAGCGCGAGCAACCCCGCTGCCGCGCCGAGTCTCTTTTGCAAAATGAATCCTCCGAAGCGATGTGTTCGTTGCAATGCAACGCGTACAAGTCTATCGCTGCGAGGTTAACGTATCGTAAAACAACTTTAGGCCGTAAAGATTAAGGTGAGGGTCGACGGCATCGACGATCGCGCTGTGACGGGCGATGACCTCCGCCAAACCTCCGGTCGCAATCACTCGCGCGTCGACGCCGAGCTCCGCACGCATGCGCGCGACGATCGCTTCGCTTTGGCCGACGAAGCCGTAAATGAAACCGGATCGCAATGCCTCGACGGTGTTGCGGCCGATCGCATGTTCGGGCGCGTCCAGCGCAACCTGCGGAAGCTTCGCCGTTCTGCCAACGAGCGCGTCGATGGAAATATTGATGCCGGGTGCGATCGCAGCGCCGAGAAATTCGCCGCCGGCCGAGATCGCGATAAATACGCTTGCCGTCCCGAAGCTCGCGACGATGACGGGCGTTCCGTGACGCGCGCGCGCGCCGATCGCTCCCGCCACGAGATCGGCCCCGACTTCGGCGGGACGGTCGGTGCGAATCGGCATCAGCGTCTGCTTGCCGGGCTCTAAGAACACCGGCGTTTCCCGGAAGAATTTCTCGCAGACGTTGCGCAGTGTGTGATCGAGTGGGGGTACGACGCTTGAAATCGCGATCGCCTCGATGCTGGAAAGCTCGAGCGACGCGGTTGCAAAGAGCTGCGTGAAGAATACTCCATACTCGTCTGCGGTGCGCCGCCCTTCGGTCGTGACGCGCCAGTTCGAAACCAGCTGGTCGCCCTCGAAGCAGCCGAGCTTCGTTTCGGTGTTGCCGACGTCGATCGCGAGGAACATTACAGCAGCCCCGCAATCGCATCCAGCAGCCGCGCCGCCAGCACGCGTTTGTCAGCCTTACCTAATTCGCGGCGATCGCCGCCCGCGTACAGCACCGTCAACGCGTTTTCTCCCGTGCCGAATCCCCGTTCGTCTCGAACGTCGTTGACGACGATCGCGTCTAGTCCTTTGCGCTGCAGCTTCTCCCTCGCGTTTGCCTCGTGGTCGTCGGTCTCCGCGGCAAATCCAACCAACACCGTCTTTCCCTTGCGCTCGGCGAGCGCCGCCAAGACGTCGGGATTGCGCACCAGGCCGACCGTGAGATCGGCATCGGTCTTCTTTAGCTTTGAGTCGAAACGCTGCGCCGGGCGCCAATCCGCGACGGCAGCCGCAGCAATGGTCACGTCGGCGCCGACCGCGCGCGCGAGCGCGAGATCGTACAGTTCGAGCGCGGTGGTGAATCGAACGGTCTCGACGCCCGATGGCGGCTCGAGCGCGGTAGGACCGAGCAGCAGCGTGACGGCGGCGCCGCGCATCGCCGCTTCGCGCGCGAGCGCGATTCCGGTCGAACCCGTCGATGCGTTGCTCAAAAAACGAATCGGATCGAACGCCTCACGCGTGGGCCCCGCCGTAATAACGACGCGCTTTCCGCGCAGCGACTGCGTTCGCGCGAGCGCGATCTCGAGGGCTTCCAGCAGTCGTTCTTCCGTTGCGAGACGCCCGGGACCGTTCTCACGCTCGGCGAGAAATCCGCGTTCGGGTTCGACGATCTCGTAGCCGCGCCGGCGCAACGTCGTTAGATTCTCTGCAGTTGCAGGATGCTCCAGCATGGCGCTGTTCATCGCCGGCGCAAGCAGCACGGGGACACGTGCGGCGAGCAGCGCGGTCGTCAGCAGGTCGTCGGCGATACCGCCCGCTAGCTTTGCGATGACGTTGGCGGTCGCAGGCCCCACGAGCACGACCTGTGCCTCGCGTACTAAACGAATGTGCGGAATGCGCTCGGGCGCGTCCCAGAGTGAAGAATATACCGGCCGCGCGGTCAACGACGAAAACGTCAACGCCCCGACGAAGCGCTCCGCGCTCTCGGTCATGATCACGTCGACGACTGCGCCGCGCTGCACGAGCGCACTGGCGAGCGACGCCATCTTGTATGCCGCGATGCCTCCGCACACGCCGAGCAGCACGCGAGCGCCGCTTATTGATCGATCCACAGATTATCCAGCAAGCGCGTCGTACCAAAACGGGCGGCGATAACGACAAAAGCCGGCGGCGTAAGCGACTCGACCGGCAAGAACGTGTTCGCATCGACGACGTCGAGATAGTCGAGCTGCGCGAGCGGGCTGAGGCGCGTCTTCGCGGCGGCAATGGCATCGGCTTTCGATCGCCCGGCGACCATCGCAAGCCGCACGGCCTGCAGCGCGTTGTGAAGCGAGGGAGCCGCCTCACGCTCCTCCGGGGTGAGATATGCATTGCGGCTCGACAACGCGAGGCCGTCGTGATCGCGTTCGGTTGGAACGATCGCCACGGACACGGGGATCTCGAGATCTCGAACCAGCTTGCGCAGCACGGCGGTTTGCTGCGCGTCTTTCTGCCCCAGATAGAGAACATCCGGCCGCACGATATTGAGGAGCTTGGCGATCACGGTTGCCACGCCGCGGAAGTGGGTCGGCCGAATGGCGCCTTCGAACCGAGAACCGAGATCGCCGACGTCGACGACGGTCGAAAAGTCCGGCGGATACATCGCGTCCTTCGCAGGAGCGAACAGGATATCGACGCCGACGTTTGCGAATTTTTTTGCGTCGCCTTCGGAATCGCGCGGATAGGTCGCGAGATCCTCATTGGCGGCGAACTGCAACGGATTCACAAATACCGAGGCGGCGACCGCGACGCATTCGGCTCGCGCGCGGCGAGCGAGCGCTAAGTGGCCATCGTGTAGCGCGCCCATGGTCGGGACGAAGCCGAGCGGGCGCGGGAGCACGTCGAAAAGCGCGCGCGCCTGCGCGATGGTCGAAGCAACTTGCACGCTAGACGCGCGTAACGCGAAGCACGGTACGCCCCACTACGAACGGCACGCCCATCGCGAGCTCCGCATCGCCGGTCACCATTTCGCCGTTCACCTTCGTCCCATTCCGGCTTTCGAGATCGGTCAAGTGCAGCAACTCGCCGTCGACGCGAACGTGCGCGTGCTTCCTAGAAACGTAACGATCGAGCGCGATACAAGCCTCGGCTACGGAGTCGTCGCGGCCGATGGTGATCTCGCTCTCGAAAGTCCAGTTTTTTCCGTCTAATGGTCCGCTCAGGACCTCGAGCAGGTACATCGCCGCAGGCCTTCTCTGGCGCGGCTGCCTAGCTCCTGGTTAGGAGCTGTCTGTCCTTAAGGGCCTGCTAACAAAACGGCCCGAAAGGTCGAATACTCATAGGGTGACGATGAACGACCGGATCGACGAGCTCCTGGAGCTCATAGAAGTAGAACCGGATGCCCTGCGCGAGGCGGAGTTTCTCCAAGCGCAGGCTATTCTTGAGACGCTCATCGGGAAAACGATCGTAGCGGCTGAGATTCAGGATACCCGAATCGTCATTTCAACCAGCGACGGAAACCGTTATTTCTTCTACGGTTTCCTAGGCGAATCGCACTAGCGCTCGATCGCGCTCTCGACGCTCGAAATGAACGATGCGATTTGATCGTGGTCGTGCGTCGTGTATTGGGTAAACGCGATGCCGTGCGCGAACGCCTTTTCCGACGCATCAAAAAACGACAGCACGATCTTTGCGCGCACGAGCAGCTCGCGTTCGCCCGGCCTTAAAATAAAGCGCAGCACGATCGGCTGTCCGGCGGGCAAGTCGGTCGTCGTCGACACGCGCATACCGCCGCGACTAACGTCGAGCGCTTTGCCGGTCAGAATCAACTCGTGACCGGGAACGATAATCGTCACCGGAAGGTCGACCTTGGCGCGAAAGAACTTGCGCTCGCGGGCGCGGTCTTCTTGGGTTCCCACAGAGTTCGGAGTCTTCTTTACGCGCCCAACACGGCCTGCGCCGCAAAGAGGGCACCGACGAGCGCGTGCTCGGTAACGATGCCGCCCTGCACGTAGACTTCGAATGGCTCCCGCAACGGCGCATCGCACGACAACTCGATGGTCGCGCCGCCTACGAATGCTCCGCTCGACATAACAACCGGGTCCACGTAGCCTGGAACCGGGCCGGGTTCAGGGGTAAACCGGGCGTTGAGCGGCATCGCCCGCTGCAAGCCGCGCGCGAACCGCAGAAGCTTCTCGGCGTCGCCAAGGCGGATCGCTTGGACGATGTCCGTGCGCGGCGCGCAAGGAGCGGGATCGACGCGGAATCCCAATTCCTCGAACAGCGCCGCCGTGAAATCCAGACCGCGCAGCGTCTGCTCGACGATGAGCGGCGCGAGGAACAGTCCTTGAATGAAGGCACGTCCAAGGCCGAGCGTCGGCCCGAGAGCGCTCCCGAGGCCCGGTGCAAAGAGTCGGGTGGCCACTTTTGCGACCAAATCGGCCCGGCCCGCGACGTAGCCGCCGGCGGGCGCCAAACTGCCGCCCAAATTCTTAATGAGCGACCCCATGACCAAGTCCGCACCGGCATGCGTGGGCTCGCGAACTTCGACGAGCTCCCCATAGCAATTGTCGACGAGCACGTCCACGTGCGGCGCCGCGCGCTTTACGGCATCCACGATGCGCGCGCAGTCATCGACGTTGAGCGATCGGCGCGGAGCGTACCCGCGCGAACGCTGGACGAACACCGCGCGCGCATCCGCCTGCCGTACGGCCGCTTCGATCGCATCGAGATCCGGACCGTCGTCACGAAGATCGACCTCTTCGTAGCGGATTCCCGTCGATACGAGACAATCCGGCGCGGTGCAGATCGCATTTCGCAACGTGTCGTACGGGCGCCCTGCAACCGCGATCAGGCGCTCGCCGGGGGCAACGCAGGCCGCGAGCGACGCGACGATCGCATGCGTTCCCGACACGATCGAAAGTCGCGCGAGCGCACGCTGCGTTCCGAAAATCCGCGCGATCAGCGATTCGTAGCGTTCGCGCGCGGCGTCGTCGTATCCGTAACCGCTGGAACCGGCGAGGTCGCTTTCGGCAATACCCTCGTCGAGAAATGCCGCAAGAACTGCGGCTTTTACCGCGCCCTGCGCCGGATAGGTTGCAGATTCGACGCGCGCGTAGGCGGCTTGCGCCGCTTCGCGCACGTGCCCCGATACGTCAAAGCGATCGCAGAGAAGTTCAATCACGAGCGGCCTCCACGTGCGCTTCGTAGGCGCGAACGAACGGGAGATAAATGACGGTTGCGAGCGCCACGTTGACGAGCGCGAGCGCGACGGCGCGCGGATCGATCGTCGCAAGATACGTCGAAACGATCGTTGGTATCGACGATGGTACGTAGAACGCCGCCCTTCCGACCCATCCGAGCGACGTTGCGACGTAGGTGGTCGTGGCGAGCAGCAGCGGCACGATGATAAACGGTGGAATAAGGTAGGGATTGAAGACGACCGGCGCGCCGAAGAGCAGCGGTTCGTTGATGTTAAACAAAGCGGGCACGATCGTGATTCGGCCGATCGTGTGCAGGCGCGGGACGCGCGAGAGCGCGAGCAACCCCGCAAGCGGAAGCGTCGCGCCGGCGCCCCCGGGAAAGACGAAGAGGAACAACGACACCACCACGATGTGCGGCAGCGGTAGATGCGCGGCGAACGCGCTGGTATTCTGCATTTGCAACGAGAGATAGACGGGCGTGACGATTGCAGCAAGCAAAGCCGGGCCGTGCAAACCGCACGTCCAGAGCAGCGTTTCTACCAGTACGATGATCATCAACGCAGCGTAGGTGTCGCCGAGCGTGCCGAGCGGGGCGAGCACGTGCTCGATCCCCGCCGTCAGCGACAGATGTTCCGCGCGCGCGAGCACCGCAAATGCGACCGCGACCAGCGCACCCGCCCAGGCGCGCTTCGACAGCCAGGTTGCAAAAGCGAAGATGCCCCCGAAACCCAGGGCCAAGAATAATCCGCTGGGACCAACAAGGCGGAGATAATCGACCGGCGTTCCGGCGTAGGGCGGGAGCGCGAGGAGGTAGGCGATAAAGGTCGCCGCCGCGGCAAGCCACCGGTTCTGCCCGACCCGCTGTGCGTACATCCAGGACAGCGTGGGGGCTAAGACCGCGCCCATGATGCCGAAGGCCGGCAGTAAGGCCCCCGAGACCCGCAGGCCAAGGCTAGGACCAAAGATGGGGCCTGGCACCGGAATAAGGATCAGCATCGCCACGAAGGCCGCTAGCAGCCCAACGAAGCTCCAGGGCAGCGCATCGCGCGTCGCTACGATAAACGGAAGGTCGGCTGCGGCTTTGAGCTTAGAGGCGGCGGACGACAGCCTCAACGCGGCCGATGATCTCGACATCGCTCGCGTAGATTGGCGCCATGCTGGCATTCTCCGGCTGGAGCCGCACGCGACCTTCCTCCCGGTAGAAGCGCTTCACGGTCGCTTCGCCGTCGAGCATCGCAACGACGATCTCGCCGTTCGCGGCCGTTTTCTGCGGCCGAACGACGATGAGGTCCCCGTCGAGAATCGCCGCTTCGATCATCGATTCGCCTTGCACGCGTAGCATAAATCCGTCGGAAGCGCGCGGCAGGAAGGCACTGGGGAGCACGAACTCCCCCTCGATGTTCTCCTGGGCAGTGATGGGCACGCCGGCCGCAACCTTGCCGAGGATCGGCATCACGACGCTCTCGGGGCCCGGTTGTTCGAGCGGCTCCGAGCGCAGGGCGCGCGGTTTGGTCGGATCGCGCGAAATCAATCCCCGGCGCTCCAGCGCCTTGAGATGAGCGTGGATCGTCGAGGAGGACGATAGGCCCACCCGCTCGCCGATCTCACGGACCGAGGGCGGATAGCCCTGCTCGGCCGTAAAGGCGCGAATCACATCGAGAATCCGCTGCTGCCGTTCGGTCGCCGGTTTATCTACCATAAATCTCCCGTGTCATCCTGAAATGCCATGCGTATGGCATGGGTCAGCGGTACAACCTTAACATAAAGCGACCCTTAGACGCAAACATACGTTCGCACCCATATTGACACCGCTCCAACGAGGTGTGCTAAAATCTAGGGGACGAACAGTTGTTTGGCCCAAGATATAGACCGGTTGGTGCTCGAACACTCGTTTGCCACAAGATGTGCCGCGGGGCACGAAAGGACGAGATGACAGTGGTACGGCGCAAGAAACTGACCCTGATGCCGGCGATTACGCTGGCGGCGCTCAGCCTCATGGTCGCGCTGCCGACGCTCTCGAGCATGCACCTGTATGCGGCCAGCGCGCAGCGGTTCACAACGGTCACGGTTCAGCCCGGCGACACGCTGTGGTCGATCGCATCAGCCCACATGAGCGGCAGCGGCGACGTCCAAACGACGATCGACCGCATCTCAGAAACGAACCACTTGAGCGCCTCGGATCTCCAACCCGGTCAACGTCTTCGCATCCCGCAATAAAAGCTGAGTTACAGAAAAAGAGCCGCGCTGTTGTGCGGCTCTTTTTCTTTTCCTTAGTCGAAGTACTCGATACCCAGAAAAGCCTCAGACACCACGAATCGCAGCCACGGAGCGTTGGGATGTGAGAAGATGTCGTCACCGGAGATGCGCACCGAAGCGCTTTCGTCGATCGCGGTAATCGCGCGCGACTCAGGATCTACATCGAGCACGAGCCCGCAGCCGTGCTCGAAATATTTTGCGATCTTGCGTTGCCGATACGCCACGTCGTTCGATGGCGAGCGGACCTCGACGGCGATATCGGGAGCAAATGGCGGCCGGTCACGTTCCGCGCTCGGCAACGCAGCAAGGCGCTCGAATGAAACGAACGCAACGTCGGGAACCAGAAGACTGTCGATGCCCGGGCGAAAATCCCACTCGGTTCCCGCAAGCCCGTGGGCGCCCCCGCAGCGCTCCAAGAGACTAAACATCAACCCTTGAACCCGGGCATGGCGCGAACGTGGGCTCACCTTGCGGTGACGGACGCCATCGAGAATCTCGATGGCCGGTGCGTCGGATAGAATGTGCGTCGGACGTAACATGGCTTATTCACACCATCCTATCACGACGAGCCTCTCGGGACGCTAGCTTCTTCGTACCAAGAGTATGGCGTGGCCTTGGTGTTCGTTGAGGAAATCGAGGCCTTCCATCATCCAGGTGTCCAGACCGTTAGTGGCATGTTTGGCAACTTCGCGCACCACGTGCACGCGATCGCGCAGCCACGCGAGTTCCGTGCGCGTGGTCGTCGGAAATACTGCGACCTCGCAGTCCTCACATTTGTATCCGTATTGCATCGTTAAAAACGGAGCAGGGTCCCCGGCATGCGCCGGAGACCCTGCGATCCTTTCCCGAGTTTTTGCGACTCGAGCGTTCTCTACCTAGAGCTTCACGTTGATCGTGAGGTAGGCGTTGAACGGCGGTGGGATGGCCCCTGCGGCTCCATTGCTGCTGCTCGGAGCGTACGACTGCTGCTGCCACGGATAAAGCGTCGTGCCGTTGGCCGCCGCGTTATACGAGGACGTGACGCCGGGCGTCAAGTAGCCGTTTCCGAGTTGGTAGTTGGAGACGTAGAAGCTGTTGGGTCCGTATCCGCACACGGTGGATCCGGCCGGGTAGGCCGAGGTCCACGGCTCTTTCGAACCGCCGAAGCACGTGTGGAAGATGTTGGCCAACGTTAGGTTGATCGAGATCCTCGGCGTTGCATCGTAGCTGAATGCGATGTTTCCGATGAGGAGATTCGGCTGGCGATACTGTCCGATATTGTCAAACGATCCCGTTTGCGGATTCGGAATGTAGAGCAAGCCGGAGGGCGTCGCGCCCTGACCGATGAGCGACGTGTACGCGCACTGAGCGGAGGCCGAGGTCTGGCTCGGGTCGTTGGCCGTGCAGAGGCGCGGGTCGACACCCTGCACCGTGAACGGCGAACCATACGAGGAACCACTGCTGAGCTGGAAGCTCGGCGTGACGGCCCACTTCTGGTGGCGGTAGTTGAGGATCAGCGTGTTGACCCACGGCGTGTCATAGAGGCCTAGGGCCGTGTTGACACCCGGAAGGGCGACGTCGCTAGCCGGTGCGTACCAGCCGTTGGGATCCAAGAGACCCTGCGCCGGTGCGCTGAAGTACGGGTTCGCGACGGTGCCGGGCGCGCACGTTGCGGCTACGCCAGGAGTGCCGACGCCCGATCCGGCGGCACCAGCTGCTGCGAAGTTGAAGCACGGATAGTTCTGTGCTCCGCCCTTAGCAAGCTGGTTGTAGTCGCTAATCGCGGTGTTGTAGTAGCCGATCTGATTGGCACCGAGATTATTCACCAATCCCGATTGGAACTGCACCTTCGCGTTGGTGTACGTCAGCGCGTACGATCCCGAGAAACCGTCCTTGCTGAAGTCACCCTTGGTGAACGCGAATTCGGCACC
>Ga0181525_10002625_pt1 | contig 14625 bp, 10 predicted proteins | sample PEATcosm2014_Bin_48_FD_121100 | JGI IMG/M metagenome (GOLD analysis project Ga0181525, IMG submission 121100) | Peatland microbial communities from MTU Mesocosm Facility, Houghton, MI, USA - PEATcosm2014_Bin06_10_metaG | ecosystem: Environmental > Terrestrial > Soil > Wetlands > Peat | place...
CGAGTTCGAGCGGGCGGGGTTCGTCCCCGCGCCCGAGGCGACCGACTCCGAGGAGTACGGGGTAATATTGGCGCTGCTCCACCGCATCGTCGGCGGTGGCGAGAAGATCTTCGAACCGATGGCCGCGGGGATCATCGGGGTCTCCGAGGAGACCACCACCGGCGTGCACCGTCTCTACGAGATGGAGCGTGACGGCACGTTGCTCTTCGCCGCGATCAACGTGAACGACGCCGTGACCAAGTCCAAGTTCGACAACAAGTACGGCGTGCGACACTCGCTCATCGACGGCATCAACCGCGGCACCGACATCCTCATCGGGGGCAAGGTGGCCGTGGTCTGTGGCTACGGCGACGTCGGCAAAGGCTCGGCCGAGTCCTTCCGTGGCCAGGGCGCGCGAGTGATCGTCACCGAGGTCGATCCCATCTGCGCCCTGCAGGCCGCCATGGACGGCTTCCAGGTGACCACGCTCGACGAGGCCCTGCCCGAGGCCGACTTCGTGATCACCGCGACCGGGAACCGCGACATCGTCACCGTCGAGCACATGCAGTCGATGAAGCACCTCGCGGTGCTCGGTAACATCGGCCACTTCGACAACGAGATCGACATGGCCGGCCTCGCCGGCCTGCCCGGCGTGGTGCGCGAGACCATCAAGCCCCAAGTCGACAAGTGGACCTTCCCGAACGGGCGCTCGATCATCGTGCTCTCCGAGGGGCGTCTGCTCAATCTCGGCAACGCCACCGGTCACCCGAGTTTCGTGATGAGCAACTCCTTCACGAACCAGACCATGGCCCAGATAGAGCTCTACGCGAACCACGAGCGCTACGAGAAGAAGGTCTACGTCCTGCCCAAGCACCTCGACGAAAAAGTGGCCCGACTCCATCTCGACGCCCTCGGGGTGAGACTGACGACACTCACCAAGGAGCAGGCCGACTACATCGGCGTCGCCGTCGAGGGCCCGTTCAAGCCCGACTCCTACCGCTACTAACCAACCCGAGCTCGCTCCGGGCCACCACGCGTCGACAGTACCTACCGATAGCCGGCGAAGAGATCGTTCGTCTGGCCCGTGAGCCCCATGGGGTTGGTGACGCGCACGAACCACTCGGTGCCCATGGCCTTTCGGAACTCCTCGCGGCTCATCTTCATCCAGAACGACTCGCCCACCTGGGAGTGGTGCGCCGCTAACGCCTCGTACTTGGCGTCGGTCGCGCTCGAGACGTCGATCGCCGCGCCGATCTCCTCGTCGGGCGTGCCCATCTCGATGCGGTCCTCCTCGGACTCCTCGGGCTCGGGGGGACGAACGACGCCCTTGGCCTCGTCGGCCGCACGCTGTTCACGTTCCTCTCGCTCCCAGCGCTCGCGCATGATCGCCATGATCGAGTTGGGCACGGCGTTGAAGTAGAGCGTCGGTTCGTAGTCGATCATCGAGAGCGCCGCGAGCGTGACACGGTGGGCCTGGATGTGGTCGGGGTGACCGTAGAAACCGACCTCGTTGTAGGTCACCACCACCTGGGGTCGCTCCTGCATCACGATCGCGGCCACGCGTGCGGCCGCGTCGTCGACGGGCGTCGCCCAGAACGACCTGGGGTCGTCGTTCTGCGGCCAACCCTTCATCCCCGAGTCGCGGTACCCGAGGCGCACGAGACGACTGATCCCGAGGATCTCGACGGCGCGATCGAGTTCGCCTTCGCGGATGCGCGCTACCTCGTCGTCGACGTGGCCCTCGTCGCCGGGCTTGATGCCGCCGGGCGCGTCGCCGAACTCACCGTTGGTGCACGTCACCAGCACCGTGCGCACGCCCTGGTCGGCGAGGACGCGGTAGGTCCCGCCGGTCGAGGTCGCCTCGTCGTCGGGGTGCGCGTGCACCGCCAGGAACGTCAGTCCCACGAGAGTCCCCCCAAGAGATCGGTGGCGTCGCCGCCGTGGTCGTGTCGAGCCCAGGCGCGTTGGAAGTACTCGGTGGAGAACAGCAGCGCAAACAGCTCGTCGTTCATCTCGACCAACTCTTCGTTGTCGATCTGGGACGCGTGGGCGGCCATGGCGTCGTGTTTGACCTTGACCAACGAACTCACGTCCAGGGTGGTGGCGACCACGTCGTCCTTCACGTGGACCCCGGCGTCGAGGACGAAGGCCGGCAGCGCGAGGCCGATTCGCTCGGCCCCCTCGATCAGTGAGGTGAGGATCCCTTCGGGTACCACCGAGTAGTAGAGACGTTCGACGCTCGTGGAGAGCGCGACGGCGCGCCGGGTGACGACGTTCGCCTGGACGTGGTCGGGGTGACCGTAGAAGCCCCGTTCGTCGTAGGTCACCACCACCGCGGCCGACTCCTCGTCGAGGATCGTGGCGATCGTGCGCGCCACCGCCTCCCCGTCGGCGTTCATGAAGGCGTCGGGGTTGGTGTTCTCGTCCCACCCCATCATCCCCGAGTCCTCGTAACCGAGCATTATCTGACGCGCGAAGCCCAGCGTCGCCGCGGATCGCTGCAGTTCACCCGCCCGGGTCGAGGTCGTCGCGACGCGGTCGTGGTTCTTCGCGTTCCCGACGTGACCGCTCGGGTCGAAGCCCAGCGCGCCGTTGGTGCAGGTGATCAGGACCACTCGGTGACCCAGTGACGCGTAGTGCGCCGTGGCGCCCGCGCCGAAGAACGCCTCGTCGTCGGGGTGGGCGTGCACGCACACGAGGGTGGGGAGAGAACTCATGAGCAGAGACTACGAGGTCAACAGTTGGACGATGCGCACGACCAATAGGGCGCCGGCCGCGAATAGGTAGACGCTCTGGGAACGCATCAAGAGCGTTCGCGCGCGCGAGCGCGGCATCGGCTCGAGCAGGGTGAGCCGCGGCGTACGCCAGTCACGCTTGTCGATGTCAAAGCGCGGCGGTGGCGGCGAGCGACGCCACCCCATGGGCAGACCCACGACAAGACCGATCGCGCCGAGCAGACCGAGCACCTCGAGCAGCCGCAACACGTCGATAGAGGTGAAGAGCGTCGAGATCATCAACGTGAGGGAGAGGACCACGAGCACGGTCACCATCACCACCGCGAGCACGTTGAGCAACCGCCCGTTCTTCCACGGCCCCATGAGGGCGGCGTCGTTGGCGAGGAGCAGCACGATGATCGTCGTGCTCGGCAGCATCAGGCCACAGAGCGCCTGCACCGCCAGGGTGATCACCCCGAGCGGCGCCCCGGGCACCACGGCCACGGTGCCCGCGAGGATCAAGAGCACCGCGAACCCCCCGTAGAAGGCCTTCGCCTCGAAGAGTCGTGCGTTCAGTCCCTGGTGCGAGGAGGAGAGGTCGCCCAGCGCGTACGAACTCGCCAAGGTCACCACCGCCGCGCCGATCACCGAGGCGTTTAGGAGCATGAGGGCGAACAGCGCGCCCGCGTCGTGGCCCACGTAGTGCCCGAGACCCCGGGCGACGCCGAGGGCGTTGGTGTAGGAGGTGGTGTCCCCGTGACCGGCGAGGCCGACCGCGCAGGCCGCCAACAGCACCCCGGCGACGATCACCACGACGAAGGAGCCGATGATGGTGTCGACGCGCTCGTAGTTCAGCCAGCGTGGCGTGATGTGCTTGTCCACGATGTTCGACTCTTGGAAGAAGAGTTGCCACGGCGCGACCGTCGTGCCGATGATCGAGATGATCAAGAGCACCGCGCCCGAGGACGCGCCGCCGCGGATGCGCGGCACGAACGTGGCGTGGGACATCGCGGCGAACGAGGGGTGGGTCACGACCACCAGGGGGATGATGATGAAGTTGATGGCGATGAAGAGCATCATGAAGCGCTCCCAGCGTCGAAACGAACCCGACGCCGTGACCGAGAAGAGCAGGAGCACGGCGACCGGCACCGAGACGTAGGGCGAAACCCCGAAGTACTCCATCGAGAGCGAGATCCCGATGAACTCGGTGACGATGATGAGGAAGTTCAAGAACAGGATGGAGAAGATCGAGAGGTTGCCCCAGTAGCGACCGAACCGCTCCCGGATCAGTCGACCGTGCCCGACGCCGGTCACCGCCCCTAATCGAGCGACCATCTCTTGAACCACGATCAACACCGGGATCAGGAGTGGCAGAGTCCAGAGCATGGTGTAGCCGAAGTTCTGACCGGCCTGGGCGTAGGTCGAGACGCCCCCGGCGTCGTTGTCGCCGACCATCACGATGAGGCCGGGTCCGATGATGGCGATGAGGGTTAAGAGGCGCGCTCGCACGCCGCGACGACTGCCCTCGTCGTGGGCACGAATGGTGCCGAAGGCACCGCTGATCTGGGTCTCTTTGGACGCTTCGCGCTGCACGGGCCACCTCCTTTCGTCTCGTCGTGGTCGTGGGCGCACAACCACGCAGGGACCAAGGGGCTAGCGGCGCTCCTCGTGATTCGGGCGAAGTTGTGTCAGTACGTCAAATGCCTCGCGGCTGGTACTAGGGGGTTTCAGACGGACCCCCTTAGAACGCGACCCAGGGTGACGCGGCGCACGACTACTCCTCCACCGCGCTCACGCCGTACTCGGCGCGCCAGCCCTGGGGCAGGAGCTCTTCGAGTAGGTCGTCGACCGTCACGACGCCGATCATCTTGCCGTGCTCGTCGTCGAGCACCGGCAACACCGTCAGGTTGAAGTCACTCATCTTGCGAGAGACCCGCATCACGTCCCAGTGCGGGTGCACGTGGGCCAGCTGCGTTCGGGCCACGCTCAGGGCGAGTTCGCTGGGCCGCGCGCGCACCAGGGGCGCGATCGAGGCGGCCCCGATGGGTTGACCGCTGTCGTCGACCACGAAGACCGCCTGGAGCGACTCCGCGGGCACGCGCGAGGTGCGAATCGCCTCCAGCGCGTCCGCCACGGTGGCGTTCGGGGCGACCGAGACGAAGTCGGGATTCATCAGCCCGCCCGCGGTGTCGGCGTTATAGGAGAGGAGCTGTCGGACCTTGGCCTGCTGCTCGCTCGGCAACAACTCCAGAATCGGTAGACGACGCTCCTGTTCGATCTCGGTGATCAGGTCGGCCGCGTTGTCCGGCTCCATGCGCGAGAGGAGGCGCGACGCCTCGGCGTCGCTGCGCGACTCGAGGAACTCGAGCTGGTGAGTGGTGTCGAGCTCCTCGAAGACGTCGGCTTCGAGTTCGCGGTCCAGACCCACGGCCTCGATGATCTCCTCACCCTCTTCGTGGCTGGCCTGTTCCACGAGGTCGGCGATCTGCGCGGGGTGCAACTTGGCGAGTTTGCGATACGGGATACGCAGTCGCGCCGTCGGCACGTGCGAGACGAAGGGCTCGATGGACGCGAAGTCGACGATCGAATCGGCCTGCACGTGCGAGCCGATCTTGTGGCCCAGGACGCGACGCAGGAACGACCGGCGACCGGGGTCGACCCCGACGACTTCCCAGCGGCCCTCGACCTGGGCTATCTCGATCTCGTTGGCGATGATGATGCGACCGCGCACCAGGTTGATCAGGTGACGCGCGAGGAGGTCCTCGGCGAGCAGCAGTTCGCCGGGACGTCGCTCGAACTTGCGCAGGTCGACTCGTCGACCCTCGAAGGTCATCTTGCCCTGGGCGAGTCCCCCGATCTTCTTGATCGACACGAACAGGTCCCGCCCCTCGATGCGAATGACCGCACCGACGATCGGGGGGTGCAAGTCGTCGCCGAGTCGCGCGACCAGGTCCTGGACGCGTCCAATCCGGTCACCGTCCGTGTCGTAGATCGGGCGGTGCAGGAAGGTGGAGAGGTGGAGAATTTCAGTCACGACAAGCCTTTGGGACCTTCACAGGCTACCGCCTCCCCTTTGGACGCTCCACCGCTCCCTTCAGGTGAACGGCACGCGACGGGTTTTTCGCTACCGTGTCGCGGTCACCACGCGAGTCAGGACGTCGGCGACGAAGTCCACGTCGTCGTCGCTCACGCCCCGGTGCGTGACGAAGCGCACCCGCGTCGGCGCGATCGTCGAACCCTCGACGCCGAGGGTCGCGAGCTCCCCGACGATCTGGCGCGCCCGGGGGTGATCGAAAGCCACGATGTTCGTGCGACACGTGGCGGGGTCGTACCCCGACTCCGGAAACGCGACGGCGAAGCGCTCCGCCAGCTGGCGCGCTCGAGCGTGGTCCTCGGCGAGCCGATCGATCATGGTCTCGAGCGCGACGAGTCCCGCCGCCGCCAGGAACCCGGCCTGACGCATCGCGCCGCCGAGGCGCTTACGTTCACTCCGAGCGCGCTCCATCAACGGCGAAGGTCCCGCGAGCAGCGAGCCGACCGGAGCACAGAGTCCCTTGGAGAGGCTGGCCATCACCGTCGTGGCGGGTGCGGCGAAGTCGTGCGCGCTGGTCCCGGTCGCCACCACCGCGTTGAAGAGTCGAGCGCCGTCGAGGTGCAGCGAACGCTCGCCCAGGGCCGCGCGCAGTCGGCGGAGATCCTCAACGTCCCAGGGCGTGCCGCCAGAGAACATGTGGGTGTTCTCTACGGCCACCGCCGCAACGTGGGGTTGGTGGTCGTCTTCGGATTCGATCACTTCGAGGACGTCGGAGAGCGCGAGGACGCCGTGGCGGTCGTCGATCGTCGCGAACTGGGCGCCCGAGTTGCGCGCGGCCGCGCCCAGCTCGAAGCTGACCAGGTGCTGGGTGCGCCCCGCGACGACGAGGTCGCCCGGCGCGGCCAGGAGACGCAGCGCGATCTGGTTGGCCATGACGCCCGAGGGTACGAAGACCGCCGCCTCCTTCCCCACGAGCTCGGCGAAGCGCCGCTCGAGCTCGTTGATGGTGGGGTCCTCGCCGTACCCGTCGTCGCCGACGACGGCGTTGGCGATCGCCTCGCGCATCGCCGCGGTGGGTTGGGTGAGCGTGTCGCTGCGCAGGTCCACGCGCCGAGTCATAGTCGAAGGGTAATACGTACCTAAACTGCCCCTATGACTGAGGACCTGCGCGAGCGCTTCCAGTGGCGACCCAACGTGAACGACGAACTGGGCATCGTCGTCGTCGAGGTGACCCCCGAACGCGTCGTCCTCTCGGTCGAGGTCGGACCAAAGGTCCACCAGCCCATGGGTATCCTCCACGGCGGCGTCTCGGCGTTGCTCGCCGAAGGGGCAGCCTCAATCGGCGGCGCGGTGAACGTCGGTCCCGAGCAGACGGTCGTGGGGACCGAGCTCAACTGCTCACACCTCAGGTCGATGACCTCGGGCACCCTCAGCGCGGTCGCGACCCCGATTCGGGTCGGTCGCACCGTGCAGGTATGGGGCATCGACCTGCGTGACCAGGACGAACGCTTGATCTGCGTCGCTCGCTGCACGTTGCAGGTGCTCAACGCCCCCGCCGCGAAGTAGGGCCACCACCTAGACTTCGGCCATGGCGAGCGAGCGAAGGGGCTGACGATGGGCGCTCGATTTATTGGTTGGGGCACCGCGGTGCCGGAGCGAATCGTCACCAACGACGAGCTCTCCCTCACGCTGCCCACCTCGGATCAGTGGATCGTCGAGCGCACCGGTATTCGTGAGCGCCGCATCGGGGGCACCGTCACCGGCCTGGGCGTCGAAGCCGGGAACCTGGCCCTCTTAGACGCGGGTGTCGAGGCCAAGGACATCGATTTCTTGGTGCTGGCGACCAGCGCCGCCGACCGCATCACGCCGGCGACCTCGGCGATGATCGCCCACCAGATGGGGCTGAGCTGCCCCGCCATGGACCTAAACGCCGCCTGCAGCGGCTTCATGTACGCCGTGCGCACCGCCCAGGGCCTGCTCGAGACGGGCAACAAGCGCGTGTTGGTCATCGGTTCGGAGCACCTCTCGGCCTTCGTCGACTGGAACGACCGCAACATGGCGGTCATCCTGGCCGACGGCGCCGGCGCCGCGGTGCTCGAGTACGACCCCACCGAAAACGACATCCTCTCCTTCGTCCTGGGCACCGAGGGCGCGGACTCAGAACTGCTCACCTGCGAGCACGGTGGGTACTTCTGGATGGACGGCAAGGAGATCTTCCGCCGCGCGGTGCGCGCGGTCGTCGACTCGTCGGAAAAGGCGATGGCGATGGCCGGGATTACCTCGGCGGACCTGAGCCTCGTCATTCCCCACCAGGCCAATATCCGTATCATCCAAGCCGCCTGCCAGCGCCTGAACATCGAGATGGAGCGCGCCGTCGTGGTGATCGACCGCTACGGCAACACCTCGAGTGCCTCAATTCCCTTGGCGTTCGCCGACGCCCGGGACAACGACCGGGTCCACAAGGGCGACTACGCGTTGCTCACCGGCTTCGGGGCCGGAATGACCTGGGCCTCGGCCATCGTAAAGTGGTCTAAGTGAGCGGCCCCTCCCTGGTCATCCTGGCCGCCGGCCGCGCCCGTCGTTACGGCGGCGTCAAGCAGCTCGCCCCCGTCGGCATGCACGGCGAGGGCGTCATCGACCTCATCGCCTCGGACGCCTACGCCGCGGGCTTCGACGACATCGTGATCGTGATCAACCCTGAGACGGGCCCCGAGATCCAAGAGCACGTCGCCACCCACTGGCCCAAGGGACGAACGGTCTCCTTCGTGCACCAGCTCAACCTGCGCGGCACGGTCGACGCCGTGCTCTCGGCCGAGAGCGTGCTCGACCTGACTCAACCCTTCGGTGTATCCAACGCCGACGACCTCTACGGACGCGAGTCGTTCCTGCACTTGGGTCGTCACCTCGCGACCAGCGAGAACAACTGCCTGGTCGGGTTCGAGCTCGAGCGCGCCCTGGTGGGTGAGCTGCCCGTCTCGCGCGGCACGTGCGTCGTCGTGAACAACCACCTCACCGAGATCGTCGAGCGCCGCAACGTCTCGGCGACACTTGATGGGTACGTCGCCGACGACGGACTCGAACCAGCCGTGTTGCACCCCCAGACGACGGTCTCGATGAACCTCTGGGGCTTTCAGCCCAGCATCCTCCCCCTCATGCGTGAGGCCATCGTCGAGCACGACTTCGCGGCCGAGAAGGAGATCCAACTTTCGACGTTCGTCGGCCAGATCCTGCACCGCACGCCGCTGCGCTTTGATGTCATGAAGACGAAGTCGCGCTGCATTGGCGTCACTCATGCTGATGACCTGCCGCTCGCGCAGATTCTCGTGCGCGAAGAAATCGAAGCGGGCGACCGCCCCGAGTTCGCTTTCGTCGACTGACGTTCCCGTCGCACGAGCGATGGTCTCATCCGGATTGCTCAGAGGAGCGCGTTCTCCCACACGTGGCGACGCTGCTCGGCGTAAAGGGCGTTCGCTCGCCAGGCGTCACCGTGACCTTCACTCCAGAGCGTGCTCCACGGCTCAACGCCCGTGTCGTGTGCGCGCTGGAGGAAGTCATGCATAGAAAGAATTCGAGGTTCGAACATATTGATGAGTTCCATCCGCTCGATCTCGTTCAGCCCGTAACCGTCCACGAGCGCCGCGAGCCGGAGCGCCGCTGTCTCATCGCTGAGCAGCGCGTCGGGACCCATCGGCACGAAGCCGTGCGCCGCGTATGCCAGGTCCCAAAGTCGCGAGCCCGGACCGGCGCCGTCCCAATCGATGAACGTCAGCGTGGTGTTCGTTCGTACGAGGTTCCACGGCGCGAGGTCGTGGTGGCAGATGATCTCGGTCGTATCGGGAGTAATAAGCACGTTCCAAATCGCGTTCTGCGGTGGGACGAAGGTGCTCACGGCGTCGTGGAACGCCCGGACGAGCGTGCCCACGTCACGCACTCGCGCCAATCCGAGGTCCAAGGGGCTGGGTTCGATGTCCCCTTCAACGAATGAAAGCACTTGACGTCCCCGGTCGTCGTAGCCCAGTGCTCGAGGCGACCCCTCGTAACCGACGGATTCGAGGTGTAACAAGAGTGCGTCGACGCTCGCCGACCAGGCCGTCGCCGGTCGGCGCACCGTGTCGCCCACGCGAACGACCTCGGCGCTCGAGTTACCTCCATTGAGGGCTTCCTCTGGCAAGTCACGGTCCATGGTGGTACTCAGAGTACGGCGCCAGTGGCGTCGCTCCGAGTAGATGGTCGTTCGCGTGCGTAAGTTTTCCAGTTCAGCGTCCATTTTCCTGGCACGCGGAGCCTGGGCATCGCGACTGTGCCCCAAGTCGAGACAACGTGTTCCTAGGCTGTAACTATGACGACATCTCGTTCAAACACCCTCGGCCCCTCTTCGAGGCCCGTGGCGATTCCGCGGGACCTCGACAGGTCAGGCGGTTCGATGGATGACGGCACAATCGAGCTGCCAATCCACATCTGGTGGTCAGAGCCGCGACGAGTACTCGACACACGACTCCCAAAGGATCGACTTCGTCTCTACGAACTCGTCCTTGTTCAAGGGAACGAGGAGGACGTTCGACGTTACTTGAGGTTTTCGGTCCTCCAAGAAACGTGGACGCAACTCTTTCTTCCCCGTCACATTCGTGATGAGTGGGAGAGAACGTTCCCACACTTACGATCTCGCGGCGTTTAGTGCTTACTGAATTACAAGAACGAATTGCTGGTTTAATCTCGGAATCTATTGAAGGAACCGATTTTGCTTTGGCCGGCGGTGCGGCACTTATCTCACGAGGCTTGGTCAATCGACGTACGAACGACCTGGATTTTTTTGGCTCGTCGAGCAGCGATCTCGCGAAGCTCTTTCCGAATGTGGTGGCTTCGCTTGAGAGTGAAGGATTCGAGGTTGAGATTCGAATGAACAGCGCCCAGTTTGTGCGGCTTGTCGTGCGGGGCCTTGAGTCTGAAACCGAGGTCGATTTCGGCCTTGACGCTCGTCTTTTTCCGATGGAGCGCGGCGAATTTTCGCCCGTATTGGCGAGTAAGGAGTTGAGCAGTCGACAAGGTGTTGGCTGTTTTCGGCCGAGCCGAAGCCCGAGACTTTGTCGACCTTTACTCGTTAGAGCAGTTCTTCAAACTTGAGGATCTTTTCTCTCTTGCCGTTGAAAAGGACAGGGGTTTTGACGTCGCGATCTTCGGAGAGATGACACGTCGAGCGCGGTCACTAGATCGCGTTGAGTTCGCGCTGAGTGACGTCGAATATGAGAGCCTTCTTTCCGAGGTTGATCGGTGGCACGAGTTGGCACGTGGTTTATTCAAAAGTCGGAATCGGGACCACGGGCTCGAGCGGTAGTGATTCCGAGGGCTCGACGTCCGCGGTTCTAGCGCCAGTCACGCGAAGGTGCTGACGCCCCGATCTCGAGGGGCTCAACGGACTCGGCACTGAGCGTGACCACGCCCTGTCCGCGCTCGAGGGACCCGCGGATCATTAACGCGGGCGTGTGGTCCGCGACCGACTTCCACCTCGCCCACGCACCCTTGGAGAAGATCACGTTCACGTGACCGGTCTCGTCCTCTAAGTTCACGAAGACCGCGCCGTTGGCCGTCTCGGGGTGTTGGCGATGCGTGACGACCCCCGCCACGGTGACCCGGTTGCTTTCGGCTGCGGCGAGCGCGCTCGCGCGGGTCACCCCGCGCTCGGTTAAGGCCGGTCGCACGAGGGCCATTGCCGTGGCCTCGGTAGTGAGCCCCATCGCCCAGAGGTCGTCGGCGATGCGTTCTAGCTCACTCACCACCGGTAACGGTGGCGCGAGCAGCCCCGTCACCACGCCCGATAACCGGTCGGGCAGCGCTTGGGCCGCGGCACCGGCCGACCAGGTCAACGCGCGACGACTCTCGCCGAAGGCGTCGAGCGCCCCCGCCGCGGCGAGCGCCTCTAAGTGGTGCTGTTGGAGACCGGCGCGCCGCACGAGGTCGGTACTGTCCACCCACGGCGCACCCGCCACGATGCGCTCCGCGAGTTCGCTGCCGATCGTGCGCACGTCCCCGAGTCCGAGTCGCACCGTCGGGTCCTCGGGCGTCCCCTCGAGGGTGGCCCCGACGCCCGAGACGTTCACGTCGGGGCGCTCGACGCGCACCCCGTGACGTTTCGCGTCCGCCACGAGGCTTTGGGGTGACCAGAACCCCATGGGCTGGGCATTCAATAACGAGACGAGGAACGCAGCCGGGTAGTGCACCTTGATCCAGGCCGAACAGTAGACGAGGTGCGCGAAGGAGACCGAGTGCGACTCGGGGAAGCCGAAGTTCGCGAACGCCGCCAACGCCTCGAAGAGCTGATCGGCCGCGGCTCCGGTGATCCCGTTCTCGGCCATGCCCTCATAGAAGCGCTGGCGGAGTTTGACCATGCGCACGTGCGAGCGTTTGGCGGCCATGGCCTGGCGCAACTCGTCGGACTCCGCCGCGCTAAAGCCCGCGACCGCGACGGCCATCTCCATGAGTTGCTCTTGGAAGAGTGGAACCCCGAGGGTGCGCTCCAAGATCGGCTGGAGCCGGGGGTGGAGGTACGTGACGGGCTCGTCCCCGCGACGTCGACGGATGTAGGGGTTGACCGCGTGGCCCTGGATGGGGCCGGGACGGATCAGCGCCACTTCGATCACCAGGTCGTAGAAGCAGCGCGGCTGCACGCGCGGGAGTGTCGCCATCTGCGCGCGCGACTCCACCTGGAAGACCCCGACGGTGTCGGCCTCGCAGAGCAGGTCGTAGACGACCGGCTCTTGGGGCAGCGTCGCCAGATCGAGGGTCACCCCGTGAAAGGCCGCCACCACGTCGACCGCGCGGTGCAACGCCTCGAGCATGCCCAGGCCCAACAGGTCGAACTTCACCAGACCGATCGCCGCGCAGTCGTCCTTGTCCCACTGCAGGACGCTGCGCCCGCTCATGCGCCCCCACTCGACGGGACAGACCTCGAGCACCGGCCGGTCACAGAGCACCATGCCGGCCGAGTGGATCCCGAGATGGCGAGGTCGATCGAGGAGTTCACCGGCCATCGACACGAGTAGTTCGGAGACCTCGGGGTCGCTACTGCGCAGCGACGCTGACTCCCAGTCGACGTGGTCACGGATGAAGTTGGCCTCCTCCTCGCTACGACCGAAGGCCCGCGCCACGTCGCGCAGGGCGGACTTGCGCCGATAGGTGATCACGGCCGCCACCTGGGCGGCGTGGTGACGGCCGTAGCGCTCGTAGACGTACTGGATCACCTCTTCTCGACGTCCGGACTCGATGTCCACGTCGATGTCGGGCGGGCCGTCGCGCGCCGGGGAGAGGAAGCGTTCGAAGAAGAGGTTCAGCGCCACCGCGTCGGCGTTGGTGATGCCGAGGGAGTAACACACCGCCGAGTTCGCCGCCGAGCCGCGACCCTGGCAGTAGATGTCGTTACGACGACAGAACTCGGTGATGTCCCAGACGGTGAGGAAGTACCCGGCGAAGCCGAGGGTCTTGATCACGCCCAGTTCGTGGTCGATCTGGCGCCACGCGCCCGACACGCGCTCGTGCTCGCGCGACCCGTAGCGACGCGTCGCGCCCCGCGCCACGAGCTCTTCTAAGTAGGTCTGCTCGTCCTGACCCGCGGGGGTGGCGAAGGCCGGCAGGTTCGGCGCCACCAGTCGCAGGTCGAAGGCCAACTCGGTGACCAACTCCCCGGCCCGGTCCACGACCCCGGGCCAGCGCGCGAAGCGGCGACGCTGCTCGGCGTCGCTGCGCAGGTGCGCGAGCGGCGAGGCGGCGAGCCAGCCCTCCATCTCCTCGAGGCTCTGGCGGGCGCGGATCGCCGAGAGCACGTTGGCGCGGGGGAAGTCGCGCGGCGTGGCGTAGTGGACGTTGTTCGTCGCCACGACCGCCACGTCGGCGCGCACGGCGATCTCGGCCAACGCGTCGTTACGCGCGACGTCGTCGGGCGCACCGTGGTCCCAGATCTCCACGGCCAGGTTCTCGCGGCCGAAGCGCCCGATCAGTCCGGCGAGACGATGACGCGCGGCGCTCGGCCCCTCCTCGACCAAGGCCCTCGTGAGGGGACCCTTGCGACAGCCCGTCAGCACCAACCACTCGTGCGACGCGGCGCTCACCTCATCGAGCGTGAAGCGCGGCGCGCCCTTCTCCCCACGCGCTAAGTGCGCGAGCGCGAGGGTTCGAGAGAGTCGGGCGTAGCCCGCGGGCGAGCGCGCGAGGAGCACGAGGTGCTCCCCCGAGGGATCCGACACCCCGACGCGGTCGTCGGTACCGTCCACGGTGACCTCCGCACCGAAGACGCTCGCCAGGCCGAGGGCGCGGGCGGCCTCGGCGAAGCGCACCACGCCGTAGAGGCCGTCGTGGTCACAGAGCGCGAGACCCGACAGGCCCAGGCGCGTCGCCTCGACGACCAACTCCTCGGGGTCACTCGCCCCGTCTAAAAAGCTGAAGCCCGAGTGCGCGTGCAGCTCGCCGTAGGTCGCCATCAGTCATAGATTCCAACGAGCCACCACCGGCTCGACTCCGCCACCATCAACAACGCCTCGCCCGTGGCGAGGACCAGCTGGAGGTGCGCGCGACGGCGACGACGCGCCCACCACCGCTCGACCAGCGGCCAGGGACCCGCGTACCAGACGACCTCGCGACGAAGCGGCGAGGAGAAGAGCACCGCGGCGGGCTCGGCACTCAAGGCGCCGCGCGCGTCCATCACCACCGGGCGATTCGCCACGTCGCGCAGTTGCACGGGTGCGGGGTGGGCCAAGGTGGTGGCCGGCGAGGGCGCCGCCAAGCGACCGGGCCACGGCGCGACGTCGCGGGCCAGGGCCGCCGGTGACCCCCAGGGCACGAGGGCCCCCTGGTCCTCGGGTCCGCGGCCCCCGCGCAGGCTCGCCACCGAGATGGCGTCGACCCCGAGGC
>Ga0181525_10002626_pt1 | contig 14621 bp, 14 predicted proteins | sample PEATcosm2014_Bin_48_FD_121100 | JGI IMG/M metagenome (GOLD analysis project Ga0181525, IMG submission 121100) | Peatland microbial communities from MTU Mesocosm Facility, Houghton, MI, USA - PEATcosm2014_Bin06_10_metaG | ecosystem: Environmental > Terrestrial > Soil > Wetlands > Peat | place...
CGGTGAAGTCCCCGCACCAAATTGTTCACGAAATTAACGCCAACGCCCCCCGTGACGCTGAGAACCCCCAAAATGCCAAAATGCGAAAGACACTCACAGATTTGATGGAACTCAACAAAGAAGCACACGCTATAGATGTTGAGTTCGAGAATTCCTACGGTGGTAAGAATTTCTTGCAAACTGGCTGCTTCTTGAGCCCCGATGTTGTGGGCGTGTGCCTTGCTGATACGCAGAAGGCTCTTGATAGCAACGAGGGAGTCATAGAGCGCATGAATGCCCTCAAAGGCGGACGCCAAGATCCCCTGCAAGTGGCCCAGTATCAGACAATGGTCAAGATGTTTACCGATACGACCGATCTTTATCGCTATGCTGCGGAACCGTCTCGGCAGGTCGGGGTTGACTCAAGGGACGGAAGAATTCACATCGTGGGGGTTGAGGCTTTCAACCTCAAGTTAAACACCGCCCTTGCCGACCACGACAGCTTTCGCAAAGCAACCAAGGCGTATGTCGAAAACCGAAACAAGGTTCTAGGGGAAGCTGATCTGAAGCCAGAGGATTTTGGGAACGACACAGCACAGTCCAAGTGAATTGGATGGCAGGGCAACGCGGGTGAAGGAGTGGAAAATCATCATACGTTTGGTATTGCCGTTGTAGGATTATCTTGCGGACGGACGTGGGCGACGATGAGTTTTCATGTAATTCCAGCCCACTGCTGCTGACACGAGCGGCGCAATTATCCCTGAAAGGTCAGCGATTGCTAAGGTGTAATCTGGGGCCGCTAGTGACAACAGGTAACCCAGCAGCGCAACGGAGACGAAGCTGACAACTACCCACAGCAGAGTCATCCATCGTTTTGAGCTTTTCATTACAGCAAAGACAACACAGACGAGATATGCGACCAGCAGAAGGGAGTTGGGCTTCATGCCGCCGAGTTTACTCCTATGCAATTTCCGATGCCATGCAAGCCACTTTGCTGCCCAAAAAATCATTGTCAAGAACTGACTTCGGACTAACACCGTGACGTGCGGGGGAAACGGCCCCGCGTTTTTAGTACAACGTACTCTAAAGCCATGCCCAAGCGGATAAGGCCATACGTCATTCAAGGTGGTACTCCGCATCGGAATTCTGCCAAGAAAAAACCTGTCTCCCTCATTCCTCATTCAGCATCCCCATACCTTTGAAATCCACGTCCGGCTATTCCGCTCCTTTCGTTCCAAAAACGGTCTTCGATTTTAATGTCGGCCATCGCTGAAAATCCAAGACTTACAACTCCGCCTTTGATCGTTCCAGAAACGACCGTATATGGTACGATTCTTCTTGACGTAGTGACGCCATGACGTTATGATGGCACGCATGAACATTGCACTTTACACTCGCGTTTCCACCCGTGACGGCCAGGATGTCGCCAACCAGTTGCGCCAACTTCGGGAGTTTTGCAGGGTACAGGGTTGGACAATTGTGGGGGAGTTCGCTGATCAGGTTACGGGAAAACACTCCGACCGGGAGAACTTTCAGCAGATGTTTGCGGCTGCTCACCGTCGCGAGTTCGATTGCGTCCTGTTCTGGTCGCTAGATCGTTTCAGCCGCGAAGGAGTTTACGAGACTCTACAGCACTTGCAGCGTCTTACGGTGTTGGATACAAGAGCTTTACCGAGCAATACCTCGACTCCTGCGGCCTATTCCGTGACGCGGTAATCAGCATTCTGGCGACGATTGCCAAACAGGAGCGCATCCGGCTCAGTGAGCGAACGATTGCTGGGTTACAACGGGCGAAGGCTCAGGGGCGAGTTGGCGGCAGACCTCGCGTTATCTGCAACCGGGAGAAAGTGTTCTCACTCCATCGGGACGGGCGTTCTTTAGGAGAAATTGCGGGGCAATTGAGCCTATCGAAAACAACCGTTGCTCGGATCGTGGCAGGTGCTCAATGACAGCTAGACAGACTGGCGCGGCCCCTCTGGTACGTGAACGTGGGAAGAAAGATCAAGTAGCTTTGACCGTTCGATTGCCACGCGGAGAATGGGAGCGACTGCACAAATTCGCTGTCTCGGAGGGTGTGAGCATACAGGCCCTCGCAGTACGAGGCTTGAGTCTTGTATTCGTAGAAAAAGGGTTGCCTTCAATCAAAGCATAAGGGCACTGGCTAAGATGTAGGCTGAGAGCCTACGGGCCATTGCAAAGGCGCTGAAAGTCAGCCCTGCACTGCTAGTGAAGCGGACACATCAGCATATCGAACGCTGAGGCCCAAGCAAGCAAATAGCACCCACGTGTCGCAGTCCTTGCAGTGCCGGTAGTCATCCCCTTTGCCGTCACGTCGGTCGCTCGGTAGTATTTCGCGTCCGGCACGACACTGATCATTGTCGTGATAAACGCGCTTGTTGGGCGGTTTATTTTTCTCATTAGCGGAGTGATACTCTTTGCCTTTCGCCCTCTTTCTTCCTATGCCCAACATGCTGATCCTCGAAAAACCGCGAACAGTGTAACACGCGAGATCGCCCTTATCCGGGGCCGAACAGGAACGCATCAATATCTCGGAGCGTACCAAGGCGGGATTGAAAACGAACCGTGCAGGCAGGCAAGAAACGCCGGATAATTTTCCATTATCACGTTCTCGAAGTAGTATGTTCGACGAAACCGTAAAGGCAGGGTCGGGGCATGGAAAAATTCGCAGACATAACGGCGAGGAGATTCGGTTGGTCCGCGCAGGACCAAAAGATCAGACTGCTGCTTCCAGAAATCACAACATCCATCCGCGCCCGCGCTGCTACAGAGATGGCAACGCGAGGCACATCAAAATGCAAGGCATGTGGAAGCCTCATCAGCAAGGGAATGCAGCGGTGCGTGTTTAAGTATCTGAACGACTTCGGCTGGAGTCCGCCCAGCTTTGTGCATGCGCGGGCTGAAGACTGCACTCAGGTGGAGATTTGGGATGCCCATCAAGTAGCGCGATTTCACGCCGCCAAAGTGGGACTGTAGACCGGGTTTTAGGGCGGTCTCACGGATCGTGCCTAGAACGGCCCCAGATCGCGGCGCTGGCCGTGGGTAGGGCGAAGGCCATTCCATCGTTTCTGCGCTCTACAGTGGCATCGGAATCGCTTGGAAAGGGCATTCTGCTAAGCGTGGCTTTTCAAAGTGTCGTGCGCAGCCGCAGTTATTATTCCCGATTTCCAAAACTCGCGAGAGATAAACAGGATTCGCGGCGCCTGAGCGTGCGCCGACGGCTGGAATGCCAGTGTGAATAGGAATGGCAGCACCTTCAGCCCATTTCATTGGGCGACGCCTTGGACGATAAACATGCGACCCTCCCTGTGCCGCAAACGCCGAATGCAGCTTCGGTCTCATGAAGCAGAGCGTTCTTTCATAATGCGTTGACCCTCATTCAGCCCACAGGACCGGGGTTCTGAGTGTAATCGCGATTTGTCGCCAACTAACAGGGCTTTGAATTAGCAACTATCCTCGGGCAAGTTCCTCCAAGCCTGAAACCCGGCAAAGAACGATCATCGTTCTGGCGGGTCAGGAGCGTTGGCTTCCCGAAGAATCGTCTTTATCTTTTCGACGGCCTTCGTTTTAGCTGGGTCAGCAACTATCTTAATGTTCGTCAAAGCGCCTTTACCCGAAGCATCATAACGCGGCGGATGCGCCTGAAAACCAGCCGGAGCTTCCCTGAGGTTGGTTGCATGCAATTCCGTCGAAGGCCGACTCGGGTGCGCATGAACCAGAGCTTCTTTGATTTTGCGGCCCGTTTCTGGCGGCAGCCCGGCCACATACTTGGCGAATGCCTCCTCAGCCTCCTCAGGTTCCGGTTTCAAAACTGCCGCACCAAGTTGTCCATTTTTCTTTGCCCCGGCAATCTCTTTGGCCCGCACTGCTTGCGCTGAAGTGGTGCCTGCTTCCGTGTTCCACTTAAGATGTAACTCTCCGCTTACCAGCGGTTCCGAGCCGGCATCACCAAGATCGAGTTCGACAACAAAACCCGTGCCATGTCGAACTGAGCCAAATTGCGTAAACTGAGGGAACGTTGTGACCTGAATGCCCGCCCCAATCTCCTCCCACACAGTTTGGTCTGTGACCACCGGCGCGGTGTCCGCGGCTCCTGGGTACCAAGGGAGGGTGAGATAGATTTTCGTCAAGTCGGAATCCACCACTTCGCCCAACGAGCAAAATCCTTCGTCCCCCCAATTGCGGCCGAATATGGCCCATTCATCGTCAGAGGGTTCGTTCTTCACGTGCACTGCCAGCGCGTAGGTGGGATGAATTTCACTGCTGCAATAGTGGGCGCAATCGAGGCCCATCACTCCAACCTCGATAATGTAGGCCGGTTGGCCAAGCAATGTGAGCATGTATTCAGCGTCGGCGTCGCTATGATCGACGGCGGTATGAAATGCCGTCCACCAAGGCGTGATAAAGTAGTTGATCGTTTCCTGCGAGTCGAACTCCGTCAGCACGCCATTGGTATTGTCTTGCGTGTACCCCGACTGATCGTCACGAGTTATGTAGATGTTGTAGTCATCATCCCCATACCACGGCTCGTGCTCGTACCATTGCGCTGAGCCGTCGTAAGTCACGACTGCCCAGTTTTCGTGGTGGCCGTTAACGCCACTGCTATGACACCACCATCCAGGGGTCGGGAAGGGCGGCAAGTTTATTTCCCGAGTCTCTTGCGTCGTGCATGGACGAGTCCACGGCTTTGCGCAAAAAAACGTGGTCTGGGGTATGGCAGAAGGCAGCCCGGGACACGCTGGGCTGTCCTGCAATGCCCACCGCGGATTCAGTGGCAAACCATTGAGGTCCACTGCCTTCCACGTCAAGTCAAAGGGTGCAACGATGGTGGACGGCGGACCTGGTAGTGGCAGGGGACAGTGTTCAGAGCAATTGTTCAGGCAGTTCTCGTAGATGGTTTGGTTTCCGCTCTTGAGCTCCGAGCACACCGCTTTGGCATCACTGCCGCAAGTTACGCAGGCTGGGGTCCCTGACTTTGGCGGGCACGCTATCTGCCCGCTAACTGCCAGCGATGACCATAGCATCAAGCACGCCAACCATGCTGGGAAAAGGCTCTCGCGCCTGAATGTTGCAAAATAATTAAAGATTCGACTGAAATCGAGTCGCCCCATGCCGTCCTCCTAGACTCAACGAGCCAGCGTTGCTATGCGCCTAGTGGCTTCCCCGCAGACATTCTACGCGGATTCTGAAGCCAGACGTCAATTTCGATTGTTTCCAGCAACGGCCTATATTGAACGGTCAGTTGGTGTAATCAGCCATTCCGCTTATTGACCTGATGATGAGTGAGATGGGGATTTCGCAACCACCAAAAATACTGGCAAACTTAGCTGTCCCGTTCGAGCGTGGGTGCTTCGGCTCCTCTTGGCCTCAGTCTGGGCTGAATCAATGTAGCTCGTGCTCACGCAGAAAATCTTTGATCACCTGGCTCTTTTTCGCCTCGCTCACTTGGAAAGCGCGGTTTGGCACAGACACAAATCTCTTTTCTGCGGCCCACGTTTGGGGCAACTGCGGCAGGGTGTTACTTCGCCGGATAGGCCGTGCGTGCAGGCTCTTGGCCCTTGCTGGAGTTATCGCCTGTAACTGCCTTACCAACTTCTCAAGATCACCGGGGCTCAACTTCGCAAATTGTGCGCGCATCGAAGGCTCGTTTTCGTCCACATCGGCTCCAGGAGTCGAAGCTGCAGATAAAGACGAGATCTGTGTGACGGTAATGGGAGGGCCTACAGTCGTCAAATCGCCCACAATGCTGCACATCGCCGAGGGCTCCGGGAGGTTAAATCCGATTGTCCCGTCCGATGCCATGTTGGTCATCGAACTTCCTTTCCAGCAGGTATCACTCGAGGTCCCGTTAATAAAATTATTCCAGGCGTTGGCATTAGTACTTACCCAGACGTTGGCCGCCGTTAGCTTATTCGCAGGCAGCCTGACCGAAATCTGCTGGTTAGCAAGCGGCTCCTGGTTGGGGCCGCAGGAGCCCTCATTTCCCCAATTGCGCACGAAAAAAGCCCAGTGCTGCGGTTGAGAAAGCGTGTTTAGTCCCGAGGGCGGGGTTAGGTTGATGAACATTGCGTAGACCGGGTGCAGCTCGGCTTGATGATCGTGGTCACCGCTGCCGTGATAGAGATCAAGCCCAAGCATCCCGATGACCAGCGCGTATTTTCTCCCAAACGATGCTGCGATCTGTTGCTTGTTGTGCTGGTCAACAAAGTTGTGAAAGGATTCAAACCAGGTTCCAGTTCCGTCCCAGTCGTCAACTGTTTCTCTCGAATCGAACTCAGTATGCAGGTCGCTCCTCCCGATGGTTAGCAGGGCGTTATTGTTATGAATGGGCGCGATGTCCCACTCATAATCGTTGTCAACCACCTCCATATGGTCTTCAAACCGGAGCATCCCCTCGTAAGCAACCGGAAACCAGTCCATATGCCCTTTCTGGCAATAAATGGAGCCGTCATTGAGATGAAGAGACTGGTTGGTGCAAGTGGGATCTGCTGTCCACTGATCGGGCCCAGGAACGCCGCCGATTTCAACGCCCTCACCGCCGCACGGACAATAGTTGCAGGCGTCAAGAAAAGGCGGTCCCGGGTTATTAACTTGCCATGCCCAGATGGGATTTCGCAGGAACCCGTTCGGATCGGTTCCGTCCGCCGTGCTGATGACGTCCCACGGACGTGTGCCCGGACCTTCTTTTTCCGGACACCCAACCTTCTGATAACAGTTCTTTTCGCACGTCGCGAGTTCGCCTTCGTCGAGGTCGCCAACCGACTTATAACATCCGGTGTCACACGCTAACTGTTTTTCAGCGCAGGTTTGGGCACTGAGCGCAATCGGGAAACCTGAAATCAGGGGAACGATGAGCCAAGCAAAAAGCTTCATAATGTCCTCCGCTTCGCTGATCAACCAGAATGGTTGCTTGCTGTTGGGGTAGTGTCGGGGATTATGCGTCGTTTTGCACTTTTGTTCAAGCGAATAATCCCCATTACTAAGGGGATTGGACAACAGGGGACCGTGCGTGCGCTATAGCGAGATAGCACAGGATCGGGGTAGGGAGGGCTCTTGGGCTAAACCCTGAGAACGCTAAGTCACTGCAAAGAAACGCCATTGGCGATGCTTAGCCATATTGCTGTGGGCCAATATGGCGCTAGGAGGCCAAGGGTTGAAGCTAAGCATGTTTGTTTGCTTATCTTTAGGGGTTCTAACCTTTGGGTAAAACCCATTGCTGAATGCAAGGGGGAATAGGCGTGGAATTGACACAAGGTGCTGGCCTTGAAAGCAATGGATCATCCCGCCGTGGGGAAAGCCGTGGGAACCGCCTAGCTGTCGTTTCTTTGGTCTCTCTGCCTGAGGATCAGTCCCCGTCCGCGCCAGGAGCCATGATGGGTAAGGGGAGGAGGTTCTGAGCGGCGGGGGAATCCCCAGCACTACCACAAAGCTTCGCGGGTGACGTGTGCGGACGTTCCCCACAGGGTAAGCGCCTTGGCCATACAACGCCTCTTCCGCAGGCATCCGTGGGGACGGCCCCCACGGTTCGCCGTTTTGCTTAGTGATTGTTTTTCGCCAGTGTTTATAACGGTTTCGCGGCCTTCGGCAGGAACGTTTGAGGATGGGCTAAAGGGCGACGGAACACGTCTACCACTTTTGTAGTATAATGAGGTTAGTAGCTCCTCAGGTTCCTGAAATACCTCCAAAGTAATCACAATACAAGTCAACCTGTGCCGACAACGCATGGGCGACGCAGACGTGTGCGACTAGCGTTTTACTCTGCGCACGCGATGATGTTCAATCCTTTGGCTGACATGGGGATGGGCCTAGGCCGCTTACGATCCGGTTACAACGCTGACATCTACAGCACTTCCAAGGGTATTGCCAAGCAATCCTGTCTGTCTCCTGATTTAGGAAAACGGAAACAGAAACCCTAAGCAGGAACCCTAAGCTATAGAAATCAATATATATATATCTTCCTAGAGAACAGGAAATGCCGTTTCGGTTTTCTGTTTTCTTGAGTGTAGGCAGGACGCAGAGAAGCGCGTCTAGCTGAGCATTGCCCTCCTGAAGATGTCAGCGCCCGAATACAAATTTCAACACTACAGCCCGACAGTCGTGCTCGGCAGACTGAATCGCACGGCAAACTTAACGAAGGGAAAAACTAGCATGAATTGGTATCAGCTTCAAACACCACAGAATACTTGGTTGGTAGATGGCCTCGTTACTTCCGATGGCCATGCCGCTATCTGTGGCAAACCTAAAGCTGGGAAAAGTAGTTTCGTTCGCAGCTTGATCTGTTCCGTCATCAAGAGCAAAGACTTCATCGGTAGACATATAGACATTCCCCCAGGAGCAGGCCGTGTGCTCCTAATTCACTTGGACCGTAAAGACCAGCCGGAACGTGTTGCCGAGGAACTACGAAAACTCGGCATCACTGAGCCAGAGTCAAATCGGCTTATTTTCAAAACGGCACAGGATATGCCCGAAGACTTTTAATATCGGTTGTCGTGGATTCGTGAGGAAATCAAGAAGGCATCGCCACATCTGGTAGTCGTCGATATGCTGTGGCAGTTTGTGGTGGCCAAGAACAACAACGACTACAACGCCGTCATTGACGGAATCAACAAATTGCAGGACGCACTTCTCAGAGTTCCATATAAAGGCGCACTCGTAGTCACATTGCACGGCAGAAAGTCAGAAAATCCCGACGACTCATTCGATGACATTCTTGGCTCTACAGGTCAACGTGGGAGCTTTGCTACAAGCATCATGTTAAAGCGTCATCGCAGAGAAAACATCTACACCATTGAGTCTGACCAGACCTACAGAGATGATCTGCTTGGCGAGATCCCGGAGACAGTCCTTAAATACATAGATGGAATGCCGAGACTAGCAGAAACGTGCGCTCAACGGCTCTACAAAGAGAAAACCTCGAAGGAAGAAGAGTCGATCAAAAACGTTCTCAGATTCGTCCAGCAGCACCCAGCAGGCAGCACCACCGAGGAAATCATGAATGGTCTTCGGATGGCTAAGAAGACTGTGACGAAAATTCTTGAGAAGACAGAACTAATCAAAAGAGCGGGAGATGGGAAAAAAAACAGCCCGTTTAGATTCTTTTGTGAGGTCCCTAGAGAGGAGCCGATGGGGGAAGTTGGACAGGTCGTTGGCTGTGACGACTCTCTGCTCCGTTTCCAGGGAGAAAAACCTGATTGAACAAAACGAACAACCATGACGGAAAAGTGAGGCGTCGGTTTTCGCACGTCTTGCACTTGAACCTACAGGCCCTTTCGGGCAGAGCGTCCTCACTCAATAAAAACTAACAGATTCCCAGAATGTGCAAATTTGGGACAGCCGTGGGAAGACTCTGCCTATCAGGGTTTTCCCGCGCATTTTCTATTTAGGAGAAAAAACAAATCCATGAACTTTTGCGAAACATCGGGCACCAGCCCCACACCACAAATTCAATCAAACTGGATGACAGCGGGCGAAGCCGCAGCCTATCTTTCTATCAAACCAGCCACCTTGCTACTCTGGGCGAGGCAAGGCAAAGTCAGAGGCTCGATCCTCAGCGGCACACATCGCCATGTATGGCGATTCACTCCAGCCGCGCTGGATGCTATGCTGTCTTCGCCGTCCATTGCGCTTCCAGGAGGAAACAATTGAGAGCGCACGGCGATGGAAGTGTAACGTTAGATAGGAGAACCAAAGTCTGGAATTTCTATTGGTGGGAGTCGGGGAAACGGCGTTGCAAGAAAGTCGGCACGTTGGCCCAGTATCCCACTAAGACGGCAGCATGGCAGGGAGCTAAAGCACTCCGGGGCGATGCTGTCGAAACCAAAACCACTAACACCAGCAAGCCCACGGCACCAGCCGTGAGCACACTGGTTGAGGAGTATCGAGCTGAGAAGATGCCAACGCGCTATAGCACAAGACGCAGCTACGAGTGCTGGCTTAACGGTCACATTCTGCCTCGATGGGGGGCCTGTCCGTTGACTGATCTGCAAGCTCGTCCCGTGGAACTGTGGCTCACATCTCTCGACCTGTCCCCCAAGAGTCGTGCCCACGTTCGTGGCCTTGTTCGGATGCTGTGGGAGTTTGCAATGTGGAATCAATCCGTTCCCACGCAACGCAATCCCATCGAACTGGTTACGGTAAAAGGGGCCAGCAAGCGTACACGGCAACCTCGGAGCCTCACTGTGGAGGAGTTCCAGGGATTCGTTAAGGACCTCTCGGAACCGTTCCGCACAATCGCCTTGGTCTGCGTTTGCTTCGGTCTAAGGATCAGCGAATGCTTGGCTTTGAAGTGGGCCGACGTGGACTGGCTCAACGCCAAGTTGACTGTCGAGCGAGGCATCGTCAGACAGCGGGTTGGCGAAGTAAAGACGGCTGGGTCGCAAGGTCATTTGAGCATCGACAGAACATTGCTCGAAGTGCTCAAGTCGTGGAAACAGGTCACACCGTTTCCTGCCGAGGGAGACTGGCTGTTTGCATCTCCCATTCGGCTAGGGCATCAGCCGTGGTCCTACGATGAGGTGCTGCGTTCATTCCAAAAGTCAGGAATGGATGCAGGCATCGGTTGGCTAGGGACGCATACAATGCGCCACACGTACCGCAGTTGGTTGGATGCGGTGGGGACTGGCATTGCTGTCCAGCAAAAACTCATGCGCCATGCGGACATCAGAACAACGATGAACGTGTACGGCAACGTTGTGACGGATGAGATGAATCAAGCCCACCACAAAGTAGTAGGCCTGGCTCTGAACGGCAGGTAAGAACGGCAGGTAATCGCTCTAAGCAATTGAAAAATGGCGGAAGCGAGTGGGGGTCGAACCCACCGGTGACGGGGTTACCCGCCGCCCGCCGGTTTTGAAGACCGGGACGATCACCGGACCGCATGCGCTTCCAAGAAAGCCGCCACTACTTCGGCTGCGGCACGATCCTCAGATACGGCTTCGGCGACTTCCATCCTCCCGGATACTTCTGCTGCGCCTCGTCGTTCGACACCGAAGGCAGAATGATCACTTCGTCGCCCTGCTTCCAGTTCACCGGCGTAGCAACTTTGTGCTTGGCCGTGAGCTGCATCGAGTCGATGACGCGGAGGATTTCGTCGAAATTGCGGCCGGTGCTCATCGGATAGCTGAGCTGCAGCTTCACCTTCTTATCCGGACCCACCACGAACACGGTGCGCACCGTGGCATTGTCCGCGGCCGTGCGCCCTTCGGAAGTATTCCCGCTCTCGGCCGGCAACATGCCGTAGAGCTTCGCAATCTTCAGTTCGGGGTCGCCGATCATCGGGTAATTCACTTTGTGTCCTTGCGTCTCTTCAATATCGGCGGCCCACTTGCCGTGACTGCTCACCGGGTCCACGCTCAGCCCAATAATCTTCGTATTGCGTTTGGCGAACTCCGGCTGCAGGCCTGCCATATAGCCGAGTTCCGTGGTGCACACCGGCGTGAAGTCTTTGGGATGCGAAAATAAAACCGCCCAGCCGCCGCCAATCCATTCATGAAAGTGGATCGGGCCCTGCGTCGTTTCAGCCGTGAAATCTGGCGCAGTATCATTGATGCGGGGGATTCTGCCGGTTTCGCTTATCGTTGCTGTACTCATAGCTTCCTCCTTGGTGCCAAAAAAGATGCGCGCGTAAAAGTCTATCAGATTACTAGAGTTTAATGCTTCGCCAGCCACAGCTCTTGCAGGTTCGGTTTCCAAACGAAAAACGAAACCCACCCGCTTCGGCGGGTGGGTCGGAAGAAATCTCTCAACTCCCTACCCACACGGCGGCGAAGACATACAACAACAGTGGACCGCGCCTGTGCTGGAGGGGCAAAACATGTAGCTAGAATAGAAGCCCGCCCAATCGCTGTCAACCGTGGGACGCCCATACAGTCCCCGTTTTACCCTGTGTAACCCCGTGCCCACAGTGGTTGAAGAATTTGACGTTTCCCGAATCGCACGAGCACCGGCCCGCATCTTTAGTTTTTCAGGCTGACGCTGCTTTGCGGTATACACCCATGACCCAACCTTCCCGAAAACTGGCCATGACGCAATGGGACGTTTTCTCATCGCGTCCTCTCGAAGGCAATTCTCTCGCCGTATTCTCCGACGGGCGCGGCTTCACCGACGCCGAAATGCAATCGATCGCCAAAGAGATGAATCTCTCCGAGACCACCTTCATCCTGCCCCGCGACGCCGCCACTGAACCCGAGCGCGGCATTCGCGTACGCATCTTCACCGTACAGGAAGAGTTGCCCTTCGCCGGACATCCCACGCTGGGCACGGCATTTGCCCTGCGCGGCGGGGGCGACGAAAGGGGCGACGAAAACGAAAAAGAGAACGGCGCAGAAAAAATCGTGCTGGAGCTGGACGCAGGCAAAGTTCCGGTGCAATTCGAAGACCGCGTGGGCGAACCTGCGTTCGGCGAGATGACGCAGCTTGACCCAACTTTCGGAATCGAGCACGAACGCGAAGCCGTTGCCCGCGCAACCGGATTGCGCCCGCAGGACTTCGACGATTCCCTTCCCATTCAAACTGTCTCCACCGGAGTTCCGTTCAGCGTAGCTCCGCTGAAGTCGCTCTCTGTAATTCAGAACCTGCAAGTTGATCTCAACCGTGCCGCCGAATACCTCGCCCGCAGTGCGGGAAAGTTTTTTTATTTCGTCACGCGCGAAACCGTCGATCCGAAAGCCCGCCTGCACGCCCGCATGTTGTTCTACAACGGCGAAGACCCGGCAACTGGCTCCGCCGCCGGTTGCACCGCGGCCTGGATGGTGGCCCACGGCGTGGCTCAACCCGACGAACGCGTTCTCATCGAGCAGGGCCTCGAAATGAAGCGCCCCAGCCGGATTTTTGTGCGCGCGTCTTTCGATGGCAACGGCAGCGACCGCGATAACCGCATAGTTAACGTGCGCGTTGGCGGCCAGTCGGTTGAAATCATGCGCGGCGAAGTATTCCTCTAAAGTGCCATTCGCAAGCGCCGCAAATTCGCGGTTTTCGCGACGCGGGAAAAAGTCAATGGCCAAACTCTGCCATTTGCTTCGACGCTACTTTACAGCACTCACCGTTACCGATAGCATTCATCTCGCTCTTCTATTCTTCACGATCGAGAAAATTCCGCTGGGCTGACTGGTATGGCTTCCAGTCGTGGCTGGCAAAAGCGGATACAGGCGGTGGATGAAACCTAAGCGCACCATCCTTTGTGTTGACGACAACGAACAGTCCCTTTCCTATCGCAAAATTATGCTTGAGACCCGCGGTTACCGCGTCGCCAGCTACTCCCGCGGTGAAGAGGCCCTCGAACGCTTCAAGCAAGGCGGCATCGATCTCGTGGTCACCGACATGGCCATGCCCGGCCTGGACGGTCCGCAACTGATCGCCGCCATCAAGAAGCTCTCGCCCCACACGCCCGCGATTCTCATTTCCAGCAAGGTCCGCGTGTACGATCACGAATCGCAAGCCGACGTGTTCCTCGCGCGCGGAATGTACGCGCCCGCCGATCTGCTCGAGCGAATCCGTCTGCTCCTGGTTCGCAAGCGCGGCCCCAAGCGAATGCACGAGCGCTCTTCGCTCCCGCAGCGCCAGGGAGCAGCCTGACCGTCGCTGGCCCACACCGACCATCGTGTAAGATCGAATCTGATGGGCGCATTCATTGAAGCTATTGATTTGCACAAAACCTATCGCGTGGGCAAAATCGACGTCCCCGCGTTACGCGGCATCTCCTTCAGCGTACAAAAAGGAGAATTCGTCACCGTGGTCGGCCCCTCCGGCAGCGGCAAATCCACGCTCTTCTACCTGCTCGGCGGACTCACCCGCGCCGATTCCGGCAAGGTCATTCTCGATGGCGATGATTTCGCCATGCTCTCCGACGCCGAACGCACTCGCATGCGCAAGCGCAAAATCGGCTTCGTCTTTCAAAAGTTCAACCTGCTGCCCACGCTCGATGCTCGCTCCAACATCGCCATCGCGCAGGAAATTTCCGGCAACGGCAGCGCTGATCCCGCATTCTTCCTACGAATTTGCGAATTGCTTGGACTCAGCAAGCGCCTCAACCATCGCCCCTCCGAGCTTTCCGGCGGCGAGCAACAGCGTGTCGCCCTGGCCCGCGCTCTGGTCAACCAGCCGGCAGTCGTCCTGGCCGACGAGCCCACCGGAAATCTCGACACCGAAAACTCCAACATTGTTCTGAAAATGTTGCGCCAATCGAACCAGGAGCTGGGTCAGACAGTCCTGATGATCACCCACAATCCTGAAGCCGCCAGGTTCGGAGACCGCATCATTCACATGCGCGACGGCCACGTCGTCAAGCCCGAGGAAGATCCGCAGTGGGCCGCGCATTAAGGTTTTCGCTCACCCTCGACCTCTTCCACCAACTCATGCTCGCCCAGGAGGTCGCCGACTGGCCCCGGCTCACGGCTCTCTGCGCCCAACTGAAACTCCCTGAAAGCGACGTCACCGAGTGTCGCTGGAAAGCCATGCAATGGGCCCGCGAGATGAGCGCTGGCTAAATCTCCTGCCGGTTACCGATCACTCGTTACCATCAGCACTGGCCCGTTGAATCTCACTTCGTGTAAAATAGCCCAGCGAGCGGGAGTAGCTCAGTGGTAGAGCGCGACCTTGCCAAGGTCGATGTCGCGGGTTCGACCCCC
>Ga0181525_10002629_pt1 | contig 14615 bp, 12 predicted proteins | sample PEATcosm2014_Bin_48_FD_121100 | JGI IMG/M metagenome (GOLD analysis project Ga0181525, IMG submission 121100) | Peatland microbial communities from MTU Mesocosm Facility, Houghton, MI, USA - PEATcosm2014_Bin06_10_metaG | ecosystem: Environmental > Terrestrial > Soil > Wetlands > Peat | place...
ATTCTGCCCCCTTCTCCTCAAGACACATTCGAACCTTCACCGAGCAAACAGAACTCCAAAAATGGTAAAGTTCGATCATGACTTTTCCTCCCATTTGTCAGTATCGTAGGATAGGCCGATGGCGTCGAGCAACCTTCATGTCGCCGATATTCCGTAATCTGTCATTACGCGAATCCAGCCTGAGGCCCGTCTAATCGGGGATTACCGAGGCGCACTGCGCGTCAAAGGCCAACCGGTCACAACGGATAAGCGACCACTCCGTCACTTGGCGCGGTTCATTTTGATCGGCCTCTACATCGGCGCAAGCGCGATCGCGGCGGCGTCGGCATACCGAGATACAGGCCCTTCGTTCGTCGATCTCGCGGTGGGTGCGACTTGGCATCGTCACGAGCCCTTTTGTTGAATGGCATGGTGCACCCGCTAAATCGGTGAAGACCGTGTGCCGATCTGGCAAGCGGCGGGCTACCTCGGCATGTCGGCACAGACCCTCGAACGTACGTATGGCCACCATCAGCCCGACTACATGCGTAGCGCCGCCGAGGCGATCACGGCGAAACAACAGGCGAACATTTCGGGACGTTCGGCCAACGTTTCATTGGTTGTTTCATTGGCCGAGCCGGAAGACGCGACGAAGCGAAAGCAAAAAACCTAACGGAATCATGGTGGCGGACGCAGTCGATGTCGAACGCGTCTCAGCAACAGAATTCCCTGCTAACAGGGAAATTAACAGGGAAAATCGCAAAATTAGGCCTGACGCAGCGATGCGATCTTAACTTAGTGCAGCAACCACGGGGCTTTTTTGCGAAATTCCCTGTGAAAACTAACAGGGAATAATTTCGCCGTAACAGGGCAACGTTAGTCCGATAACAGGGAAATTGGACGCGCAGTCCGTGTCCGCTTTCGGGGGTAAAGCAGCCACGGCTGCCGTCAGTCGGCGCGGCAGCGAACGACCCATAGCGGACATTGGCCCCACCGTGCGCTGTGGTATCAGTAAAGCTCGTTCGGAATGCGTTGGCTGTATGCTTGGTCGAAAGCGCCACCGTCGGTTCCGGGATAGCGCGCCGCCGCGAAGTCGCCCAGCGTCGGTACGCCTTGAGGTCGTCCCCCCGCTACTCGCCTTCCACAGGTTGGACCGGACCAGGGCCTTTGGGCAGTGCTGAAAAGTTTGTTCGACAGTCACGACCATCACTGTCGCTGGCTCCTTCCCGTTGACGGTAAAGCGTCGCTTGAGGTCTCCATCGGGGCAAGAGCGGACATCAGGATTACACGTCGTCATGTCCGCTTGCGGCCCATTCGGAAGTCGGAAGCGTGTTTCCTCCGACTCTTTAGCTGCTAATATCCTACCGACAAGGGAGCGCCGGGGTGTCGCGATGAATTGCTTGTTGCGCAATTGGCTTGTCGTCACGGCAAGTCTGCTTCTCGTCTGTCTGTTCGTTTCGCCCTCGTTTGCGCAGCTGGCCGAGGCCCAGAAATTGGACAAACAGGTCTGGGCACTCATGGACGCAGGAAAATATACGGAAGCAATACCGTTGGCGGAACACGAACTCGCAATCTATGAGCAGGCGAGCGGGCCCGATGCCGATGATTTCGCCAGGGCGGTGAACGCTCTCGGCCAGTTATACGAACAAGAAGGCCGCGTCGCCGAAGCCGAGCCGCTCTATCGGCGCTCGCTTGCAATGTGGGAAAAAGCGGATGGGCCCGACACCGAGATTGTTGCGTCCGGGCTGATTATTTTGGCCGAACTCTACCGCACGCAGGGCCGCTACGCCGATGCCGAGCCGCTCAACCAGCGGGCCTTGGCGATCCGCGAAAAAACGTCCGCGCCCGATGACCCCTATCTGGCGGAGGCGTTCGATCGCCTGGCTCTGCTTTACTTCGACCAGGGCCGCTACGCCGAGGCCGAGCCGCTCTACAAGCGGGCGGTAGCGATCAGTGAGAAGGCCTCCGGGACCTATCATGCCGACGTCGGGCTGAAAGATCTGGCGCTGCTTTATTACGTGCAGGGTCGCTATGCCGACGCCGAGCCGCTCTACAAGCGCTCGCTCGAAGTTTGGGAAAAAGCGCATGGGCCCGATTACCCTGGCGTTTCGCCGGTGCTCAACGATCTGGCATTGGTCTATGAAGATCAGGGCCGTTACGCGGAGGCCGAGCCGCTCTTGAAGCGATCGCTGGCGGTCGAGGAAAAAACGCTAGGGCCCGACAATCCCGATCTCGGCCCGGCGCTGAACAATCTGGCATTGGCCTATGAAGATCAGGGCCGTTACGCGGAGGCCGAGCCGCTCTACAGGCGGTTCCTGGCGATCACAGAAAAAGCATTTGGGCCGGATCACCCTGATGCCTCCACGGCGCTGAATAATCTCGCCGGGCTGTTGCGGCGACAAGGCCGCTACGCCGGGGCCGAACCGCTCGCGAAGCGCTCGCTGGCAATTGACGAAAAAGCACTCGGGCCCGACCACACTGATGTGGCGAGTTCGCTAGACTTGCTTGGAGAGCTGAATACCGACCAAGGCCGCTATGCCGACGCCGAGCCGCTGTACAAGCGCTCGTTGGCGATCTTGGAAAAAGCATTTGGGCCGGATCACCCCGACGTCATGGGGGTGGCGAACAATCTGGCACAGCTCTACGCCGACCAAAATCGCTATGCCGAAGCTTTGCCTCTCATCCGAAGGACCATGGTGCACACGACCGGCACGACCGGAAACGCGCTGCCGATCCTGTTCGGCGCCCAGGCCCAGAAGCTCATCGCGGCGGACGAGGCTCTCGACGCCGGGCTGAGCGCCGTGCAGCGCGCCTCGCAGACCTCAGCCGGCGAAGCGCTCAACGCGCTGGCGGTGCGCTTTTCCGCCGGTAATGACCGGCTGGCAGAACTTGTGCGCAAGGATCAAGACCTCGCGGGCGAGGCAGCGGTCCTCGATAAGTCGACCATCGCCGCGGCCGCGAAGGAAGCGTCGCAGCGCAACGCCGCCGCCGAGCAGAAGATCAAAGATCGCATCGCCGCTATCGCCCAGCAACGGGGCGACCTGGGCAAAGTTTTTGCGAGCGAATTCCCCGATTACGTGGCGCTTTCGAAGCCTGAGCCGTTGGCCGTCAAGGACATCCAGCCGCTCCTTGCCGACGATGAGGCGCTCGTCATCGTCAATCTCGGCGTCAAAAAGAGCTACGTCTGGGCGATCACCCGCAGCCAGGCAAATTGGAAAGAGATTCCGCTCACAGCGGAAGAAGTCTCCAAGAAAGTCTCAGCGGTGCGCGCGCGCCTCGATTTCTACAGCGTCACGCCGTTCGATACGCAGGCAAGCTTCGATCTTTATCAACAAATCCTGGCGCCCGTCGAAGACATCATCGGCGGAAAACCGCGCCTGAGCTTTGTGCTCAACGGCGCCCTGACCAGCCTGCCGCCGCAGCTTCTGGTCACGCGCGATCCCACCGGCAAGGCGCTCAAGGACGTGGACTGGCTCGTCCGCACACACGCCGTCACGGTGCTGCCTTCGGTCGCAAGCCTCAAGGTATTACGCGGCAAGTCCGTTGTAGCGGACGCGCCAAAGCCGCTGATCGGCTTCGCCGATCCGGTGTTCGACCGCGATCCACAACGGCTGGCGCAGAACGCCCGCGTCGCCGCCAACGTGACGGCAGCCCGCGGCATCCGCGGCACAGTGGCCGATATCACCGAACTCAAGACGGCGCTCCCGCCACTGCCCGATACGGCCGACGAACTGAAAGAGGTCGCGGCCAGCGTGAAGGCCGATCCCGCCGACGTCATTCTCGGCCGCAACGCCACCGAGACCCGCGTCAAGCAGGAAAAGCTCGATCAGTTTCGTATCGTCTATTTTGCCACTCACGGCCTGCTCGCCGGCGAGGTTGCGGACTTCGCCAAGCTCAACGCCGAGCCGGCGCTGGTGCTGTCGTTGCCCGAGAAGCCGACCGAGTTGGACGATGGGCTTCTGACCGCGAGCGAAGTGGCGCAGCTGAAGCTCAACGCCGATTGGGTCGTGCTTTCGGCCTGCAATACGGCGTCGGGGGAGAAACCCGGCGCGGAGGCACTGTCGGGCCTGGCGCGCGCCTTCTTTTATGCCGGCGGACGTTCACTCCTGGTCTCGAACTGGGAGGTCGAGACCAGGAGCGCCGTCGCGTTGATGGTCGGGACCTTCGCGGCGCTCGCCGCCAACCCGAAGCTGTCCCACGGCGAGGCGCTGCAGAAATCCATGTTGGCGGTGATTGAAAACACGCACGACCCGGAATGGGCCGACCCCAAATTCTGGGCGCCTTTCGTCGTGGTCGGTGAACCCGCCAAGCCCGCCACGTAAGGCGCGAGCATGTCCGCTTGTGGACCAAAGCAGACGCGCTGGTCACCAACTGCCGCGGCAGCGCCGCCGAGGCGATCACGGCGAAACAACAGGCGAACATTTCGGGACGTTCGGCCAACGTTTCATTGGTTGTTTCATTGGTCGAGCCGGAAGACGCGACGAAGCGAAAGCAAAAAACCTAACGGAATCGTGGTGGGCCCGGGAGGACTCGAACCTCCAACCAAGCGGTTATGAGCCGCTAGCTCTGACCATTGAGCTACGGGCCCGCGCGACCAAGCCGGCGCGCGAACGCAACGCCAATCGACATTATACAGCAGTACCCCGTCAGCCCTGGCGGCTCAGCAGGAACACCGCCTGCTCGCCGAACAGATTCCAGAACCACCACGGCATTTTCAGCCGCATCCGGCTGCCCCAGGCATTGAGCGCGACCGCCTGCTCCATCCTTGCGCCGGTCGCATGACACAGATCGCGAAAGTCCTTGATGCTGCAGAAGTGGATGTTCGGCGTTTCCCACCACGCGTAAGGCAGGTTATCGGTGTGCGGCATGTGGCCGCCGAAGAATATCTGCAGACGGATGCGCCAGTGGCCGAAATTCGGAAACGACACGATGCCGTGGCGGCCGATACGCAGCATGTGCTCAAGCACGACGCGCGGCCGGCGCGTCGCTTGCAGCGTCTGCGACAGGATGACGTAATCGAAACCGTCGTCGGGATAGTCTTCAAGATCGGTATCGGCGTCGCCCTGCACCACCGCGAGGCCTTTGGCGACGCATTCGTTCACGCCTTCGCGCGATAGCTCGATGCCGCGCCCGTCAACGCCGCGTGTTTCGAGTAGCCGCAGCAGTTCGCCGTCGCCGCAGCCGACGTCGAGCACGCGCGCGCCGTGCTGCACCATGTCGGCGACGACCAGCAAGTCGACGCGCGAGCCGCCCGGGCCGCGCGCGGCTTCGGCCATGGTGAGATCGTATTTGAGCCGGGACAGCATCTTCACCTCGCCGGAAGCCCGCGCGCTTTCGCGGCGCCTTCCAGGAAACCGCGCACGATCGTGAACAATTCCGGCTCGTCGAGCAGGAAGGCGTCGTGGCCCTTGTCGGTCGCGACCTCGGCGAACGAGACGCGCGCCCCGGCGGCATTGAGCGCATGCACGATAGCGCGCGATTCCGACGTCGGAAACAGCCAGTCGCTGGTGAAAGAGATCACGCAGAACCTCGTCGGTGCGCCGCGGAACGCGCTGGCCACCACGCCGTCATAGTCGCCGGCAAGATCGAAATAATCCATCGCGCGCGTCAGATAGAGATACGAATTGGCGTCGAAACGCTCGACGAAGGTGATGCCCTGGTGCCGCAGATAGGACTCCACTTGAAAGTCGGCGTCGAACGAGAATGTCGGGTTATCACGATCCTGAAAACGCCGTCCGAATTTGCGGTGCAGCGCGGCGTCGGACAGATAAGTGATGTGCGCGCCCATGCGCGCGACCGCAAGCCCGCGGCGCGGATTAATGCCTTCGGCGAAATACCGCCCGCCGCGCCAATCCGGATCGGCCATCACCGCTTGGCGGCCGACCTCGTGGAAGGCGATGTTCTGCGCCGAATGGCGCGTCGACGCCGCGATCGGCAGCGCCGCGAATACGCGATGCGGATAGCTTGCCGCCCATTGCAGGGCCTGCATGCCGCCCATCGATCCGCCGGCCACCGCAAACAGCGAATCGATGCCGAGCCGGTCGAGCAGCATCGCTTGCGCCCGCACCATGTCGCGCACTGTGACGACCGGAAAATCCAGCCCCCAAGGCATTCCGGTCGCCGGATTGGTCGAGGCCGGACCCGACGAGCCCATGCAGCCGCCGACGACATTCGGGCAGATGACGAAATAGCGCTCGGTATCAATCGGCCGGCCGGGTCCGACCATGGTTTCCCACCAGCCGGGCTTGCCGGTTACGGGATGGTCGTTCAGCACGTGCTGATCGCCCGTCAAAGCGTGGCAAACCAGTACCGCATTGCTGCGCTCGGCGTTAAGCGAGCCATAGGTGTGGTAGGCGATCTGGAACGGCGCGAAATCGACGCCGGCATCGAGCCGCAGCGGATTATTCGCGGCAAAATGCGCGACCGGCGAATGCGGATGGTCCGCTTCGCGGGTGCGGTCGGCAAGATCGAGCATGGCGCTGACGTCGGCCATCGGTACTGTCCAAAAACGCCACGCTTCCCGGCGTGGTTCGGCCGCCAACGGGGCGGTCAAACCGGCGTAAATAGGCCCATGCAGCCGGGAGTCAACGTTTTCTTTGATTTCGGCCTTAACGGCACCTATCAATCGGGCCTATTCCGGGTTCAGCCATGTCAAAACCGCCTCGCAAACAGGACCAGTCGCTCGCCGATCTGCGACGCGAGATCGATCGCATCGACGAAACGATGCACGAACTCCTGATCGAGCGCGGCGAGATCATCAACCAATTGATCGCCGTCAAGAAGACCGAGGAAACCGGCTCCGCCTTCCGCCCGGCGCGCGAGGCCGACATGATGCGCCGCCTCGTCAAGCGCCATCACGGCAATCTGCCGCTCGATACCGCCGAGAGCATCTGGCGCGTGATCATTTCGACCTTCACGTATGTGCAGTCGCCATTCGCGGTCCATGCCGATCTATCTGCCGGCGATGCGCTGATGCGCGATTCAGCGCGATTCCATTTTGGCTTCACGGTGCCGTTCGAGCCGCATATGGGCGCGTCCAGCGTCGTCGAAGCGGTGTCGCGCTCGAAAGGCGATCTTGGCCTCATTCCCGCTTTCGCAACCGCGGGGGGCGGTCCGTGGTGGACGGCGCTCGAATTCGAGACCGCCCCCAAAATCATCGCGCGGCTGCCGTTCGTCGAGCGCGCCGACCATCCCGCCGCCATGCCGGTATTCGTGGTCTCCCGCGTCGCCGCCGACGCAATGGTGACCGAGACCGAAGTGTGGAGCATGCGCGTCTCCGGCTGGAGCGCAGGCGCCGTCAATAGCGTCGCGGCGCTCGCCGACGTCATCGCACTGCCCGACCGCGCCTTCGATGGCGCCGCGTTGCTGGTCTCCGTCGAGCGTGGCGGAATCGGGCCGGTATCCGAGGCGCTCCTTGGGGCCGGCGCCTCGATCCGTTCGTCGGCCCTCGTCGGCAGCCACGCGACCCGCTATACGATCCCGGCAAAACGCCGCTCCCTCCGCTGAAAGGCGGGCGAAGTCCAGATTCGGAGTAACAGCGTGATGACTGCGATGCGTCCCCAGCCTCGGCCCGGCGTGCTCGATATCGAGGCCTATGTGCCCGGCAAGAGCAAGGCGCCAGGCCTGGCCAAAGTGTTCAAGCTGTCGTCGAACGAGACGCCGCTCGGGCCGAGCCCGCGCGCGATCGCGGCCTACCAGGCTTGCGCCGATCATCTGGAGGACTACCCGGACGGCTCCGCGAGCGAACTGCGCGAGGCGATCGGGCGGGCGTTCGGGCTCGATCCCGACCGCATCGTCTGCGGCGCCGGCTCCGACGATTTGCTGCACTTATTGGCGCATGCCTATCTGGTCGACGGCGACGAGGCGATCCACACCACGCACGGCTTTCTGATCTATCCGATCGTGACGCTCGGCGCCGGCGCGACTCCGGTGGTGGCGCCGGAAAAGGATTACACCGCCGACGTCGATGCGATCCTGGCGGCGGTGACGACAAAGACCAAGATCGTCTTCCTTGCCAATCCGAACAATCCGACCGGCACCTGCCTGTCGTTCGACGAGGTGAAACGCCTGCACCGCGGCCTGCCGCCGCACGTGCTTTTGGTGCTGGATGCCGCATACGCCGAATATGTCCGGCGCAACGACTATGAGGCCGGCATCGAACTCGTCGCCACATCCGAGAACGTCGTGATGTGCCGTACGTTCTCGAAAATCCACGGCCTCGCGGCGTTGCGGCTGGGCTGGATATTCGGCCCCGCCCACATCGTCGACGCCGTCAACCGCATTCGCGGTCCGTTCAACCTGACCGGACCCGCGATCGCCGCCGGCATCGCCGCGATCGAGGACGTCGCGCACCAGGAGCGTTCGCGCGAGCACAATACGCGCTGGCTCAATTGGCTGACCCAGGAAATCGGCAAGCTCGGCCTGAAAGTGACGCCGAGCGTCGGCAATTTCGTGTTGATCCATTTTCCCGAAACCAAGGGCCGCACCGCCAAGGACGCGGACGCCTTCCTCACGGCGCGCGGCCTCATATTGCGTCAGACCACCGCCTACAAATTGCCGAACGCGCTACGCATGACGGTCGGCACCGAGGAAGCGAACCGTCTCGTCGTCGGGGCGCTCAAGGAATTTTTGGCCAAAGCGGCGTGATGCTGTGACGAAATCCGCACCGCTCTTCAACCGGCTCGCGCTGATCGGCGTCGGCTTGATCGGCTCGTCGATCGCGCGAGCGGCGCGGGCGCAAGGCGCGGTACGCGAGATCGTGGCGAGCGCGCGGTCGGCCGCGACCCGCCGCCGCGTCGCCGAGCTCGGGCTTGCCGACCAAGTCGTCGAAACCAACGCCGCCGCGGTCGCCGGCGCCGATCTCGTCATCGTCTGCGCCCCGGTCGGCGTCTGCGGCGAGATCGCCAAGGAAATCGCGCCGCAACTTCGGCCGGGCGCGACCGTTTCAGACGTCGGCTCGGTCAAGGGCGCCATCGTGCGCGATATGGCCCCGCACCTGCCGGCAGGCGTGCACTTCGTTCCGGCCCATCCGGTCGCCGGCACCGAGCATTCGGGACCGGACGCCGGCTTTGCCGAGCTGTTCGTCGAGCGTTGGTGCATCCTCACGCCACCCGATGACACCGATCCGGCGGCGGTCGAAAAGCTGGCGGCGTTCTGGCGCCTGCTCGGCGCCAAAGTCGAAATCATGCCGGCCGACCACCATGACCTCGTGCTGGCGATCACCAGCCACCTGCCGCATCTCATCGCCTACACCATCGTCGGCACCGCCGACGAGCTTGGCGAAGTGACACGCTCGGAAGTCCTTAAATTCTCCGCCGGCGGCTTTCGCGATTTTACCCGCATCGCCGCGTCCGACCCGACCATGTGGCGCGACGTGTTCCTCGCCAACAAGGACGCGGTGCTGGAAATGCTCGGCACTTTCAACGAAGATCTTGCGCAATTGACGCGTGCGATCCGCCGCGGCGACGGCGAAGCCCTGTTCGATCATTTCAAGCGAACGCGCGCGATCCGCCGCGGCATCGTCGAACTCGGGCAAGATTCGCCGGCGCCCGACTTCGGCCGCGCCCATCCGGAGCTGCCGGTCGAGCCGTTGCCGCGGCCCTATGCCGCCTCGGATGACGACTGAGTTTCGCGCAATCAGCGCGCGCTGACGGTCAGCGCCTCGTTCACCGCGTCGCGCAACGCGGCCAGCGTGAACGGCTTCGGGATGACGTCGTGGATCAGCGCATCGAGGCCGTGGGCGCGCTCGCGCTGATCGGCATAGCCGGTCATCAGCAGGATGGTGAGCTCGGGATAATCGCGCGCCGCGGCGAGCGAGAGCGCGATGCCGTCCATGACCGGCATGCGGATATCGGTGAGCAGGAGATCGAACCGGCCCCCTTCCCGCTTGAGCAATTCGAGAGCGTCACCGCCATCGCGCGCAGTCTTGATCTCGTGGCCGGCCGTCGAAAGCGCCCGGGCGCACAGGGCGCACAACGCTTCCTCGTCTTCGGCAATCAGGATGCGAGCCATCTCAGCGGGAACCCGTCAGAATGTCGTAGCGGTTGACGAAACGGACCATGACGTCATGGGCGTCCGGCGGCGGCGACGCCAGCCGGGTGTGGAAAGAAACCACCTCGCCCGCCGGCAATATCAGCCGCGACGGAACGGCGGTCCATGAATAGATCTCTTGCCGCGCGGCATTGCGGACCGCGAATCTGATGTGCGGCACGTCGGCGGTCCTGTTCGTGTCGTTGACGATGTTGCCCCCCACCACGAGGATCGGGACGCCCTCATGCTGCTCGGTGGAGGTCGCGAGGCCGTCGAAATCGAGCCCGCGCAGATTCACCGGCAAGCCGATCGCGGCGTAGAACGATGCCGTCTGCGGCATGGCCCGCACGAAATCGGTGCGCCAGCCGACGATGATGGCATCGATAATGATCAACGCCAGAATGGCCGACTGCAGGTGCGATAACGGCCAAGCCAACTTTTTGCGCTTGGCGGGGCGCGCAAAACGTCGCGCCGCAACGGCCTCGATGTCCGCGACCGGCCCGGCATCGACTGCTTCGTTTTGTTCCGCGGTTTCGTCGCCGGCAAGGCTGGCATCGAGATCGGCCGGCGCGATAGGCGGAGACTCCACCTCGACGGCAATATCCGGCTCGGTTGGCTCGGCGTCGGCGCTGTCGGCAGCCTCGACTGGAGGCGTATCGGCAACGGCGGCGGCCGCGGCCGCATCTTCAGGCTCCTCCGGCGGCGCGCTTTCGATCGGGCTAAAATGCTCCGCAGACAGCTCCGCCGCCGCGGCCTCGCCGGAGGCCTCCTCCGCCACGGCATCGATGGTCCGGCGTACCGGCGCCAGTTCCTCGGCCGCGGCAATCAGCCTTTCAGCGTGAGACAGTTGCGCCTGCCAGACCGTACGGCAACGCACGCAGCGGACCCGCCGCCCATTCGGCCGCAGGCTTGCTACCTCGACGTCGTAAGACGTAGCGCAGTTGGGACAAACGATCAGCATCGGCGAATCAGGGGCGCGGCAGCTTTGGGGCCACCCTAGCGGGCGATCCGTTAACGAATTGGAAACCATGCCGGGCCGGCGCGCCCGCACCGGCGGCGGGTGTTAGATTTACGGCACGGGCGAATCAGACCCCTATCGGCTGGCCCTTTCGGAGGACCGCATGATCCGATTTGAGAATGTCGGCTTGCGCTACGGGCTCGGACCGGAGGTCCTGCGCGACCTCAGTTTTCGGGTCGACAGTCATTCGTTCCAGTTCCTCACCGGACCTTCCGGCGCCGGTAAAACTTCGCTTCTGCGCATGCTGTTCCTGTCGCTCAAGCCGACCCGCGGCCTGATTTCCATGTTCGACCACGATACCGCGGCACTCACCAAGGACGACCGCGCGACGCTTCGCCGCCGCATCGGCATCGTTTTCCAGGATTTCCGATTGCTCGACCACCTGACCACCTACCAGAACGTCGCGTTGCCGCTGCGCGTGCTCGGCAAGGATGAGGCGTCCTACCGGGCCGAAGTCGTCGAGCTATTGCAATGGGTAGGTCTCGGCGAGCGCATCGGGGCATTGCCGCCGGTACTCTCGGGCGGCGAAAAGCAGCGCGCGGCTATCGCCCGCGCCGTGATCGCGCGCCCGCAACTCTTGCTCGCCGACGAACCGACCGGCAACGTCGATCCCAATCTCGGCCAACGCCTGCTGCGCCTTTTCATCGAGCTCAATAAATCGGGGACCTCGGTCGTCATCGCAACGCACGATATCGCCTTGATGGACGAATACGATGCGCGCCGTCTGGTGCTGCATGAAGGACGACTGCATGTCTACGATTGAGCCGCCGGAGACCATGGCCGAGCCGTGGGACAAAGGCGACCCGGCAGCGCCCAGCTTGTCCGCGCAGCTCACCCCGGCGCCGATCGTGCCGAGCGGCTCAATCGCCGGACGCTCATTGACCGCAGTGGTCGCGATCATGACCTTTCTCGCTTCGCTGACCACCGGAGCCGTGATGATGGTGGTCAGCTCGGCGAGTGACTGGCAATCGGATGTCAGCCGCGAGATTACGATCCAGGTCCGGCCCGTTCCCGGGCGCGATATCGAAGCCGACGTGCGCGCCGCGATCGATATCGCGCGCGGCACTCCCGGCATCACCGACGTGCGCGCCTATACCAAGGAAGAATCAGCGCAACTCATCGAACCATGGCTCGGCTCCGGCCTCGCGCTCGGCGAATTGCCAATTCCGCGCATGATCGTCGTCAAGCTCGCCTCCGGTACGCCGCCGGATTTTGCAGCCTTGCGCAACGCCCTTGCCGCAAAGGTCCCCAGCGCCAGCCTCGACGATCATCGCGGCTGGATCGATCGGATGCGCACCATGGCGGAGACGGCGGTCGTGGTGGGCATTGCGATACTTGCGCTCGTTCTTGCTGTCACGATGCTCTCGGTCACCTTCGCGACCCGCGGCGCCATGGCGGCCAACCGGCCGATCGTGGAAGTGCTGCATTACGTCGGCGCGACCGATGGCTTCGTCGCCAGCCAATTCCAGCGGCATTTTCTCATCCTCGGCTTCAAGGGCGGCGCGATTGGCGGGGGCGCTGCCATAGTGCTGTTCGGCATCCTGGGAGCGGCCAATACCTGGTTAGCCGGCACGGCGGGCGGCGACGAGGCGGCGGCCTTGTTCGGCGGCTTTTCCATCGGGATCGGCGGCTATGTCGCTATCCTCATCCAAGTCATGCTGATGGCGGTGGTCACCGCGCTGACCTCGCGGCGCACGGTCAGCCAGACTCTGGCGAGCATCGAGTGAGGAGGATTCAACAAATTCAAACTGCTGCCGGAATTATGGTTATAATTCCGGCGGTTGGACGCCGATTCCAGCAAATTCGGCGCGAGGGACGCCCGCGGCGATGCTCAGCCTTAGGACCGCCGTCAAAACGCGGCGCATCAGGTCAGTCGGCCTGAAGCTTGTTGCGCTATGCGGCGTTTTGCTTCTGGCCGGCTTTGGTTGCTTCATCTGGCTCCTGCCGGACCAGGAAGTTGCGCTCGACCGCAACGCCGACGGCATCGTGGTGCTGACCGGCGGCACGTCGCGCGTCACGGACGCGCTCGAGCTTTTGTCTTCCGGACGCGGCAAAAGATTGCTCATAACCGGCGTCAATCCGGGCACCACGACCGGCGACATCGCCCGGCAGGTCGTCGATTACGACAAGCTCTTGGCCTGTTGCGTCGACTACGACTATTCCGCCCTCAACACGCTTGGCAATGCCGTACAAGCGCGGCACTGGGCGCTCGCGCACCGCTTCAATTCGCTGATCGTCGTCACATCGTCCTATCACATGCCGCGCGCGCTCGCCGAGTTGTCACACCAGCTTCCCGACGTCGCCCTGATTCCGTATCCGGTCGTCTCCGATCGCCTGCGCATCGAGCCATGGTGGTCAAATGGCACGACCACCAGACTGGTGCTGTCGGAATATCTCAAATACCTTGCCGCCAAGGTGCGCATGCGTTTCGACTCGCTTACGGCGACAAGTGAAATGCCGACGCCCGCAATTCGTTCAAGCTGACTCCGAAAGCCGGGCACTTTTTTCGGAAACCCTCGCAAGGTCCTCGGTGTCGCCAACTTTTTCAATCCTTGCCCGTTCGATTCTTTTCAACGCATTGTTCTATGTGAATCTGATCGCTCATCTGATCGTGGCGCTGCCGACATTTGTACTGCCTTACCCGTGTCTGCGCGTCTTCATCCGCTCCTATGCAATGTCGAGCCTCTGGCTGCTGCGCGTCGTTTGCGGCACCAAGATCGAATGGCGCGGCGCCGAGAAGATTCCGAAAGGCGCGTGCATTGTCGCCTGCAAGCATCAATCTTTGTGGGAGACGTTCTCGCTGTACGCGGTACTGAACGATCCGGTCTACGTCCTCAAGCGCGAGCTGACGTGGATTCCGTTGTTCGGCTGGTACATGTGGAAAGCCGGACAAATCCCGATCGACCGCGGCGCCGGAATGGCGGCGCTGGCGCGCATGACGGGACGAGCGCGCAAGGCGCTCGCCGCGGGAGATCGCCAGATCGTCGTTTTTCCCGAAGGCACGCGGCGTTCGCCGGGCGCCGCGCCGGACTACAAGCCAGGCATCGTCTATCTGTACGGCAAGGCGGCCGCTCCCTGCGTGCCGATCGCGCTCAATTCGGGCCTGTATTGGCCGCGGCGATCACTGCTTCGGATGCCTGGCACCATTGTCGCCGAGATTTTAGATCCGATTGCGCCGGGCCTCGACAAAGACAGCTTCTTCACCCGGCTGCAGAGCGGCATCGAGGAAGCGAGCAATCGCTTGCTTCAGGAATCAGGACACGGCGATCAGGTATCGGGAGGCTGATCCCCGACGCCTGATCCCTGACTCCCGATCCCCTTGGCGAGCAAATGCAGCTCGGTCTCGTGATAGCCGAGCACCTCGAGCGCCCGCACGGTTTCGAGCACGTAATCGCGATTGGGACCGGATCGGCCGTGACCCTGGCGAATGTGATGCAGACTTTCGGCATGGGTCAACCGGCCGGCGTATTGCACGTGGCTGCGATCGACGGTGTAACACAGCGCGCGGACGCGGCGCTTGGCCGAATCCTCCAGCACAATCTGCCGCATGGTTTCGAGATAAACCGAAGTGACCTGTTCGCGCGAACGC
>Ga0181525_10002631_pt1 | contig 14609 bp, 7 predicted proteins | sample PEATcosm2014_Bin_48_FD_121100 | JGI IMG/M metagenome (GOLD analysis project Ga0181525, IMG submission 121100) | Peatland microbial communities from MTU Mesocosm Facility, Houghton, MI, USA - PEATcosm2014_Bin06_10_metaG | ecosystem: Environmental > Terrestrial > Soil > Wetlands > Peat | place...
AGGCGTAATCCAAGCCCCGACGTAGTCGGGTCCTGGGCCGTTACCGATCTGGTAATTGTTATCGGCATTCACGCTGCCGTCGATAAGGTAGAACGGAATAACCGAGGAGCCCTCAGTGTACGTAGAGGCAAAGGAATAGTCTGCGATGCCGGCTGCGATGATGCCGTCAACGGTGCAGCAGCTATTTTCGTTGATCGGGGAAATTGACGTCGCGCTTGAAATCGTATACGCCCCTACGTAGTACGTCGTTCCTTCGGAGACGTACGCTTCGACCGTCCACAGTGTGCCGTCATCCGGGGCGACGGCCGCGGAGTAACCCTCGCTGCCGAATTCGATTCCCGCGTTCCCAAGATGGGCCGGCGCGGCCGAGGCGGATGCAGGCGTATAAAAATCGATGCCGTTGTTGTCTGCGATAACCAATCCGCCTCGCAATGTCGATGGAACGCTCGTGATGTTCGGTATGACCGCGACGCTATAGGCGTCGGGATTTACAAGTGCGACGTTGTATTTCAACGCGAGACTCGTGCCGCCGACGACTTGCCATACGAGCAGGTCATTGGTGATGCCGTCGATAGCGTACAGGTATCCGTTCGAATCGGCGGCCAGCCCGTACAGCGTGTCGGACCCGGGCGGCGTGATCGTTACGCCCGTGAGCGTCGGCGTTAGGGAATTACTTCCAATCTCGTATTGGTACAGCTTTTCGGCCGTTCCGTCGAAGACCCACAGCGCACCGCTCGAGTCTTCGGTGATTCCCTGGTAATTGAAGGCCGCGTTGAGAGCGACGTCCGTAGCGGTTGAGGGTTCTCCATACCCCTCGTTCGTTGGCGGCGAGTACGACGGGCCGCCGCTAATGCCGTTGGGATAAAGGGCGTAGCCGTAGAGGCCGTTCAGTGCCCCGTCGGAATTTGCCGTGGTCCACAGTTCCTGGATGGGCCATAGTACGACGGTGGCCGGCGCCGTGACGACGCCACTCGGCCCTAGTCCTTGAGCCTGGACGGTGGTCGAGAGCGCCGCCGGCTGTGCCTTCGCTACGCTGATGGTGTAGTACGTTGCCGGCGATGCAGCCTCGGCTGCCGAGAGGGAGCCCGTGGTGTCGGTGAGCGTGAACATCGGCGCGCCGCTTCCGGCGATGATATAGCCGTCGTTGTCGAGCGCGGTGAAGTTCCACTGCGTTGGTATGTTGCCGATGATGTCGTAGCCCGTCGACCCGTCCGCAACGACGTGCGTTTGTCCGGGAACCGGCACCACGCTAACGCTCGAGGGGATTCCGTTTAGCGTGACGTTCACCGCCGTGCCGATCGCCGTAATCGCCTGCGACGTTTCGGCGTCGGAAAGCTCGTGGGTTGTGCCGGCCGGGAATGTCCCCGCAGTCGGGGCAACATCCCAGGTCGCGATCAGGACCGTGTAGGTGCCTACCGGTACCGGCGGTGTCGTCACCGTGTAGGTACGCGATCCGTCGCTATTAGTCACGCAGTTGTTTGAAACGGTGCACGTGGAGAGGTCGAATGCCGCCGTCGGCGTTTGCACCGACGGCGGTGCCGCCGGAGCAAGTCCGAGACTAATGCCGAGCCCGTTCGTCGCAGGCGACTCGTTCATGGGCTGTAGTTTTCCGCGAAGATGGGGGCGCAGCTGCTTTGAGCCAACGGGAACCTTGACGGTAAAAGAAACGCTGCCTTTCGTCGCAACCTTCGGGACGGACGCGCTCGGCAGGGTGCTGCCACCGCCGCCCCCACCGCATGCGGCGAGCGCCGCGATCGAGGCAATCGCTAACGTTTTGCGTAGCATCATGGCGCCACCACCCCGATCTTACCGGCAAGAAACTCAGTGAAGTAGATATTTCCGTCGGGCCCCAAGGCAATGCCCTCGGGTCCGGCGCCCGTCGTGGGCAGTGTGAGTTCGACGATCTGCGGCGAGTGCGGCGTCGTATAGAAGATGCCGATCTTATTGCCGTTGTATTCGGTAAACCACACGTTGCCGTCGCGCCCGAGGGTGAGGAACTTCACGCCGGCGTTTGCCGTCGGCACCGTCGTGCTGACGAAGTTGCAGGTGCTCGTGCACGAACTTGCCGCGAACGAGACGATCGCGTTGTTTGCGCTATCGGCCACAACGAGATTCCCGTTCGGCAGATTGACGATGCCTTGCGGCGAGCCGCCGGAGACAAACGAATACATCGAGGTGTTGCAGCCTTCGTAGCAACTGATCGAACCGACGCTGTCGGATCCCGGATCGGTGAACCAGTTATTGGAGGAGAGTCCGAACGGCGCGGCCCCCGAATTATAGTCGTAGGCCGAATAGGTGGTCGCCGGCTGCGAAACCGGCCAATATGATTCGATGTAGGGGCCGCTTAGCGAGGGCTCGGTCGCGTGCATCAGGCTATCGTTCCCCGCGGCGATCGTGTTTACGATCGGGGAAACCAGAGGGTCGGGCTCCTGGTATTGCGTGCAGCCGTTCAAGTTATTTACGGTTTGCGCGGAGCAAGCCCCGGGTGTAAGGATGTCGATATGCGATGTGACCGCGTTCGACGGTGACGTCCCGCCGATCCAAACATTGCCGTCGATTCCCGCAGCGATCGCTCCGGCTAGGATTGCGGGGCTCGGAAGCTGGCCCTCGCGGATCTGACAGTTGTTCGTGCCGTTGCACGTACTGGGAAAGAGTTTTGCTACCTGATTTGCATTTTGCTCCGTGAACCACACGGCGCCGTCGCCCGGCCCCGCTGCGATACCGTATGGCCCCGAACTCGTCGTCGGAATGGGATACTCGGTGACGCTATATCCGGCCGTGAGCGACCCCGTACCGGTGCCAAGCGGGGAGAATGCGACGCTGCTACTCGCAAATCCCGATGTTAAATTGAGCGACGTTACGCCAATGGCTTTCGCCGAGTTGTAGGTGACCGTGACGGTGTTGGTCCCGTTGAGAGCCGGCGATACGATGGGATTGGGAGCGAACGAGAGCGCACCGTTCGGATCTGCCGACGGGCTGACGACGATTCCGGGCGACGGATAGTTGCCCGGCTGGATGATCGTGTTGCCGTTGGCGTCCTCTGCGGTCACGGTAAACGTGAGCGTGTGCGTCGAACCGTCGGCGTTCGCGCTCAGCGCTGACGGGCTCGCAATAAGCCTGTCGGGTATGCCACCCAGCGCGATACCGAGCGGCGACGTGATCGGGACGGTGGTGTTGATGGGGCCGAGGAAGCCTTGGGCTAGCGGCGTTCCGCTTCCGTCGGTCGATGCGTACGACAAGATCTCGACGACGATGGACGGCACTTCATAGAGGCTAACCGAGAACGTGCATTGCGTGCCGGTCGAAACGGTGCTGCAGCCAGGCGCGGTCGGCGAAATCTGCTCGATTTGTGGTGTCGGCTGGGGGTTCGGCACGGAACCGTTGACCTGGTACATGATGAAGGCGACCGACTGCGTGCCGGACGCAATAAAGTCGGGACGGGTGCGTGCGCTCGAACCCGAACCGCTCGGAACGGCGACGGTAATCTTCGCAGTCGTCCGTTGATTCGCACCGGGCAAGACCGACTTGCCGGGGGTACCGCTTCCGCCGCCGCCGCCGCATGCCGCAGCCGCGCTAAGAATAAAGAGAACGATCAGCAGACGTTTCATCCAGTCCATCCGCGCGGCAGCAACAAGCCGCTAGCTAGCCAGTTTCGCTAAGCTAACCGAGGTTCCCGGGATACCTTCGGCTCAGACCTCGACGGGGTGCTGCTCGCTCGGCGCGTGGACGGTTCCAACGCCGCGGTGGAAGCCACCCATCTTCGGCTCGACGTGGCGGGCGACCCAAAGGTAGAGGGTCGGCACGACGATTAGCGAGAGCGTGGTGGAACAGAGCAGACCGCCGATCACCACCGTACCCAAGGGAGCCTGCGTTTGGCTGCCTGCTTCGATGCCGATCGCGATCGGCAGCATGCCCCCGATGGAGGCAAGCGTCGTCATGATGATGGGGCGCAAGCGCAACGGCGCGGCGTGCAATACGGCGTCTCGCACGGCGTACCCGCGTTCTCGAAGTTGATTCGTGAACTCGACCACGAGAATCGCGTTCTTCACCACGATGCCGACCAGCATGAGGAGTCCGATGAATGCCGTCAGACCGAAGGCGCGATGCGTGAGCATCAGGGCGAGGACGACGCCGGTGATCGAAAGCGGAACCGAGGCCATAATGACGAGCGGGTGAAGGATCGATTCGAACTGCGAGGCGAGCAACATATAGATGAGGATGACCGCGAGCAGCACGATCAGGCCCAAGCTGCCGAACGTGTCGCTCTGCTGCGTGACGGTTTGCCCGTATTGCCAATAGTAGCCGGAGGGCAACGTGATCGAGTTCATGATCTTGGTTGCCGCTTCCACGGCTTGTCCGAGCGGTGCGGTGTCGAGGCCGGCGGTCACGTCGATCTCGCGTAACTTGTTCTGGCGCGTAATCTGCGAAGGGCCCGCGCCGAAGGTCATCTGCGCTAGTTCGCGCAGCGGCATGATCGGCGGCGAATTCGAGGCCCCGAGACTGACGCTGCTCTGAATGAGGCCGCCGCCGAGGGCGCCGCTCGCCGTGCCGTTGGCGATGCTTCCGGTACTCGCACCGGGCAGCGACGCGACGGGGACCGCGAGATTGAGAACCGTCTGCAGCGAGCGCCGCTGCTCGGGCGGCAACTGCACGACGATTGGATACTGCGTTCCATTGATCTGCATGTACGACGCGATCGTTCCCGCGGTCGCGGTGTCGATGGTGTTCGAGACGGCTTGGGTCGAGATGCCGAGCTGCGCGGCCTTCACGCGATCGATATTGATATCGAGCTCCGGCTGCGAAGCGGCGATACTGCTCTGCGGCGTTTGAATGCCGGGGATTCGCGAAAGAGCCGGCACCGCGGTATACTGCGCGAGATTGTAGAGCTTATTGACGTCGGGTCCGAAAATCTGCACGTCGAGCGCGTCTTGCCCTTGTGAGATCATGTTTTGAATGATGTCGACCGTCCGCCCGTAGACTTGCAGGCCGGGAATCGGGTCGCCGTACAGGTCGCGATTCGTTTTCGCTCCTCTGCTTAGCGCGGCCGTCCATTGACGCACGTACGCCGCCGCGTCGTTTCCACCGTATCCGGGCTTGAGTTCGATCGAGAGATTGATCTGATTGGTCGCGGGCGTGCCGCTGCCGATGTACCCCTGCTGTCCGACTTGAGAACCAACGTAGAGCACGCGCGGGTCCTTCATCATGCGCTGCTCGACGTTCGCGGAAATGCCGTTCGTAACGTTGACGGCGGTTCCGGTCGGCATCAGCAGATTAAAGCGAACGAACTGCGAATTTGAGGCCGGGAAAATCTCGGTCTGAACGGCGCCGAATTTGAGCGCGACGATCGTAAGAACGAGAAGCGCGCCGGCGATGCTCGCGACGAGCCCGGGACGATCGATCGCAAGCTCGAGCACGTTACGGTACCAACGCTCGAACCGTTCGTAGATGCGATCGAAGCCGCGGGCGAAACGCGTGTAGAATCCGGACCCGTGGGCGCCGTTGCCGTTGGTGTGGCCGTTCGACTGCACGTATTTGTTGCGCAGGAGGACCGACGCCAGCATCGGCACGGTCGTCACCGCGACGACCAGCGAAAGCGCGACCGCGGCCATCACCATGACGGCGAACGGCGTAAAGATCAGCCCTTGCAGGCCCGGGATCAGCACGAGCGGGACGAAGACCGTGATAACGGTTACGGATGACGCAAGTACCGCCATGAAGATTTCGGACGTCGCGCTTTCGGCGGCGTCGCGCGGCGATTTTCCAAGTGCCATGTGACGGTAGATATTTTCGATGACCACGATCGCGTCGTCGACGATGAGGCCGACCGCGAGCGCGAGACCACCCAGCGTCATGACGTTGAGCGAGTAGCCAAAAACGTAGGCGACAAACAGCGTACCGAGTACCGATATCGGAAGCGAGATCGCGACGATCAGCGTGGTGCGCCACGAGTGAAGGAAGAGCAGGATGATGAGCACGGCTAGGATCGCGCCGTAGCCGGCGGTGTGCTCGAGTGCATTAATCGCTTCGAGAATGAAGCTTTGCTGATCGAACACGACGCCGATTTTCATGCCCGCGTAGCGCGCCGTGATCTGCGCGATCTTGCGATAGGTGCCGATCGCGGTCGCGACGATGTTTGCGTCCGGTTGCGCATCGATCACGACCCCAAGCGCCGCCTTGCCGTTCAAGCGCTCGAAGACGCGCTGCTCTTGAATCGAGTCGGCGACCCGCGCGACGGTGCCGATACGGATAACGCTACCGTTCATCACAGCCAGCACGAGGTTCGAGATATCCCGAGCGTTTGTAAGTAGCGCGTTCGCGCGTACCTGGTATTCGTTGGGACCCACCTGGACGATGCCTGCCGGCAGATTGAGATTCTCTTGCTGCACGCGCCCGATGATCTGGTTGAGCGTCATGCCGTACGCCGCGAGCTTGTTCGCGTCGGGCTCGATCATGAACGAGCGAACTTGATCTTGCGAGACGATGACGTTCGAAACGCCGTCGACCGATGCAAATTCGTCGGAGAGCTGGTTCGAGAAGAGATCGACCATCTGGCGCAGTGGAATGTTTGGATCGGTGACGTAGAAGCGCACCACCGGCAAGTTGTTCGAGTTGAACTTCGCGATCTGGGGTTGCTGGAGGTTCGGGTCGTTCGGGAGCGAGCTACGGGCTTGATCGACTTGCTGTTGAACGTCGACCGCCGCGGTGTCGATATTCGTCCCGTAATAGAACTGCGCGGAGACGGTGCTTTGCCCGAGCTGTGAGTTCGAGTTGATCAGTTGGATGCCGTTGACGCGACTGACCGCGTTCTCGATCGGGCGGGTGACCAGAGCTTCCATCTGCTCGGGGCCGACGTTCGGGTAGTCGACCGTGACCGTGACGACGGGCGGGGTAAAGTTGGGAAGCAAGGCAACCGGCAGCCGGGGAAGAGCAAAAACGCCGAGTACGACGATTGCCAAGGCAAGCATCGAAACGGCGACCCTTCTATTAACGGCAAAGCGGGCTATGGGCATTCGACCAATAATAGCATTTGGCCGACGGTCGCCATTGCGCTTTTCAGGCCGTCAGTGTTAAAATGCTCCAGTTTTGGGAGACATTTGATCTCCCGCCACCTGCCCGACGACAGCCTCACCCTGAGCTTGTCGAAGGGCCGCCCCAATGAGGGGCGTCCGGAGATGGAGTTTCCACTTGAACGACTACGAAGTCACCTACATTCTGCGTCCGAATTTTGAAGAGGCGGACGTTGAGACGCGCGCGACCGCGATCGGCGAAATCATCAAGGGACTGGGCGGCGAGATCGTCGCGATCGAGAAGCTCGGCAAGAAGCGCTTGGCCTACGAGATCAAGGATCTGCGTGAAGGCAACTACGTCGCGATGCAGTACCGCTCGACCGGCGAGGCCTCGCAGGAGCTCGAGCGTCTCTTAAAGCTCAACGAAGATGTTCTGCGCCATCTCGTGATCGCGCTCGACAAGACCGCGCTCGCTCATATGGCTACCCTGGCCCAGCAAGCGGCGATGGCGCCGCCGCCGATGCCCGCCTACGAGCGCGGACAAGGCGGCTACGACCGTCCGGAGCGCCCGCAGGCCGGCGGTTACGATCGTTCGGATCGCCCGCAGGCGCCGTACGAGCGCACCTAAAAATATTTTCGAGTCCTCGAACGGGCCGTGCCGCTCTGGTGGCACAGGTCCGTTTTATTTTCGGACCACATTGCAATAGCACCGCGACATAGCGAGAGAGAGAAACGAAGATGGCAGGTTCATATAATCGAGTGATTTTGGTCGGCAACCTCACGCGCGATCCCGAGATGCGCTACACGCAATCCGGTAAGGGCGTCGCAAAGTTTACGCTGGCCGTGAATAACCCGCGCAACAAAGAAGAGACGACCTACGTGGACATCGTGGCGTGGGATCGCTTGGGTGAAACTTGCAACACCTATTTGAAGAAAGGTTCGAGCACGCTCGTCGAGGGACGACTCGTGATTCGTTCCTACGACGATAAAGACGGCAACAAACGCAAAGCCACCGAAGTCGTGATCGACAACATGCAAATGTTGAGCACGCGCGGAGCCGGCGGCGAAGGCGCCAATGGCGGCGATTACGTCGGTGCCGGCGCCCGTACCGGCGGCGCAGCGGCCCCCGCAAACGACAGCTTCGGCGACGATCTCGACGACGAAATCCCGTTCTAGTGATGTAAATTTGTAAAGTTAAGCAACGGAGCCTAACGCGGAGAAAAATTCCCCACTAATTGGGGAAATCGAAAAAAGGACCGGGGGAACCTCCTCGGTTCTTTTTCTTAACGCTGCCCACGTGAGACGACCGCCTAAGCGTGGCCCGATTCGCGTAACTTGGAAACCACGATACCCCACGGCTCGAGGATATGGTCATTCACTAGCGCACACGCTTCATCTGTTTTTCTTCGCTCGACGAGCTGGAGCAATTTTCGGTGCTCGCGCTGTGAGTCCGCGAAGGCATTCGTCATCTTGAGTTGATGATAGACGTAGTAGACATACCGCTCAAGGCTGCGCTGCAACGAAATGATCGTCGCGAGCTGCCGCGGACGCTCAGCGGCCGCGTATAGGACGGTGTGGAACGCCATGTTTAGCTCGGCCCATCGCTCCGGCTGGTGATCGATGCGATCCAGCGCTTGAGCGGCCTTCTGCAGGTCACCAACAGTGAGCTTCGGTATTGCGATGCGCAGCGCACAACATTCCAAGGCCGCGCGCATCTCGTTAAGCTCTTCGAGCTCTGCTGCAGAAAGCGCCGCGACGGTCGCGCCGCGGCGCGGCCGGATCTCGACGAGCCGTTCGGCCTGGAGCCTGAGAAAGGCTTCACGGACAGGAACGTGACTCACCCCGAATGATCGGGCGATCTCATCCTGACGCAACGGCTCGCCGGGCGCGAGCCGCCCGCTCACGATGTCACTACGCAGTCGCCCGACGACAAGATCGGGAGTTGACACCGGAAGTTTCATATAGATAATATATTATCTATTAAAACAGATTGCAAGCCATAGGTGGAGGCCATGAAACCAGGGCTTTTGTTCCTTACCGCGAGCTTTATGGTGCTTATCGCAGTCGACCCACAGGCCGCACATGCCAATGGCGATCCACGAGTTGGAAAGCTCATAAGCCAATCGGGAGCCGCTCTTCACGTCGATGCCCTGCGTTCGATGAAGGTTATCCATGCAAAGGGCAGCGTCGTCAACAGCGGTCTCTCCGGCAGCGGTGATAATTGGAACGAAATGGGCTCGATGCGTCTGGCCTCGCTCTTTTCGACGGCACCTCTTGGCGGCGGAAGCGGATGGGACGGTAACGCAAGCTGGAGTCTCGATCAAACTGGATTGGTGATCGTCGACGGAAGCGTTATCGGGCGTTCGAGTGCCATCGATCAAACGTACTTCAGGAACTACGATCTTTGGACGGCGGGCTACGGCGGTGCGGCGGTGCAGTGGGGTGGCTCGAAGAGCGACAACGGTGAGGATTATGATGTGCTCGAGGTGACGCCGCCGAAATCCAGCGTACCGATGGACATCTGGTTCGATCGTGCTACGCACCTGCCGGTCAAGATGGTCGAGACGGCAGGGCCAGCAGTGACGATCGTGACGCTGGCTGACTTCAAGCCGGTGCATGGCCTCATGATTCCGTACCACGTTAGTACGTCGGCGAACGGCAACGATTCGTCCTTTACGGCGACCAGTATAGAGGTGAATCCACCGGACAGTGCCAGGTGGTTTGCAATCCCTCAATCGTTGCCGCACGATTTCTCAATCGCAGACGGAGCGACGCGAGCTTCCGTACCGATCAATATCGTCGAGAATCACGTGTACCTCGACGTCATGCTGAACGGGAAGACGTTTCATTTCGCGTTGGACACCGGGGGAGCGAACGTCATCGATCCGTCGGTCATCAAGGAACTCGGCCTAACGAGCGGCGGATCGGCGCAGGTCGGGGGCGTAGGCGATGCGACCGCCGCCTCGAGTTTTGCAACGATCAGCACGCTTCAAATCGGGAACGCCCTGGTCAGAAATCAGGTCTTTCTTGTGTTGCCGATTGGAAAAGGCTTTGGGGTGTCCGTCGGAATGCCACTTGATGGCGTCATTGGCTACGAAGTCCTCTCGCGCTTCGTGACGACCTTCGATTACGCGGCGAACAAGGTTGTGTTCCAGATGCCGGACTCGTATACGGCTCCGCCCAATGCGTCCATCATACCGATCGCACTATTCGGAACCAATCCGCAGTTTGCATGCAGTATCGACGGTGTGCCGACAACGTGCACGCTCGATACCGGTGCACGCAACGCGCTTTCCTTCTATACACCGTTCGTCGAATCGCATCCCAGCGTCGTGCCGGCAAAGCTTACGGCGCCGGGGGTCAATGGGTTCGGCGTCGGCGGCGGCAATGTTGGCCGGCTCGGCCGCGTGAAAACGCTCTCATTTGGTGGCCTAACACTCAGTAATCTCGTTGGCGATTACACGACGCAAGGCGGAGGGGCCTTCGAGCTGCCGTTCCTCGGGGCCAATATCGGCGGCGAAGTCTTGAAGCGCTTCACCATGACGCTCGATTACCGGAAACTTACCATGACGCTCACACCTAACTCGGCATTCGACCTACCCGATCATTGGGATCGCAGCGGAGTCTTTCTCATCAACACCGGTGCAGTAACGATCATGGACGTCCGCCCCGCGACGCCGGCGGCCCGCGCAGGCCTGGTTAAAGGCGATGCGATCGTTTCGGTCAACGGCTCTTCAGGCCTGACGCTGCGCGAAGTCCGCGAACTTTTCAGGTCCGAACCGGGAACCGTCGAACATCTGGTGGTCAAGGGCAAAGACGGAGCAACGCGCGACGTCACCTTTACGCTCGAAGACTACGTCTAGCTCGAGCGAGAACTCCGGCTTACGCGCTCTGCTTGGATCGGCGATCGAGGCGTCGGCATCTTAACAAATTCCCATCACAAAACCGTTCTGACGTTCTAGCGTGTCATCCCGAGCGTAGCGAAGCGTAGTCGAGGGACCGACAAAACCCAAGAGCCCGGCGAGAAATCGTCGGGCTCTTCTAAATGCCGAGGGCCGCTCAAAGAACGGCCCCGGTGACGCACGGCTTGATACCACACCAGTCTATCACCGTTTTCTCGGCCTCGCAACGATCGTCGCGGGTGGAGAGTGCGAGAATCGAACTCGCGGCGCACTGGTGTATCAAGCCGTGCGTCGACACCATCGAAACTCCCCACCGCGACCTCCTTCACGCACTCGCGGCCTCATAGCAAGGTTGAAGAGCTTAAGGCCACGATGAGTTAGGGTGAAATGCCTCCGTTTTCACGTAGTTAGAGTGAAATAAGGCCAAAACGTGAGACAACGCCGTTCTGACGTTGTCATCCTGAGCGTAGCGCAGCGACGTCGAAGGGCCGACACCAACGTGTCATCCTGAGCGTAGCGAAGCGAAGTCGAAGGTCCACGGGGCGTTTTTGCAGAGCAGTTTGTTCATCCAGGCCGTAGATGGCTCGGTGGCCGCCGGCCTAGCGACGGACTGGAGAGCGGCGGCGCTTCCTTCGCTCGGGGAGCAGACGGCAGGCTGGCGCTCCAGAAGGCCCCTGGTTGGAAAGCTCTGGCAAATTTTTGGCTTATAGCGAGGCAAGTTCGGTTTCTTACGGAAAGCCGAAATTAAGACTTGGCTATTTTTGCTTTCCGGGTTAAAATCAAAGAACGCTAATGGCTAACTTCGAAGAGCGCTTCTGGACGCCCGACCTGACCCTCGACGCTGGCATTGGGATACCTCGCCGCGATCGGCGAGGGGGGGCCTACTTCGCATATCGTCCCGACCCCCTCTCCGGCCGCAGCTTTTCCTTGGGTGGCCCGGAAGCCGCCGACGTCGCCGACGCCGAGCGCGCTATTATTGAGCTCGATCGTTCGTCAACGACATTGGCCGATACCGAGGCGCTTGCGCGCTTGTTGCTGCGAGCCGAGTCGGTCGCCTCGTCGCACATCGAGGGTTTGCAGATCGGTCCCAGCCGGTTACTCCGGGCCGATGCAGCGCGATCCCAAGGCGACGAGCCCAACGACGATATCGCAGCCGAAGTTCTTGCGAACATCGATGCCATGACGTTCGCGATACGCGAAATCATCAGCAACCCTATCATTACGCGCGAACTGCTGCTCGAGACGCATCGCCGCCTACTTGCGCCTACGCGTACCGCAGAGTATAGTGGCCACTTTCGAACAACGCAAAACTGGATTGGTGGCAGCGATTTCAATCCTCTCTCTGCAGTGTTTGTACCGCCGCCACCTGATTTCGTCCCTGGTCTCATGGACGACCTGTGCGCTTTTTGCAACGACGATGCGTTACCGACCGTTGCACAAGCCGCTATCTCACATGCACAGTTTGAAACCATCCATCCGTTCGCAGACGGCAACGGGCGAGTCGGTCGCGTGCTGATTCACCTAATCTTCCGCCGGCGTGGCTTGACGAGCGTTGTCTCGCCACCGGTTTCTCTTATTCTGTCAACCCGAGCGCGCGACTACGTAGACGGGCTTACCGCCACGCGTTACGACGGTCCACCCGATTCTCCGCAAGCCCACGCGGGAATAAATCGCTGGATAGGCACGTTTGCCGCGGCATGTACGCGCGCCGCCGTAGACGCATCCGCGTTTGAGAAGCGCATTGGAGCTATCCAGTTGGCGTGGCGCGAACGACTTGGCAGCGTTCGCAGTCACTCGGTCGCCTTGCGTATCGTTGAGATACTTCCCGGCACACCGCTCACTACGGTCTCAAATCTTCAACGGATGACTGGCAGTGCGCTCTCCAGTATCACCGAAGCCGTCGCGCGGTTGGAGAAAGCCGAAATCCTTCGCCCGGTAACTGTCGGGCGCAAGCGCGGTCAAATTTACGAGGCGCGCGAGATTGTGGATGCCTTCACGGATCTCGAACGTCAATTGGCGTCGCCTGCAGACGATACGCACATAGAGGCACCGGTCCGGGCGGTACCGAGTCGGCCGCAACCCATTGGGCGTCGCGCGAAAAAGTAAGCACATACCCAACCCTAGCTACCAACGCGAGTTAGGGTGAAATGAACCCAACTGAGCGTAGCGCAGCGAAGTCGAAGGACCGACGAAAGCTTAGGTCGTTACGAACGGTGGAAGCCGTACTGCTTTCAAGCAGGTAATATCGAGCGCGCGCGTGTCGTAGGTCTCTAAGAATTGCCGCTCGATCGAGTCGACGCAATTCGAGCCGGTGAAGTGCCCGGCGTCGGGCACGATCACTTGGCGGCCGTTTGGAAGGTAACGTAACGCCTCGGTACCATAGCGCGGCGGCGTGGCCGGATCGTCCTCGCCACTGATCATCAGCACCGGCACATCCGATCGAATCGGATCGAGGAACGAACGGTCGACCGGTTTCACGTTCCACTCGCGGCAGGCGGCTTGCGCTGCGCGAAAGCGCGCATCGCCGAGAAACGTATTGGCGGACTCGGTGTCAACGCTACCAAGGGTCATGAAAGCGACGTCCTCGGAGCATGTGACCGAGAGAAACATTCCGCTTGCAAGTGTACCGGGAATTTGATGGGAGAGCGTTGACACCAGTTGCGCGAGCGGTTGTGGGTCGCCATGCACCGCACGATGCACGATCATGGGAATGTAGGCTGCGACGGCTTCTGAGTAGAGGGCGTCGCGCATTCGCTCCACGAGCACGTCGGATGTGATGAGGCCGCCGTTGACCTTGATGCCTCCATGCGACGCTTGAAGAAGTAGGGAGCGAAACTCCGCTGCGAACTGCGGAAAGGCTGTGGAGCACGCCGTTTCAGCGCTGCAGCGGCGCTCCAGATTGTCGAGCGCCGCTTGCGCTCCGGGCGCCATGTTCAGCGGACCCGGCGGTGCTACGCCCTCCAATATGGCGGCTGCAACCGACTCACCATGACGGCGCAGGTAGTCGAGGGCTACGGTCGTGCCATACGAGGCGCCGGCGATCACGATCTTCGGGTATCCAAGGTGGAGGCGGATGTCGTTGAGATCGTCGGCAGCTGCATCGGTGCCATAATCGCTAAGATCGCTCGTCGCAGCGAGGCGCGCGCGACATGCGGCAATAATATCGAGCGGATAGATGGCGCGAAACGCGTCCGCCTCAGTTGGAAACAGATCGCATTCGAGCGGATGCGACTCGCCCGTTCCGCGTTGATCCACCATCACGACATCGCGGTCGTGGTCAGGAACGAGTCCGGGAATGCTGCTGGGGCCGATCTTGATGATCGATTGACCGGGGCCACCCGCGATCAAGAAGATGGGGTCCTTCGCGGTCCGCGTTCTCGCTGGTATCACGACGTAGTGTAATTCGATCGTTCGTGCATCCGGCTTCGTGCGATCCTCTGGGACCATCAACACGCCGCTCGCGTTGGGCGTAGCGCTACTCCTCACGGGGCCGCGCGACCATGTGAGCGGGAGCTGCTGTCCCGCTTGGGCCCAAGTTCCGTTGATAGCACCGTGTTCCGAATCGAGACGGCCGTCGAATTTTGCCGAGATTGAAGCGATTCCAAATGTGAGGCGCCCGTTTTGGAAATCGAGATCGCTCAGTGGAATAGGCTTGCCGGGGGTTTGGTCGACGCTCTCAAGGTCGCCCGAGAGCTTTCCG
>Ga0181525_10002636_pt1 | contig 14589 bp, 11 predicted proteins | sample PEATcosm2014_Bin_48_FD_121100 | JGI IMG/M metagenome (GOLD analysis project Ga0181525, IMG submission 121100) | Peatland microbial communities from MTU Mesocosm Facility, Houghton, MI, USA - PEATcosm2014_Bin06_10_metaG | ecosystem: Environmental > Terrestrial > Soil > Wetlands > Peat | place...
GACAAATACGGCTTCGACGCCGCTTTCGGCGGCGCGCGGCGCGACGAGGAAAAATCCCGCGCCAAGGAGCGCATTTTCTCCTTCCGCTCCGCCAATCACCGCTGGGACCCCAAGCAGCAGCGCCCGGAGCTGTGGAACCTCTATAACGCCCGTAAAGCCAAGGGCGAGAGCATCCGCGTGTTCCCGATCTCCAACTGGACCGAGCTGGACATCTGGCAATACATCCACCTGGAAAATATTCCTATCGTGCCGTTGTACTTCGCCGCCTCGCGCCCCACCGTCACGCGCGACGGCCTCATCCTCATGGTCGATGACGACCGCTTCCAGTTCCGCCCCGGCGAGGAAGTCGTCGAGCGCTCCATCCGTTTCCGCACGCTCGGCTGCTACCCGCTCACCGGCGCCGTGGAATCGCACGCCACCACCCTGCCGGAAGTCATCCAGGAAATGCTCCTCACCACCACCTCGGAGCGCCAGGGCCGCGCCATCGACCATGACCAGACGGCCAGCATGGAGAAGAAAAAGCAGGAGGGGTATTTCTAATGTCCGAAGCATCCTCCTACCAGACCGAAGCGCTCATCGCGGCGGACATCGACGCCTACCTGCTCAAGCACCAGCACAAATCCCTGCTGCGCTTCATCACCTGCGGCTCGGTCGATGACGGCAAATCCACCCTCATCGGGCGCTTGCTCTACGACTCCAAGATGATCTTCGAGGACCAGCTCGCCGCCCTCGAAGCGGACAGCAAGCGCGTCGGCACCCAGGGCCAGAACATCGACTTCGCCCTGCTGGTGGACGGCCTCGCCGCCGAGCGCGAACAAGGCATCACCATCGACGTCGCCTACCGCTTCTTCGCTACCGAAAAGCGCAAATTCATCGTCGCCGACACGCCCGGTCACGAGCAATACACCCGCAACATGGTCACCGGCGCCTCCACGGCGGACCTCGCGGTCATCCTCATCGACGCACGCAAAGGCGTGCTGACCCAGACCCGCCGTCACAGCTACCTCGCCAACCTCATCGGCATCAAAAACATCGTGCTGGCGGTGAACAAGATGGACCTCATCGGCTACGACCAGGCCAAATATGAGGCCATCGTCGCCGACTACGCCAAATTCGCCGCCGAAATCGGCATCGCCGCCTTCACCCCCATGCCCATCTCCGGCTTCATGGGCGACAACATCACCACCAGCTCGCCCAACATGCCCTGGTACACCGGCGTGCCGCTGATCGAGTTCCTCGAAACCGTGGAGCTGGACGTCACCGCCGATCAGGACAAAGCCTTCCGCCTGCCGGTGCAGTGGGTCAACCGCCCGAACCTCGACTTCCGCGGCTTCTCCGGCCTCATCGCCAGCGGCACGGTCAAACCCGGCGACGCCATCCGCGTGCTCCCCTCCGGCAAAACCAGCACCGTCACCCGCATCGTCACGCTGGACGGCGATCTGCCCCAGGCCGTCGCCGGGCAGTCCATCACCCTCACCTTCGCCGATGAAATCGACTGCTCACGTGGCGACGTCATCACCGCCGCCGACTCCCCCGTGCAGGTCGCCGACCAGTTCGAGACCACCATTGTCTGGATGTCCGACGAACCCCTGGTCCCCGGCCGCCCGTACTGGCTGAAACTCGGCACCCAGACCGTCACCGCCACCATCCACGCGCCGAAATACCAGGTGAACGTCAACACGCTGGAGCATATGGCGGCCAAAACGCTGGAGCTGAACGCCATCGGCGTCACCAACATCAATCTCGACCGCGCCATCCCCTTCGAGCCCTACGCGCAGAACCGCACGCTCGGCGGCTTCATCCTCATCGACAAGCTGACCAACGCCACCGCCGCCGCCGGGATCATCCATTTCTCGCTGCGCCGCGCGCAAAACGTGCACTGGCAGGCGCTGGACATCAGCCGCGACACCCATGCGTCGCTCAAGAACCAGAAGCCCGCCGTGCTGTGGTTCACCGGCCTCTCCGGCGCTGGCAAATCCACCATCGCCAATCTGGTGGAAAAGAAGCTGGTGCGCATGAACCGCCACACCTTCCTGCTCGACGGCGACAACGTCCGCCACGGCCTGAACAAAGACCTCGGCTTCACCCAGGCCGACCGGGTGGAAAACATCCGCCGCGTCGGCGAGGTCGCCAAGCTGATGACCGATGCCGGTCTCATCGTCATCACCGCCTTCATCAGCCCCTTCCAGGCCGAGCGCCAGATGGTGCGCGAGATGATGGCCCCAGGCGAGTTCATCGAAATCCACATCGACACGCCCTTGGCCGAAGCCGAGGCGCGCGACGTCAAGGGCCTGTACAAAAAAGCCCGCGCCGGGGAGCTGAAAAACTTCACCGGCATCGACAGCCCCTATGAGCCCCCCGCCAACCCGGAGCTGCGCATCGACACCACGCACCTCACCCCCGAACAGGCGGCGGACCTCATCGTCGCGGCGCTGATCCCATGACCGACCTGGAGCTGGCCGCGCACATCGCCCAAACCGCCGGCCAACTCCTGCTGGACCTGCAAAGCTCCGGCCTCTTTGCCGGCAAATCCCTGGGCAAAGCGGGCGACCGCGTCGCCAACGCCTTCATCATGGAAGCGCTCAAATCCCAGCGCCCGGAAGACGCCGTGCTGTCCGAGGAAGAACAGGACAACGCTGAGCGCCTCGCCGCCAGCCGCGTCTGGATCGTCGATCCGCTGGACGGCACCCGCGAATACGGCGAAGCCCGCACCGATTGGGCCGTCCATATCGCCCTGGCGATCAACCACGCCCCCGCCATCGGCGCGGTGGCGCTGCCCGGCCTGGGCGTCACCCTCACCTCCGCGCCCGGCTTCGTCCTCCCCGCTCGCGCCGCCAAACCCCGCATGCTGGTCAGCCGCACCCGCCCCGCCGCCGAGGCCCTCTCCGTCGCCCGCGCGCTCGACGCGGAGCTGGTCGCCATGGGCTCCGCCGGGGCCAAAGCCATGGCCATCCTGCGCGGCGAGGCCGACATCTACCTCCATTCCGGCGGCCAATATGAGTGGGACAACTGCGCCCCCGCCGCCGTCGCCCTCGCCGCCGGGCTGCACGCCTCGCGCATGAACGGCGCACCCCTCACCTACAACCACGCCGACCCCTTCCTGCCGGACCTGCTCATCTGCCGGCACGAGGACGCCCAACATATTCTGAATTTAATTAAACAGACCGCCTAGGGCATAGGGGTCTGGGCTGAGGCAAAAGACCTGGGAAAGGGAAGGAAAGCGGCGCTTTTTTGCAAAAAAGCGCGCAAAAAACGCTTGTTAATTTGGGCCTGGGGCTATGACGGCGTCACGCCCCGTGTCCCAGATGATCAGAAGTTTTTTGCTTCTTTTTTTCAAAAAAGAACTTCTTCTCCCATTAACTCAAAGTCATCATGCTCTAATCGCCGCCCCTCTGGCCGAGCCGGGGATCGGCGTGCATACTCCCCGCGCGACATAAAAAAGGGAGCAGCAACAGATGCACGAAGTTTTCATCCTCGGCGGTCAACGCACCGCCATCGGCGATTTTGGCAAGAGCCTTAAAGACATCGCCCCCACCAAGCTGGGCGAAATCGCTATCCGCGCCGCCCTGGCGACGAGCGGCGTCGAAGCCGCGGAAATCCAGCACGTCGTCTTCGGCAACGTCATCCACACCGAGCCGCGTGACGCCTATATCTCCCGCGTCGCCGCCGTCGATGCCGGCGTGCCCATTGAAGCCCCGGCCATGACCGTCAACCGCCTCTGCGGCTCCGGCCTCCAGGCCGTCATCTCGGCCGCCCAATCCATCATGCTGGGCGATGCGTCCCTCGCCATCGGCGGCGGTGCCGAATCCATGAGCCGCGGCGGCTACCTGCTCCCCACCGAGCGCTGGGGTGCGCGCCTGGGCGACGCCAAAGTCATCGACATGGTCGTCGGCGCCCTGAACGACCCGTTCGGCCACGGCCACATGGGCATCACGGCGGAAAACATCGCCACCCGCTACAGCCTGACGCGTGAAATCCAGGACGAACTCTCCCTCGAATCCCACCGCCGCGCCGCCCACGCCCAGGCCCAGGGCTACTTCAAATCCCAGATCGCCCCGGTCGAACTGCCCTCGCGCAAAGGCGTCCTCATCTTCGACACCGACGAACACGTGCGCGACGACATCTCCCAGGAAAAACTCGCCGCCCTGAAACCCGCCTTCAAAAAAGATGGCTCGGTCACGGCAGGCAACGCCTCGGGCCTGAACGACGCCGGCGCCGCCCTGGTCCTGGCCAGCGGCGCTGAAGTCAAACGCCGTGGCGCCAAGCCCATGGCCCGCCTCGTTTCCTACGGCCATGCCGGCGTCGCCCCGGAAGTCATGGGCCTCGGCCCCATCCCGGCCTCCCAAATCGCCCTCAAAAAAGCCGGGCTGACCATCAATGACATCGACGTCATCGAATCCAACGAAGCCTTCGCCGCCCAAGCCTGCGCCGTCGCGCGCGACCTCGGCTTCGACCCCGCCAAAGTAAACCCCAACGGCGGCGCCATCGCCCTCGGCCACCCCATCGGCGCCTCCGGCGGCGTCATCGCCATCAAAGCCATTTACGAGCTCCACCGCACGCAAACCCGCTACGCCCTCGTCACCATGTGCATCGGCGGCGGTCAGGGCATCGCCGCGATCTTCGAGCGGGTCTGAGGAAGTAAGTCCAGGGGGCTCTGCCCCCTGGACCCCCCGCGAACGGAAGCGCCGTTCGATCCGCAATAGGTTTTAAAAAAGGGCCTCACCTGCACGGAGTTTAAAACTCCCGGAAGGTGAGGCCCTTTTTTAAAACCTAATTATCGCCAATCCAAGGGTGCTACCCTTGGCGGGGTCCAGGGGCAGAGCCCCTGGCCTTCCTTCCTTAAGCCGCAGCGCGGATCGCAGCAGCCTTCACATCATCATCCACCAGATCGGCGAAGGTATCGAAGTTGGTCTCGAACCGTTTCACCAGCGCGGCGGCGGCGGTGTCATAAGCAGCCTTGTCGGCCCAGGCGCCGCGCGGGTCGAGCACTTCGTCCGGCACGCCGGAGACGTGTTCGGGGATTTGCAGGCCGAAGAACGGATCGGCGCGGTAGGTGGCGTTTTCCAGTTCACCGGCCAGGGCCGCGCGCAGCAAGGCGCGGGTATGGGTGATGGACATGCGCTTGCCGACGCCGTAGGCGCCGCCGGTCCAGCCGGTATTCACCAGCCAGCAGGAGGTGCCGTATTTGGCGATGAGGGCTTGCAGCAGCTTGCCGTAGACCTGCGGGTGGCGCGGCAGGAAGGGCGAGCCGAAGCAGGTGGAGAAGGTGGCTTGCGGCTCGGCGCCGAGGCCCTTTTCCGTACCGGCGACCTTGGCGGTGTAGCCGGAGAGGAAGTGGTACATCGCCTGCGCCGGGTTCAGGCGCGAGATCGGCGGCAGCACGCCGAAGGCGTCGGCGGTGAGCATCACCACATTCTTGGGGATACCGCCCCGGCCGGAGAGTTCCACATTCGGGATGAACTCCACCGGGTAGCAGGCGCGGGTGTTCTCGGTATAGGTTTTATCGGTGAGGTCGAGATGGCCCTGCGGGTCGGCGACCACGTTTTCCAGCACGGTGCCGAAGCGGTGGGCGGCGGCCCAGATTTCCGGCTCGTTCTTCTGGCTGAGGTCGATGACTTTGGCGTAGCAGCCGCCTTCAAAGTTGAACACGCCGTCCGGGCTCCAGCCATGCTCGTCGTCGCCGATGAGGCGGCGGGTGGGGTCGGAGGAGAGCGTGGTTTTGCCGGTGCCCGACAGGCCGAAGAACAGCGCGGAGTCTTCCTCCGGGCCGATATTGGCCGAGCAATGGATCGGCAGCACGCCGCGCTCGGGGAGAATCCAGTTCATCACGGTGAAGATGGATTTCTTGATTTCGCCCGCATATTCGGTGCCGGCGATGACGATCATCTTTTCGGCGAAGGAGAGCACGACGGCGGTGGTGGAGGCGACGCCGTCAATCGCCGGGTCGGCTTCGAAGTCCGGGGCGTGGAGGATGACGTAGTCCGGCACGAAGCCGGGCAGCTCAGACGCGGGCGGGCGGATGAACATGTTGCGCGCGAACAGCGCCTGCCAGGCGCCGGTGGTGACCATGCGCACGCGGATGCGGTTGGCGGGGTCGGCCCCGGCGTAAAGGTCCTGGGTGAACAGCTCGCGGCCTTGCAGATAGGCCTGGACGCGGCCTTTCAGCGTGGCGAACTTGTCCTGGCTGAGCTTCTGGTTGACCTTGCCCCACCAGACATTCTGCGTGGTGGAGGGTTCGTCAACGACGAATTTGTCGGCCACGGAACGGCCGGTATGCACGCCGGTGCGCACGATGACGGCGCCGTCCGCGGAGAGGCGGCCTTCATTCTTGCGCAGGGAGTGGGCGACGAGCGCCGGGGCGGTGAGGTTGGCGTGCAGCGCAGAGGCGACGCGGACGCCGGTGCCAGCCAAAGGAATAGCGTCCCGGAGGGGGGAGATGTCGGAGATATGGTTCACGGCCTGGGCATTCCTCTGCGTCAAAAAAGCACTAATTTTGCCTTCATAAGCAGCAAGGGGCGCAGTATCAACCATGTTGCGCGGTGAGGGCTAAACTAATTTCATGGTGCAATGCAGCGAGAGACAACTGAGCAGATGCAGCAAATCCGCCGACATATGCAGCATCGTTCATGATCAGGCGCCACAGGTGGAAATCGGTGAAGCCGATATATTGTTCCGCATACGGGTGAAATGCGAGGAAACGGGCGCGGGCGGCGGGGGTATCGGAAAGCTCGGCGGTGGCGGAAAGAGTCAACCGAGGCGCGGTTTGCGGGTTTTCGTCCGTGGCATCGCCCACCACGAGCAGGGAACAGGCGGGGTTGGCCAACAGATGGCGCGTATGCGCGGCGAGGTTTGAGAGCAGCAGCAGCGGCGCACCGTGTGCATCCAGCGCCGGGGTAACGAGCGAGGCATAGGGTTTACCGGCCGCCAGCGTGGCCAGGGTGGCGCTGCGGGCGCGGATTAGGAGTTCCGCGGCTTCCCGGGTAAAATTACGCTCTTGATTTGCTGCCATAATCTCGTCACTCCCTAACTGCACTTAAAGGCTATGACCGCAAGGACCCGTCCCCGCCGATGAAGCACACAATCGCCCTGGTCGATGACGACCGCAATATCCTGACCTCCGTCTCCATGACGCTGGAGCAAGAGGGATTTATCGTGCGCACTTATACGGATGGCGAATCCGCACTCCAGGCGCTGCTGGCCAAGCCGGTGGATTTGGCGGTGCTGGACATTAAAATGCCGCGCATGGACGGGATGGAGCTGCTGCAAAAGCTGCGTGCGCGCACCTCCATGCCGGTGATCTTCCTCACCAGCAAGGATGACGAGCTGGACGAGCTGATGGGCCTGCGCCTGGGCGCGGACGACTACATCACCAAGCCCTTCAGCCAGCGCCTGCTGCTGGAACGCATCCGCGCCCTGCTGCGGCGCAACGAGGCTTCCAAAGCCGAGGGCTCCGGCACCGCCCCGGCCAGCGTGATCACGCGCGGCCACCTCACGCTGGACGAGACCAAGCATCAGTGCCTGTGGAAGGGTCTGGACATCCAGCTCACGGTCACGGAATTCCTGCTGGTGAAGGCGCTGGCGCAGCGGCCGGGGATGGTGAAGTCGCGCGATCAGCTGATCGACGCCGCGTACGGTGAGAATGTTTACGTGGATGACCGCACCATCGACAGCCACGTCAAGCGCCTGCGCAAAAAATTCCGTCAGGAGGATGACGAGTTCGACCAGATCGAGACGCTCTACGGGATCGGCTACCGCTACAAAGAGGCGTAAACTCCGCATGACCGCGACAAAACCGCGCCTCTCGCGCCTGCTGCGCGACATCTTGCTGGTGAATTTGCTGCCGGTGGCGCTGATTTTCGCCGCGTTATTCTATCTGGACCAGTATCAGCAGGGCTTGCTGTCCGCCGAGGTCTCCTCCCTGCGCGAACAGGCGCGGATCTATGCCGGGGCGCTGGCGCAAAGCGCGGTGCAGGATAATGCGGGCGGCCAGGCCTCGCTGAACCCGGACCAGGCGGCGCCGCTGCTCTATCAGCTGATCGAGCCGACCCCGAACGCCCAGGCGCTCATTTACGGGCCGGACGGCGAGCTGATCGCCAATTCCCGCGTGCATTCCGGCCCGGGCGGGGTGATTGTCACCGAGCCGCTTTCCGCGCCCCCGCCGCCCGGCCTGTTCTCGCGGCTGGTGGGGTTTGTCTATGACCATCTCTCCGGCTCGGTGGTGGGCAATGAGGATCAGGCGGACCTGATCGGCTCGGGCGCTGGGGAAGACCCGGACACGCTGGGCTGGCAGCCGGACCCGCGCGAGGCGCTGCAACTCACCAATGCCTCCCCCGGCCAGGACGCGCCGCCCTTCGTGCGCCGCGACGACCAGGGCGAACTGCTGGTGACGGTGGCCGAGCCGATCATCGCCAGCCAGCAAAATGTCGGCACCGTGCTGCTGACGCGCCAGGCTGACGAGGTGGACAGCGCCGTGCTGGCGGTGCGAATCTCCATCCTCGGCCTCTTCGCCCTGGCGCTGGGCCTCACCGTGCTGGTCTCGCTGTATCTGGCGCGCACCATCGCCAGCCCGATCCTGCGTCTCGCCAGCGCCGCCGCGCTCATGCGCGAAGGCCGCTCGCGCACCCAGGCGCTGCCCGAGGCCATCACCGGGCGTAATGACGAAATCGGCACCCTCGCCCGCGCACTGGACGGCTCAGCCAAGGCGCTGTGGGCGCGCATGGACGCCATCGAAAAATTCGCCGCCGATGTCAGCCACGAGATCAAAAACCCACTCTCCTCCATCCGCTCGGCCATCGAGACGCTCTCGCGCGTCGAAGACCCCGCCCGCGCCTCGCGCCTGCTGGCCATCATCACGCAGGATGTCGCCCGGTTGGACCGTCTCATCACCGATATTTCCGACAGCTCGCGCCTCGACTCCGAACTCTCCCGCGCCGCGCCGGAAACCGTTGACATGGCGCGCATCCTCGCCACGCTGGCGGAAATCCACGACGCCACGCGCAAGGAAAACGGCCCGCGCATGCTGCTGGACGCCCCGGAAACCGGCCTGCTGGTGCGCGGCTCGGAACACCGCCTGGTGCAGGTGCTGCGCAACCTCATCGGCAACGCCATCTCCTTCAGCCCGCCGGAGGGCAACATCTGGCTCCGTGGCCGCGAGACCGGCGGCATGGTGGAGCTGGCGGTGGAAGACGAAGGCCCCGGCATCCCAGACGGCAAGCTCGACGGCATTTTCGACCGCTTCTACTCTGAGCGCCCGCAAAGCGAGCAGTTCGGCAGCCATTCCGGCCTCGGCCTGTCCATCTCGCGCCAGATCGTCGAAGCGCATCAAGGCCGCATCTCCGCCGAAAACCGGCGCGACGAAGATGGCGCCATCATCGGCGCGCGCTTCGTCATCAGACTACCAAAAGCAGGGGAGTAGAAAATGGTAACCGTGATCGACCATCCGCTAGTGCAGCATAAAGTCACCCTGCTGCGCAAAAAAGAAACCACCACCGGGGATTTTCGCCGCCTCTGCCGTGAGATCAGCCTGCTCGTCGGCTATGAAGTCCTGCGCGACCTGCCGCTGGAGCCCGTAACCATCGAGACCCCCTTGGAGGTCATGCAGGCCGTCCAGGTCTCAGGCAAAAAACTCTGCTTCGTCTCCATCATGCGCGCCGGGGCGGGTATCCTGGAAGGCATCCTCGACCTCGTCCCCGCCGCCCGCGTCGGCCATATCGGCCTCTACCGTGACCACGACACCCACGAGCCGGTGAAATATTACTTCAAAGTCCCCGAAGACATCGCCTCGCGCCTCTGCGTGGTCGTGGACCCGATGCTCGCCACCGGCCACTCCGCCGCCGCCGCCGTAACCATGCTGAAAGAAGCCGGCGCCAAAAACCTGAAATTCGTCTGCCTCATCGCTGCGCCCGAAGGCGTCGCCGCGTTTGAGGCGGCCCACCCGGACGTGCCGGTCTACGCCGCCGCCCTGGACCGCCAACTGGACGAAAACGCCTATATCCGCCCCGGCCTGGGCGATGCGGGGGACCGGTACTTTGGCACGAAGTAAGAAGTAAGCAGCGCTTTTTTGCAAAAAAGCGCGCAAAAAACGCTTGTTAATCTGGGCCATGGGCTTTGACAGTGCCAACGCCCATGGCCCAGATTATCAGTAGCTTTTTGGTTCACCGCGTCCGGGTGACCGAGCGTCAGCGCGGTCTGAATCGGGCCGCGCAAAATGGTTCAAAAAAGAACTTCTCCCTTCAAACCGCCCCTCAGGCGACGTTATGCAGCCCCGCATCCACATAAATGGTATCCCCGGTCAGCCCGGAAGCCGCGCCGCTCACCAGAAACGCCACCCAGCGCCCCACCTCGGCGATATCCACCAGCCGGTGTCCCGGCGCGCGATGCACGGCAGCGTCAATCAGCTCGTCAAACTGCGAGATGCCGCTGGAAGCGCGCGTCTTCAGCGGCCCCGGCGACACGGCATAAACCCGGATGCCCTTTTCCCCCAGCTCCGCCGCCAGATAGCGCGTGGAAGCCTGCAACGCGGCCTTCACCGGGCCCATGACGTTATAGTGGTTCACCACCTTGTCCGCGCCGTAATAGCTCATGGTCATCAGGGTGCCGCCACGGGTCATCAGCGGTTCGGCCAGCCGCGCCATCTCGATGAAAGAGTAGCACGAGACGCGCATCGCCTGCTGAAACCCCTCCAGCGAGCAATCCACCACCCGGCCATGTAAATCCTCCTTGGGCGCGAAGGCGATGGAGTGGATGACAAAATCCAGCCGCCCCCAGCGCGTGCGGATCTCCTCGAACACCGCCTGCAACTGCCCCGGCTGCTCGACATTCATCGGCATGATGATCTCAGCCTCAAGATGTTCCGCCAGCGGACGCACATACTTTTCCGCCCGCTCGTCCAAATAGGTAATGGCGAGATCGGCACCGAACGCGCGCAATTTATCCGCGCAGCCATAAGCGATGCTGTCCGCATTGGCGATGCCGACGACCAGCCCCTTCAGCCCCTTCAGCATATCGCCAACCCGCAGATCGGGGTCCCAGACGATAGGCAGCGTATCGAGCGTGTGCGTATTCATCGCCGTATCTCCCGTAAAAATCAGGCGCTCGCAGCCACGGCCTGCGTGCTGGAAATCACATCGAGCGTGTGACGCGCAATCATCGCCTCCTCATTGGTCGGGATGATGAACACCTTCACCCGTGAACGCTCGGAGGAGATCACCTGCTGATTGGCGCGGTTGGCGGTCCGGTCCAGCTCCACGCCGATCCACTCCATGCCCTCCAGCACGCGCTCGCGCACCCGCCAGGCATTCTCGCCGATGCCGCCGCAGAACACCATCACATCCAACCCCTTCAGCACGGCGGCCAGACCGCCCAGCTCACGGCGGATACGGAAGACGAAATACTCAATTGCCTGCTGCGCCTCGGGCGAATCGGAGGCTTCCAGCTCGCGCATATCGCCGGAGAGGTTGGAGAGTCCCTTCAGCCCGGATTCCTTGTACAGCATGTTGGAGATCGCCTCCGCATCCATGCCCTTTTCCTGCATCAGATAGAGCACCACGCCGGGGTCAAGCTGGCCGCAGCGCGTGCCCATCGGCAAGCCGTCCAGCGCGGTAAAACCCATGGAACTGGCAACCGAAAGCCCGTCACGGATGGCGCACATGGAAGCGCCATTGCCCAGATGCGCCACCACCACGCGCCCCTGCGCATGCAGCGGCGCAATCTCTTCCAGCTTGCCGGTGACGTATTCGTAGGACAACCCATGAAAGCCGTAGCGCCGCACGCCCTCGTCATACAGCACGCGCGGAATGGCAAACGTGTCGTTCACAAACGGATGCGCGCGATGGAAGGCAGTGTCGAAACAGGCCACCTGCTGCACATGCGGCCAGGCCTGCTGCGCCGCCAAAATCCCGGCAATATTATGCGGCTCATGCAACGGCGCCAGCGGAATGAGCGTCTTCAAATAGTCCAGCACCTCGCCGGTCACCAGCGTCGGCACATCGTAGCGTAGCCCGCCATGCACCACCCGGTGCCCAGCGGCGACCACCTTCGCGTCGGGGAAGGCCTGGCGGCGCCAGGCCAGTACCCGCAGCAGCGCATCGGCATGGAACCCGTTCCCGGTCTTCTCCCACTGCTCCTCATGCGTCACCGCCCCCGTCTCGTCGCGCACCTTGATATGGCGGACATCGCCAACCTTCTCGGCCAGCCCCACGGCCAGCGCGCGCGGCTCGGCATGGTTCAGCGCGAACAGCGCGAATTTGATCGACGATGAGCCTGCGTTCAACGTAATGACGTGCGGCATGCCGGACTCCCGGGAAAAAGGTTTAGGAAAGCGCGGGCGGCACCGCGCTCACGCCCGTGCGCTGCCACTGTGCATACAGCACGGCCACGACGCAGGAAAACAGCCGCGAGGCGGCGTCATCGGCGCGGCTGGTCAGCAGCACCGGCACTTTCGCCCCCAGCACAATGCCCGCCCCTTCCGCCTGCGCGGCAAAGGTCAGCTCCTTGGCCAGAATATTCCCCGCCTCGATATTCGGCACCACCAGAATATCCGCGCGCCCCGCTACCAGCGAGATCAGCCCCTTGGTCTTGGCCGCCGAGAGGCTGATGGCATTATCCATCGCCAGCGGCCCATCCACGATGCCGCCATGGATCTGCCCGCGCTCGGCCATCTTGGAGAGCGCCGCCGCATCCAGCGTCGCCTGCATCGCCGGATTAACCACTTCCACCGCCGCCAGAATGCCCACTTTCGGCACCTTGATCCCCAGCGCGATCCCCAGATCAATGGCGTTCTGGGTAATGTCGATCTTATCCACCAGCGTCGGCGCGATATTAATCGCGGCATCCGTCACCAGCACGAGGTCGCTCAAATGCGGCACGTCCATAATGAACACATGGCTGATGCGCCGGCCAATGCGCAGCCCGCCTTGTGACTTCACCACGTGTTTCAGCAGAATATCGGTATGCAGATTGCCCTTCATCACCGCCGTGGCGAGGCCCTGATGCACCATCTCCACTGCCCGCGCGGCGGCGTCATCCTGGCTGGGCAGATTCTCAATCGCCACCCCGGTCAAATCCGCCCCATGCGCCGCGGCCACGGCGCGGATCTTGGCCTCATCGCCCACCAGAATCGGCTTAATCAGCCCGGCACTCATCGCCTCCAGCGGCCCGAGCAGCGAGCTTTCATCCTCCGGCGAAACCACCACGGTCGGCATCGGCGGCAGCGCGCGGCAGGCTTCCAGCAGCCGCGCCACATGGCGGTGGCGTGCCACCATCACGTCAGGCAGGGTCGAGCCGGTGATCGCCTGGCGCTCCGCCGGCGGGCGAACCTCGGCGGTGCCATCCACCAGCACTTCTTCCCCGCGCAAAATCTGCGTCTTCAGCACCACGGTGGCGGGTGCGCGCTTCTCCGTCACCACCAGCTTAATCGTCAGCACGTCGCCGATATGCGCGCGCGCCAGAAACCGCAGATCCTGCGCCTCATAAAGCGTCCCCGGCCCCGGCAGTAAATTCCCCAGCACCGCCGAGAACAGCGAACCCAGCCACATTGAAGGCGCCGGATGGGGGTCTGGCTGATGGCCGTTCCCGGCATCCGGCAAGTTCACCGGATTGAGGTTGCCGCTGACATGCGCGAACACATAAAGATCATCCGGCGTCACCACCCGGGTAATGGACGCCCCATCCCCCACCGCCAGATCGTCAAACGTCTTGCTGAACCCGCCGCTGGCGGTGCTGATATCCGGGCACATTACGCCACCTCTTCCGCCGCGCGGGTTTTCTTCTTCTTCGCGCCAAAAATAGCCTCGATCTTGGCCAGCCGCTCAGCGGTCGGGCCGGAGAGCGTGCCCACCACATTGGCCACGCGCCGCACCGCATCCAGCAGCTTTTCGCGCTCGGCGGCATCCTCCGGCAGCAGGTCCGGCAGGGTGGCCAGCGCCGCTTCCTGGTTCCAGCCGTTAATCAGCGCCTGCGTGCGCAGCGCCTGCTTAAACTGGCTGAAGGTCAGATACTCGGTATCGGCCATCTCATTCTGGTATTCCGCCAGAGACTTGAACGCCCGCTCATCCACCACCCGCTCGGCGCGATGGATATAGTTGACCGAGCGCAGCAGCGCCTCCACCGGCCCGCCGACGCTCAGCTTGTTCTGCAATTCCAGCTGTAGCTTCTGCGCCGCGGATTCGCGCATCACGCTCCGGCCCAGGCGGAGATGCGGCACCGTGTTGGTGCCCAGCATCCCCACCGTGGCCTGCAACAGCGGCGAGCCGTAAATCATCTGGAAGGTCGTCTCCTTCCAGGTATCAATCATCGCGCCGTAAGCCGTCAGCGCCGTATCAATCAAATCGGCGGCGGCATGCTCCATCTGGCGGTACGGATTCTCATCCGTTACCGGCTTGCGGTTCTGGCGCACCTTCTCGGCCAGCGGTTCGACCGCACGGCTGACCGGGTTTTTATCCGAGAACGCGGCATAGCGCATGCGGTGGAAGTTGGTCTTGCGCATCAGCTCGGCCGAGGCCGGGGTGGCAATGGCGCGCACCGCCGGCTGCATCAGGGTGCGATACAAGCCGTTATTAATCTCCGAGAGCCGCGCCACGGTGGCGAAGC
>Ga0181525_10002637_pt1 | contig 14588 bp, 11 predicted proteins | sample PEATcosm2014_Bin_48_FD_121100 | JGI IMG/M metagenome (GOLD analysis project Ga0181525, IMG submission 121100) | Peatland microbial communities from MTU Mesocosm Facility, Houghton, MI, USA - PEATcosm2014_Bin06_10_metaG | ecosystem: Environmental > Terrestrial > Soil > Wetlands > Peat | place...
CGCTGGACGGCAGTCACGTCCTGCGCCAATTTCTGCCGTACAACGCAGTGCAGGTCTATGATCGGATCACCGGAATCGCCAGCTACATCCTCCTGATCATCGTTGCCCGCTTCGTGCTGGGCGCGGTGATGAGTCCGGTGCTCGGGGTCGCCTACTCGCTTCTGGCGCATATTTGATTCGGGGTAGCCGCTCCCCATGAGTAGGACAATGCACTCTAAACATTTATGCAGGCTTCACGCTGCCGGTACAATGGAATGAGCCGTTTCTCTTATCTTCCGACGAGCGGCGACATTCTCTCGGCATCACACCGGAATCGATACGTCTCATGCCTGAATCCGCACCCTCATTCTTTCCGCACACATCGGACGGCGCTTCGAGCGCCGCAGACGCAGCTGGTCCCACCGCAGGTGGACGTCCGCGCGTTTTGAGCGGCATGCGTCCCACCGGCAAGCTCCACCTCGGCAACTACATGGGCGCCCTGGCCAACTGGGTCAAGCTGCAAGACCAGTACGAGTGCTACTTCTTCATCGCCGACTGGCACGCGCTCACCTCCGACTATGCCGATCCATCGCAGATACCGGCCTACACGCAGGGCGTGCTGCTCGACTACCTTGCCGCGGGCCTTGACCCGGCTAAGTGTGTGATCTTTCAGCAGAGCAAGGTCTTGCAACACGCAGAGTTGAATCTGCTGTTTGGCATGATCACCCCCCTCGGATGGCTGGAACGTGTCCCCAGCTATAAGGACCAACAGGAGAACCTATCCAGCAAGGATCTGTCGAATTACGGCTTCCTCGGCTACCCGCTGCTGATGGCCGCCGATATCCTCATCTACCAGGCAAGCTTTGTACCCGTCGGCAACGATCAGACCGCCCATGTCGAGCTGACTCGCGAAGTAGCTCGCCGCTTCAACCAGTTCTACAAGCTCGACGGACGTGAGGTCCTTCCCGAGCCGAAGGTGCTCCTCACCCCCTCGCCTACACTTCCCGGTACCGATGGCCGCAAGATGTCCAAGAGCTACGGCAACACGATTCAGTTGACCGACCCGGAGCCGGTAGTTCGCCAGAAACTCAAGACCATGGTCACCGACCCGGCCCGCGTCCGCCGCACCGATCCAGGCGACCCCGACAAGTGCCCGGTAGGCGACCTTCACAAGGTCTTCTCCACCCCGGTGACGATGGTCAAGGTCTATGATGGCTGCCGCTCGGCCGGTATCGGCTGCATCGAATGCAAAGGTTGGGCTGCGGACGGATTGGTGCAGGTTCTGCAACCAATTCAAGCCCGGCGCGCCAGCTTCAGCCCGGCCCAGGCGATCGAGATCCTTGAGGACGGCTCCAATCGCGCCCGCCTTCGTGCCGAGCAGACGATGGTCGAAGTGCGCGCCGCCATGCAGTTAACCCTGCCGGGCAAGGTGCCGGAACGCGTCGAGGCCGACCCGTCCCGTTAGAATCGAATCCAGTGGCGGAACAACCTTCAACGGAAACCTCTCCGCCTGCGCGCTCCAAGTGGGCGCGAGGTCTGGGATTGCTGCGCCCTTCTTATACACACACGGCCTTTACAGCCACTGTGGTACTGATGTCCTTGAACTTCCTCTCCCGAATCATGGGGCTGGTTCGCACGAAATACATCGCGTGGCTCTTTGGCCATAACACGGACGCCTTTTACGCCGCATTCCAGCTTCCCGACATGGTTTCGTACTTCCTGGTTGGCGGGGCGTTGTCGGCCACTCTTGTCACCATTCTCACCAGTTATCACGATGCCGGTCGCGATGCGGAGGCGGAGCGGTCGCTCTCTGTCATTCTCAGCACCATGTGCCTGGTGCTTTCGGCGGGGATTGTGCTGGCCGAGACTCTGGCTCCATTTTATGTCCACCATTTCTTTCACGGCTTCGACGCGCAGAAGGCCCAACTCTGCGTTCATTTGACGCGCATCCTGCTTCCTGCCCAATTGTGTTTCTTCGCTAGCGGCGTCTTTGGCGCGGTACTCTTCGTTCGCAAGCAGTTTAGCGTGCAGGGCATCGCTCCGCTGATTTACAACCTGGGCACCATTGCGGGCGGCTTTCTGCTGGTCAAGCGCATGGGGATCTCCTCGCTGGCGATCGGGACAGTTGCAGGAGCTATTTTGGGTAACTTTCTTTTGAATTGGTACTTTGTACATCGCGCAGGGCTGCGATTCCGGCCCATTCTCGATTGGCGCGACGAAGGACTTCGCAAGTGGGTGCGCCTCTCATTGCCGCTGATCGCCGGGGCCTCGCTGGTTTCCCTCGATCCGTGGATTATTTCGTATTTCGCCTCGTCCACCGACGGCGCCATCACGCTGATGAATGTGGCCAAACAACTTTTCGCCGCTCCGATTGGCATTCTTGCGGGCGCGGCGGGCGCGGCGTCCATGCCGTTCTTCGCCAGCCTCTGGAGCAGGCAGCGCCACTATGAATTCGCCACGGGGGTGGCGGATTCAGTTTCGCGCGTGGCTGCACTAGGATTGCTGGCTGCCTCGGCGATGGCCGCCCTGGCCGCGCCGCTGGTCGAGTTGATTTATCTCGGTGGCCGCTTTTCTGCTGCCGACTGCCGCGACTGCGCCTTCTATTTCGTCATCTTCTCGATCTCGCTGTTTCTATGGGCTGCGCAGGCAATCTACTCGCGTGCCTTTTACGCCGCGGGAGACACTTTCTGGCCGATGGTTGCCGCAACAGCCGTTACCTTGTCCTCCATCCCCATCTACGGCGCTCTTTACCGCTGGCATGGCGCGATGGGGCTGGCAGTCGCCTCGGATGTGGGAATCGCGATGCAGACCGTGGCGCTGGCCGTGCTGCTGCACCGGCGACGCATGGTTTCGCTGGCCAGCCTGGACTATACAGAGCTGGGCCGGTGCCTGCTGGCCGCGGCGACGAGCGGTGTCGGAGTTGGCGTCCTGTTTTGGTGGTTGGGCGGAGCTTTGCACAAGGCGATTCCGGGCCACACTCAATGGATCGACCTGGCTGTGCTCGTCACCGGGACGGTGCTGTGGCTGGCCATCGCTAAATGGGTATTGGAAAAGAGCGGATCGGCGCTGCCCAGGGTTGCGATGAAGCGTATGGGATTGCTCTAGGAGATCTTGCTGTCACCTTAGCCCGATCTTTCGATCTTCGCTCGGTCGAGCGTCAGTTTTGCTGTCTGAGCCGATGGGGCCACCGCAATACTACCTCCGAGAAACACAAACGCCCTCGGGCACGGGGGCGCTTGTGTTGAAGCAAAGGCTGAACTTCGGCTACGCCTGGACTGACTTGGGCGCTTCCGAGGCTGCTGGTGTCGCAACTCCTGGCTTTGCATCGGCCTTGCGAATGTCGATGCCGCCCTTGAAGAAGGCGCCATCCTCAATGCTGATGCGCGCCGCGGCTACGTCGCCGGTCAGGGCACCCTCGGCGCGAATATCGACCCGGTCGGTAGCCGAGACATTGCCGCGCACTTTGCCCAGAATCACAATTTCGCGGGCGGTGACGCTGGCTGCGACCTGTCCGTTGCGGCCTATCGTGACGCGATTGCCAGGAAGATTGATGCTGCCCTCGACCTTTCCGTCGACAAACAGCGATTCGGAGCCGGTGATCTCTCCCTTGATGAAGAGGCCTTTGCCGATGGTGGCTTGGTCGCCAGCCGAGACCGGGGCGCGGTTGACGGGTTCGGCCGCAGGGGGTGGCGGCAGCGGGCGAGAGGGCTCTGGGGTGATGTTTGGACTTGCTGGGCCTGTTTGAGTGGGTTTCCACATAGCGCTCACGAGCTTCCTTTTCTGTCCTGAAAGGACTGGGCTTTCCAAGGCAAGGGCCATTGCCGAGGGCCCAAAAAAACTGATTGGATGGACTGCCGAGCTTTCGCTTCGGGCAACCCAAGCGCGGCCACAATTAGGATGTTATCTCTTTGCGGTCCGCTTGGAAAATTGCGATGGCGCTATTCTATGCCCGCTGGCCTTGGATTGGCGAGAGCAGCGGATCAGATTGAAGAACATGAGCCAACCTAATCACTATTGGACGGCTTGGGGCGGAATAGGGAAGTCTGCGATTCGGGTTGCGGTTGCGGCCGGGAAAGGCCGGTGGCGAGGCTTTGCGAAAATAGCCGGGCAAGCGGAATAGCCTACTCTTGAGTAATGACCGACAAGGAACTGCTGATGCGAATTGCGCGCTCCGCCGGCGAGAAGGCCGGATACAAGCAATTGGTGCGCGAGCTGAGCATGGGTGGCGGGCGGGAGCGCCGCCTGCTTCTGGAGCAACTTGCGCGGCTGACCGTGCGAGGCGCACTGGTGAAGCTGGACCGCGAGCACTGGAGCATTCCGCGGCCGCTAGGCGCAAGCGGCACGCGCGAGAATCTGGCCGCCGGACGCCTCGATCTGCATCGCGACGGCTACGGTTTTGTCCGGCCCAATGCGCGGCAGGCGGTTGGGGAAGATGATATTTTCATTCCCCCAAATGAGACCAACGGCGCTATGCAGGGCGACCAGGTGCTGGTCGAAGTCGAGCCGCCCAAGGCCGACGGACGGCGCATGGGGCGTATTGTACGGGTACTCGAGCGGCGCAATCCAACGGTCGTTGGAGTCTTCCACTACGCAAGATCAGATCGCGCAGCCGGGAACACCGTCGTTCCATTCGACGAGCGGATGACGCAGCACATCCTCATTCCGGAAGGGCAGGAGATTGCGCCGGCGAGCGAAGCAGCCACGCCGCATCGTGTGCTCGGTGCAGAAGCGGCATCGGCCAGAGACTACGACGATCTCGAAGGCCTGGTCGTCGACGTGGAGATCACCAGTTGGCCCACTCCAACCAGGCCGCCGGTGGGCCGTGTGATCGAGGTTCTCGGCTCGCCAGACGACTTCGGCGTCGATGTGGAGATGATGATCCGCAAACACCAGTTGCCGAGGGTCTTTCCTGAGAATGTGCTCGCCGAGGCGCGGGCCGTTGCCCATCTCGATCCGGAAGAGGCCAACAGCCGGCGCGATTTCCGCGGTCTCCCGATCGTCACCATCGACGGCGAAACGGCGCGCGACTTTGACGACGCCGTGTTAGTGACGGAGCGCGGCGACGGCGGCTACGAGTTACAAGTCCATATCGCCGACGTGGCGGATTATGTGCGCGCCAGCACCGATCTCGACCTTGAAGCGCGCCTCCGCGGAACCAGCGTCTACTTTCCCGATCGCGCAATCCCGATGCTGCCACAGGAGCTGTCGACGAATATTTGCAGCCTGCGCCCCGGCGAAGACCGGCTCGTCCTGAGCTGCATCATGCAACTCGATCCCGGTGGCCGCGTCGAGAACTACGAGATCGTCGAGGGCGTCATCCGCTCGGCAGCGCGGATGACTTACACCGAGGTTCACGCGATTCTCGAGGGCGACACCGAGACGCGGGCGCGATATGCGGCTCTCGTCCCCGATTTCGAGCGAATGCGCAAGCTCGCCGCCCTGATGAACAAGCGCCGCGAAGAACGGGGCTCGATCGACTTCGATCTACCCGAGCCGGTCATCGAGTTCGACGAGCAGGGCCAGATGCGCGGCGTCACAAAATCCGAACGCACATGGGCCAACCGGCTGATCGAGGAGTTTATGCTGGCTGCCAACGAGTGCGTGGCCACATGGCTTGAGGACCTCGGCGTGCCCTCGCTCTATCGCATTCACGAGAAGCCGGAGCCCCGCCGCGTTGTTCAGTTTGAAGAGCTGGCTGCCAGCTTCGGCTACTCCCTCGGCCTGGGCGCGCTGCCGGTCAAGCGCATCCAGACGCGCGGAGATCGCCGCGACGCACAACGTTCAGGGCGAAATGTTCGCACACACGAGGTGCCCGAAGACATCCCCGTAACGCCGCGCATGTACCAGAAACTGGCCGCGAAGATTGAGGGTAAGCCCGAGGAAAGAATTCTCAGTTACTTAATGCTGCGTTCGCTCAAGCAGGCGCGCTACTCCGAGATCAACGAAGGCCATTTTGCGCTGGCTGCGCCGACCTATACGCACTTTACTTCTCCCATTCGCCGTTATCCCGACCTGATCGTCCATCGCATCGCCAAGGCGTTGCTCAGAGAGGGCATAATCGGCGAAGGAGTGGTGGGGGAGGGGCGGCACAGCTCGCCCTGGACGCATCCGAACGAAGGGTTGGCTGGCATTGTGGTGCACCGGGGAAAGAAACCACATCAAACCTCTGGACTTGCGGGAGAGCCGCCTATCCCCGAGGCCGAGCTGGCGCAGATCGCCGAGGAGACCAGCCAGACCGAACGCCGCGCCGCCGAGGCTGAGCGCGAGCTGGTCGAGTGGAAAAAGGTTCGCTTCATGCAGGATCGCGTCGGCGAGGAGTTCGCTGCGCTGGTCTTGAACCCGGCCAAATACGGCCTCTTCGTCGAGCTGACCGATCTGTTCGTCGAGGGGCTGGTGCCCATCGATTCGCTGCGCGACGACCGCTACACCTGGCGCGAAAATACCCACGAGATCATCGGCGATCACACTGGACGCCGCTTCCGCGCCGGCGACCGGGTGCAGGTGATTCTGGACCGCATTCTGGTGCAAGAGCGCAAGCTACTGTTTTCGATTCTTGAAGAGGGCAATCCGTTGACCGGCAAACAAGCATCCAAGTCCCGCCCGAAAGCCAAAAAGAAAAAGGCCACGAGCGCGCCGGGGCGTTCCTTCAAGGCGAGAAAGAAGCTGGGCAAAAAGGGTAGGCGGCGCTGAGGCCTTCCGGCTCCCAGCGCCACGTCAAGCGAGGAAACCTCGCCCTACGCTCCGGCCTGCTTTTCAGCCAGATTGCCAATAAACGGCAGCTTGATCCTATCGCCCTTCAAGGCCTTGAGGATGCAGATAATCGCAACCACAAGAAACGCCAGCGAAACGAAAGGCATGAGAATCCATCCAAGAATGGGAATGATCGCGAGCACGGTGTTGATGGCGAAGCACGCAATGCTCAGAAAGATGCACTGCCAGGAATGGAACTTGATGTAGGAGTTCTTGTTGTAGGGCTCGACAATCAGAAAGATGATCGCCGGGATAAACGTCACATAGGCCAAAGCCCCGGCGGCGTTGTTAGAGAGACCTGCCTGTGCGGGTTGGGGCTGGAGTGGGTCGGGCTGAGTGGACACGGTGGCTCCTTTGAGATTGAGGTCAAGCTACTGTAGTGACTGGCCAAGTTTGCGGCCAGGACAAGGACTAAAACGATTGCGAACTGCCAGGGGCAACCCTTGGCGGCAAGAACGGTTCCACAACGGAGGCCAATCAGGGCCCCCGTGATGGCTAGCTGTTGGCCTGCTTCTCGGCGAAGTCGCCGACGACCGGAATCTTGAATCGCTGACCGTTGAAGGCTTTGATCATCACGATTAGCCAGAGGATGAAGAAGCCGAGGCCGATTAACAACATTACTGGGATCAACAGCAGGCCTATGAATGGCAGCCTGCCAAGGATGAAAAGCCCAACACGGACCACGATGTAGGCAATGGTCAGGAAGATCGATTGCCAGGAGTGGAAACGAACATTGGCGTTTTGGTTATAAGGCGCGGTCGCCAAAAAGATGACCGCCGGGATGAAGGTGATGTAGGCAAGGCCGCAAGTAGCGGATTCGGAAAGGCCGGATTGGGCGGTCGGAGGCTGAATGGACGGAGTTTCTTCGGGCACGGGTAGCTCCTTCTGGATTGAACACAGTTCGTAGGAATGAATGCTCCGCGCCTTTTTCGAACCAGGAATGACGGGGGATTCCCGGTCAGACGTTACCAAAAGGCGTGGAATTGAGACGAGATAAGAAAAGCGCGGGCGCGCGCGATTGTCAAGCGGAATTTGTGTGAAAACCAGTGGGCCTCTCCAGCCCACCGGCAATTCCAATTCGCTGGAAAGGGTAAATCCTGCCGCCTTGGCCGGTTAGGTGGCTCTCGGCACTCTTGTCTTTGGAGCCCATTGCCGCTCGCATCGGCCAGCGGAGAAACGTATCCGATCCAATACAATGTCAAAAGGAGCTCAATCGATGGCACACATGGTGTATTGCGTTCGTTACAAGAAGGAGATGGAGGGTTTGGACGAGCCGCCCTTCGATTCGGAGTTTGGCCAAAAGATCTTTAAGAGTGTCTCCAAAGCGGCCTGGGGGGAATGGGTCGACCGCCAGAAGATGTTGCTCAATGAGTACCGGCTACAGCCTTGGACCCCCCAGGCGCAGCAATTTCTGGTCGAGCAGATGGAGCAGTTCTTCTTCAGCGAGGCTTCGGGGTTACCGAAGGAGTTCGTTCCCCCCTCGCAATAATCGGGCAGATTAGCGTAGCTACGCCGGCGCGGCTGATGAAGTTCGAACCCGGGCAACTTCCCGGCCGAACATTGAGGAACATCGATACGAGGAGTCGGATGCAATCCTCCGCCCAAGCGCAAGCGCGCTTGGCCCGCCTCGTGTAAACTAATCTAGACTCCAAAGTCGGCTCCATCCGAGTCGGCTCGATTGTGTCGGGACGTGGCTCAGCCTGGTAGAGCACTCGCTTGGGGTGCGAGGGGTCGGCAGTTCAAATCTGCCCGTCCCGACCATTATAATCAATGGCTTATGCCGACGTTTATCGTCGGCGTTCTTCTTCCAACTGTCCAATTGTGACGTAACTGTGCCGTGGTCGAGGGCGGCTACGGCTTTCCTCTTGGCTTCTTGCCGGAGGTGCACGTAGTGTCTGTTCGTATTTGCGTGCAGGCAACTCGGCCTACTCCCAGGATTTGGTTTTCGCCGGGACAAGGAACCGGCCCTTGCGACCGGGAAGCTTTCCGTTGAGCCACTTGGGGCAAGGTCAGCGACGATAGGTGGAATCGACTTTCTTCGGGCAGCCGGGAAGCTGACGCGTGTAGCCGGTAAGGATGATGCTAGACACACTAGCACCAAGAATCGGTTGGTACAATTCGAGTACAGTTTGCAGAACTTCTAATTTTTCAAAAAAATGTAAACATATGATTATAAACACTTTATCTATGGTGGAGGCGGCGGGAGTCGAGTGATTTTTCCAGAGTTTAGAATCATTAACTTACATGTTTTCAAATAGATAAAAAACCGCCAAAATGCCGAAAATGCCATGTCTCTGGTACGTTTTTGGTACGTTTTCCTTCGCCTTTTATTCCGAAGCGGGAGGCGGCGGCTCACTTTCCGGCTTCCGCCACCCCCAGCGAAATGTACCCATTTTGTACCAGTCTGTAGCAGTCGTGTCCCGAGCCGCCTCCAGCATCCGCTAGGCTCCGGAGGAGTCAGCTATGCAATTCCTCTTGTAGGCACCCGCAAGAACTTATTACTCTCCCTGGGCACCGAAGGACGCGCTCAGCCTTTCAGTCAACTCCCGGCCCGCCAACTCCCGCTCGCGTGTCCGGCCATCGCGCACTGCATCGACAAGGGCCAGTAGCTCGTAGAGCATTCCGTCTTCGAGAGCAGCCTTGGGCACGTTCTTATGCAAGGGCGCAAAAGCGAACCCTCGTACTGAACCCTCTGCATGGGGCCACACCGGGGGTGGATAGCCGTCGGGGTTGATGAACTTGTTAAGCGGTGCTGCCGCGTAGCTGGTCGGAACGCCCCGCGTCATGGCCCCCAGTTGCGCAGGGAAGGCATAGCGGATGCCGTGAAGCAGGAACTCGATCAGCGCCGTGCGGTTCAGCCGATCCTCTTTCACCAGCCCATGCACCAGATGCGAGGCGCGTGCACGTTTGATGGAGGTATAAACCTCGGAAGGGTAGAGATGGAGTGCCTTCCCGATCTGAATATAAGGAGGCCGCCTGCCCACCTCCAATGTGAGCTTGAGCAACACTACGATATCGACAGGCCGCAGCATATCTACAGTTTACTGTTCTATATTCTAAATTCAATTATTTTGAATTTATGTGATTAAAATCAATTTGTTGTGACTATAACAATGTATGTTATATTGAAAATGTGACCGGAGATGAACTCAAAAACGCCCGCAAGGCGTCCTCTTGGACGCAGACCCAGGCCGCTGCGCGGCTCGGGGTGACGCAGGCTTATCTGTCGATGGTCGAGCGTGGAGAACGGCCCGTTTCCGCTGACCTCGCCTCGCGCGCAGTGGAGGTCTTTAAGGTACCGGCAACCGCTCTGCCACTGGCGGAGTACCAGGCGCGCCCCCGCGACGCCGGCTACTTCCAGACGATGCTGGGAACTCTGGGCTATCCAGGCTTTGCTTATCTGCGTGGCACAGCCCGGTTGAATCCGGTCGAAGTTCTAATGGAGGCGCTGGACTCGGACGATCTGGATTCGCGAGTCACAGAGGCGCTGGCATGGCTGCCCCTGGCCTTTCCGAATCTCAACTGGGATTGGCTAACCGCGAATGCAAAGTTGCGGGACCGCCAGAATAGGCTGGGATATGTGGTCGAGCTGGCACGGCAGGCCGCCGAGAAAGGCGGAAGTTCCCAGCTCCGGGACGAACTAGCTTCCCGTGTCGCGAGATTGGAGACCTCTCGTCTGGCGAAAGAAGATACTCTATGCAGAGAATCGATGACTCAAGCCGAGCGCGCCTGGCTGCGTGAGCATCGGCCAAAGTCGGCAGAACACTGGAATCTGCTGACGGACCTTACCGTGGAGCAACTCGATCATGTCGCCCTCTAGCCGCCCGCCGGAACCTTGGGACTCCTTCTTCAAGGAGCTGGACGATGCCGTCGATACCACCGTGCGCCTCGACTGTATTGGCGGCTTCGTCGTCACACTCCTTTACGGACTGGAGCGGCCCACGGCGGATGTTGATGTGGTCGAGCTTGCGCCACGCGCCGCCGCCGAGACCATGGTGGAACTTGGCATTCGCGGCGGGCCGTTGCATCAGAAGTACCGGGTTTATCTCGATCGCGTGGCTGTTGCCGCCATCCCTGAGAGTTACGAAGACCGCCTCGTCGAGATGTTCCCCGGTGCCTATCGAAACCTCCATCTGATGGCTCTCGATCCCTACGATCTGGCTCTCTCCAAGCTTGAAAGGAACAGCCAGAAGGACCGCGACGACGTGCGTTTTCTGGCACGCGCAATTCCGCTTGATCTCGACCTACTTCAGCAGCGTTACACGACCGAACTACGCTGGCAGCTTGGTGTTCCCAAGCGAGAAGATCTGACTCTCCAACTCTGGCTCGATGCAATCCGAGAGGACCGCGGCATAGACCCGACAGCAGTCGGGGAGAGAGACTCCTAGACAACCTTCAAGCCGATCGTGTGTTCACTTGGTACCTGGGCGATTTTGAAGATTAGTGGTTGCGATCATCCCAAAGGCGCGCTTAATGTGCGCATTGCTCCGTTATCGTCAATCCTGCTTAACCACGACCGGTTTTTAAGACACGGCTGACTTCCCGCAGCCAATTCGGATTCGATGGGCGACTTGGGGACTCAGCATCAGCAAAGTTGAAGCCTCAACTAAGAGGCTTTCCGCCGGCTCGGGCCATTCCAGGTCCAAAATCGAAGCCCGAAGCAACATGGATAGAGATCTACTCTCCGCTCTTGAGCCCTCACGAGGGAATTGGACCATCTAGAGGGGATCTAGGTCGAGTACGTCTGGTTCAATTTCCCGTCCTTTTGACGGGTTCTTGGCCTGCTCGACCGCCTCGCGAATATGCCCCATCACGTAATCCGCGCCGGTATCTACAGAATCGCTGAAGGGGGTTTTAGTCTGTGATCGCTCTTCCCATAAATAGCGTAAGAAAGCATCGACCACCCTAATCTTTTGAAAGAAGTTAACATCTCCACGCTCAAGTTCGATCCTGAGCAGCTCCGCAATTTGTTGCGCCAAGTCGAGGCGTGCAATTGGTGTTGTGGCAAGAACTCCATACAGGTACTCGAAGCGGCCGGTCAGAATTCGCAGATGGACCCAACCGGCAGCCAGAATTTTCACCGAGTCATCGACTTTGACCCCCGAGGAATTCATCCGATCGGTAATCACAAGTTCGGCCTTTACTAGTCTATTAAGTCCAAGAAGGACATCTCCAGGAACGTAGCCAAGCATTTGCAGTGCGTCCATTACTTGATGACAACTGAAATATCCCTCAAGCCCTAAGTTTCCGACTTTCTTTCTGTTCTGGAAGAGGTAGAACAGAATCTCGACGAGCAGAAAGTTGTCCGGTTTTTCGCATGTATCGTCATAAGAAAACACGTTGTGTATAAAATCACCTTCTGCAAAAAGACGGTGATTAGTGCGCATCAAAATCTTGAGGATGGTACGCTCCTTCAGTTGGAATTCGCCTCCTCCCACTAATGTGCTGGAGGCAATCGCAGTAGCACTCAAATGGCCAGACGTGATGATGCTCACGAACATCGTTAGAGCACGGCGGACGTCCCTACCAGCAAGTGACTCCAGAATGCGAGAAATATTACGGCGTCTGTCGAACAATCCGTCGTAGAGCCTTCTCAGGAAATTGATTAAGTCTTGCTGCGCGTAGCGAATCCGCAGGCCATTCTCTACCTCATAGAAGCGGTCCGTATCCGGTTCGGCGGACAAGGAGTCTATGCTCAACTCCAAACGACGTTTCACTACATCAATGAAACGAGGAGGGCTAATATGGAAGATTACGCCGGTTCTGTAGGCGTCTAGAGGCGGTCTGTCTTTGAACCTTTCGTAGGTCTCGTCGCGCATCTGGAGGATCACGAAGGCCCTAGTTAGTTGCATGAACCAGAGAGTAAGCTGGAACGCGGCAAGCTGATTCTGAAGATCGAGGCGATCGACGTTGTCCATAACAACAACGAGAGACTCCCTTCGACTGCCCATAATATATTCCGCAATCCCTTTGGCACTCTCCTGCAGATTGTCCTGCCATTTGGCCAAATCCACGGCCCGTGCCTCGATCGCTCGCGCCTGAGATGCTTTTTCAAACTCTGCGTAGACCGCCTTGCGCCTTTGAATGTTGCGTGAGTATATGCCATGAATCACGGACGCGTCGCCAAGATCGATGTCGGGGTTTTCCTGCTGAAATGAATCAATAAAGGTTCTGCAGAGCCAATCCTCGGCATTCGCCAGAGTAACTGGAGCATCGTTGAAATCAACAGTGGCCCACTTAGTGACAGCCTTTGCAGCTTGGGGCTGAAGCTGTTGCCTATACCGTTCGATAAAGAGAGACTTACCACTCCCAACGGCACCTTGAATCAGTTGAAGATGTCCGTTTTGGTGGCTCGCTTTGGCAAAATCTGCAATCGTTCTCTCTAATGTATCTTCTCCACTGCGTTCGGGATGAAGTTGCTCGATGATGCCGAGGCCGCGTCTAGAAGACACACGTTCCTTAAGGAGCGACTCAAGTATTCTGTCATATTCTGTCACCTCGTCGGATGACACATAGGCTTTCTCTACAATCTCCTTGATATTGGCATCGCGGGAGGAGGAAAAGTACCTCTGCAATAACGGGGCTAAGGGAGCAGCGAACTCATTGGGACGCCTGGTTTCGCGGAGAGCGGCGGTGCCACCGATAAGGCTGTACGGGTGTGTTGCCTGACTCTGACGGGCCTGCGAAAGGCACTTAATGGCGTGGAGATCGAGTGTGCCGTCTTTACAGAAAGCTTGAAGGTCGGCAAGGAACTGAGTCTGTGCCGCCAAGTCCAAAACACGACCTTTAAGGGTCGGCTTCGCATCCCAATATCCGGCGAGGATGTCAATACCATTAGTCGCCAGAACGAAATGCGCAGGATTCAAGCCAGTCGCATAGTGCCGATTAAGATGTTGTGCATAAAGCTGCGCTTCGAGATACCCAGTCTCTGCAGGAACCTGCGGAGATTTCGCCTCAACAATTAGGCAAGGAAAGCTACGGTACCAAACGCTGAAGTCGGGGTAGTTACCTGACGTTTGGCCGGCCTTCTTGTCGAAAGGTGTCGGGGCAAGATACTGCTTACCCTTAATCCGCTCCTCGGGTATTTCTAAATAGACAGATCCCGTCAGCAGGGGGAAAATCACCTTTTGCTCGACGTCAGCCTCAGTTTCCAGCACAAGCCCTTCGTAATTGATGTGCATACCGAAAGCGTACAACACTGAACCCGTGAAGTACCGAGATTTCGCGTGGATGCCCCCGGTCCCCCTAGGCGCCGCGCCCAATGATGTTGAAGGCAATCCCCCAAACTGCGAAGCATAACTCCGCTCCCTTGAACCGCGTGCAATTGCCCTGGCGCGCATCGAGGATCAGATCGATCCTGACATGTTGGTTATCTCATACTCAAAGTGCCGGATCATCAGCAAACTCAACAACATAGATCATGTGCGATAGCTGGATAACCTGCACTATCCGTCCCATGCGGGGCCGCTGAATTCGTAGCAGGTTGTTTCCTTCCATCCCACTTCGCACCCTGGGGTGGACGGCCCAGCGCACGATCTGACCGTGCGCTGGGCCTTCTCCGTCCGTGCGGAGCGCGGCTGCGCGCCAAGCGATCTTGCGTGTTTGTCACTTGCCTCGCCTCTTCCGACGGACTCCCACCGTCGGGCGCTGCGTTTTGTCTCGGTCCGCCGCCGTCTTCGCGCTTCCCAACCGGGGGTGAGAAAGACACTCAGCCGGCAACGGCGGACCGAGAGGACAAAAACATGAGATTCAACAACAACAGCAACGGCAACAGCGGCAGCAATCGCACCGCGCCGCACAGTAAGAATGCGGCGCTCGACAGCAACCGCCAGCAGTCCACCACCCAACAAGTCATTGCC
>Ga0181525_10002642_pt1 | contig 14564 bp, 12 predicted proteins | sample PEATcosm2014_Bin_48_FD_121100 | JGI IMG/M metagenome (GOLD analysis project Ga0181525, IMG submission 121100) | Peatland microbial communities from MTU Mesocosm Facility, Houghton, MI, USA - PEATcosm2014_Bin06_10_metaG | ecosystem: Environmental > Terrestrial > Soil > Wetlands > Peat | place...
GAGATCGAGCCGGGTGACGCGCCGGCTCGGGTGATCATCAATTCACGCACCGGCACCGTGGTGATCGGCTCGCGCGTGCGCGTGACACCGGCGGCGGTCGCCCACGGCTCATTGTCCGTCACGATCACCGAACGCCAGGATGTCAGCCAGCCCAATGCCTTCAGCAACGGCACCACCCAGATCACGCCGCGCTCGGATATCTCGGTCAGCGATCCCCCGGCGCGCATGTTCGTGTTCAACGCCGGCGTGAATCTCGATGAGATCGTGCGCGCGGTCAATCAGGTCGGCGCGGCGCCCGGCGACCTGGTGGCGATACTGGAGGCTTTGAAAGAAGCCGGCGCCCTGCGCGCCGAACTGATCGTGATCTGATCGCATGGCCGCTGCCAGCGTCGCGCCGAGTTTCTATGCCGATTTCCAGGGACTGGAACGGCTGCGCGCGTCGGCCGGTCGGCAGGACCCGGCGGCGCTGCGCGAGGCGGCGCGCCAGTTCGAAGGCCTGTTCACCGCGATGATGCTGAAGTCGATGCGCGAAGCCTCGCTCGGCGGCGGACTGGGCGACAGCCAGGAGACCCAGACGTATCAGGAAATGTATGACCAGCAGATTGCCTTGCAGATGGCACACGGCAAGGGTCTGGGGCTGGCCGACATGCTGATGCAGCAGCTGACGCGCTCGAGCGCGGCGCATGCGGCGACCGCTGCGGCGAGCCCGACTGCGGCCAGCGCTGCGAGCGGCGCCGGCGCCGGGGGCGAGAAGATATCGAGCGCGCAACGCGCGGACTTCGTGCGCTCGCTCGAGCCACTGGCGCAGAGCGCCGGCAGCAGCCTCGGCGTGGCACCGGACACGCTGATCGCGCAGGCCGCACTGGAGACCGGATGGGGGCGCAAGCTGCCGGCCGATGCCAGCGGGCGCAGCAGCTCCAATCTGTTCGGGGTCAAGGCGGGCGGCGGCTGGCGCGGCGCATCGGTGCAGGCGAGCACCACTGAATATGTCCAGGGTGCACCGGCCAGGACGCAGGCGGCGTTCAGAAGTTATGGCAGCGCGGCGCAAAGCGTCGGCGATTATGTCTCGTTGCTGCAAACCAGTCCGCGTTACGCGAGCGCGCTGGGCGCTGGAGCGGACGTGCAGGCGTTCGCCACGGGCCTTACGCGCGGCGGCTACGCCACGGATCCTGATTATGTGAACAAGCTGGCCGCGACCGTCGCAACGCTACGCCAGCTGCGCGCGGCGGCGCTCAAGTCATGAGCAGCGCGGCCGACACAGTGGACGCACGATCCGGGCATCGTGGTGTTGTGCAGGAGTGCCCATGTCCGACATGCTGAATACGGCGGTATCAGGCCTGCTGGCCTTCCAGCAGGAGCTGAACACCACCAGCAACAACATCTCCAACGCCAACACTGCCGGGTACAGCCGCGAGACCACCGACCTGGTCAGCGTGCCGGGGCCGTACATCGGCAACCTGTCGGTAGGCAACGGCGTGCAGGTCAGCAGCGTACAGCGCGTCTACAACCAGACCGTCGCCTCGCAGGTGGTCGCCGCCACCAGCGCCTACAACCAGCTCAACAGCTTCTCGACCCAGGCCACCGCGGTCGACAATCTGCTCGGCAGCACCAGCAACGGACTTTCCTCGCAGCTGCAGAGCCTGGTGAGCGCACTGCAGACGGTCGCCAACGCGCCGACGTCCTCGGCCTCGCGGCAGGCGTTCCTGTCGCAGGCGCAGCAGCTGGTGAGCAACCTGCAGAACGACGACAGCGGCCTTACCAGCCTTGGCTCCCAGGCCAATACGCAGCTGCAGAGCGATGCCAGCGAGGTCACGTCGCTCGCGCAGGGCATCGCGACGCTGAACCAGCAGATCATGGCCGACACCTCGAACAGCACGCAGGCGCCCAACAGCCTGCTCGACCAGCGCGACCAGCTGATCAATCAGCTGGCCACCTATGCCAACGTCACCACCACGCAGCAGTCGGACGGCTCGGTGAATGTCTACATCGGCTCCGGCCAGACGCTGGTGACCGGGACCACGGCCGCCGGCCTGACGACGATCCCGAATGCCTATGATCCGTCGCAGGATGACCTGGCGCTCAGCGGTCCGGCCGGTATCACCGACGTGACGGGGCAGATCAGCGGCGGCACGCTCGGCGGCACGCTGCAGTTTCGCAGCCAGATGCTCGACCCGGCGCGTAACAGCCTGGGGCAGATCGCGCTGGTGCTCTCCAACGCCATCAATACGCAGAACCAGGCGGGACTGGACCAGTCCGGCAATCCCGGCGGCGCGATCTTCGCCGTCGGCGGCGTCGGCGTGCTGCCCGACAGCGGCAATGCCGGCGACGCGACCGTCAGCGCGACGGTAGCCGATGCGAACGCGGTGACCAGCGACAATTACATGCTGCGCTACGACGGCGCCAACTGGAGCCTGACCGACGCCAGCACCGGCGCCAGCGTGGCCATGGCCGGCAATGGCACTAACGCCAACCCGTTCACCGCCGCCGGCCTGTCGATCGTCGTCGGCGCCGGTGCGCAGGCCGGTGACAGCTACCTGGTCGAACCGACCAGCGGCGTGGTGTCCGGCATGCAGGTGGTGATGAACGACCCGAGCCAGCTGGCCGCGGCCGCGCCGTTGCTGACCGCCGCCGCCAGCACCAATACCGGCAGTGGCAGCATCGATGCGGGATCGGTGCCCGACAGCGCCGACTGGGTGCGTGGCAACTACACGCTTACGTTCACTACTGCCACGACCTGGCAGGCCACCAATGCCGCGGGTGTCGTGGTCGGCAATGGCGCCTATACATCCGGCAGTCCGATCGACTTCAACGGCGTGCAGGTGACGGTCACCGGCGCGCCGGCCAGCGGCGACAGCTTCTCGGTCGATGACAACGCCAGCGGCAGCGGCGACAACCGCAACCTGACGGTGATGGCGGGGCTGCTCGACCAGGGCCTGATCGGCGGCAGCACGTCGATCAACGATGCGGCCAGCCAGATGATCACCAATATCGGCATCCAGACCAGCCAGGCGCAGAGCGGTACCACGGCGCAGCAGTCGGTGCTGACCGACGCCAGCAACGCCCAGCAGAGCATCTCGGGCGTGAACCTGGATGAAGAGGCCGCCAACCTGGTGCAGTACCAGCAGGCCTACCAGGCCGCCGCCGAAGTCATCAATGTGGCTTCGACGCTGTTCAAATCGATCATTACCGCGGTACAGAGCTAAGCCATGCGCATCTCCACAGCCGAAATCACCTCGCAGGCGATCCTGGCGATCGACAACCAGTCGAGCGCGCTGCAGGTCACGCAGAATGAGGTGTCGACCGGGCTGGCGGTGCAGACCGCGGCCGACAATCCGGTCGCCGCAGCGCAGATTGTGCAGTTGTCGCAGCAGCAGGCGCAGCTGACGCAGTACGGCTCGAACCTGAGCTCGGCGCAAACGCGGCTGTCGCTGGAGGAGAGCTCGCTGTCGACCGCCACCACGACGCTGCAGAGCATTCGCGACCTGGCGGTGCAGGCGGGCGATGCCACGCTCAGCGACAGTGACCGGGCGCAGATCGCAACGCAGATCCAGACGCAGATCCAGGCGCTGCTCGGCACTGCCAATACCAAGGATGCCAACGGCGAGTACCTGTTCGCCGGCTACGCGGTGCAGACGCAGCCGTTTGCCACCGACGGCGCCGGCAACGTCAGCTACCAGGGCGACAGCGGCACGCGGCTGATCCAGATCAGCCCCGACCAGAGCGTGGCCGACAGCGATACCGGCGCGGCCGCGTTCATGGATGTGCCGGCCGGCAACGGCACTTTCACGACGGCGGCGGCCGCCGCCAACAGCGGCAGTGCCAGCATCGACACCGGTTCCGTGCTCAACAGCACACAATGGGTGCCCGACGACTACACGCTGACGTTCAACACGCCGACCAGCTACCAGATCGTGGACAACACCACCGGCACGACGGTGGTCGCGAATGGCGCCTACACCAGCGGCAGCGCCATCCAGTTCCAGGGCGTGCAGGTCACCGTGACCGGCACGCCTGCAGCCGGTGATTCCTTCAGCGTCGCGCCCAGCGGCAACCAGAGCATGTTTACGACGCTGACGAACCTGGCCACCGCGCTGTCACAACCGGCCGACAGCCCGGCCGCCAAGGCGCAGCTGACCACCAGCATCGCCAGCGCGCTCACCAACATCGACCAGGGCGTCAACCACCTGTCCACCGTGTCCGCCAGCGTCGGCGAGCGCATCAACCAGCTGACGGCGCAGAGCACGACCAATACGGCCACCAGCACCGCGCTGACCACGCAGCAGTCGTCGCTGCAGGACGTGGACTATGCGTCCGCGGTGTCGACACTCAGCCAGCAGATGGTCGGCCTGCAGGCCGCGGAGCAGTCGTATGCTGCGGTGGCGCAGCTATCGCTGTTCAAGTACCTGAATCTTTAATGCCGATGAACTGCTGCCAGACCTGGCTCAGGGCGCGGATTGTGAACTGCCGCGCATTTTGCGCAATCCCGCGCTCCGATATTCAAGTTCGCTGCCGCGGTACCGATAACCGGGCTGAACAGGCAGCGACTGAAGCGGTCGCCCTGCGGCGGGTAGCGCGACGGACTGGTGTCCGGCGTCGGACATTAACATCAGGAGCAACAGGCAATGTCACTGGTCCTTAACACGAACATCGATTCACTTGTGGCGCAGGGTAGTCTGACCTCGTCGGGCAGCCAGCTGGCTACCGCGTTGCAGCAGCTGTCCTCGGGCCTGCGCATCAACACCGCCGCCGACAACGCCGCGGGCTACGCGATCACGCAGGGCATGACCTCGCAGATCAACGGCCTGAACCAGGCCGCCAACAACGCCAGTGACGGCGTGTCGCTGACCCAGACGGCCTCGGGTGCGCTGTCGGAAGTGACCAGCGACCTGCAGACCATGCGCGACCTGGCGGTGCAGTCGCTCAACGCCACCAACGGCACGCAGGACCGCGCCGACCTGAACACGCAGTTCCAGCAGCTGATGGCCGATATCAATAACGTCGCCACCAACACGCAGTTCAACGGCGTGAACCTGCTGGACGGCACCTTCGAGGGCGCCACCTTCCAGGTGGGCGCGAATGCCGGCCAGACGATCGCGGTATCCTCGGTCGCCAGCGCCAACAGCAACAAGATCGGCGGCCTGTATACCTCCGCCGGTACCGCTGCCGGCACCGGCGCCACGGCCGGCGACACCGGCACGCTGACCATCACCGACGGCAACGGCGTCACGCACACCACCGCGCTGATGACCTTCACCGGCGTGGCGGCGACCGATTCGGCGACGGTCGCTGCGGCGATCAACCAGCTGTCCGGCCAGGATGGCGGCCTGATTGCCACCGTCGGGGCCACCGGCATCGACCTGAGCAGCACCTCCAACACGGCCGCAGCGGTCGGCGTTGCGTACACCGCCGGGGCGGTCAATGTGGGCAACGAGAGCCTGGCCACCCTGGGCGTCAATGCCGCCTATGACCTGACAGCGGCCACGATCGCGACGCCGAGCAGCTATCTGAACAGCGCCGACGTCAGCACCGTCGATGACTCCAACAAGGTGCTGGTGCAGATCGACGCCGCCCTGCAGCAGCTGGCGACCTCGGGTGCGCAGCTGGGCGCCTACCAGGATCGCTTCCAGGCCGCGATCACCGGCCTGAATACCGATGCCACCAACCTGACCAGCGCCCGCAGCTCGATCCAGGACACCGACTACGCGCAGGCGACTTCCAACCTGTCGAAGGCGCAGATCCTGCAGCAGGCCAGCACCGCGATGGTGGCGCAGGCCAACATGATTCCGCAGAACATCCTGACGCTGCTGCAGAAGCTGCCGTAACGGGACGCGATGGATCAAGGGCCGGAAGTTCGCAACAGCACACGCGGGGTGGACGCTGCAAGGCGCCCACCCTGCGTCGTTCTGGCCTGCGTTCTTTGAATGGATAGCGCGCGATGACCACCACCAGCAGTGTCGACACCAGCAGCGCCGCGACACCGGTGGTGTCGATTGCCGGCAGCTCGAGCAGTTCAGCCGCCGGCGGCTCGGTCATTGACGTCAGCTCGCTGGTCTCGCAGCTGGTGGCCGCGACGCGCGCGCCCGAAGACTCGCAGATATCGACCCAGACGCAGGCGGTGACGACGCAGATCTCCGCCATCGGCACGCTCAAGAGCGCGTTGTCGACGTTCCAGTCATCGCTCGGTGTGCTCGACACGCCGGATGCGTTCGACACCCAGACCGCCAACAGCACCGACCCGACTGCGTTCACGGCGACGGCGCAGTCGGGAGCGGCCGCCGGTACCTATAATGTGACGGTCGGTGCGCTGGCTGCCGCGCAGCAGCTGCTGTCGCAGCCGTTCGCCGGCGGCGCCGCCGCCGCGGTAGGCACCGGCACGCTGTCGCTGAGCCTCGGCGGCGCCAGCTTCAACGTGACGATCGACGCCAGCGACGATACGCTCGGCGGCATCGCCGCCGCGATCAATTCGGCGGCCGGCAATCCTGGCATCGCAGCGACCGTGCTGACCGGCAGCGATGGCGCACACCTGGTGCTGTCGTCATCGCTCACCGGCGCTGCCAATACTATCCAGGTGAGCGAGACCGACGCCGGCAACGCGCTCGCCGCCCTGACCTACGGCAGCGGCAACCTCGGTCACTACACCCAGGAGGCAGCCGCGCAGGATGCCTCCTTCAGCATCTCGGGCGTGGCCTATACCAGCCCCAGCAACACCGTCAGCGATGCGCTGGACGGCGTGACGCTGAATCTGCTGGGGGTCACCAACAGCGGCAGCACCGCGACGCTGAGCGTCAGCAACGACACCAGCAGCATTGAATCCAACATCAGCAGCTTTGTTACCGCCTATAACACGCTGGTCAGCGCACTGCAGCCGCTCGGCAGCTACGATGCAACCAGCAACACCGCCGGACCGCTGCTCGGCAGCGCGCTGCTGTCGGGAACCACGAATCAGATTCAGCAGGCGCTCTACAGCGTCGTCAACACCGGCTCGACGACCTACAATTCGCTTGCGAGCATCGGCATCACCACCAATTCCGATGGCACCCTGAGTCTCAACAGCACGACGCTGTCGAATGCGTTGTCGAGCAATTTCGGCGCCGTGAGCCAGCTGTTCAGCGGCAGCGGCGGGGTTGCCTCGACACTCAACTCCGAGCTGACGTCGGCGCTCGACTCCAGCGGCGCGATCGCTGCCACCAGCAGCACGCTGGTGCAGCAGGAAAATGCGCTGACCGACCAGGAAAACCAGCTGAATGCGCAGATGACCGCCCTCAGCGCCAGCCTGACGCAGCAATATTCGGCGCTGAACACGCTGCTGTCGTCGCTTCAGACCACGTCGGCCTATCTGACGCAGCAATTCGCCAGCCTGCCGACGGTGCAGGGCACGCCCAACGCCTGAAGCGGCGCGCGCGCCAGCGGCTCAAGTTGCCGCTGATGTGGCCGTTAACTCCAGCATCGAAGATCGATGGAGTATGGCGGCGTGAACGCCTTTGCGCGCAATCCCAAGCTGGCGGCCTACCAGAGCGTCTCGGTACACGGCGGCGTTGCCAGCTCTGATCCGCACGGCCTGGTGCTGATGCTGATGGACGGCGCGGTCGAGCGCATGACCACGGCGCGTGGCTGCATGGAGCGCGGTGATGTGGTGCGCAAGGCGAAGCTGCTGCACAGCTGCATCAGCCTGGTCGCCGAGTTGCGCGGCTGCCTCGACATGGCGCGCGGCGGCGCCATCGCCCAGAACCTGAGCGACCTGTACGATTACATGATGCGCCAGCTGCTGCGTGCCAATGCCGAGAACAATCCCGCCTTCATCGCCGAGGTGCTGAGCCTGCTGGCGGAGATACGCAATGCCTGGGTCGCGATCGGACCGGAGGTGCGGCAAATGACGCGGGTGCTGCCTCCAGGCGCGTAGAATGGCGCCGGCGGCCCAGCGTCCAATCTAGGCCCGCGCGTGCAACCGAGGAGCCCCAGATGTACCAAGGCGACGATACGGTCGTGCTCGACAACGAGCTGGCCTTCCAGGACGTGCTGCCGGTGCAGTGGATGGCGATGTGGGAGCCGCCGGATCGCTTCGATCTGCTTGGGCTGGAGGAAGCCAATCTGTTGCTGCTGCAAACCTGCCTGGCGGTCGAGGAGCATCCGGTGCGCGACCCGAATGAGGACCTCGGCCCGCTGGCGGGCGAGATTGCGCGCCTCGACTTCAAGCTCAACCTGGTGATGCAGCTGCTGGCCAAGCTGGTGTCGAAGGATCGCATGCCGCCCGCCACCCCGATCCTGTTCAACGGCCTGGGGGCATCCTGGACCTGCATCGGGCAGACGCCGCCGCTCGGCGGCCATGGCCTGCTGCGCGTGCAGCTGCGCAGCTCGCTGCCGCAGCCGCTGGAACTGCCGGCGCAGGTGGTCGCGGTCGAGGGCAGCCTGGCGAAAGTGAAATTTCCCGAACTGTCGGCTGGCGTGGCCGAACTGATCGCGCGGCTCGCGTTCGTGCGCCACCGGCGCCACATTGCCGAGGTGCGCAAAGCACGCGCCTGAGATCCTGATATTAGGCAATATGCGACGCCGTACTCAGAGTCGCTGTGACGTGATCCCTCTTGTTTGCATAACCCGATAACTAGTCTGTTCCCGACGGTATCTTCAGGGAACAGCAACTCCATGGCCGAAAGAGCCGCTCTTGCAGGGGCCCTCGCTAGTGCCGATGCGCGCGCATCGCAGCCGGCTCAGGCCAGCAGCACCGCTGCGCTGCCGACCGGCGACTCGGCGCGCATTCGTTATGTCAATCATCTGATCGGCCAGGTGGCCGCATTCGACAGCAACGTACTGATCCTTGGGGAATCCGGTACCGGCAAGGAAGTGGTCGCGCGCGCGATTCACGACGCCTCGCCGCGCCGGGCGCGCCCGTTCGTGCCGATCAACTGCGGGGCGATCCCGGCCGAGCTGCTCGAGAGCGAGTTGTTCGGACACGAGAAAGGTGCCTTCACCGGCGCGCTGGCCGCGCGCAAGGGGCGATTCGAGATCGCCGAAAGCGGCACTATCTTCCTGGACGAAATTGGCGATATGAATCCCACCATGCAGGTCAAGCTGCTGCGGGTGCTGCAGGAGCGGATGTTCGAGCGCGTCGGCAGCTGCGTATCGCAGCGCTGCGACGTGCGCATCATCGCCGCGACGCATCACGATCTGGAGCAGTCGATCGCCAAGGGCACGTTTCGTGCCGACCTGTACTACCGGCTCAACGTGGTGCCGATCGAGATGCCGCCGCTGCGAGAGCGCGGCGAGGATCTGCCGCAGCTGATCGCGGATCTGGCGCATCGCATCGGCCGTGCCGGCCGACCGCAGGTGCAGTTCACCGGCACCACCATCGAGGCTTTGAAAGCGTACCGCTGGCCGGGCAATGTGCGCGAGCTCGGCAACCTGATCGAACGCATGTCGGTGCAGTGCGGTGCGCGGGCGGTGACCATTGCCGACCTGCCGGCGCGCTACCGGCCCGCCGACTGGAGTGCGGAAGCTGATGCGATTGGCGGCCAGCTGATTGGCGGCCAGCTGATTGGCGGCCAGCTGATTGGCGGCCAGCTGATAGCCACCGCTCCGGCGCTCAGTGTGCTTGGAGCGGCGCTGCAGGCGCTGCCAGGCGCCGCGGCCGCGCCGGCCACCGTGGCAGTGGAAGAGGAGCCGGCAGCGATGGACCCGGGCCTGGCCGATGCGCTGCTCGATGAGTTCCCGCACCAGTTCGACCTGCGCAATTATCTCGAGTCGCTCGAGCAGCGACTGATCGTACGCGCCATGCGCGCCGCCGGCGGCACCGTCGCCCAGGCCGCTCGCCTGCTGGGCCTGCGACGCACCACGCTGGTGGAGAAGCTGCGCAAGTATTCCCTGGCAGGCAGTGACAGCGAGCCGTCGGAAACTTGACGTCGCGGCGGCGGCCATCGGCCGCCAGCGTGAGCCGCGTCACAGATTGCAGGCGGCACGCAAATTGCTCCTATCCTCGCCAGTACCACCAAGACCAGTACGACGACGATACAGGCAATGACTAATTCACAGTACGTCCACGAGCCCGTGGCCTGCGCCGACGTCTCCACCCGGCTGATGGAGCTGGCGCGCCGCGTCGCGCACAGTGAATGCACGGTGCTGATCGCCGGCGAGTCGGGTACCGGCAAGGAGGTACTGGCGCGCTATATCCATCGTCATTCGCTGCGCGCCCGCGAGCCGTTCGTGGCGATCAACTGCGCGGCGATTCCCGAGAACATGCTCGAGGCGATGCTGTTCGGCTGGGAGCGCGGCGCCTTCACCGGCGCACAGGCGGCGCATCCGGGCAAGTTCGAACAGGCCCAGGGCGGCAGCCTGCTGCTGGATGAGATCTCCGAGATACCGCTGGTGCTGCAGGCCAAGCTGCTGCGGGTACTGCAGGAGCGCGAGGTCGAGCGGCTGGGCGCAAGGCAGCCGATCCAGCTCGACGTGCGCGTGATCGCAACCACCAACCGGCAGCTCCGGCCCGACGTCGCCAGCGGGCGCTTTCGCGAGGACCTGTACTACCGCCTGAACGTGTTTCCGCTGACGCCGCTGCCGCTGCGCGCGCGACGCGACGATGTGCTGCCGCTGGCGATGCGCCTGCTGGCCTCGCACTGCAAGCCGGGCGCACGCATTCCGGCGCTGCTGCCGGACGCCGCACAGCTGCTGCTGACCTATGACTGGCCCGGCAACGTGCGCGAGCTGGAGAACGTGATGCAGCGCGCGCTGGTGCTGTGCGAGAGCGACCTGATTCGCGCCGCGCATATCGTGTTCGAAGCCGCCGGCGCGGCCAGCCCGATCCCGGTCGACGCGCGTGTCATTCCCACCCTTGCCGCGGCTACCCATGCCGCGGCTACCCATGCCGTAGCTACCCATGCCGCAGCTACTGATGCCACGGTCATCCAGGAGCCGCCGGCAGCGCTGCCCGGTGGCGTGCTGCTGGACACACTGGCGGACTCGCTGGCGGACTCGTTGGCACTGGCGGAGCGGCAGATCATCCTGCGGGCACTGCGTGCGCACGGCAGCCGCGAACGCGCCGCCGCGCAGCTCGGCATCAGTGCGCGCACGCTGCGCTACAAGCTTGCACGGCTGCGAGCCGCCGGAGTTGATCTGTCGGATGAGCTCCAGATGGCCGGGAGCGCAGCATGAGCAATCTTGCCATCGACCAGGTGCTGGCACAGATCCGCTCGATGTCGGCGCAGGCGGGGGCTGGCGTCCAGCCGGCCGCGCAGACCGGATCCATATCCCCGGGGACGGTTGGCGCACCAGGGGCGGCGCCGGCCTTCGGCCAACTGCTGGCGCAGGGCATCGAATCGGTCAACCGCAGCCAACAGAGCGCCAGCGCGCTGGCGGATGCCTGGGAGCGCGGCGTATCCGGGGTCGACCTGGCGCGCGTGATGATCGAGAGCCAGAAGGCCTCGGTCTCGTTTCGTGCGCTCACCGAAGTGCGCAACCGCCTGGTCACCGTGTACCAGGACATCATGAACATGTCGATCTGACCGGATGATGGAAACTACTTATGGCGACTAACCAGAGCGCGAGCTTTGCCGGCCGCGTCGGCCTCAATGCCCGGCCGCTGCTGCTGCTGCTGGGCATCGCCGCCGCGGTGGCCGTCGGCGTCACCGTGGTGTTGTGGTGGCGCGGGCCGAACTGGAGCCTGTTATACGGCAACCTGTCCGACTCCGATGCCAGCAGCGTAGTGCAGGCGCTGCAGACCGCCGCGATCGAGTACAAGCTCGACAGCAACAGCGGCGCGATCATGGTGCCCGCGGAACGGGTGCATGAAGCGCGCCTGCAGCTGGCCGGACAGGGACTGCCGCAGGGCAAGAGCGCAAGCCTCGAGCTGATGAGCAAGGACCCGGGTTTCGGCGTCAGCCAGTTCATGGAAAACGCGCGCTACCAGTACGCGCTGGAAGGCGAGCTGGCGCGTACCATCGCGTCGCTGCAGGCGGTGGAAGCGGCGCGCATTCACCTGGCGCTGCCGCAGCAGTCCGCGTTCGTGCACGACCGGCGGCCGGCCAGCGCCTCGGTGCTGCTGCAGCTGCGCGCCGGACATCGGCTGCAGGCAGAACAGGTCTCGGCCATCGTGCACCTGGTGGCCTCCAGTATTCCGGAACTGGACTCGGACAATGTGACCGTTGTCGACCAGCAGGGGCGGCTGCTGTCATCGCCGCGCAATTCCGAGGCCGCGATTACCGCCGAGCAGTTCGAGGCCGCGCATCGCATCGAAGACAACTACACCGAGCACATCGAGCGGCTGATTGCGCCGCTGGTGGGCGACGGCCGGGTGCATGCGCAGGTCACCGTGGACCTGGACGGTGGCGCGAGCGAGGAGGCGCACGAGCAATACAAGCCCGAGAGCGCCATCGTGCGCAGCGAACAGAGCGCGGAGGAGATCTCGCGTTCCGGCAACGCGGCTTCCGGCGGCATCCCGGGCGCGCTGACGAACCAGCCGCCGGCCGGCGGCGTGGCCAGTGCGGCCAGCAACTCCAAACCGGCGGCAACGCCTGGCGCGACCGCCGGCGCCAACGGCGCAGCTGCCAGCGCCGCCGCCAGTGCCGCGGCCGCGGCCGCTGCGGCGACGCCGGAAAACACTTCCAAGCAGCTGACGCGCAATTACGAGATCGATCGCACCGTCAGCTACTCGCGCCAGCCCGCCGGCCGCGTCAAGCGGGTGACGGTGGCGGTGCTGGTGGACAACATGCGCCAGCCCGGCGCCGACGGCAAGACCGTCGAACGCGCGCTCACCCAGGCGGAGATCGACGACATCACGCGCCTGGTCAAGGACGCGGTCGGCTTCGACCAGGCCCGGGGCGACAGCGTCAATGTCGTCAATCAGCCGTTCCTGCCGCAGGTCGCCGAGATCATCAAGCCGGAAGTGATTCCGCTGTGGCAGCGCCCGTGGGTGCGCGATGTCGTGCGGCTGATCCTGGGCGCGCTGGTGCTGGTGGCACTGGCGCTGGGTGTGCTGCGGCCGCTGATCCGCAACCTGTCCACCCATGCGCTGACGGCGTCGCCGGAGCTGCTGCCGGCCGGCGCCCGCGCTGCGGATGACAGAGCGACTGCAGCGACAGCGCCGTCGCAGTCGCTGGCGTACGAGCAGCAGCTGGTGCAGGCGCGCGGGCTGGTGTCGCAGGATCCCAAGCGCGTCGCGCAGGTCGTGAAGACCTGGGTAGGCGAGCCATGAGCGAAGCGGCGATGTCGCGCTCCGGCGTCGACCGGGCCGCGATCCTGTTGCTGGCGCTGGGCGAGCAGGAAGCCGCGCAGGTGCTGAAGCATCTGGGAGCCAAGGATGTGCAGCGGGTCGGTGCCGCGATGGCGCAGCTGTCCTCGGTGTCGCGCGAGGAGGTGTCGGGCGTGCTGACGACGTTTTCCAGCAACGTCGAGCAGCAGACCTCATTCGGTGTCGGTACCGACGACTACATCCGCAAGGTGCTGAACGAGGCGCTCGGGGCCGACAAGGCCGGCAGCGTCATCGACCGCATCCTGCGCGGCCGCAGCAGTCGCGGCCTGGAAGCGCTCAAATGGATGGAGCCCAGGGCGGTCGGCGAGATGCTGCGCTCCGAGCATCCGCAGATCATCTCGATCGTGCTGTCCTACCTGGACGCGGACCAGGCGGCCGAGATACTGACGCAGCTGCCGCCATCGATGCGCGCCGACATCCTGATGCGCATCGCGACGCTCGACGGCGTACACCCGTCGGCGCTGAACGAACTCGACGAGGTACTGGAGAAGCAGTTCTCCGGCAATGGCGCCGGCCAGAATGCCGGCGGCTTCGGCGGACCGAAGGCGGCGGCGGAGATACTGAATCTCATCGGTACCGCCAATGAAGCCCCGATCATGGCGCAGATCGCCAAGGTCGATGCAGCGCTCAGCCAGAAACTTCAGGATTTGATGTTCGTGTTCGATGACCTGGTCGATGTCGACGACCGCGGCATGCAGGAACTATTGCGCGAAGTGCCCGGGGACAAACTGATCATCGCACTCAAGGCGGTGGACGAGACGTTGAAGCAGAAATTCTTCAAGAACATGTCGGAACGCGCCGGCCAGATGATGAAGGATGACCTGGAAGCCAAGGGACCGGTGCGGCTGTCTGAGGTCGAGGCGGCGCAGAAGGAGATCCTGATGACCGCCAAGCGCATGTCGGACGAAGGCCGCCTGGCGCTCGGTGGCAAGGGTGGAGAGCAGTATGTCTGAGGCTGCCAGCGCCGCGACATGGGAGCTGCCGCCGATCGATGGTCCGCTGCTCACGCGCCGCCGGGGCGACGCCGATCTCGATGTGATCGAGCGCGAGGCCTGGGACAAGGGCTACGCGGAAGGGCGCGAGGCCGGGCTGGCGGCGGCGCGCCAGGCGCAGCAGTCGGCACAGGCCGAGGTCGATCGCCGCGTGCAGCAGCTGGGCTCGATCCTCGATTTCCTGGCGCGGCCGATTGCCGATGTCGATGACCAGGTGCAGCGGCAGCTGGCGCTTCTGGCCGGCGCGATTGCCCGCCAGGTGGTCAGGCGCGAGATCAGGTTGCAGCCGGACGATATCATCGGCGTGATTCGCGACACCGTGGGGCTGTTGCCGGTGA
>Ga0181525_10002644_pt1 | contig 14562 bp, 12 predicted proteins | sample PEATcosm2014_Bin_48_FD_121100 | JGI IMG/M metagenome (GOLD analysis project Ga0181525, IMG submission 121100) | Peatland microbial communities from MTU Mesocosm Facility, Houghton, MI, USA - PEATcosm2014_Bin06_10_metaG | ecosystem: Environmental > Terrestrial > Soil > Wetlands > Peat | place...
CACGCCTGGACCGACAGCCCGATTTTGGACATCTTGGCGAGGATCGAAGATGTCGATCCGAAGGTACAAACCGCCGGCGCGGCTTCGCCGGCATATACCGGCTCCGTTTCCGCCCTGCACAACTAAAGCGCCGTTGCGCGGCGCAGTCTTGCCAGCGCGGCGAGCGCCGCATATCACAAACCGACCGGCCTAAACTTGCTGTCGCAGGGCGCACGATGCTTTCGCATATTTTTGACGACGCGCCGGAGCAGACGCGCGGCAAAATGATCGGCATGTATGCCATCCTGGCCGCGGCCAATATCGGGGCCTGGCTTTGGGCTCTGATTGCATTCCGCGACAATCCGCTTCTTCTCGGCACCGCCTTCCTCGCTTACAGCTTTGGGCTACGGCACGCCTTCGACGCCGACCATATTGCGGCGATCGACAACATCACCCGCAAGCTGATGCAGGAAGGCCGCCGTCCGATCGCCGTAGGCTTCTTTTTTTCACTCGGTCATTCAACGATCGTGGTGATCATGGTGTTGGCGCTCGCGCTCACCACCGCGGCGCTGCAAGGCCGTTTCGCCGCGTTCACCGATATCGGCGCGGCGATCGGCACCGCGCTTTCGGCGCTGTTTCTGTTCACGATCGCGGCTGCCAACATCCTGGTGCTGATCCAAGTATACCGTGCATTGCAGGCGGCAAAAATTGGCGGCCAGCTGGCCGCGGAGGACGTCGATCACATTCTCGCCAATAGCGGCGTGCTCGGCCGGTGGCTGCGGCCGGCCTTTACGCTGATCGAGCGCAGCTGGCACGTCTATCCGCTCGGCATGTTGTTCGGGTTCGGCTTCGACACCGCGACCGAAATTGGTCTGCTCGGTATCTCGGGAGCGCAAGCGGCCCACGGCCTGTCGATTTATTCGATCCTGATATTTCCAGCGCTTTTCACCGCCGGCATGTCGCTGATGGATACGACGGACTCGGCGGTGATGGTCGGCACCTACGGCTGGGCATTCGTCAGGCCGGTACGCAAGCTGTACTACAACATGACCATCACCTTCGCTTCCATCGTCGCCGCGCTAGTGATCGGCGGCATCGAGGCGCTGGGACTGATCGGCGATCAGCTCGGCCTTGAAGGTCCGTTCTGGCGATTTGTGACCGCGCTCGGCGAGCACTTCGGCCTGGTCGGCTATTCGATTGTTGGCTTCTTCATCGTCTGCTGGATCGTGTCTTATCTGCTCTACAAAGCCAAAGGCTATGACAAGCTCGACGCCATAGTGGCAGCCGGGGATTCGGCTGGGGCCGCGAATACTGGGAGCTACGGCCAGCGGAGCGGCTAAAGTGGACCGTTAGATTTGGTAGCGGAGGACGGATTTGAACCGCCGACACGCGGATTATGATTCCGCTGCTCTAACCAACTGAGCTACTCCGCCAAACCATCAATGTCGGGCCGACCGGGCAGAGATTTAGGGTAGTTCACGAATCTTTCCAAGAGGCAAATTGCGCGTGGGCGCAGGCGAGCCCGCGATATGAGCGGCGCTGCGGCGCCAGCACCGGTTTATCGCGGGCGCACAAGCTTCGTGGTGCCCCGCGCGGAACCCTGCACGACGGTGATGGAGTCTTCAACGTCGATGTGGTCTGCAATCAGCGACCATGCAGCGCGTGTGCGGCCGCAATCATACATCGACACGATCATGCGGCCCGAGGACGTGAGAAACCCGGCATAGCGCCGGATCGCGCCAACCGGGTCCGGCATATAATACAGAGACTGGTTGAATACGATGACGTCAAACGGCGTTTGTGCGGCGAAGGTCAATGCGTTCGAAACGCTAAAGCGCGTTCTCGCATCACCCCGAAGCTTGACGGCCTTGGCGACGGCTTCCGACGATATGTCGATGCCGAGGTATTTCTCGTAGTCTAACGCCGTCAGTTTTTTCGCAAGTAGCCCCTCGCCGCAGCCGACGTCGAGGATGGAATTGGGTGATAGGTATTGGCAATAGCCAAAGACGGTCAGCAGACCGCCGATATTGTCGAGCGTGTCAAGGTAGTCCCAACGACCGGCGCGATATTCGCTGTCCCACGTCTCGACCGATACCGTTTGCGGCCGATAGCCCAACAGCTTGAAAAATGGAAGCGCAAGTACTTCCCTGAGCGCCGCGGCGTTCATGATTTTTCCCGGTTCGGCAGACCGAAGCTTTCGCCGTTCGGCCCCGGCCAAGCCAATGTACCAAATGCGCCGAATTCGTTGCGGCCAACGCGGGATTTAGGTTACCGCATGCTGCCCGCTGCAAGATAAAACGCCCGCGAGCCCGGCGAACGTAGCCGCGTAACGTTAAGAAGGCGGGAAACGCCTCAACCGGGGGCGCTGGCAGCCGCTAAAGGCTTCAAGCGGCCGAGCCGGGCGAAACGAATCAGCGAGAAATGCCCGAGCGGCGTCACCGGACGCCGCTCGACGACGCGCACGCCGCCGTGCTGCGCGGCCCATTGCGCGAGCCGCTCCCAGCGGAATTCCGGCCGCCAGCCAAGCCGGCGCGCCAGCGGGGCAAACCACTGCTCAAAAGCCGCCCGCCAGCCGGTTTCGGCGCCGAGATGGTTGACCAGGATAATCTCACCGCCAGGTTTGAGCACGCGCGCGAACTCATCAAGCGTTGCCTCGGGGTCGGGCACCGCGGTGATGACGTATTGCGCCACCACGACGTCGAACACGCCGTCCTGGAAGCCGAGATGCTGTGCGTCCATCACGGCAAGACCGTCGACATTGGTCAGGCTGTGCTGCGCGGCACGCGCCTTCGCCTTGCGCAGCATCGGCGCGGAAAGATCGATGCCGGTAAGGCGGTTGGTCCAGGAATAATCGGGCAGCGAAAGCCCGGTGCCGACCCCGACTTCGAGAATGTGGCCGCCAATGCGCTCGGCCGCGGCGATCGAGGCCTTGCGTCCGCGATCGAACACCGCGCCGAATACCAGATCGTAGATCGGTGCCCAGCGGGCGTAGGCTCTTGCGACCGTGTCCTTGTCGAGTTCTGTCGCCATCACGCCTAACTGTCGCGTCCGCGCCGTTGGCGCGATCAATGCGCCGCCGCCAGATCACCGCTGAACGCTTGCATGCCGATGGGTGCCGCGATCGTCGAGGCGATGATGCCGCCGCCGAGCACGCGCGCCTGTCCACCGGACGCGTCGTAGAAGGCACACGCCTGACCGGGCGACACGCCGTCCTCGCTGGCGATCAGTTCGACGTCAACACCGAAACCGACGCCACGGCGCAGCCAGGCCGGCTGTGGCGGCCGCGTTGAGCGAACCTTGACGTAAATTTCAGGGTGGCCTTCCAACGCATCTTCCACCGTGCCGTCGCCGAGCCAGTTCACGTCGCGCAGACGGATGCGGCTGGTGCGCAGAGCCTCGCGCGGCCCTACCACGACCCGGCGCGAAGCGGCATCGAGCCGCACCACGTAAAGCGGCGCCCCGGTCGCGATGCCGAGCCCGCGCCGCTGGCCAACGGTGAAATGGATGATGCCCTCATGACGGCCGAGCACACGCTCGTCGAGGTCGACGATCTCGCCCGGCGCCGCGGCTCCCGGCCGCAGACGTTCGATCATATCGGCGTAGTGCCCGCTCGGCACAAAACAGATGTCTTGACTGTCCTGCTTGTCGGCGACCGAAAGACCGAAGCGCCGCGCCAGTTCGCGGGTCTCCGCCTTGGTGCGATCGCCGAGCGGGAAGCGCAGCAGATCGAGCTGCGCCGGCGTGGTGGAAAACAAAAAGTAGCTCTGGTCACGCTCAGCCTCGCGCGCACGATAAAGCGCGCGGCCGCCGCCGGGCAACGCCCGCGACGCGACATAATGGCCGGTGGCGAGCACCTTGGCGCCGAGATCGCGCGCGGTCTCCAGCAGGTCGCGGAATTTGATCGACTGGTTGCACTCGAGGCATGGCACGGGCGTCTCGCCTGCCACGTAGCTTTCCGCAAAGCGATCAATCACCGCTTCCTTGAAGCGGCTCTCATAATCGAGCACGTAATGGGGAATGCCGATGCGCTCGGCGACCGCACGGGCATCATCAATGTCGCGGCCGGCGCAACAAGCGCCCTTGCGGTGAAGCGCGGCGCCGTGGTCGTAAAGCTGCAGCGTAATACCAAGCACATCATAGCCGGCATCGGCTAACAGCGCCGCCGTCACCGACGAATCGACCCCGCCCGACATGGCGACGACGACGCGCGTATCGGACGGCTTTCCCTGGATATCGAGACTGTTCGGCATGGCGTTGCGGCTACGGTCCCTTTCAGCGGCCAATCGCGCAGTTGCCCACTCGCGATCGGATCGCCTCGACCCATTCTTACTATAGGCGTTGGGCGCTACCGGCGCCACCGGGGCGGACAGGCCGCCGCGCTCAAGGCGGATCGGTCGACCGCCGGTTATCCGCCTACCGCAGCGGCGGGCGCCGAAGCCCCCGAGCGGGGATCCAGCACACCGGCATCGGGCCAAGCGGCCACCCTGCACGGCTGTCCGAGCAAAATCCTCTAATCGACCTTTGGGCTTAGGCAAATTTTAAGCCGCGCTGAGTAAGGTCCTGCCTGGTTTGTGGAGTCTTTGTTGAGAGTGTTGCTATGACCGAGCCTCATCGCCCGAGGGTCAAGTATGTCATCGGGCCGGACGGTTCGCCCCTGACGATCGCCGATTTGCCGGCACCGGGCACGAAACGTTGGGTCATTCGCCGTAAGGCGGAAGTCGTCGCTGCGGTTCGCGGCGGACTGCTTTCGCTGGAAGAGGCGTGCAACCGCTACACGCTTACAGTCGAAGAGTTTCTCTCCTGGCAATATTCGATCGACCAGCACGGCCTCGCCGGCCTGCGCACCACGCGCATCCAGCAGTATCGCCAGTAACGCGCGGTTAAGCGACCTTACCAATCCGTCAACGCCGGCTGCACGAGCCGGGCGTAGTCGTCTTCGGCAGCGACCCATCGGCTTTCACGTTGCCATGGTTTGCCCCGCAGATTTTTTGTGCGCTGGCGCTTGGTCTCTATTAACCCTGCGCTAACCGAAGTCACTTTGCCGCCTCGACGATGACGATTTCGACTTCGCCCGCGCCATTGCGGCGGAAGGCGGCAGCCTTTTGGTACTCTTCCGATTTGAAGCAGGCGAGGCCCTGCTCGAGGGTCGGAAATTCGGTGACCACGAAACGTTCAAACTTCTGCGGCCCTTCCATGATCTGAAAGGGTCCGCCGCGTGCCAAGAACTTGCCGCCGAATTTGGCGGTAATCGCCGGCACCAGATCGGCGTATTTCTTGTACTCGACCGGATCGTAAACCTTGGAGCGCGCGATCCAATAGGCTGGCATTAACGTTCCTCCACTTTTCAAGACGCGAATGCCTGCGATGACCGCAGGCATAATCCGGTGTCAATCGAGAAGCCTGCTTGATCACTCAGCGGCGCGACGCGCAGCGACAATCTGGTCGGCGGTTCGCCCGGTCAGCTCGGCCATGTGATCGAACTTGAACGTGAACGTGCCGGCGCCGGCCGTCGCCGAACGAATTTCGACGATCAAGTCGCCGATCTCCGCCTCGGGCATTTTGGCGCGCACCACGTCCCAGCCTTCCCAGCCCTCGCGAGTATCAAAGCCGAGGATCTGGCCGCGGCGTCCTGACATGAGCGCGTTGATCTTCGCCGTCGCCTCGTTCGGGCAAACGATCTCCACGAGATGGATCGGCTCGAGCAGCACCGGCTGGCATTGCGGCAGACCTTCGACGATTCCGATCCGTCCCGCGATGCGGAAGGCCATGTCGGAGGAATCCACCGTGTGATATGAGCCGTCGATCAGCGCCACGTGCAGATCGACGACGGGAAAGCCGAGCGGGCCGTGCGTGAGCGCGTCGACGATGCCTTCCTCGACCGACGGGATGTAATTGCGCGGTACCACGCCTCCGGTGATTTTATCCTCGAAGGAAAATCCCGCGCCGCGCGGCATCGGCTTGATATCGAGCACCACGTCGCCGTATTGGCCGTGGCCACCCGACTGCTTCTTGTGACGGCCGCGCTGAACGACGCCTTTGCGGATGGTCTCGCGGTAGCCGACCCTCGGCTGCCGCCGCTCGATGGCGATGCCGTAACGGTCGCTGAGACGTTCGGTCGTCACGCGCAGATGCATTTCGCCCTGGCCCCAAAGCACCACCTCATGGGTTTCCGGATTGTGCACGACGGTGATCGAGGGATCCTCCTCGGCCAGCCGATGAAGCGCCTGGCCGAGCTTCACGTCGTCTTTGCGCTCCTTCGCCGATATTGCGATGGCGAGCACCGGCGGATAAGGCTCGATCTTGGCTACCGCCGCATGCGGCTGCTTGCCCGCGGTCAGCGTTTGGCCGGTTTTGGCCTTTTCGAGCTTGGCGAAAGCGACCGTCTCGCCGACGCCGGCCGGCCCGCGCTTCTCACTCGACTGACCGACGAGCTTGAAAACGCCGGCGACGCGGCCAGCCTCTTCGTCATCCGTCAGGAATGTGCTGCCGTCGCCGGCCTGCCCCGCGAGCACGCGCGCAATCGACATCTTGCCGCCGTGCGTCGTGTTTTGCGTCTTGAGCACGTAGGCTACGGCGTCCGATCCGGGCTTTACGCCGAGGCGTGCAGCCGTCTCGACGATCCCCGGCGACTCATGGCGCAACGCCTTGAGAAGACGCAGAACGCCGTTGGCGCGCGCCGCCGTCCCCAGCAGCACGGGGCACACCAGCCCCTCGCGCAATTCGCGCGTCAGATCGTCGAACACCTTGTCGCGCGGCGGCTCGATATCTTCGAGCAATTGCTCCATCAGCTCGTCGTCATGGTCGGCGAGCGTCTCCAGCATGGAGAAGCGAGCGGTCTTCTCGCGGTCGGCGACGTCGCCTTCCAGCGCGACGACTTCGGAGGGAGCGTGCTCCTTGTAGACAAAGGCGCGTTCGAGAGCGAGATCGACAAACCCGGAGATGAAGTCGCCGGAGAAGGTCGGAATTTGACGCAAAATGAGTTTGGTGCGCGAAGCCGGCTGCAGCAGCGTGAGAACGTCATGGACGCCGCCGGTGCCTTTATCGATCTTGTTGAGAAAAAGGATGCGCGGAATTTTCCGATCTTCCAGCTCACGCATGATGAGCTGCAGCTGAGGCACTTTTTTCTCGTCCAATTCGCACACGACTACAGCAGCGTCGATCGCAGGGAGAACCGCGCGCATGTCGTGAACGAATTCGACGGAGCCCGGACAATCGAGAAATGTGTAGGAGTCGCCCATGAAGTTGGCGGTGGCGACCGTGAGCTCGACGCTCATGCGGTGATGGCGCGCTTCCTTGCTGCTGTCGCCAACAGTGTTGCCGGCTTCGACGGTGCCCTGGCGCGGGATGACGCCGGTGCGGGTAAGGATCGCTTCCAAGAGCGTGGTTTTGCCGCTCTGGAACGGTCCCACCAGCGCAACACAGCGGGGGCCTGTCGCACGCGTGGCATGGTTTGCGTTGGTTGCCATCACTGCCTCCCGGTGCCGATCCGTCGTTCCGGGGCGGATCGTGAGAGGCTATCGTTTCAGGCCCCGCCGGGGCTGGTCAAGGGGCGCGCCATGAGCGCGAAATTTAGTGCGCGGGATGCAACTCCAGAGACCCGATGCCGGCGGCGACATCGAGTCCCACCTGGCCCTGAAATGACAGCGGCTGCAGCGCCACCGAATGGTTCGATCCCCCGATCAGGACATTGGCGCCGAGACCGGCACCAATCGTCGCCTCCGCCTCCGCCCCCGTATAGGTGCCAGTGAGCATGCCGGAATAGCGGTTGGTCCCTGTGAACACCGTCCAGACGATGACGCTGGCGCTGGTTACGCCGATGTCGAGGCCGATCTTTGTCATCGTGCCGGTATAGGCTTCCGGCGGCCCGTTTTCGGGCTGGAACGTGCAATTCACGTTGCGCTGCGAGCCAACGATCAGTCCGACACCGGACGAAAGCGAGCATGTGAGCTGGCCAACCTGCACGCGGGCAGGCTGCGCGCCGGCTGGCATAGCCAGCGCCGCTGCAAGTACCGTCGCGCCAGCAAGCATGCCTGCAAAAATTTTGAATACCATAAGCTACTCCCCTCGTCCCCGGGCCCGCCGGAGGGGGGCCTAGAAAGGATTGTAAGCGAGATTGGCCGCGGCGTCTCCGCCGTTTTTATCTATCTATTTCAGATTGCCGCAAAAGCGCTGGATGCGCGCGCAGGCTTCCTCGAGCGCGGTGGTCGCGGTCGCGTACGAGATACGAAACGCCGGCCCATAGCCGAACGGTGTCCCCTGCACGACGGCGACGCCCTCCGCCTCAAGAAGTTCGGTGACGAAATCCTCGTCGCTTACGAGCTTCTTGCCGGTCGGCGCCACCTTGCCGATGGTGCCGCCGCAGGAGGGATAGACGTAGAACGCCCCTTCGGGCTTCGGGCAGCGGATACCGTTCGCCTGATTGAGCATAGAGACGCAAAGGTCGCGCCGCTCCTTGAAGATCTTGTTGTGTTTGGGGATGAAATCCTGCGGTCCATCGAGCGCCTCGACAGCGGCCCATTGCGCCACCGCAGTCGGGTTCGACGTCGACTGCGACTGGATCATCGCCATCGCCTTGATCAGCGGCTCGGGACCGCCGGCATAACCGATGCGCCAGCCCGTCATGCAATAGGCCTTGGACACGCCGTTCACCGTCAGTGTGCGCTCGTAAAGTTGGGGTTCAAGCTGTGCCGGCGAGAAGAACTCGAAGTCGTCGTATACGAGGTGCTCGTACATGTCGTCGGACATGACATGCACATGCGGATGGCGCACAAGCACGTCGGTCACCGCTTTGAGCTCGGTGCGCGTGTAAGCGGCGCCCGTCGGGTTCGACGGCGAGTTAAAGATGATCCACTTGGTCTTGGGCGTGATCGCACGTTCCAGCGCGTCCGGCTTCATTTTAAAGCCGGACTCCATCGTGGTCGCCACCGGGACCGGCTTGCCGCCTGCGAGCAACACCATGTCCGGATAGCTCACCCAGTAAGGTGCCGGGATGAGAACCTCGTCGCCCGGGTTGATGCTGGCAACAAGCGCGTTGTAGAGCACCTGCTTGCCACCGGTGCCGACAATGATCTGCGACGGCTTGTAGGTGAGCTCGTTCTCGCGCTTGAACTTGCTCGCGATCGCCGCCTTCAACTCCGAGATGCCGTCAACGGCGGTGTATTTGGACGCCTTGCCATCGCGGATCGCCTTGATCGCCGCTTCCTTGATGTTCTCCGGCGTGTCGAAATCGGGCTCGCCCGCGCCAAGCCCGATGACGTCGCGGCCGGCCGCCTTCAGCGCACGCGCTTTATCAGTCACCGCGATGGTGGCCGACGGCTTGATGCGCAAAATCCGGTCCGCGAGAAAGGTCATCGAATGTCTCCAGTGCTCCGGGCGCCACCCGAGGGCGCTGTTTGGTAGAGCGCCAATCGGACGCAGGCAAGAGCGGGCTCCCTGCCGCCGGTCAATTCTCCGTTAAGGCTCTGCGGGCCTAATACACGGCACCGCCGCCACGCCAACGGAGCCGCAATGGACCGGGTGCTTGAAAGCCTGCGAAGCGGGGCCTGGCTCACGCGCGAGCGCGTCCGGCTTATCGCACTCGCTGTCCTTGTCGCGTCGGCCGCCGGCCTTGTCTACCTAGTGGTGACCGCCCACGGCGTCATCGACCTGCAGGGACGGCCGCTAGGGACGGATTTCTCCGATGTCTATGCCGCCGGCAGCTATGTGCTCGAGGGCAATCCCGAGGCGCCCTTCGACCCGGCGCGGCAGCATGCGCGCGAGCAAAGCCTATTTGGCGAGGCGACGCCGTTTTACGGCTGGCACTATCCGCCGTTCTTTCTCTTTGTCGCCGCGGCTTTGGCGCTGATGCCCTACGGCGTCGCGCTGGCGGTATGGCAGGCGTTTACTTTCAGTCTTTATCTTTTGGCGATCCGAGCGATTCTCGCGACCCCCGCCCAAGAGTCAGAATCCATCGCCGCACCGGCCCCAGTGAGCGATCATCTTTGGTTCTTGCTCGCGCTCGCTTTCCCCGCCGTTTTCGTTAATGCCGGGCACGGCCAGAACGGCTTTCTGACGGCGGCGCTTCTCGGCACGGCGCTGGTGCAACTCGATCGGCGGCCGGTCATTGCCGGCATCCTGTTCGGACTTCTCGCCTACAAGCCGCAATTTGGGCTGCTGATACCCCTGGTGTTAGCGGTGAGCGGTCGCTGGCGCGCGTTTGCCGCCGCGGCTGTCGCGGTCGCGGTGCTGACGGCGGCGACATGCGTCGCGTTCGGTCCACATGTGTGGCAGGCCTTCTTCGATTCGACCCGCTTCACCCGCCTGGTCGCGCTCGAACAGGGCGACACCGGCTGGTACAAAATCCAAAGCGTGTTCGCCTGGGCGCGTATGTGGGGCGCCCCAATTCCGTTCGCTTACGCGCTCCAAGGCGCGACAGTTATCGCGCTCGGCGGCGCCCTGATCTGGTTGTGGCGGGGTACTACGCCCTATCCGCTCAAGGCGGCGGCGCTTTGTCTCGCCACGATTCTCGCAACCCCCTACACGTTCGACTACGACATGATGGTGCTGGCACCGGCCATCGCCTTCGTGGCCGCCGACGGCTTGGCCCGCGGATTCGGTCCGTGGGAAAAGACGGCGCTCGCCGCGCTGTGGCTCGTGCCCCTTGTCGCCCGCACCGTCGCGCTCACGACTTTTATTCCGCTCGGCGTACCGGTCATGCTGGCGGTGTTCATTCTGTTGTTGCGGCGCAGCACGCTTTATTCTGCCTTGCCGATGGCTTCCTCCGGCGCATTTCTTCTAAAATAGCGACTGTCACAATCGGCAGATTGCACGGCCACGACATCGCCGCGTTCACGGCGTACGGCCGCAGCGGGATTTATGGCAGCTGGGAGCGGCCATGTTTACGCTCTATTCGATGCAGCGTTCGGGAAACAGCTACAAGGTGCGTCTCGCGTTGGCGCGCCTGCACATTCCCTATCGGCTCATCGAAATCGACATCCTCAAAGGCGAGAGTCACACGCCGGAATTCCTGGCGAAGAATCCCAGCGGCCAGGTGCCGCTTCTGGAAGTCGCGCCAGGAAGGTTTCTGGCCGAATCAAACGCCATTCTCTGGTACATCGCCCGAGGCACGGAGCTTGCGCCAGAAGACCGCATCGAAGGCGCCGAAGCGCTGCAATGGATGTTCTTCGAGCAGCACAGCCTCGAGCCCAATCTCGGCGCGGCCTATTTCTGGCTCACGCTAGTCAAGGGCGGGCGCGATTTGCAGCGTCACGCCTTCGAGGATTGGATGGAGGAAGGTCACCGCGCGCTCGGCGTCATGGAGAAGCACATCGCGCTGCACGACTTCTTCGCCGCTGACCGCTACACGATCGCCGACATCGCGCTCTACGCTTACACTCACGTGGCTCATCTGTGCGACTACGACCTCGCAGGTTTCCCGGCGGTGCGCGCCTGGCTCGAGCGTGTTGCCGCACAGCCCGGTTACGTCACCATGGGGCTCAATCCCGCGGATATCGTCGCCGCCAAGTAAGTTGCCGGCCGGCGGCGTTAACCTTCCATTAACGATATCCCACCAAATCGCCCCTATTCTTCAATGCGGCCGCCCAAATCCGGCCGAACGGACGCCCGCATCGCCACCGATGCTCACCCTCATCGATTCGAAGGATAAGCACCATGGCTGAGCTCGCCGGCAACCCCGGATTCGCGGCGCCAAAGCTCGAAGAGACGCGATCGCGCCGGCACGCCGTCGCGATTGAGATGATTGCAACGCTGTCGCTCACTGTTTCGCTTGTCATCGCGGCGACCGCCGTATCGCTCGGCAACAGAGCGCTCACGCGCGTCGACCTCGTCGAGCGGCCGGCAATGCAAACGCACATGGCGCACGATTAAACTGAGGCCTGAACAACTCGGCCCCCGCGACCGGCTGATCGCCCACGGCGTTCATCGGTTTTGCGTTCGTGCTCGTCCCGCGATTGCGTCTCGGCGACAAGCCCCAAGGGCTCCCGTTCGGTGCGGTTCCGGCCGACAGGTCGGAAGGCGGCCACGTGTAGCCATCGTCATGACCGGCCTCGCCACCGCGCCTTGATCGAAATCAAGGCGCCGTTTCCCCGGCATGCAGAAATAGCCGACGCTCGTGGCAAGAGCATTTCTACGCGCTTGCTGCGGGTGGCGGCATGCTAGTGTGATCGGACCAGCGTCAAGTCATTGACGGCGGCCCGGAAATTGCATGGAGATTGCACGTTTCCTGGGCATAAAACGATTGGTTACCGCGTCACAGCATGTCCATCCTTGTCGGGCTTCATCACTCAACGCGCTACGATTACGATCGGCCGATCAGTCTCGGGCCGCAAATCGTAAGGCTGCGGCCGGCGCCGCATTGCCGCACCCGTATCCCGAGCTACTCCCTGATCGTCAAACCTGCCCAGCACTTTGTGAACTGGCAGCAGGATCCGCACGGCAATTGGCTGGCGCGCTTCGTCTTCCCGGAGAGAACCAGAGAATTTTCCGTCTCGGTCGATCTGATCGCCGACCTCGAAGTGATCAATCCCTTCGATTTTTTCGTCGAGCCGTATGCAGAGACTTGGCCGTTCGTATTCCCGCCGGAACTGCGTGAAGACCTCTCCGCCTTCGTCGATCCGGAGCCCGCTGGTCCGCGGCTAATGGAATTGGTCAATTCAATTTCGCGCGAGAAGCGCAACACCGTCACTTTTCTGGTCGAGCTCAACCAGCGCATTCAGCGCATGGTCCGCTATTTGATCCGCATGGAGCCCGGCGTGCAGACGCCGGAAGAGACGCTGACGTCAGGCGCGGGCTCCTGCCGCGACAGCGCTTGGCTCCTGGTGCAGCTCCTGCGTCACATCGGGCTGCCGGCGCGCTTCGTCTCCGGCTATCTCATTCAGTTGCGGCCCGACATCAAGCCGCTCGAAGGCGCCGCCGGCGCCGAGCGGGACTTCACCGATCTGCATGCCTGGACGGAAGTCTACCTGCCGGGCGCGGGCTGGATCGGATTCGACCCGACATCGGGATTGCTTTGTGGCGAGGGTCACCTGCCCGTCGCTGCCACGCCCCATTACCGCTCCGCGGCGCCGATCAGCGGGTTGGTCGAACCGGCCGAGGTCCACTTCTCGTTCGAGATGACGGTCAAGCGAATCGCCGAACAGCCGCGCGTGACCGCGCCATTCTCGGAAGAAGCCTGGACTGCACTCGACGTACTCGGCGAGAAGGTCGATGCCGATCTTGTCGCGCAGGACGTCCGCCTGACCATGGGCGGCGAACCTACCTTCGTGTCGGTCGACGACTATCAGTCGGCGGAATGGAATACCGCCGCCGTCGGCCCGATGAAGCGCGTCCGCGCCGACGATCTGATCCGGCGGTTGCGCAAGCGCTACGCGCCGGGCGGGCTCCTGCATTACGGCCAGGGCAAGTGGTATCCCGGCGAGCCGTTGCCGCGCTGGGCTTTCGCGCTCTACTGGCGCCGCGACGACGTGCCGGTCTGGCGCGACGAGAGCCTGATCGCGCGCGAAGCCGCCGATCACAAACCGACGGCGGACGATGCACAGCGTCTCGCCGAAGGGATTGCCGCAAGAGTCGGAATCATGGCGGATTACGTACAGCCTGCTTACGAGGACCCGACAGACCGGATGCTGAAGCAAGGCCTCATCCCCGAGAATGTCGATCCAAGCGATCCCAAGATCGACGATCCTCGCGAACGCGCGCGCATCCTAAGCTTGTTCGACAGTCATCTCAGCGAGCCGGTGGGATTCGTTCTGCCGCTGCATCCGTGGACGATGGAGGCGAAGCCACGCTGGCTGAGCGAGATCTGGCAAACCCGCCGCGGCCGGTTGTATCTCGTTCCAGGCGATTCACCGCTCGGCTTCCGGCTGCCGCTGCTGTCACTGCCCAAAATCGATCCGCTCGACTACCCGCATCTGACCCCGGCCGATCCGTTCGCCGAGCGCCGGCCATTGTCCGATCCGCGCGTCAGCTATCCGATCGACGGATCTGCCTTGCATGCCCCGACGAGCGATGAACCGGCGCCGCCGCTCGCGCCGGAGACACTGGTGATTCAGCGGCCCGTTACGGCTCCGCCACAACCCGACACTGCCATGCCGGTACGCACAGCGCTCTCCGTCGAACTGCGCGACGGACGGCTGTGCGTGTTCATGCCGCCGGTGGAAGCTCTTGCCGACTATCTCGAACTGCTGGCCGTGGTCGAGACGACGGCGGCCGAAATCGGGCTTCCGGTGCATATCGAGGGCTACGAGCCGCCGCCCGATCCGCGGCTCAATGTCATCAAGGTGACCCCGGACCCCGGCGTCATCGAGGTCAATATCCACCCGGTGGCGTCATGGCGCGAAGCCGTAGCGGTCACCCGCGGCCTCTACGAGGAAGCGCATCAGTCGCGGCTCGGGACTGACAAGTTTATGATTGATGGCCGGCACAGCGGCACCGGCGGCGGCAATCACGTCGTGCTCGGCGGCCGTAACCCCGCCGACAGCCCGTTTCTGCGTCGCCCCGATCTGCTCAAAAGTCTGGTGCTCTATTGGCAGCGGCACCCCTCCCTCTCGTATTTCTTTTCCGGATTGTTCATCGGACCGACCAGCCAAG
>Ga0181525_10002645_pt1 | contig 14562 bp, 14 predicted proteins | sample PEATcosm2014_Bin_48_FD_121100 | JGI IMG/M metagenome (GOLD analysis project Ga0181525, IMG submission 121100) | Peatland microbial communities from MTU Mesocosm Facility, Houghton, MI, USA - PEATcosm2014_Bin06_10_metaG | ecosystem: Environmental > Terrestrial > Soil > Wetlands > Peat | place...
CGCAACGCCGCCGCAAGTCGACGGTATCGGTCACCGCGCCGGCGCTCGCGGCGTTCGAAGCGCAACTGAAGAGCACCGGCGATCGCGCGATCTCGACGACGATGGCATTCACACGCGTGCTCTCGACGATGATGCGCGACAAGAGCATCGGTCCGCGCGTCGTGCCGATCGTCGCGGACGAAACGCGCACGTTCGGCATGGAAGGCCTCTTTCGGCAGATCGGGATCTACTCGCCGGTCGGGCAGCTGTACAAGCCGCAAGATGCCGCGCAGCTCATGTATTACCGCGAAGCCAAAGACGGGCAGATTCTGCAAGAAGGCATCAGCGAAGCCGGCTCGCTTTGTTCGTGGATTGCGGCGGCAACGTCGTACTCGACCAGCAACGTGCCGATGATTCCGATGTTCATCTTTTATTCGATGTTCGGATTCCAGCGTGTCGGCGATCTGATCTGGGCGGCGGGCGACATGCGCAGCCGCGGATTCCTGATCGGCGGCACGTCGGGGCGCACGACACTCAACGGTGAAGGTCTGCAGCACGAAGACGGACAGAGCCAGATCATGGCGTCGTTCATTCCGAACTGCGTGTCCTACGATCCGACCTACTCGTACGAGCTTGCGGTCATCATGCAGGACGGCTTGCGCCGCATGATTGCCGAGCAAGAAGACGTGTTCTACTACATCACCGTGATGAATGAGAACTACATTCATCCCGACATGCCCAGCGGCGCCGAAGACGGAATTTTGCGCGGCATGTATCTGCTGCGAGACGCCGGCACAACCAAGAGCCCGCGCGTGCAGCTCATGGGATCCGGGACGATTCTGCGTGAGGCGATCGAAGCCGCGACGCTGCTCGAGAACGACTTCGGCGTCGCAGCCGACGTCTGGAGCGCGACGAGCTTCAACCTGCTGCGGCGCGACGGGCTGGACGCGGAACGATGGAACATGCTGCACCCGGACGAGAAGCCGCGCCAATCCTACGTCGAGCAATCGCTGGGCTCGCGCAGCGGCCCGGTCATTACCGCAACCGATTACATGAAATCGTTCTCGGAAGGCATCCGGCCATTCGTCGGCAACCGGCGCTTCCACGCACTCGGGACCGACGGCTTCGGGCGCAGTGATTTCCGCAAGAAGCTCCGCTCGTTCTTCGAGGTCGACCGTCGCTGGATCGCGCTGGCCGCGCTCAAGAGCCTCTCGGAGGATGGAGCGATTTCGGCCTCGGATGTCGCAAAGGCGATCAAGAAACTCGAGATCGATCCGAACAAACCGAATCCGGTAACGGTGTAGTATGGCGAGCGCTGTCGAGATCAAAGTCCCAAACATCGGCGACTTCAAGGACGTCCCGGTCATCGACGTCCTGGTGAAGGCCGGGGACAAGGTCGAGGTCGACAGTCCGCTTCTTACGGTCGAATCCGAAAAGGCGTCGATGGATATTCCGTCGCCGTCTGCGGGCGTCGTCGAATCTGTATCGGTGAAAATCGGCGACAAGGTGTCGGAAGGCTCGACGATCGTGCGTCTCGCGGCCGGCAACGGCGTCGCTGCGAAAGAAGAAGCGCCTGCGTCGCAAGCTGCAGCTGCACCGGCGCAAACGCCGGAACCGCCTGCACAGCAGAGTACGCAAAAAGTAGCGGTGCCGAACATCGGTGACTTCAAGGACGTCCCGATCATCGAAGTGCTCGTGAAGCCGGGCGACAAGATCGAAGTCGAGAGTCCGCTGATTACGATCGAATCGGAAAAAGCGTCGATGGATGTGCCGTCGCCGGTCGCGGGCACGATCGCATCGGTCGACGTCAAAGTCGGCGACAAAGTCTCCGAAGGCTCGCCGTTGCTCACGCTCGCGACGAGCAATGGCGCTGCAGCTGCAGCGCCCGCCGCGGCACCCGCGCCTGCGCCGGAAGCAAAGAAGCCCGAGCCCGCGCCGCAAGCCGCGCCGCCGCAAGCTGCCGCGGCGCCCGCACAACAAGAAGCGCCTGCCGCATCAGACGGTGCGAGCGTGCATGCCAGTCCGTCGATTCGCCGCTTTGCGCGCGAGCTTGGCGTCGACTTGCGCAAAGTGCAGGGGACTGCGCCGCACGGGCGCGTCACAAAAGACGACGTCCAAAACTTCGTCAAGAAGAGTTTGGCCGAACCGAGCGCGGTTGCCGGAGGCGGAAGCTCGCCTTTCGCGTTCGGTCTCCCGGCGTGGCCAAAAATCGATTTCGAAAAATTCGGGCCGGTCGAGCGTCAACCGCTCTCGCGCATCAAGAAAATCTCCGGTCCGAGCCTGCATCGCAATTGGGTCTCGATCCCGCACGTCACCAACAACGACGAAGCCGACATCACCGACCTCGAAGCTTTCCGCAAGCAAGTCAACGGCGAGGATCCGACGGCTAAGCTGACGATTCTCGCGTTCGTGATGAAAGCTCTCGTGACGGTCCTCAAAAAGTATCCTGATTTCAATTCGTCGCTCGACGGCGATGCGCTGATTCTCAAGAAGTACTACAACATCGGATTTGCGGCCGACACGCCGGCCGGACTGATCGTCCCCGTGCTCAAGGACGTGGACAAGAAGGGCGTCACGCAGATTGCAGCCGAGACACGCGATCTTGCAGCGCGCGGACGTGATGGGAAACTGAAGCTCACCGACATGGAAGGCAGCACGTTCACAATCTCGAGCCTCGGCGGAATCGGCGGAACCGATTTCACGCCAATCGTGAACGCGCCGGAAGTCGCGATTCTCGGGCTCAGCCGTTCGACGATGAAACCGGTTTGGAACGGCAAAGAATTCGTGCCGCGCTTGATGCTGCCGCTTTCGCTGTCATACGATCACCGCGTGATCGACGGCGCTGCCGGCGCGCGCTTCAACGCATATCTTGGCGAGGTGCTCGCCGACATGCGCCGCACGATGCTCTAGATCGGAGCGACGAGCGGCCTGCCGCTGAGCATTTGATTCGAGAGGAACAAGTGCGCAATTCCCGTTCGATGCGCAGCGTGGGCAAGCACGTCGACTTCCTCGCCGGCGAAGTGCGTACGCTCTTTTTTCGGCCCGCACACCAAGATGCCGAAGAGCGTTCCATGCACGGTCATCGGTATGACGAGCGCCTCGCTGAACGGATGCGGGCCACGCTCGTTCTCGAACGCTTCGTTCCAGCGCCTGAGCTTAACGATCACCGGGTCGTCCTCATCGAGACCCTGCGGCAACGCGTCTTTCGACCCGTGCGTCAATACGAACGTGCCACCATCGCGTAGATAGATTGCGGCGTACGTCGCCTCCGTGTTGGCGACGACGGTTTCATAGAAGAGCTTGAGGAGCGCCTGTCCCTTTACCACGACGTCAGTTTCATGTGAAAAACGCCGGAGGTTTGCGAGCGAACGCGCACGTTTCGCAAAGAACACACCGTTTAAACGGCGATCGACCTGAGCATGGATCCGTTGCGCCGAAAGTCCGATTGCCAGCGCCAGCACGAGCAGCATCGCTTGCCCTGCTAAGTCTCGGCCGGTGCCGGGGACGAAGCGCTGTGCAAGATTTCCGATGAACCATTCGCCGATAATGAACGCTGCGACCACGATAAGCGAAACGCTTGCAAAGATGGCTGCGCGGCTGACGACGATGCTGAGATCGACCAGCCGGTGACGCAAGATAACATAGGGTAGAATTACAAGTAGCGGGAGATTGAGGAAGAGTTCAAGCCAGTCGGCACCGGGAAGCGGATGTGCCGGCGCGATCAACAGTGCGAGCGTGCGCACGAGCCAGGCGCCCTGCGTCGTAATGAGTGCGGCTGCAACCCAGTTCATCTGCGCACGATGCTCGGCGTCGACGCGGGTCAGACCGATCAGGCACCCGAGAATCACGATCGCAGGGATTATGATGTCCGCAACGATTTCGGCGCTAAAAGCCGCCACTGGGAAGTGATCGATGGTGATGCTTGCAAACGGGAGAGCCGGGTCGAAGTACACCCCGTCCGTCGCGACAAACAGAGCCGCCGCGATGAGCGCCAGCGGAAGCGCGGCGCGCCGCAGGGCTGAACGAAGACGCGACGGGACGGTTGGGAACGACGTACCCAACACGACGAGACCGTAGTTCAGGAACGTTGTAACGACGTAGGCCCCGTAAGCGCGCCACAAATAAGCAGAAAGTGGCGTTTCACAAGAAGCTAAAAACCAAGTGCCTGCGATTGCCTGTGCGACTGCCCCCAGAAAAAGGGAGAGGAGGCGACCATCGGCGCGTTCCGCGCGGCGCAAGCCAACCAAAAGACTTGTTCCAACGCCGATGAGGACGATCGCTAACCCGAGCCAACTCCGATCGAGCGGCTTCGGTGCAGGCTTGTCGAGCGTGTAGGAGATCGTGCGGTGTTCGCCGCCGCGTATGATCGGGAGCGTAACTTTCTGCCCGACGCGTCCCATCCGCCGTTCGAAGTAAAGCTGCCACGGGATCTCGCTATTGTCGATAAGGTCGCCGGCGGCGAGACCTGCGCGTTGCGCTGCGGATCCCGGCACGACGCTCAGAATGAGGGCTCGCTTTCCGGTGAGGACCTCGCTTCGGAACTGCGGCGCCGCTTGCCGGACGGGCGCGGTCAGACCGATCACGGCAAAGATGACGGTCGCGAGATTGAACGCGATTATGGCAAACCGGAAAAGCGGCACCATGAAAACTATAGATTTCGCGCCGGGTCTGAACATCTTGCTATGACCGTAAAACCGCAGTTTCCCGACGAGCAGCTCGACGGAGAGTTCGTCCGCCAGGACGACGCGTTTCGCGCGAAAGTCGAGCCCGCGTCAGGCCGCTATCATCTGTATGTCTCGCTCGCGTGTCCGTGGGCGCATCGCACGATCATCATGCGCAAGCTCAAGGGGCTCGAGGACGCGATCGGCATGACGATCGTCGATCCGGTCCGCGACGAGCGAGGCTGGCGCTTCACGTATCAGCCGGATCCGGTCAACGGTTTTGCATTCTTGAGCGAAGCGTATTTCAAGACCGACGCCGGCTATCGCGGCCGCGTCACCGTGCCGGTGCTCTGGGACAAACAAACCGGGACGATCGCGAACAACTCCGACGACGATATTCTGCGGATGTTCGAAACCGAGTTCGACGCGTTTGCCAAGCACAACGACGTCGATTACTATCCCGCGCGTTATCGCGCCGAGATCGACGCACTCAATGCCGAGATCTACGAGAACGTCAACAACGGCGTCTATCGGGCCGGCTTTGCGACCGAGCAGGACGCCTACGAGCGCGCTGCGCGCGAAGTGTTTGCGACACTCGACGGTCTTGACCAGCGTCTTGCAACGCGCCGCTACCTCTTCGGCGCGACGCCGGTCGAAACGGATTGGCGTCTGTTCGTAACGCTCGTACGGTTTGATGCCGTCTATTACGGACATTTCAAGTGCAATCTGCGCCGCATTGCCGACTACACGAACCTCTGGCCGTATCTTCGCGATCTGTATCAATTTCGCGCCGTCGGAACGACCGTCGATTTGGATCAGATCAAAACGCATTACTACTTTACGCACGACGACATCAATCCGACGCGGATCATTCCAATCGGTCCACTCCTGAACTTCGACGCGCCGCACGGTCGCGAGCGGCTCGGCTGAGGACTCGCCGACGCACGGCGCGAAGCCTGTAACATGAACGCCTTCACGCCGTCAAAAGTCGTACAACGCATCGATGCGGGCTCTCAGCGCCCGAGAACGCGCCCCGGTCCGGGAGTAGTCTCACTCGCGGTGGGCGAGCCGGATTTCGACACGCCGTCTGAGATAACGGACGCTGCGGTCGCGGCGCTACGCTCGGGATACACCCACTACATCGATCCCGCGGGCGATCCCGAGCTGCGTGAGGCGTTGGCTGCGACCGTCTCGGGGATTGCCGGTGAGAAATATAACGCCGATCAAGTTTTCTTGACGCACGGCGGCACGGCAGCGATTGCCTCGGCGATCATGGCGATTGCAAACCCGGGCGATCGGATCGTCATTCCCGATCCGAATTTTTCGCTTTACGCCGACGCCGCGTATATGGCCGGCGCGATTCCGGTACCGGTACCGGTGCTTCCCGATTATCACCTCGATCTCGACCGGCTGGAAAAAGAGTTGCGCGGCGCAAAGATGCTCGTCATTTGCAGCCCCTGCAATCCGACCGGCGCCGTCTTTACGCCCGAAGAGCTCAAGCGTGTCGCAGCGATGATCGAGAAAAGCGATACTATCGTCATCAGCGACGAGGCGTATTGCGAGATCGTCTACGACAACCGTCCCTTTGTTTCGATGACGCAGTTCCCGGCGATCCGCGGACAAGTGCTGTACTGCCAAACGTTTTCAAAGACGTTTGCGATGACGGGATGGCGTTGCGGATATCTTGCCGGGCCCGCCGACATCATCAAAGCCATCGGCTTCGTGAACCGCACGTTCAACGGTCCGCCCAACGCAGCCGTGTGCCGCGCTGCCCTGGCCGCGACCCAAATTGGCCCGAAGCTCGCGAAACCGATGCTTGCGGAATATACCACGCGCCGCGATCTTATCGTCGAGCACGCTCGCGCGATACCGGGGCTCGAGGTTCGTCCGCCCGAGGGGACGTTCTACCTGTTCACGCGGTACGACGCCGACATTCCGGCGAGCGAAATGACGGCGAAACTCATGGAAGGCGGTATTGCCGTACGTTCCGGAACGGAGTTCGGTCCCTCCGGCCAACACCACATTCGCTTTTCGTTTGCGACGAGTCCGGAAAAGATCATCGAAGGTCTGCGCCGTGTAAAAGTCGTTTTCGAACAGCTCGCGCGACCGGCCGCGGTGTAGTGTCCGAACGCATCAAGCTCTTCACCCAACCAGGTTGAAGCAGCTGTCTTCGCGCGAAAGAGTTTCTTTCGTCCCGTAACGTCGAGTTCGAAATCGGTGACATCGCCAACGATCCCGATGCGCTCCCTGAGCTGCGCGCGCTTGGCGCGTTAACCGTCCCCGTCGTCGCACGCGGCGAACGTTGGGTATCGGCTGCGAGTCTCGATCACGTCGCGGACTTACTTGGCATCGATCGGAGCGGACACCGGATGCTTGCGCCGGGCGAACTGGTCGAAAAATACGACGCGATTTTCGCGGCGACACAGCGCTATCTGCGCGTCTTTCCGCCCGAACGGATCAGGATGACCGTTCCGCGCCGAGAAAAGCGCGACATGCGCGAGCTCGGATATCACATCTTCCAGATCGCCGACGATCTCATGAGCGTGCGCGAGGGTGAGCGGTACCGGCAAGGAAACGCGCCCACTCCGGATTCGGTGCAAACGTTCGACCAAATCATCGCGTACGGCGACGGCGTGCGCATGCGCTTCCGCGATTGGTTTGCGCAGCAGCCGCCGGAGCTGTGGCGAGAGATTCGCACGACCAGCTACGGCGCTTTTCCGATGCATCTCTATCTCGAGCGGGCAACGTGGCATTCTGGCCAACACTCGCGACAAGTCGTCGAGATGTTGCGTTTGGCCGGTATTGCGGCACCAGATCCGTTACCACAGTCGTTTTTCGCCGGCTTGCCACTACCCGCTGGGATCTGGGAATAAGTTACTTAATGATCGATTCCGTCTTGTCCGCGAGTTTTCCGAGTGCGTTGATGACGACAATCGCCAGCGTCGTCACGATGAGCGCGTAAAATAGCTCGGAGATCACGCCCGTACCCTTCGGTAGGAACGTCTTGAGCAGGTCACTGATCGCGGTGTTCCACGCGCCTGCAGCCAGAAGTCCGAACCCCGCAGTTGCCAGAGCCGTCATCGTCGCGAGATACGTTTGACGAAAAGATTGCACCGAAAAACCTCCTGAAAAGCTCCCCGGTGCTCCGTTATGCGGGCGGTGGCTCCTTCTCGTCGCCGTTTTGGCGACTGAAGTCCACCGGAATGACGTTGCTGCGAGAAGACGTTCCACCGCATTCGTCCCCATCGTCGGTGTGGGCACGTCCGCAGTACACGCACGACTCTATGGCCTGCTGCGTTTTCTGCTCGAGCTCGATCCGCGCGTCCAAGAGCAGGTCCCGATCCTTACCCTTGGGCTTCTCGCCAACCGCGACTTCAATCCGCGCATGTTGCTCCGCGGCTTCGCGGAGCTCGTAAATAGCCGCTACCTTGTCTTCCATGGGAGCGTTCTTCCCAAGCAAGCGTCCCGGGTAAACGCCTCAGGTCGCGGCTGTGATCTCCTCACGGATATAGGAATCGGTCTTATCTATCCAGTCTTGGCGCGGCGGCGAGAAGACGTCGATCGCGACGCAGTCCTCCAGCGTTTCGGCGGAGTGCGGCAAGTTGGAGGGGATCACCAGCACCTCGCCCCCACGCACGACGATCTCGTCTGTCCCGCCAAGGATGAACTTCAGGGCACCCGAGACGATGTACGACAACTGCTCGTTGTGATGCGAATGCTCCGGGACAATCTGGCCCTTCGCTAAATCGAAACGCGCGATCATTGCGGACTCGCCGTGGATGAACTTGCGGCGCACGCCTGGCTTGAGCGTCTCTTCCTCGACGTCGTCCCACTTGAAGACTTTTGCTTTGCTCATGGCCGACGCTTGAACGGACCCACCGGAGGCTCCTAGCAGCCCGGGCCGTATTCTCGGGGCATGGACGTATCATCAGTTACCGACTCGCTCGAGGTTGCGCGCGCGTTCGTCAAAGAAGTCGAGACGGCGTTTGGCTCAGGCGACGTCGACCGCATGATCAAGGGCTTTACCGACGACGTCGTCGTGCGTTTTGCGGATCGCCCCGAGATGCACGGGATCGCGGAAGTCGAGGCCTTTCTCCGCCTGCGCATGGCGCGGCAGAAAAATTATCGCTTGCAAAAGCATTTGCGCATGCTCTCCGGCGACATGATCGGGAACATGTGGGAAGGCGAATGGGAAGACGCCCAGACCGGCAAGTCGATGCGTGGGCGCGGAACCGAGTTCTGGACCATGCGGGGCCGGAAGGTCGCCGTCTGGGAAGCGACTTTTAACGTATGGGAGGCCGGTGCAACCCACTACTTGTTCTAAGTAGTGCAATGACTCAAATTCGCATCGTCCCCGCCCAGCAGTTTGCCGAAGGCGGCGGCTTCATCGTCCACCGGCCCTTCCCGGTGAACGGGCTTTCGTATTTCGATCCGTTCCTCTTGATCGACGAAATGGGGCCCGTCAACTATGGCCCCGGGGAAGCGATCGGCGCGCCCGACCATCCACACCGCGGCTTCGAAACCGTCACCTACATCATGGACGGCGCGATGCAGCATGAGGATTCTCACGGCCACCGCGGCGAGATTCGCAGCGGCGACGTGCAGTGGATGACGGCGGGTAAGGGCGTGATTCATTCCGAGATGCCGGCGCCCGACATGATGAAGGACGGCGGGAAGATGCACGGCTTCCAGATTTGGGTGAATCTCCCGCGCGATCAAAAGATGGCGCAGCCGCGCTATCAGGAGTATTCGAGCGCAACGCTGCCGTCGTACGAAAAAGACGGGCGCTGGGTGCGCGTAATCGCCGGTGAAGCCGACGGCCATCGTTCACCGATCGAGACGACGGTGCCGACGACGTTGCTCCACGTCAAGTTGCAGCCCGGTCGCGATGCAACGTTTGCGATTGCGCCGGGATCGAATGCGATCGTGCACACGATCGAGGGCTCGGGGAGCGTTGAAGGCAAAGCGCTCAAACAATACGACGTCGCGCTAATTGAAGATGCGCCGCTCGAGCTGCACGTGCACGGCGGCGACGCTGGAATCGAAGCGCTCGTGCTCGCCGGCGTTCCGCTGCACGAGCCCGTCGCGCGATATGGGCCGTTCGTGATGAACACGACCGACGAGCTGCAGCGCGCGTTCGACGATTTCCGGGCGGGGCATTTCGGAGAGATCGCGCGGGTTAGCTAGTCTCGCTAAACTCCCGCGCGCCCAGCAAACCCCATGAAGTAGCGAGCGCGTATGCGTACAGCCCGAGGATGATCCCGAGTAAGCCGCCGATGCTGGTGAGTCCGGCCCTGAGGAGCAGTACGACGACAAACTCCGCAACGTAGACGATCAGCGGTACGATTCCGAACGTTTGCAAGACGCGCAAAAGCGAAATGCGCTTGGATGCACGATAGGCCTCGCGCACGAGTCGAAAAATCGACAGGACCGCGACGCCTAGCATGACGTCGTAATTCTCGGTCGGCATCAGGCCGACGAGCGAGACGAAGAAGACGTTGCCGAGCGCGGCGAATGCGCCAATCGCATCGGCTCGGCGCTTCGGATGCGCCTCGGGGCCGAAGATGCGCTCCGGTGCGAGCGTGACGGCGACGAAGAGCAAGCCGATGAAAGCCGCCGCCGCACCGACGCTCGCCGCGAAAAAATCGTGGGCCTCTTTCATAAAGGAATAGGTTTCTCGCTTTTCGCAGGGGTCCGGCGTGGGCTTTTTCGCTTCACTGCTGGCCGCGCTGCTGCTCGGCTTGCGGCACGGTGCCGACCCGGACCATTTGGCCGCGATCGATAACCTGACCCGCAATTCGGCGCGCTCGCATCCGTTTGCGAGCCGATTCGTCGGAACGCTGTTCGCCGCCGGTCATACGATCATGATTCTTCTGATCGCGCTCGTCATCGGCGCCATCGGCCAGCGCGCGGGGACGTTCGGCGTCCATTTGGAACGCGCGGGCACGTATCTCAGCGTCGCCGTGCTGCTGGTCATGGCGGTTTTGAATCTGCGACGCCTGCTTACGGCGGGCGATGTGATGCCGATTGGTTTGCGCTCGCATCTGCTGGCTCCGGTCGTGCAGAGCGCCGGCATTTTTGCCGCGCTGCCGATCGGGTTTCTTTTCGGCCTCGGATTCGAAACGTCAAGCCAGATTGCAGCGTACGTCGTGATCGCATCGGGCGGAGTGGCGACGGCGCTCGCAATCGGTGCTGCGTTCTGTCTTGGAATGATGCTCACCGACACGTTCGATAGCGTGATACTCTCGCGTTTCATTCGCACCGGCAGCGGAGCCGCGGTTAGCCGCGCGTGGCTTTGGACCGTCACGCTCATCGCGCTCGTCGTGGCCGCGTACGAAACGTTGCAGCTCGCGAACGTCGACGTGCGGCTGCCGGAGCTCGCGCTCAGCGGTCTGCTGGTAGCGGCGTGCGCGATTGTCTTCTTGGCGGTTGCCGCGTCGCGGAAGCCTCTTGCCGCCCGGGAGACGCACGGACCGTGATCGATTACAAGCGGCTCTTCGATCTGAGCGGGAAGAACGCAGTTGTTCTGGGTGCGGCGTCGGGGATCGGTAAAGCGTCCGCGGAAGCGATCGCCGCGCTCGGTGCGCGCGTCATATGCGCTGATATCGACAAAGCCGGCGTCGAGCAAACGGCTCGCGAAATCGGCGGAGAAGCGATCGTGTGCGACGCCGCCAGTGCCGGCGATATCGCGAACCTCGCCGATTTCGTCGCAAAGAAGTTCCCGCGCTTGGATGCCGCCGTGACGACGCCGGGCATCAACGTGCGAAAATTGGTAAGCGACTACGACGAAGCCGATTTCGATCGCGTCATCGCGACCAACATCAAGGGTACGTTTCTGTTCTTGCGCACGTTTAGCCGGATGATGGTTCAGGGCGGCGGTGGCAGCATCGTCGCATCGTCGTCGATCCGTGCCGTGACGCTCGAGCCCGGTCTCGCCGTCTATGGTGCAACGAAGGCGGCGATCGTGCAGCTGGTGACCGGGACTGCGTCGGAAGTCGGCCGCTACGGCGTGCGCGTGAACGCGATCGCGCCGAGCGTCGTCGAAACCGCGCTCACCGCTCCGATCAAAGAGAAGCCCGAGATCTACGACACCTATGCGAAGCACACGGTCCTCGGACGATGGGCCAAACCCGAAGAGATCGGAAGCGTCGTTGCGTTTCTCGTCTCCGATGCTGCGAGCTACATCTCGGGATCGACCGTCTTCATCGACGGCGGCTGGATGGCAATCGACGGTCCGCCGACGGGACTTACGCAAACGAGAGCCAACACGTCGTCACGCTAAGTTCGCTCGGAGGGGGTTAATGGAGCGCAGGACTTTCATTCGTTCTACCGCGACGGCCGGGGCCGCTGCGGCATTCGGATTCCCGTATGTTTCGCGCGCAGCCGGTCCAATGACGCTGCGTTTTGCGCACTTTGCGGCAATCGATCATCCAGCCAATATTGCGGCTAAGCAATTCGCGGATCGAGTCGAAGCGCGCACGCAGGGCGCGATCAAGGTGACGATCTTCCCGAACAATCAGCTCGGCGATCCGCCGCAACAAGCCGCGCAAATTCGTGAAGGCGCAATCGACATCGGCCTGCCGACCCAAGGTCAGCTCGACAAGTACGAAAAGGCGTTCGCCGCCGTCGAGCTGCCGTTCGCGTTTCGCAATCGTCCGGAGGCTTTCCGCGTCCTCGACGCTGCGCTGACGGATTGGCTTGCGCCGCTGGCCGTCACTCAAGGCTTCGTCACGCTGCGCAACTGGGACTACGGTTTCCGGAACATCACCAATACCGTGCGCCCGATCAACACGCCGGACGACGTAAAGGGCCTCAAGCTGCGCACGCCGCCGGAAATCCAGATCGCTTCATCGATGGAAGCACTCGGCGCGATCGTCACGCCGATCTCGTTTGCCGAGCTGTATCTCGCGCTCTCGCAGCACGTCGTCGACGGCGAAGAGAATCCGATTGCGGTCATTTTCTTCAACAAGTACTACGAAGTCCAGAAGCACCTCGCGCTCACGCGCCACATCTACAACAACATGATTCTCACCGTCAGCGCGCTGACGTGGAAGAAGCTCACGCCTGCGCAGCAGAAGATTCTGCATGAAGAAGGCCGCAGCGCGGGTGACCTGATGCGCAATTTGATGGGCGATCAGGAAGAGCAGCAAATCACCAAGCTCGCGACGCTCGGGATGCAGATCACGCGACCGGATACGGGTCCATTCCGCGCCAAGATGGGACCGGCGCTTGTGAAGATCGCCAACTACGCGGGTCAGGCCAACGTCGATAAGTTCCAGAGCATGTTGAAGAAGATGCTCAGTGCGTAAGGCCGACCGCCCGCGGTAAGAGCAGCGTAAACCACGGAACGAACGCCACGATAAGAAGCCCCGCGACGAGAACGCCGAGATACGGCAGCATCGCTCGCGAGGCTTCTTCGATACGTGTACGTTGAATTGCGCAGCACACGTAGAAGCCGACGCCGGCCGGCGGCATAAATGCACCGATGCCCATTGCGATGACGAGTACGATGCCGTAGTGCAGCTGGTTGATCCCGATCTGTCCCGCGATCGGCAGCAACAACGGAGCCAAAACGTTTAGCGCAGGGAGGCCTTCGAGCAGCGAGCCGGTCAGAATTAAGAGGATGATCGAACCGACCATGAAGATCGCCGTGCTGTCGTTGAACGAGTGCAAGAGCTCGACCAAACGCTGCGGCAACCGTGCCACAGTCAGCATCCACGAAAACGCCGACGCCGTCGCCAGGATAAAGAGCACCATGCCGGAGAGTGTCGCACTGTCGATCAGCGTGCGCAGCAATTCACGTAGCGACAGCTCTTTGTAAATCAAGACCGCGAGGAACAGTCCGTAAACCACGGCAAACGTCGAGACTTCGGTCGGCGTCGCGATGCCGTAGATGATGCCACCGAAAAGCAGTACCGGCATCACCAAGGCCGGAATCGCCGCAAGCCCGCTTTGCCCCATCGTTTGCAGCGAGGCGCGTGGCGTTGTCGGCGTATTGGCCCAGCGCGCGCGGAAATAGATCAGGATCATCAAGCAGATGCCGATCACGGCAGCGGGGATCAAGCCGCCGCTGAACAGCGCGGCAATCGACAGACTCGTGATCGAGCCGAGAATCAGCATCGCGATGCTGGGCGGCACCGTCTCGCCCATCGCAGCCGAAGCTGCAAGTACGGCAGCTCCTTCGCCGCGGCTATAGTTCTGACGATCGAGCATGTCGCGCATGACGGAACCGACTGCCGCGACGTCCGCGGCTTTTGAGCCGGAAAGTCCCGAAACGAGATACATGCTGACGACGACGACTTGCAGCAAACCGCCGCGGAAATGACCGACGAGCGCGTGCACGAAGCGCACGAGCCGTAAGCTGATGCCCCCACGCTCCATGATCAAGCCGGCGAGAATGAAGAATGGCACCGCGAGCAAGACGTAATTGCTCGTTCCGTTGATCATGTTTTGCGTCAGCGTGACCATCGGCCCCGCATTCCCGATCCACAAGTATGTGGCCGCAGCAAGCAGCAACGCGAAACCGACGGGGATTCCCGCAAAGACGCCGACCGCGAAGAGGATCAGCACGGTGAAGACGGCAGCGTCGCCGGCGAAAAGCGGCTGCCAGAAACTTTGCGTAGCGTATGCGACGCCGAGCACGAGCGCGACGCCGATCCCGGTCTTGAGCGCGAGCCACGGCGCTTCTTCGAATAGGCGCACGAACGCGAAGATCGCGAGCAAAATCATGCCGATAGTCAGCGGCAATGCGATCGTTGAGACGGGCATGCCGAGAATCGGCGTTGCCTCAGCCCAACCGGCTTCGAGTAGCCACCACGAGGTGATCGCCGCAAGGAGCGCACCGGCGAAGATCAGGAGATTTGCCAGCGTATGACAGAAACGCGCGCCGCGTTCGGGTAGGAGATTGAGCACGGCGCGAACC
>Ga0181525_10002646_pt1 | contig 14558 bp, 12 predicted proteins | sample PEATcosm2014_Bin_48_FD_121100 | JGI IMG/M metagenome (GOLD analysis project Ga0181525, IMG submission 121100) | Peatland microbial communities from MTU Mesocosm Facility, Houghton, MI, USA - PEATcosm2014_Bin06_10_metaG | ecosystem: Environmental > Terrestrial > Soil > Wetlands > Peat | place...
GAGGGGTGGCAATTCTTTCCTGTGCAGCACGCAGGGGTGTGGAGACATATTTTTTTTAAGCGACTGGATTCAGGATGAAACCCGGAGCGCCAGGGATGGCGCGTTTGGAGCGACAAAAAAAATATGTCTCCACACCCCTGCGTGCTGCACAGGAAAGAATTGCCACCCCGACACGATGCGGTTCAAGTACACGAAAGTCTTTTCTCACAACAACACGATGCGCCCAGCACAAGAAAGTCTTTTCTCACAACAGCACGATGCGCCAAGCACAAGAAAGTCTTTTCTCACAACAGCACAATGCGCCAAGCAAAAGAAAGTCTTTTCACACAACAACACAATGTGGCTTAAATAATCGTTACCAGAGACAACCTCTTCCTCTCACCACCTTTCTGCTGCAGCGTGACGCTTTCCTTTGCAATCGCCACAACGGTTGAACCATCCGGCGGCAGCACATCACCCACATGGACATTGAAAAGAGAGCCTTTGTAAGAAAGTACTGCAGCCCATCTGGATTGCACTTCCGTAATGGACACGAGGGAATAACTGACTTCCTGTAAAAATGGCGGCGGTGTTGCCGATGTCGTTGTCACTGTTGTACCAGGAACGGTAGCAACCCCAGGAGCTCCAACCGGCCCAGGAACAGTCGACCCGCCGGAAAGCAAATCAATAGTTTTTTTATCCGCTTCAACTTTCGCCAGATTATTAGTGGAGATGTCTTTGCTGGTCGAAGCAATATCCCTTTCCACTTTCAGCAATTGCAATTCATTCAATTTTTCCAGATATTTGACCTGAGTTTCCTGCTGCAAAGCCATCAACGCTTTTTCACGGTCTGTCATGGGTACGCCCGCAGGTACTTCAGCCGGTTTGGGATGCATTTGTACTGTAGATGCAACACCAGAAGCAGGAGCACCTGCTGCCGGCATAACAGGTGCAGGCGTTTGCGGCTGAGCAGAAAAGGCATCCACTTGCCAAACCAGTATTGCACCAGCAAGCATTATCCTTCCCGCTGTCTTTTTGCATAATGTTGAAGATGTTCTCATGTTATCAAGAGTCATAGTTTAGCTACCTAATGCATCAAGAGTGATAGAACCCGTTAAATTTCCACTGTCATCTGCCGTTAACTTTACCTCATTCAGTACTAGCGGCAATTCAGCTAATTGTTTGCCAAGCAGCCCCAGCACACCAGGAGAAACAGCCGTCAGATTGATAGTGACTTTTTCAACCGAATAAACATTCTTTTTCTCAACCGCTGCCAATGTAAGATTATTACCAGGCAGCACAGCAGCCACTCTGTCAATGACAGCCGCCACTACTTTTTGCACGGAATAAATTTTATTTGGCACTGGGCGTTTCTTAAGACTCAAACTCATGCTGATGCCCACACCAGAAGATCCGATGGAAACCGTCGCCTGATGCGCCTTGGCAAAAGTATATAAGTCTGCCATGGTACCGCCATTCGATAAAAGCCTCGCTGAAACCACACCGCTTGCATAGTTAATATCGTGAGCAGACCATCCTGATATCTGCAGAAAAAGAGTGGCTGCATCCACCAGCTTCAATAACTCTTCATCCGGCGCTGGTGTTGCAAGCGTCTCCATAAAGGGTTGAAACGGATTAATGACTTGTGCTGGCGGCGGTGGAGGCGGCGGCCGGTTTGCCCACCACGAATACATAAACCACAGCAAACCCAGAAAGATCACGCCTGTCACCGCTTGCCTGATGGGAAGAACACCAATTCCCTGATCTTTTAAAACCGTGTCCACCAGCCTGAGCTGATATATTTTCAGTAATGCCAGTGTTGGAAAAACAGGATGATCCAATACCGTAAATGATTTCACTGAACCTGGTTCAAAACTGAATTTTTCTGCTTCAGGTTCCTTGCTGATCGGCACATCGCCGTAAGTATAAATTTCAAAATTATTTTGCTGGGTCAGGAAAATAACCAGTTCTTCAGGAATACTGTCGACAGGAAAACTGCCGTCCAGATAAACGCTGCCTGATTTGACAATAACAAGTATGGCTTCTGTCGTATTGGGGATGGCTTCGCAGTAAATCAAATCCAGCGGTTTTTTAAAGTGATGCCAAATGGATTCTCCCAGCAAATAACCTGTATCGGATGAGAAAGCAACTTCGTACTGCTGCATCCCTTTTTTTTGCAGGGTAATGTATTCGCCGTAACTATTACTGAGTGCCAGTATTTCTTTTTTAAGCTGACTCTTTTGCTTGACCGTTAACACATCCCGGTAAGACGGTATAACAAAATGCTGACCATCTTCGCGAGTGATATACGACATCAGGCACTTCCACGCAGAATAATGGGAGTAATCAAGATAACTGTTTCACTATTCACTTGCTCAGCTGCTGTACCGCCGAGAGATTGTGAGGTCAAAAGCTGTGATGCGCCTGATCGGTTAGTCACTTGTTTAAATCCAGAAAGAATCAGTGTATCGCCTGATCTAATCATGCTGCGCTGGTTAAAATGTTTTTCTGAAACATTAGGCAATTGAATTTGATTATTGGTCGGGCCGAATGAACCAAAACCATTATTAGTGGAAATATCTGCATTCACCGATAAATAAACACGATCCTGCAGAATTTTCGGCAGAATATAAAGAGTGAGTCCTGTAATCACCATGCCAGGCGTAACCTGGGAAGTAGTCCCTGTTGCCACACCTGATGCTGTTGAGTTGGTTGTATTTTGAATACTGGCAACATAACCTTGCGAGTTAACAATTCGCACCACACCCACCTGGTTATTCAAACAAAGCACTCGCGGCTCTGATACTACCGACGTTTTGCCTTGCTGATTCAGCGCATTTAATAGAATGGTATAAGAAGGAATTGCACCTGAGCCTGTCGTTCCGATCAGAGGAAGCGGCAATGCACCACTTGTTCCTGTCGCCTGACTGATAGCCTGGATTGAGATAGGTGTTCCATAATTTGCATTGAGCTGAAACGGCGAGTTATGAAATCCTCTCGTAATGATGTCCCAATCAATACCGTAGTTAAACCCATTTTCAAGATCTACCTGCAGCACTTGTACTTTAACCAATACTTGCTTGGAAAGATTGTGATTCAGGTTTGCAATATACTGTCCAATCATTTGTACATTGGTCGGCTTATCGCGAATGGTCACAGAGGTGGTGGATTGCGAAACGGTCATCTTGCCATCAGGGCTCAACATTTGTGTAATGGCTGCATTCAAATCTTTCCAGATGGAAATCTTGCCGCTAATGTTACTGTACTCAGCGTCAGAAGAATCGCTGGTGGTGTAATTCGATACTTGCGCTGTGGAACTTTGCTGAGAAGTATTTGCGCCGCTTCCGCCGCCCTTTTTACCTAATAGATAATCTGAATCTCCAGGCATAAAGGCAATATCGAAGGTTCTGGTGACAAAAGCTTCCCAGTAAACCTGATTGTTTCGCACGCTATAAACATAGCCCGCTCTTGAAGCCAGCAAATCAAGCGCACCTCTGATCGTTCCCGAGTAATTCATGCTGATGCTAGCGGCGGGATCAAGACCCGTCTGGAATTTGGTTAAAACATGCTGGCCTGCACCGGCAGAAATTAATCGGCTGTAATAAGAAAACGGAAGCTTGTCGCCTTTAATCACAATATGGTTATCAACCCAGGAAGGTCTTTGCTGCAGATTGATAGGAGTGGTATCAACATACAAACCTTGCTTGATTAATAAAGGCGGTAAAGGTTTGACGGTATTATCCGAGCGGTGAAGTTCGCGATCAGCCCTGATTTTTGCATCAGCGACATTTCCCTCTGTCTGATTGAATACAGGCTGGTGGCAGGAAACCAGTACAAACACTGCTGAAAATAGCAAGACTATCCATTTTCTTAACATTATCTATCTTCCTATGATCTATACCTGGGTACAATTGCAATGGTGCGATTAGACATATACATAACAGCTTGCAAGGGAAACGGCTGCAATAATTTTTCCATGACATTAGGCAAGTTGGAACCGGTGACCCGGCCGTCGAAATTGTAATCGTAAGGAGATTTCCAGATCACTTTCCAGTGATAACGTCCCATGATGCGTTCAATATTTTCTTTGAGTGAGCCGCTGATGCTGACTGCATAAACTGTTGCCGGCTGGCCAAGCACAGAAGATTGATTAGGGAAAGAAGCAGTACTGTAAGCAGTAGGTACAATGGCAGGATCTTTTCTCACGACTACGCCAGGCTGAAAAAATGGTCCGCGTGGAATGGCAGCTTCTGGTCTTGCGACTTCCCATCCTGCTGCAGCACACATTGGTATCAGAAGCAGTGACAATATCCAGCATCGCATTCTTCGTATCTCCGTGAATCGCCTCTGCCCAAGATATCTTGAATACTTTCAGTTATCAAGTATATAGATTGGGCGTTGCTGCGGAGATTGAAGATATGATAATGCAATTAATTACTATAAATATTTGTCGCGGATGTTCCTGTTTCATTATTCACCTGACAGCGAGTAATCGCCATCAACTCAATATTCCCCATATTATTGTTGTTCTGATTTGCATTGGTAACCGGATTAAGCTGGATATTACCTTTTCCTGTTATCACTTGAATGCAAGCACGCCAGTAACTCGTCGCCGGCTGACCTCCCTGATAACTGGTACTGCATTGCGGCGCCGAGGTTGAACTTGTGCAAGCAGCAGGCTGCAATGCAGGGCCTGTTGCATAAGCTGTAAAACTGCTAATCGGGTAGACAGCATTACTTGCAGGATCATTCAATCCGCTGACAGAAACTGGAATCACCTGCACTTGCGGAATCATGGTATTGCCTGCTGCATCCACTGGACAAACTGGCACAGGCACACATCCGCCAGGTCTGACGATGCCGGTAAAGTTCACAGCTCTCGCATTATTTATGTTTTGTCCCGGTATATTTACGCTGGTTACTATCCAGCAGTTTGTGGTGTTTGTTGCACAGCTCACACCAACTGGTGGAGGGTTAGCTGCTCCTGTCGAGGTATAGGCCACAGGCAGTGTACCTGCAATAACATTGGCGATTGCACCTGCCTGCATGGCTCCTGCTCTGCCGCCTGATGTAATATTCGTGTAAACCGTAAAAGCACGTCCCTGGCTATCACTATAAATATAGTAAGCACTTCCGCCAAAAGGACTCGCTATGCTAATACTCGCTGGCAAATATCCACTCAGCTGCAAGTTATTATTCGTCTGAGTAGTAATATTGACTGCCGATCCGTTTGATACTGGCCATTCTCCAGTAGCTACATAGTAAGAAAGACCCGCATTTAAAATCTGCTGCATTTGCGTGGTCGTTCTATCAATACGCATTTGCAGAGCTTTTTGCTGAAAATAACCGAGTGCCATGTAGAGAACCGCTGAAACAATTGTCAGCACTAATAATATTTCTACCAACGTAAAACCTTTCTCACGATGACTCTGCATGTCTTGTCCTCTTAACTTTAATTGCCGCACAAATAATATTGATTAGCGAGTTGATAGCCTGTTGTCAAAATGGTGATGGGATCTGTTGTATACATTTGCGTAAATGATTTCACTGCCGGCGTTGTTTGCCAATAAGTTGATGCTGCTTTTTGTAATATGTCAGAAGGATTTTTTTCCCAGACAACATAAGGGCCAGGACTTCCAGCCTTGCACTCAAGCACAACACTGCCTGCAGCAGATGAAGTGCAATCCGCACCCAGCATACTTTTATATTGACTCGCAAGCGCAGCACTCCCGGTTTGTATTGAAACCTGTGCTATCCAGGAAACAACAATTCCTACCGGCTTACTACTCGTACAATTAACAGAACCTGCACCTATCGCATTTGTACCTGAGGTACAAACCAGTTTGTTTCGGGTGTATTCATTAAACTGTGCAATGTATCCATTGGTTCCTGATCCTGGCACCACGATGGACGGTACGAGTATCAGATTATTGGGAAGCGTTAGAGCAGTCTGAATATTCACACTGTAATTTACAGAAGGATTGGATACTGGATTCAATGCACCAGGCACCGCACTCGTGCCATAACAATTTGCCTGATAAAACGCGAGCATGCCCTGAAAGATGGAATCAACATTTGCCTGCACTTGCTTCATATCAGATTGTAATTTCATCGTGTAATAGAGACGCATACCAAGCGTAAATGCAATCGTGCCGACCACGATCGCCAATAACGCTTCATATAAAGTAAAACCTGACTGGTGTTTAAGCATGGAGTCCCTCAGGCAGCCATAGACATACCCGTTAAATAAATACCCTGGATAATCATGATAATCAGGAGACCGCCAATTGCCAAAAGAATACCGCCGAATATCTTTGCTATCATCTTTAAAGTTACCGTCACTTGTTCAGCACCTCTCACACCCATGCGTATCAATCCGTGCTCGAAACCTTTGACTTCTGCCATCACACGCAAGCGCATGAGATCAGGCGTATCAATTAATCCTGTTTCAAGCACATCTGCGATATTGGTTTTACCCATACTCAATAAATTTTCCATTTTTGCAAGATGAGAACGCAAATAAGGATTAGCCTGAGCTTGCAAGACGGATATGGCTGATTTAAATACGACACCGTTTGCAACCAGTAAGCCCAGCGTTTCAAGAACACGCGCTGCAACTAATCGGCGATAAAACGAAAAGGGCGGATACTTATCCAGCACATCACGAAAAGGGCCGGTATATTTCGTCATCAATTGCGACAAAGTAATGGCAAATACAATGATGGCGATAATAATAATCCACCACCAGTACTTAATCAGATGTGAAATGGCTATCAAGCGCCGGCCTTCCACCGGCCATGCGGATTCTGGTTTTATCATTCTAAATTGTGCAAACACGACAGAATCAAGATAAATAATCAGTATGCAGGCAATGGAAATCACCATGCACGGATAAAGAAGCGCAGCAACAAACGCACCTTTTGCCATGCCTTGTTGTGACAGCATATTAATAGCAGATTTCATTGTCTGTGCGAGCGCACCGCCGCTTTCTCCCACACGAATAATTTCCACTACATTAATGGAAAACCATTCGCGCATACCATCTGCCAAAGGCTGACCTTCTGCAATTTTCTGTGATAAGGAAAGCGCAACATCCTTGTTCACGCCAGTAGAAACCTGAGCCATCATTTCGATGGCACGATTGGCAGGAATACCGTCATTAATCAGAAGATACAAATCTTCCAGAAAAGCAAGCTGCTGTTTGTTTCCAAACATGAAATGCTTGAAAAAAAATTTTGCCTTTTCTGTGTAGGCACTCACTTCAGCGATATCAAAGTCCATTATTCATACCTGCTATTTATACTTAAATATTCTCGATTGAGTCGCTGGATTAATTGGCCCAACCACCTTTTCTGCATCGAAGGGATCGCAGGTTCCTGTTGCTATCAATTGAACTGCGCGCGCACGAAAATCCATCCATCCCTGTTCCTTCAAATATTTTTCCCAGGCAAGCGTGTCGCATTTCTGAATGTATTGTCTTCCTTCTTCATCGACCCAGATAACTTCAGCCACCACAATTCGGCCGCCAACGCCTGTGCGATTACACTTCGCGCATCCATTACCTCTTGCTCTCGCCTTATCCAGAATGTCCTTGCCCAGCACAGATTCCCAATCTGGTAAAAAAGACTGATGCTTTTCAGAATTACGCAGGGGAATCGCGCAGCCGTCACATACTTTTGCAATCAGGCGTTGACACATCAGACAACGCAACACACTGCTATCACTTAATAACACGGGTGAGATACCCATATCCACCAGACGAGTGATAATGGCAGTCGCTCGATTGGTATGAAGTGTCGTCAACACAAGGTGGCCTGTGATAGAAGCTCTTACCATCACGTGTGCAGTATCTTCATCACGCATTTCTCCAAGAATGATGACATCCGGATCCATACGCAAAGCAGCGCGTCCCATCATGCCAAAACTGCGATCTTCCTTTTCAGTATTGACAGGAACCTGTGTTGCTTCTAACACTACTTTCTCAACGGGATCTTCAATGGAATATAATTTCTGCGTCGATTCCACCATTTCCATACAACTTGCAAGCGTTGTCGTTTTACCAGAGCCTGTTGGTCCTGCGACAATAATCGCGCCAAACGGCAGCTTCATTGCCATTTTAATAATGTCGACTTGCTCTTGCGTATAACCTAATTCATCCAGTGTTTTTGTATGTTCTTCGCCAGTGGCAAGAATACGCATCACCATGTCAAAGCCGCCGTGCGCAGGTACGCTCGCAAGACGCAGACGAATATCACGGCCCTGGATTTTTAAAGGCATGGAAGCATCTTGAGGCACGAGAGGATTAAAATGCGAAGTCGCGTGATCTGTTTCCTTGTTAAATGCAACTGATGCAATTTCACGGCCAAGTCTTTCCGACCATTCTGCATACACAATTAATTCGCCGTGCTGACGCATACGAATTTTCGTGTACGTCTGTCGCACCTGAATATGAATATCACTGACATTTTGTCTGACTGCTTCAAACACTAACTCACGCAAATGCCGCTGCTGATCGCTAAACGCAACATTGGTTTCACCCTTGTGCTTTCTCGAATCTTCTTCTTCAATACCGCTTGCGAGCAGCAAACTAATGACAGATTCATTGGTTGCATACACTTGTCCTGGATGAATGCCCTTGCTCAACAAGAGTGACTTACAATTTTGTACGGTACGTGAAGTAGGGTCAGAAGATAAAATCGCTGCACTTTTTAAAATAACAATATCTTTCTGCTCGCGGCACCATGCGAGCATTTCCTCCATTACCTTGTCTTTGGCATCAATATCTGAGGGACTCGTCACGATTTTGGTTTTGGTCGCTGCTGCATATTGCTCACGCAAAGACTGCATCGCTTGTGAATTTTCCGCTTCATCTCTTGATGGTGCAGTTATTTCTGCCATACCTGCCTCACTACAAAAATTTTTAAATCAGAAGGATATTTATATGGATAAAGTCTTTTTTTATTATAGATGTTTTTGGGTGGGATAGATTGCAAAAAGGCAGAAAATTGTTCAGGTCTAAAAAGAGAAATTTCAAGAAAGATAAATAGTTAGTATTGTAGCTAGTGTTGCTTTCAACCATGTATTTGCTGATTTTGACCTTAAGATGAAGCTGGCTGAGGGGTGGCAGGGGGAGTACCCATTTTACGCGCGGAGCTTGCGAGCACGAAAAATGGTACTCCCCCTGACAGGACCCCGAGAAGCTTGGCTTAGAGGTCAAAAGCAGCAAAACATGGTTGAAAGCAACGTATTAGTTCAACGTATATCCCTGGATTGCTTCGTCGCAATGACGTATCCGCATGTTAAATATCGAGATTCACCACTTCCAGTGCATTCGTCTCAATAAACTGCCGCCGCGGCTCAACCTCATCACCCATGAGCGTTGTAAATATCTTGTCAGCCGCAACCGCATCTTCGACCTTCACCTGCAGCAAGACGCGTCTTTCAGGATCCATCGTGGTTTCCCAGAGCTGATCCGGGTTCATTTCCCCCAGACCTTTATAGCGTTGAATTGCCTGACCTTTTTTAGCCTCAGCTAGAAGCCAGGCCACCGCCTGTGCAAAGGTTTCAGCAGCCTGTTTCTTTTCATCACGCTGGACATAATTGCCCAACTGCTGCAAAGAGACTATCTTGCTGCCAAATTCAGAAAGCTTGCGATAATCGGTCGATAAAAATAATTCATTATTAATCAAATAGCTATTAAGAACTCCGTGACTGGTAACATTGATCTTGGGCAGCCACCAGTGGCGCTCAGCATCTTCCGCAAGCGAAATCTCATACCAGGCAGAAACCGTCGTCTGCGCATTCAACTTATCCTCAATGGCTTTCATGATTTTTTGCATTTCATCGCGGTTAGCAAGAACCTGCTCGTTAATAGCAGGGGCATACATTAATGCTTCGATGAATTCTCTCGGCAGCCGTTTACCAAGGCGGTTAATGATGTTTATCATGGCGTGGTATTCATTCACTAACTGCTCAAGCTCCATACCCGCCAACACCTTGCCGTCTTTTAAAACATAGGAAGCATTCTCAAGCGCTGATTGAAACAGCATGTTATCCAGCGCCCTTTCATCTTTTACGTAGCGCTCCTGTTTGTTCTTTTTCACCTTGAAAAGCGGCGGCTGCGCAATATAGATATATCCTTTTTCGATCAACTCTGGCATTTGACGATAAAAAAAGGTCAGTAACAAGGTGCGAATATGGGAACCGTCCACGTCAGCGTCGGTCATGATGATAATGGAGTGATAACGTGTCTTGTCTGGCGAATATTCTTCAGGCCCAATCCCGCAGCCGAGTGCCGTAATAAGTGTTGCCACTTCTGCAGATGAAAGCATTTTATCAAAACGCGCTTTCTCAACATTTAAAATTTTGCCCTTGAGCGGCAATACAGCTTGAGATTTACGGTTTCTTGCCTGTTTTGCAGAACCGCCTGCCGAATCACCCTCTACGATGAAGAGTTCTGACTTGCCGGGATCTTCTTCCTGGCAATCTGCCAATTTTCCGGGTAATCCTGCCACATCCAAAGCACTTTTACGCCGCGTCAATTCACGCGCCTTGCGCGCTGCTTCGCGTGCACGTGCTGCATCAATGACTTTTGAAACAATACTTTTTGCATCCTGGGGATTTTCCATCAGGTAATTCTGGAATTTTTCACCCATCAAGGATTCCACAATGGATTTGATTTCAGATGAGACCAGTTTGTCCTTGGTTTGTGAGGAAAATTTTGGATTAGGCATTTTTACCGATAATAATGCTGTCAAACCTTCGCGCAAATCTTCGCCTGAGGTGGCCACTTTTTCTTTTTTGCCAAAACCTTCTTTCTCAATGTAATTATTCAAGACACGCGTTAAGGAGCTGCGAAAACCTGCGACATGCGTACCACCGTCACGCTGTGGAATATTATTGGTATAGCAAAACAGTTTTTCCTGATAGGTATCATTCCATTGCAAAGCCACTTCAACTGTCACGTGGTCTTTTTCAGCCACAAAATAAAAGATTTTTGGATGAATAGGCGTTTTATTTCGATTTAAGTCTTCAACAAATCCTTTTAATCCGCCGTGATACTCAAACGACTCGGACTGGCCTGAGCGTTCATCCGTTAAAAATATTTTGATGGAAGTATTCAAAAAGGCTAATTCGCGTAACCGTTTTGCTAAAACAACATAACTAAAGCTGATATTTTTGAAAATTTCGGCGCTAGGCTTGAATCTGACTTCTGTACCGCGCTCTGTTGACTCGCCCACTTCTGCAAGCGGTGCAGCAGGAACGCCCATGTGATAATACTGTTCATACATTTTTCCATTCATTCGAATGACTAAATGCAACTCTTCCGATAATGCATTCACAACTGAAACACCAACACCGTGCAATCCGCCTGAAATTTTGTAGGAATCGTTATCAAATTTACCGCCAGAATGCAGCACAGTCATGATAACTTCCGCTGCAGAGCGCCCTTCTTCAGGATGAATGTCTACAGGAATTCCGCGGCCATTATCTTTAACACTGACAGATTCATCAGGATGAATGGTTACCCAGATGGTATTGCAAAAACCCGCCAACGCTTCGTCAATAGAGTTATCTGTTAATTCAAATACCATGTGATGCAAGCCGGTGCCGTCTTCTGTGTCACCAATATACATACCGGGACGCTTACGTACGGCATCCAGGCCTTTCAAAACCTTAATCTTTGAGGAATCGTAGCTTTCAGTTGTATTTTCAGTCACTTATCGTTACTCCTATTGTTTGGAAACATGGCCATGTTTCACGTGGAACACTGTCACCGGAACTTCTGGGCCATCTTCACTCATCAAATCGCAAATGGTCTCATGCTCAATGGCGGTAATAAAAATCTGAGTTTGCTGCCTCGATAATAATGAAATCAGCTTGCGTCTACTCAGAATATCCAGCTCTGCAGGTAAATCATCGACAAGATAAATTAAGCCCTTGTTTGCATGCATGGATAACAGCTTTCCCTGGGCAAGGATCATAGCACAAATAAGCAGTTTTTGCTGTCCTCTTGATAAAAAATGCTTCACCGGAATGCTGTCAATTGTTATATCAAGATCCGCTCGATGCGGACCATACAATGTATGGCCGGCACGCATTTCTTCAAATACACTTTTTGCAAGACGAGACGCATAATCTTCTTCAGTCTGCGAGCTTTCATCTTCCGCCTGCCATCCAGATTGATAGTTTATTTGCAGATTACCGATGCCCAGCAGCTCAATAGCCATTTCCTCAACGACTGGAACCAGACACTGAATATATTGTTTGCGCAGAGAATCCAGTTCTAACCCCAGTCTCACCAGCTCATCAGTCCAGGGATCAAGCTCATTTTTAGGGCGCCGCTCGCGCAAGACCATATTTCTTTGCTTTAAAACACGCTCAAACAGGCGCCAGCAGGGTAAAAAGCTCTCGAATTGATAAAATAAACCCCAATCAAGAAACTTTCTGCGAAAAACAGGCCCTGATTCAAATAAATTATGTGATTGGGAATTGATTAGCTGAATAGGCAGATAAGAAGCCAGTTCGGCTAGTCGGAGAGCATCTTTTTCAGCCACCCGCAACCGGGATAAGCCGCTGATATCACGCTCAACGCCTATGGGAATTTGTCGTTCAGAGTCGCTAACTATTTGAGAAAATATGGAAAATTGCTCGGTTGACTGCCGTATTAAACGAGCGGGGCTCGAACTTCTGAAAGAACGGCCCAGCCCAAGATAATAAATGGATTCAAGCAAGCTGGTCTTGCCGCTGCCGTTATCACCAGAAATGATGTTTAAGCCGCGCGTGCACGGCGCAAGCTCCGCATGGGCAAGATTTCGAAAATTGGTGATACGTAATGAGGATATCGTCATCCTGCGCTACTGAAAGCTACAATCGCATGGGCATCACAACGTAAATACTGTGATCGCCATCTACTGCTTCAATCAGTACTCCATCATTCGGGCTTGAAAATACACAGCGTATGGCTCGTGTGGTAATTGCTGAAACAACATCCAATAAATAGGCAACATTAAAGCCGATTTCCATGCTGTTTCCTGCATATTGCATGGCAATGGCTTCTTCAGCCTGTTCGCGGTCGGAATTATTAGCGGTAATCCGTAATTTGTCTGGTTCAAGCTGGAAGCGAACGCCGCGGAATTTTTCATTGGAAAGGATGGAGGCACGAGTCAGCGCCTGCTTCATGGCTTCACGATCTGCCAAAGCATTAGTCGTTCCCTTGGGAATAAGGCGATTATAGTCTGGATATTGTGCATTAATAAGTTTTGTGGTGAATATGCAGTCAGGTGTAACAAATCGGGCGCGGTTCTCGCCAACCTGGATGGTCACAACGCTATCGCCATCGGCTGCAAGCAATCTCATTAATTCAAGTACACTTTTGCGCGGGAGAATAATACGGGCGGAAGCATCACCGATTTGTTCATCAAAAAGAGAGGTTAATGCCAATCTATGGCCGTCTGCCGCCACACATTTTATGGTCTGGCCGGTGATATCAAGAAAAGTGCCGTTTAGGTAATGGCGTACATCTTGCTGACCCATAGCGAAATAGGTTTTGCTTAAAAGATTTTTCAAACTGCTTTGTTTGATGGAAAATTCGACAGGGTATTCGCAAGCATCGAGATTGGGGAAGTCATCTGCGGGCAGGGTATTTAACTTGAAACAGCTCTCGCCGGCGCGTACGACCAAAAAGTTTTTCTCGATTGATAAGCGTAAGGTGCTGCCTTCTGGCAGGGCGCGGCAGATATCAAATAATTTGCGCGCAGAGACAGTGGTCACACCCTGGGAAGATTCTGTTTCGATGCGGACGAAACCAATCAGTTCAATTTCAAGATCGGTGCCGGTAAGCAGGAGGTTGCCGTCTTTGATAGTGAGCAAAACGTTGGATAAAACGGGCAATGTCTGCTTTTTTTCGACAACACCGCTGACAGCCTGCAGCGGCTTTAAAAGGGATTCACGCTGAATAACAATATCCATGAGTTAAGTGCACCTTGTTAGTTTAAGGGTTTCTCATTGCAGACAGTTGAGGCAGCAGTATTTGTTTTTGGCTTTATTTGTCAAAAACAAATACTGCTGCCTCAACTGTCTGCAATGAGAAACCCTGTTATCAAGTCGTTAATATTCTCAGCAAATTCGTATAATCTTCTTCAATATCTGCATCTGACTGACGCAGCTCCAGTATCATACGACAAGCATGCAGAACTGTCGTGTGATCTCTACCACCAAATGCATCGCCAATTTCAGGCAGGCTGTGGTTGGTGAGCTCCTTGGCCATAGCCATCGCCATTTGCCGCGGTCTTGCCACTGAACGGTTGCGGCGCTTGGATAATAAATCTGCCACCTTGATCTTGTAATATTCGGCAACAGTACGCTGAATGTTTTCAATCGTGACGAGCTTATCCTGCAAGGCAAGTAAATCGCGCAAAGCTTCTTTGACGAAATCAAGAGTGATGGCTTTGCCTGTGAAGTGCGCATTGGCGATGATGCGCTTTAAGGCACCTTCCAGTTCACGAACATTAGAGCGTATGCGTTTGGCGACAAAAAATGCGACTTCATAAGGCAAATTGATATTTGATTGCTCAGCC
>Ga0181525_10002647_pt1 | contig 14558 bp, 17 predicted proteins | sample PEATcosm2014_Bin_48_FD_121100 | JGI IMG/M metagenome (GOLD analysis project Ga0181525, IMG submission 121100) | Peatland microbial communities from MTU Mesocosm Facility, Houghton, MI, USA - PEATcosm2014_Bin06_10_metaG | ecosystem: Environmental > Terrestrial > Soil > Wetlands > Peat | place...
CGTCCACCAATGCCTGCTGGAGCCTGGCATAGTCTTCGTCCGGCATCAGCGCGGTAATCGCCTTATTAAAACTATCGGTTTCCATAAATACCATGCTCCACTATACGCCATTGACGTATAGTAAGTCAATGGCGTATCAACCGCGTCGCCGCGCGGAGTTCTAATTAGTCTGTTGCGCTGCGGGCCGATCCATAGACGCGACGCGCAGCCATTTCCGCTGCTTGAGTGCACATGGCTGGTCCCGTCTTCCACATTGGCGACACTTCGCATTCACACTACGCGCGCAACTCGTCTATCGCGTCGACACGATCTGGGTGGAAGGCAATGTGATCTTTGATCGCGACGACGGCTGCATACGGTGCCTCGTGGGTCCACACCGCATTCACCGATCGGTTGCCGCCGATGGGAATGCTGTAGTAGGAGCACTCCCCCTTGTAAGGGCAGTAGGTCTGGTGCGAAGTCCGCTGGAGCAGCGTCATGTCTACATCCATGCGCGGATGTAGTGGACCGGTGGATAGGCGGCCTCCTTCAGGCTTACCGCCTCGTGGGTGTCCGCGATACGCTGGCCCGCTACGGTCACAACGATGCGTTCCCGAGCCGGTGTGATGGTGATCGGATGGTCGGGGCCAGGGATCTTAATGGGCTTGCTGTTCATGTCGTTCACTCTCGACTGGCGGTGATGTTGCGGCCCGAGCAACAGCAGTAGAGAGAACGGGATGAGGGATCCCCCACTGCAACCGAGGCCGCCGTTCGGCTGCCCGCGCTTTGCATGACCGTCCAGGCATTCGGCCTCCTATCGTGGCGACAGCAAAAGAAAGGGAGGGAGCGCCACCGCTGGCGCCCCTCCCACTCGCACTCAGGCCGCGAGAATCTCCGCCGCCGCATCCCACAGGGGCACGCTGGCACAGCCGGGTAAGACCGCGGCAGCGTCCAGCGAGCCACACTGACGGAATCTGCGCGTCGGCTGCAATTTCATTTCGCGCGAATCGTTCGCTCTCTTCGACAGCGCTCTGCTGAGTCGCGTTTCATCACTGGCGATTGACCATCACTGCGATTGACTAATTTAGAATGAGTCTATTGACGACTTTAGAATGATTCTATAATCTCCGAAACGTGATGATCCGTGATTTGGGTTAGTCGCTAGTTGGCGTTCGGCACAACCTTGATCTCAGACATGGGGGAGGTTTCCATGACAGCTGTGTCACTGGCTGCGTCACGGAAGGCACCGTCGATCGCACATATAAAAGGTCTTACGCCGCTGGCAGCACTGGCGGTGATCGTACTGACCGCGGTGATTTTTCCCACCGCGCAAGCCGACGAAGCACAGGCTTATAAAGTAACGGGCCCCGTTACCGATGGCGGCACCATTACGGGCCAGGTCGTGTTCCACGGCACTGTACCGATGAGGCAAATCATCGTGAACAAGGACCCGACGGTATGCGGGCAATCTCGCGAAGACCCGTTGATCGTGGTCGGACCTGGTCAGGGCGTCGCCGACACCGTGGTGTATCTGGCAGACGTTCCTAGTGGGAAGGATTGGCCGCCGGGGGGAAAGAAGCCCGTACTCAATAACGTCAAATGCCGGTTTGAACCGGCGATGCAGGTTGTACAAACCGGGACCATTGATGTCGGCAACAAGGATCCCGTGCTGCACAACACCCATGGTTACTACGGTAAGCGCACAGCCTTCAATATGGCACTGCCGAATCAGGGCCAGGTGATTTCGGCGGATCTCATGAAGGCAGGAACCGTACGGGTGGACTGCGACGCGCACGGATGGATGGAGGGCTGGATTATCGTCCGGGACAACCCCTATTACGCGCTCACGGGCGCGGACGGCAAATTCAGCATCACCGGCATCCCGCCCGGCACCTACAATCTGGTGACGCTCCAGCCCTATTCGGTTCTTGTCGAGCAACAGATAACAGTGGCTGCCGGCAAGTCGAACAATCTGACAATTGAGTTGAAGGCGGCCCCCCAATAACGACGGCCGAAACACGGGGCCACGCAAGTGTCCGAATATGGGGTTAGCTAGGCAGCTTCGGTGAACAGCTCACGCGGTCGCGCAGTTCTTGTAACGACCTGATTCGACCAAGAAACGCGCGCTCGGGAGGATGACGGCGTGCGACGCGCACTGCAGAATCCGCCGTCGAGAGGAACTTTCTCGACGCTAGGCCTACCTGAGAAGGACCGGCTGTTGCTATGGAGCGAATCCATCTGGCTTATGAGTGGTGGTATCCACTCGCAGACCATCGCAGATCAAAGCTTCGATGGGCGCATTACCTGGGACAGGGCCGCTTATGTGGAACTGCGCAAGATCGAGGCATCGAAACACCGCGTCGTGATTACCGCGGAACAAGCGTCGCGAGCCCGTCAAGCCTTTATCAAGGTGGTCGCGCAACTGCGCGGCGCGACCCGATTCGAGCAATGCGGGCGATGGGTCTGGCTGTATCCCGGCGACTGGAGTGTCTACGACACAACCCGCGGCTGTTCCATAGATGCCCCCGATTCGATCGAGACATTGGTGTTGTTGATTCCGAAGGAACACTTTCCGGAGCGACTGACGCTTGATCAATTGACGGCCCGCCGCTTGAGCAGCGTGGAGGGGATCGGCAAGCTGACCTGGAACGCAATGCTTGCGACCTATGAGGAACTGCCCGCAATGACTACGGCAATGGCCGCGGGCGCAGCCGATGTCGTGACGCAGTTGGTACTCTTGAGCCTGCTGGAGCTGCGCGGCACTTCGTCGACACTAAGTCTGCGGGAAGCGCTGCGCGACCGTATCAAAGAATACGTCGACCGGAATCTACATGACCCGCACTTGAGCGTGGATTCGGTCGCTCGGGCTCTGAGCTGCAGTCGTCGCCATCTGTATAACGCTTTCTTCGACGAGCCTGAGGGGATCGCTGGCTACGTATTGACGCGTCGGCTCGATGCGGCGCGTCGAGCATTCGAGGATCCCCGCCAGAAGGATCAATTGATCACCGCGATTGCATTCAACGCCGGGTTCAAATCCTCCGCGCACTTTTGCCGCGCATTCACCACTCGCTTCGGCTGTTCGCCGCGTGAATGGCGCCATCGCTTGGCGGAGCATCAGAGCAACGCGTGACGGCCCACGGCGGCCGCCGGAGCGAGGTCCTCGGCTGTGCATGAATCATCAACTGGATTGTGCTCGATCAGACAAGAGCCATCGCTCGTGCAGAGAGTACACTCCTGCGCATTAGAACCAGACTAAGACTAGATATGCCCGAGGATCCGAGGGATTCACCATAGGGGGACATTCCATGTCTGATGAGGTCGACCGCGAACGCCGCGAAATGCACAAAGTGTTGAACCCGCAGGGCGCGCGACCAGATCAATCGATGCGCATTACCCGTCGCATGTTCGTTCACAAGGCTCTGGGCACCGGCGTGGCGGTGGGTGCGGGCGTCACCGGCTGGTTTCCAATCATCAACGTCGTATCCATTGCGAACGCCGCGGAAATGCCGTTCTCCTTTGCTTGGATCTCCGACACGCATCTGTACCCGAAGACGGTCAATACCCGCTTCGTCGACAAGGCGACACGCGCGGCGAAGGAAGTTCAGGCGATGCAGCCGGCAGCCGATTTCCTGATTTTCGGCGGCGACATCGCCCAGCTCGGCCGCGCCGAGGAACTGGAACTGGGCAACCAGATCCTGCAGGAAGTGAAGATCAAGAAATACTTCATTCCTGGCGAGCATGACTGGTATTTCGACATGGGGGACAAGTGGCGCAAGCTATACGGTGCGCCCAACTGGACGTTCGATCACAAGGGCGTGCGCTTTATCGGCCTCGACACCATCAGCCGCGGGCCGGACTACTGGTCGGCCACCAAGATGAGTGCCGAAGAGCGAATGGATCACATGGCCACGCTGGATGGCACCGTAGCGGGTGCCTGGGCCGGGGTCGGTGAAGACCAGATCGCCTGGATGCAGAAGGTCCTGTCGGACTGGAAAAAAGACGCCCCGGTGGTCATCTTCAGTCACAACCCACTCTACGAATACTACCCGCCGTGGAACTTCTGGGTACGAGACTGGCGCCAGGTAAACGAGGCGCTGCGTCCCTACACCAAGGTCACCAACATTCACGGTCACGTGCATCAGCCGCTTTACAACGAGATTGGCACGCTGCGCTCGATCGGCATGCTGGCGACCTCATGGCCGTGGCCATATGCGCCGGAAGGTGTGCCCAAGCTTACCGTGCCGATGATCCGGGTCGATCCGGGCGATACCTATGACGGCGTGGGCTGGGGCAAGCTCACCGACGCCTCTGGCAAGGTCGATACGCAATACGAAATGTGGGGCCGCAAGGAGGTGTTCGCGCAGTCGCTTTCGGATTCCTCGCTCAGCCACCCCGAGGTTCTGCATGCACGTATCGCAGACGCCGGTTGGTTTGCTAAAGACTAGACAATTCGGATAGATCGCCCCGGCATCGCAGACCGAGGCGCTCCATTCACCGCAAAGTCTTGATCAAGGGAGTTATCGTCATGGCGTTCAATGCACACCGCTTGGTTCGGTCCCGTCTGGGGCTCGCCGTCGCCCTGCTAACGCTCTGCATCGTGGGCCCCGCGAGCGCCGACCGATCACCGGTAACGCCGGAACAGCTGAAGGAGTATGACGCGGCCTTCATGGCGATGGTCAAGAAGGGTGACCTGCTGTTCCACGGTGACCCGACGACGATCAAGCAAATGGGAGTCAACCTATCCTCCACCGGGATGGCCTGTGCCATGTGCCATCCCATGGCTTCGGACACCCATCCAGGCTCGTTCCCGAAATTCCAGGCCTCGGTCGGCAAGTTCTCGACCCTGCGGGACATGATCAACTGGTGCATCGAGAAGCCCAACCAAGGCGAACAAATCGATCCAGAATCGGAGGCGATGAAGGCGCTGGAAACCTACATCTACTGGTCGAACTCCGGCTCGGTGCTCGATACCGGCAAGTATTAGCCTGCTCCCGGGATAGTTCGACTGCGCAGGCACGGCGCCGGACCTTATTGCCAGCAAGATCATGACGACTGACCCATAAAACATAAATGGCGGCCTGAACGGCTGTCCGCACGTTTACGATACGCCCGAAGAATGGGGTGAGCGCTTATGCCAGAGGCGACGACAGGGACCACAGCAGACGCATTGCATGGTCCGTATGCGGGACTCGACCTGGATGCACTGGTTGACTGGCCGGTCGTGCGGGCGTGGCTCTACTGGGGGATGTTCTGGCTGATGGTCGCGCCCACGGTCGGAGCGTTCATCTCCGGGCTGTTCGATTACCCGGATTATCTTGGGACGCATCTGGCACTGACATTCGGGCGGCTGCGACCGGTGCATGTCAATGGCGTCATCATGGGCGCGTTCTCGGGCTTGTTCATCGGGGAGTGCTACTACCTGGTGCCGCGGCTGTGCGGCGTGCGGGTTGCGTTTAATCGCTACGGCGTGCTCGTCGCCTGGGTATGGAACCTGTTTCTGGCCGCCGGGCTCTTCTCGCTACCGCTCGGCTACAATCATGGTCTGGAGGCCGGCGAGCTGCCTTTACTCGCCGAGATTCCGATTTTTTTCTGCACCGTCATCGCCACCTTGCAGTTTCTGACGACCATCGGCCGACGGCTTGATCCATCGCTCTATGTGGCCCTCTGGTATCTGATCGGCGCCTTCGTGTGGACCTCGCTCAATCTGGTGCTGGGCAGCTTTATCCTGCCCTACACGATCGCGGGCATCAACAGCGCCGCGTTCCACGGACTTTATATCCATTACATCGTCGGTCTGTGGATTACGCCGGCGGGTTACGTGCTGATCTACTATTTCCTTCCGCTTAGCGTGCGCAATCCGCTCTACGCCCACAAGCTCTCGCTGGTAGGGTTCTGGTCGCTGGCGCTGTTCTACCCGTTCGTCGGTATTCACCATTATCTCTACAGCCCGATCGCCGATTGGGCCGAGACACTGGCGATCATCACCTCCATGCTGCTGATCATTCCGGTGTGGACCGTGCTGGTGAACTTCTTCGGCACGGTGAAGGGCCGCTGGCGCGAGTTCGGGCCCAACCTGTCGGCGAAATTCCTGATCATGGGCTCGCTGATGTACCTGTTCGGCTGCTTTCAGGGCTCGACCGAGGCACTGCGCTCGATCCAGCAGCCGACCCATTTCACCGACTTCGTGATTTCACATTCGCATCTCACGGTCTTCGGCACCTTTGTCGTGTGGGCGATGGGCGGATTGCTCTATCTGTGGCCGCGCATGTGCGGCCGGGAACTGTGGTCATTCAAGCTCGGTAACTGGTCGTTCTGGCTGATCACGAGCGGCATCTCGATCATGGGTCTGGTGCTGAGCGCCGCCGGCCTGCAGCAGGGCTTCCAGTGGATGAACGGCACCGAGTGGGTCGACACCGTGGTTCAGATGCGCGCCTACTGGCTGGTGCGCACGCTGGCGGGGATCTCGATGGACACCGGGATGTCGCTGCTGATCATCAATCTGATGATGACCGCGCTCAAGCGCTCGGATACGGCGGTCGGCTTCAGGCCCGAAAATCATGCGCCTAACGGCCTGGCGGCGCTGCCAGCCGGAGAGCCTGCGCGATGAGCGCGCGCTTCGTTGCACTGGTGGCCGGAGTCGGCTTCTTCTTCCTCGCCCTGGTCACTCAGGGTGTGCTGCCCTTTTTCGAACCCTCGGCAACCACCAACCACGTCACGGCCGTGATTCGCAACGATATCGGGCAACTCAAGTGGATGGAAACCTCGGCCACTGACTACACCCCGCTCCAGAACATAGGCCGGCGTGTCTATCTGCGAGAGGGCTGCTGGTATTGTCATTCCCAGTACGTGCGGCCGGTGACCGGCGAGACGCGCCGCTGGGGGCCAGTCAGTGAGGCGGGTGAATATGCCTACGACGTGCCGCATCTGTTCGGCACACGGCGCATCGGTCCGGACCTGACCCGCGAGGGCCTCAAGTACGGCGACGAGTGGCATCTGGCGCATTTCTGGAATCCGCGAATGCTGACGCCCGACACAATCATGGATCCCTATTCGGGTCTGTTCGATGCGCCCTCCGAAGCAGTCAAGATCGTCAAGGACAGCGCTGCCGGAAACACGCTGGAACGAAACGCAATAACCGAGAGGCTGTTCAACTTCGCCAGTAAGGAGCAGGTGAAGATCACGCCCAATGCCGATGGTCTGCTGTTCGTACCGATGGTCACGCAGGGCAAATACCCCGTGGTCTGGACGCCCAACAACGAGTACACCGGTAGCAGCGTCAAGCTGGTCATCGAGACCAAGGAGGTCGAGGCCCTGATCGCCTACGTGCAGAAGCTGGGGATGAACCGCGGCAAGTGGCGCGATCTGTTCGAGCCGCAGGAGATGGAGGCGGTCGGGATCAGCATGCCGCGCTCGGCGGAGTGGATTGAGCACGGCAAAGAGGTCTATGAGCGTCGCTGCGTCGGTTGCCACGGAGTGAAGGGCGACGGCAATGGGCCGGCCGCGACCTTCCTGTACAACCAGCGTCCTCGCAACTTCACCCAGGGGGTATTCAAGTTCAGGCTCACCAAGGACCCGTTGCCGACCGATGGCGATATGCTGCGCACCATCACACGCGGGGTGCGCGGCACGGCAATGCCCCCGTGGTACGAGTTGCCACTGAACGATCGGCTCGCCGTCATTCAATACATCAAATACGTGCTAGCGGTGGACCGCTCCGATCCCAAGAAGCCCGACCAATTCTTCGTCGATGAGCCGCCGGGCCAGCCGCTGTATATTCCCGCGCCGCCAGCGCCCACGATGGCCATGGTGACTCACGGCAAGGAAATCTGGGTCCAGGCCAAGTGCTGGGAATGCCACGGCAACACGGGTAAGGGCGATGGGGAGAAGGCGGCCGGGTTGAAGGATGACTTCGGTTTCCCAATTCACCCGGCCAACCTGACCAGCGGCCAGTTCAAATCCGGATCGTCTGTCACCGACATCTTCAGGACCATCTCCACGGGCTTGAGCGGAACACCGATGCCAACCTTCCACGATGCGTTCCCGGATGCGGATCGCTGGGCGTTGTCTTATTATATTCTGTCGCTGTCCGCCTTCACTGACCCGCTCACCGGGGAGCCGTTGAAGATCTCGGCTGCGGACCGAGAGGCACTGAATAACCCGACGTTGGAGACGCCGGGCCCGGAGCAAGCCTATGGATTGCTGCCACCCTAGCGCCGGCCGTCGCGGCCGGCTAGCGCATCGTCCGTCCCGAGGAGGAGGATAGTTCATGGCGGATTATGAAATACTGGGTCCCTATGCACTGGCAATTTTCATGGGACTGGGTTCCACTTGTATCTTCATCTGGGGGGTCATGGGCGGAGCGCTCACTGAGACCGATCAGGCAGCCCTTAATTTCTATCACGCGGAGAGGGCACATGACCGATACACAGACCACGCCGACCGGCCGTAAGGCTGAGGACGAAGGGCCTGCGGCGCACGACCTGCACGAGTATGCGGGCGGCTACATCAAAGCGCACGAGGGTGTGCTTCCGGTGTGGCTGTTGTTCGTCTATTTCGGCCTGTTCGCCTGGGCCTGCTACTACATCGTGACCTACTGGGGCGGAGTCGGACCGGGCCGCATCGGGTAATTGCCCGGCCCGAACGAGAAGCGGAGGGTTGCATGAGCAATCTTCCGATCGAATGTCGGCACGTTTTTTCAAACGGAGATCAAAGCATTGCTGGGCGTAAAGATAATATTCACGGTCGCTATCATCAATCTGATGTTCCTGGGTTTTGAACTTGCCATGAACGTGATCCGCACCGCTACCGGCTGAGGGGGACGAAACTATGCTGGCACACACTGGATTCTCGCTGGCCGAGGCCAGCGCGCAGCAGGAGATCGCGTTCGTGGGCTTCGCGATCTTTACGATCGGGTTCTTTATCTGGCTCGCATTCCTCGCGCGCAGGAAATAGCGATCAGTCAGCCGCTGCGCCCGGCGGTGGGCGCTTTGTCGAGCAACATTCGCCATGACCTACTACGCGCTGCTGTTCATCGCCGGCTTCGCGGGCAGCTTTCATTGCATCGGGATGTGCGGAGGTTTCGCCTGCGCCCTGGGCGCCGATGCGCGCGGCAGCAGCGCCACCGCGCTGCGTCACATTCTCTACAATACCGGTAGGTTGTCGACCTACTGTTTCCTGGGCACTCTGGCTGGCGCGTTGGGCCAAGTGATCTGTACTTCTCCGGCCGCAGGCTCGCCACGCGCAGCCGCGCTCGTCGGCGCGTCGCTTGACGTCGGGCAGCGGGCTCTGGCCGTGATGGCCGGGTTGCTGATGATCCTCATGGCGCTGCGGTTCTTCGGCATGCGTGCCTGGCACGGCGTCGCGAGCGGCTTCGGCGGCTCGACGCTGGTGGTCTCGCTGCGCAGCCTCATCGGCAGGCGCGGCTTAGCCGCGCCGCTCGCCTTCGGCGTGCTCAACGGCTTTCTGCCCTGTCCGCTGGTCTACGCCATGGTTGCCCAGGCCGCGAGTACCTTTGACGTGCTCGCCGGCTGTCTCAGCATGGTGGCGTTTGGTCTCGGTACGTTCCCGGCGATGCTCGTCATGGGCGGTGTCGGCCGGCTGCTTGCACCCAGTTGGCGGCAGCGCGCGGTGCAAGTGGCCGGCGGCTTCATTCTGGCGCTGGGGCTGGTTACTCTCAGCCGGGGCATCCTGCCGATGACGTCCGGCCATGGACTGCACCACATCTGGCATGTCACATGACGCCAGCCCCCGACGTTCTGTGCCGCCATTGCCTGCTGCCGGTCGGCCGGCGCGGCTTTGCGCGCGCTGTGAACGGCGAGGGCTGCCAGTTCTGCTGCTACGGCTGCTGCATCGCCTACCAGGTAAAGAGTGGCAGCGCCGACGCATCGGAAGCCGCCTGGTTCCTGGTGCGCCTTGGCGTGGGCAGCTTTCTATCGATGAACATCATGCTGTTCAGCCTGCTGGTGTACTCGGGGGCGTTCACCGGCGCCGACCGAAAGGTGCTGCCGACGATTCATCTGCTGCTTTGGGGACTCGCGACGCCGGCGGTGCTGATCCTCGGAGAACCCTTTGTGCGCGAGACCTGGTCACAGGCCCGGCGCGGGCGCCTGAGCTCCTCGGCGCTCATCGTGCTCGGCAGCCTTGCCGCCTACACCTACTCCACGCTCGCCGTGTTCCAGCGCGGCGGCCACTTGTATTTCGATACGGCCACGATGGTGCTGATGCTGTTCACGCTCGGCCGCTATCTCGAGGCGGCGGGGCGCGCCCGCGCGTCGCGCGATCTGGCACCCTTGTTGGCTGCGGAGAGCGAATTGGCGACCGTGATCGAGGCCGGACAGGAGCATCGCCGGCCGGTGCGCGAGGTCCGTGCGGGGATGCTGATCCGGGTGAAGCCGGGCGAGCGCATCCCGGTCGACGGGGTGATCGTGGAGGGCCGCTCGCATACCGATGATGCGGTGATTACCGGCGAGAGCAGACAGATCGCCAAGGCGATCGGCGCCTCTGTCCTGGCCGGCAGCATCAATCTCGACGGTCCGTTGCTGATCCGCAGCAGCGGCGCCGGGGGCGAGAGCCGCTGGGCGCAGATCTGCCGCTCGGTGCGTGAGGCGTTAGGACAGTCGAGCCGCACGCAGCGTATCGCCGATCGGCTTGTGGGCGCCTTCGTGCCCATCGTGCTGGCACTCGCCGGCCTGACGCTGATCTACTGGGTGCAGCGCTTGCCGCTCGATGAGGCTATGCTCACCGCGCTGTCGGTGCTGGTGGTGGCCTGTCCCTGTGCGGTGGGATTGGCCGCGCCGATGGCACACTCCCTGGGCATCGGGCAATTGGCGCAGCACGGCTGCCTGGTGCGCAGCCCCGGCGCGCTCGAAGCGCTGGCCGGGAGTCGCCTGATCGCCTTCGACAAGACCGGCACGCTCACTGCCGGCCGGCCGCAGCTGGTCGATATCGCGAGCGATGGCGTCGCGGAGGCGGAGGTGCTGACCCGACTGGCAGGTCTGGAGCGGCACTCGGAGCATGGCTTGGCGCGCGCGATCGCGCTGGCCGCCAGCTCGCGTGGGCTCGCGCCGATCGCGGCCGAGGAAGTCCAGATCCTGCCTGGGCGCGGGCTGCGCGGCGTGGTGCGCGGCGATCCTGTCGCGGCCGGCAGTGCGGCTCTGATGGATGAGTTGGGCTGGGCGCTGCCGCCAGCACTGTTCGCGCGCGCCGAGCTGATGGCGGCGAGCGGCCATTCGGTGGTGTTTGTCGGTTGGAGCGAGAATGCTCTGGCCGGGCGGGCCCGCGCCGCGCTGTCGTTTGACGACACGCCGCTGCCCGAGGCGCGAGCGACTGTCGATGCGTTGCGCGTCCTCGGACTGCAGGTGGTGATGCTGAGCGGCGATCACGCCGGCGCGGCCGCACGTGTTGCGAGTACGGTCGGCGTGGATGCTTGGCAAGCCGGCCTGCTGCCGGAGGCCAAGCGCGCTGCGCTCGATCAGTACCGGACTCGTCACGGGACGGTGGCGATGGTCGGCGACGGCCTGAATGACGGTCCTGGGCTGGCGTGGGCGGATGTGGGCATCGCCGTGGGCTCTGCGACTGATCTGGCGCGCGAGACCGCCGATCTGGTGCTGCCAGCCGACGGCCTGTGGCTGCTGCCTTGGGTAGTCGGCCGCGCGCGTGCGGTCCGGGCCACCATCCTCGCCAACCTGGCATGGGCGTTCGGCTACAACCTGGTGGCACTCACCTGTGCGGTGCTTGGGCTGCTGCAGCCGATCCTGGCGGCCGCCGTGATGGCCGGCTCCAGCCTGCTGGTGGTGCTGAATTCGCTGCGCCTGGAACGCCTGCCCGGACCGTGCCATCCGAGTGGCCCGGAGTTGTCCGCGCAGGCGCGAGCGCACAGTGAGTTCAGTCCCAGTAACTACGTTGTCGCAGAGATAAAATGAAGCGCACCGCGATATCATCGATCGTGCTCAGGCGCAGAGCCGTTCTGCGGGCCCTGTGGTGGGGAGGGCTCGGCGTGGCAGGCAGCACTCTTGGCACGCGCCTGTGCCGTGGCGCGGCCCTGGATACCCCGGAAGCGCACGGCGAACTGATCAGGAAACTGACTGGCCGGGTGCCGGTCGAATCGCCTCGGGTTCACCTCGAGATGCCGCCGGTCTTCAGCAATGGCTACACCGTGCCCTTGACCCTGGAAGTCGACTCTCCGATGATCCAGACGGACTACGTGCGGCTCGTTCATGTCCTGGCGCCGCTCAACCCAATCACCCTCGTCGGTAGCTTTCTATTCACCCCGCGGAGCGGCCGAGCCCGCGTCTCGACGCGCATTCGGCTGGCCGAACCGCAGAATGTGCTCGCGGCGGCGGAGATGAGCGACGGGTCGCTGCTGATGACCAAGACCTGGGTCAACGTCGATTCCAACGGGTGCGCCTGATGGTTACCGTGCAACCACGCGTGCAGCTGCCCAGTGAAGTGGCCAAAGACGATATTTTCGAGGTCAGGACCTTGATCAGCCATCCGATGGAGACCGGCCTGCGTCTGGACGAGTCGAAGCACGTCATCCCGCGTCACCTCATCAACAAGTTCACCTGCCGCTACAACGACGCCGTGGCTTTCAGCGTGGATATTCACGAATCGGTCGCAGCCAACCCCTACGTTTCGTTCTATCTGCGAGCGACCGAGAGCGGCCGGCTGCAGTTCCTCTGGGAAGAAGACGGCGGCGCGGTGTACCGCCTCGAAAGTTCAATCACGGTCCGTGGATGATCGGTCCGCGCCGCATGCCCTGGCTTCCGCTGATTGCAGGCCTCGTCGGCCTGGTCGCGCAGCCCTGCGCAGCCGCCTCCGACTCTCAGGGGGCGCAGCTCGCAGCCTCGTGCGCATCCTGTCATCGGGTCGACGGTCGCGACAGAGGCATCCCGCCGCTGGTCGGCATGGATGAGAGCCGCATCTTGAAGTCGCTCTGGGCCTATAGATCCGGGGAGCGCGCGGGCTCGATCATGCGCGTCGTGGCGGCCGCCCTCAGCCCCGAGGACATCTTAGCGCTCGCGCATTATCTTGCCGGCCAAAGTCCGGCACCCGGGCAGCGATGACGCGCTGCACGCGGCGCGCCTTCGGCGGCTGGGCTGGCGCTCTGTGTGTGGCATGTGTGCCTGCGTTTGCAGCCGAGCGCCGGTCCGCGCCGCGGGTAGTGGTGGTCGGGGGAGGCGCCGGCGGCGCGACCGTCGCGCGATATCTCGCCGCCGCCGGCATCGCCTTGAATGTCACGCTGATCGAGCCGAAGAAGCGCTACACAACCTGTTTCTTCAGCAATCTTTACCTCGCCGGGCTGCGCTCGTTCGACTCGCTCACCCACGGCTACGAGCGGCTCGGTGAACGCTACGGCATTCACGTCATGCACGACCGGGCCGCCGCAATCGATCCGGCCGCCAAGACCATACGACTGATCAGCGGCGCGAACGTGCCGTACGATCTTCTGGTCGTCGCCCCGGGGATCGCGTTCAGAGAGGGCGCCATTGCCGGCTATAACGAGGCCGCCGCACAAATCATGCCGCACGCATGGATGGCCGGTCCACAGACCCAATTGCTGCGGCGCCAGCTGGAGGCGATGCCGGATGGCGGGGTGTTCGTACTCGCCGCACCCGCCGACCCGTTCCGCTGTCCGCCCGGCCCTTACGAACGAGCTTCCCTGGTCGCCGCCTATTTCAAGCAGCACAAGCCGCGATCGAAGATCCTGATCCTCGACGCTAAGGACACCTTCTTCGAGCAGGATCTGTTCCAGGATGCCTGGAACCGCCACTATCCCGGCATCATCGAGTGGCTGCCGGCCCAATTCATCGGCACTATAGAAGCGGTGGACGTGAAGACCCGTTCGATCAGAACCACGAGTCAGGTATTCAAGGCCGACGTCGCCAATGTCATTCCGCCACAGATGGCTGCCAGCGTGGCGCAGCAGGCCGGGCTCGCCGACAAAACCGGGTGGTGTCCGATCGATCCGGTCACGTTCGAGTCGACTCTGCAGCGCGGCATCCATTTGGTGGGCGACGCCATCATCGCGGGCGACATGCCGAAATCGGCCTTCGCTGCCAATAGCCAGGCCAAGGCCTGCGCGTTCGCGATCGCCGCGGCGCTCACCGGCGCGGACAGCCCGCGGCCGTTTCTATTCAACACATGCTTCACTGTTCTCGCGCCCGACGACGCGGTCAGCGATGCCATCAGCTTCAGCAATAAGGGGGGCAAGATCTCAATCGACCAGATCGTGTTCAGCCAGCTGGACGATGACGCCGCCACGCGCGCTCAGGGGATGCGCGAGTCAAACGGCTGGTACGACGCATTCACCCGCGATATTTTTGGCTGAAAGCTACACCGATGGTCAGCCCTGTTCTCGCCAGGGCTCTGGTAGGCGTTGGCAAATTCTTGCGTGTGATCTGCTGGCCCGCCTGGTTGCTTTTCTGCGCCGCACCCTGTACCGCGAGCTCCGAGAACGAAGGATCCTGATTAGTCGCCGCGGCGGCACTGCAATACCTCAATCCAGCTAATCCGACAGCACCACGATCGCCCCCTCGTACAGTACAAGGGCGAGCCCGAAGCTGATCGAAATGGTCAGC
>Ga0181525_10002648_pt1 | contig 14555 bp, 11 predicted proteins | sample PEATcosm2014_Bin_48_FD_121100 | JGI IMG/M metagenome (GOLD analysis project Ga0181525, IMG submission 121100) | Peatland microbial communities from MTU Mesocosm Facility, Houghton, MI, USA - PEATcosm2014_Bin06_10_metaG | ecosystem: Environmental > Terrestrial > Soil > Wetlands > Peat | place...
GAGGCGGAGCACGGCGCCGTGCACATCGTTGAAAATTGGATCCACAACTGCGGCGCGGTAGCGCAGCGCGTCGCACACGACAAAGCGCGCCTGTCGGAGCTGGCATCCGCACTACCACCGTACAGCGAGCGTACCGACCGCTACAGCATCGTAACAAGCGTTCGCGGCACTGGAGGCGGCCGTTCGCTGGTCATCAACGTTCCACTCGACATTATCGCTGAAGGCGACGCGGGAACCTGGACATATCCGCCGTTTGAAGCGCGTATCGTCGACGGACGCTTGTACGGGCGCGGCGCCTACGACGACAAGGCGGGAGTCGTTATTGCTCTTGCGCTCGTCGAATTGCTTTCCAAACGACAGCATGCGCTCCGCGGCAACGTAATCTTCCAGTTCGTTCTGGAGGACGAAGTCAACGGCAATGGCACGTTGTTGTGTCTAGCCGACGGCCACGTCGGCGACGCCGCACTCGTAATCGACGGAACGCGCTCCGGAAACGCAATCGATCAACATGTCGGTGCGATGTCGGCGCATGTTTCTTTGCGAGGCAAACCGGTATCGATTTCGGTATCTCACCTCGGCAAAAACGCGATAGACCTGCTGTCGGAGCTGCTGCAAGACTTGCGCTCCACCGTCTTTGCGCGAAACGCTTCACGCAAGGCCCCTTGGACTCGGTTCCCTTCGCCGTTTCAGTTGGTGACGACGAGTATGTCCGGCGAGGGCACGCCGAATACAGTGCCGGAATTTGCAACTGCCGAAATTCAGATAACGTTTCCGCCCCCGGATAGCACTGCATCGGTGCGCGCACTGATCGACGAACGCGTTCGCGCCTTCGCGGTACGGCACGACATTGATGTACCTGGGATCGACTGGCAAATGACTTTCGAACCCGTCGCCGGGGGCTCACCGCTGCTAAGTACGACGCTACGGCAGACATGCGACGACCTCGGCATGCAGCGAATCGACATCGGTCCGTCAACTGGTTGGTCGGACATGCGCCGATTCGCCGAGTTCGGAATGCCGTGCATCTTGTACGGGCCCGGCGAAGGCTACAATCCTCACCGCGCCGACGAGTATTACGAGCTTAGCGATCTCCCCAGGATGATCGAGTTCTATTACCGATTCATCGAACGGTGGTGCCGATAGATCTCACCCGGGACCTCGGTGTAAGAGCGGGTGATATTCTCTTCGTTCACGCTTCGCTCGACCGTATCGGCGCCGATGCCGGCGCGGGACAAGCGCTGGTTTCGCGATTGCTCGAGGCAGTCGGAAGCGAGGGCAGCGTATTTATGCCTTCGTATCCGTGGCCGCCGCCGAGCGGCTTCCCGCCTCCCGGCTCGGTGTTCAACGTTCGCAGGACACCATCGCGTGCAGGGTTGCTCTCGGAGATGTTTCGGCGTTCTCCGGGCGTCACTCGAAGCGAGTCCTATTACTTGCCGCTTGCCGGATGCGGGCGTTATGCGCCGGCGGTGCTTTCGGATCAAATCGGCGTCGCAGAACCGTTTGGATGGGACTCCTCGTTTGGCCGTCTCGCACGCGACTCGCGGACCAGAATACTCGGACTCGGCGTATCGCTGAACACGACCAGCTTCATCCATGTTGCCGATCACGCTCTTTACCGCCGATACGGGTTTCCGTATTACGATGCAACACCGGCGACCGGCACGGTGATCTGCGTCGACGGCCGCGTTGAGGACGCATCCACACTTACCGTTCGGGCCGATCTCCACAAGCGGATGCGCCCCGCGCGCCTTTTCGATATTAGCGAGCGTCTGCGTACGTCGCTCGTACGTTACGATGTCGGCTCCACGATCAACTTCAGCTATCCGGCGAAGCTCTTCGTCGACGAAGCGGTCGAGATCGGGAAGGAAGCTCTCGATAGGGGCAAGAGCGTTCCGTGGATCGAAATGCAGCGCTAGACAAAGCTCGGGATGAAGCGCCGCTTCCCCGCAATCGCGATGCCTTTCTGCGCGAATCGCGGTAAGAGGGCATCGGCGATCTCGATGATGTGACAAGGCGCATTGAAGACGTTGCCCGCAAGCGTTTGCACGTACGGTGACGACTCTCTATACAGCACGTACTGCGAACCAACCACGCCCGTGATCATAAGGCATTTGTAGCCGCTTCGCTTGGTGAAGGTGTTGACGGCGTCGATCGTCCCATACATGCCGTCCTTGAGCGACAGATCATCGAGGAAATCATCGCCCATGAGGATCCCGCCCTCTTTGACCTTATCGGCGTACGCAAAAAGATCGCCGAGGACGGCATCGTAATGGTGGTCGGCATCGAGATAGACAAGATCGAACGAACGATCCGGAAATGTTTTGGCTATTTCTACCGAGCGCCCGCGATGTAGGCGGACGGCCGTTCGCTGCTCGGTTGCGGAATAGCGGCATAGCTCCTGATACATCGCCTCCAGATACGGCTCGGGATTGCCGCCGTTATAGTCCGGAACTTGGTTCTTCATCCATTTCTTGAACTGCTCGATGTTATGCGCTTCTTCAGGCGGTGGGTTATTCCAATCGTAATAGATCCACTTCCATACGTCGACGAGATGGAGCTCGTCCGGCTGCACTTGAGCAACGATTTCTTTCGAGAATATTCCGCGAAAGACGCCGACCTCGCACCACGTTCCGCCTTTAGGCAGCAGCGACAACAGCGCTTCGCGCGAAATATCAACGTACAACATTCGGTTACCGGCCCTCGGCCTTCTCCTCTTTCGCCCAAGCCTCTACGTAAAGGCCTTGACTAGGGATGACGCCGATCGTGGACGTCGGCATTCGACGCGCGACCATGACCGTTCCATACATCTTATCATCCAGTCCACCCTCACTGATTTTTTCAAGCGATCCGGGTGAATAGTTGAAATACGCCGGCGCGTTCTGGAAATATGTTTTCGACGTTAACGATTCGTAACGTACGAAGGAGATCTCGAGCATTTTCCAATTGTTGGCAGCGTAGTAGTCGTGAAAGAACGTCGGCGAAAACTGGTAGAAGCCGTGATCGACGCTGTTGTTCGTCGGGGAAATATGCACGGCGCAGCCGCCGATCTTCACGACGCTGAGCATGTTTTCGAGAAAATTTGGGATGTGAAAGACGTGCTCCATCGTACCGGCCTCGATAACGAGATCGAAATCGCGCTGCCCCAGACTATCGCGCAGCCCTTTCGCGTTCAGGTCGAAGATATGACTGGCGCCCTCGAACGCGCTCGCGTCGACGCTTTCGACCGAATCGAAGCCGAGCATCGCAAACGTCGCGTGGTCCGAGACGAACCCCATTGAGCGCAATCGGGGAAGCGCCGACAATAGCTCGCCCCGAGCTTGCACTTCTTCGACCTTTTCGGGATGCGCGATCCGATGGTTTTGCGCGCACAGCTGCAGTTCTCCCAGACCGAAATACATGTCGAGCCGGCTGAGCGTCAGCACCGAGCCGCTAACGTGGTTCGTCTCGACGACGTGCGCCAGATAATCGAGGAAATACGCCGTCAGACCCATATGACGCTACGCCGTGCCGAGCGTAAGTTCGCCCATAACGTCAAAGGCTCCGATCTGCAAAGGCAATTCGTTCACTTCAATGCGGACGCGATGTGTCGACGGCGTCTCCTGACGCACGATGAATGTGGGCAGCGCCATAGCGGGATCCTGCAAGTTCAGCGATCCGATCTTTGCGTCCAGCGCGACACGGTTATTCGCCGACGAGAAACCCCAGATGGCAAGCTGCCGCCCCGAAAACGTAAATTCGAGTACGGCGCCGATCTGCTCCGGTACGAGCAGCTCCGAAAAGTATATGACGGTAAGCTGCGTCTGCTCGGAATCATCGACGGCCTTGCGAGTCCAGCCCTTCGACTGAAGATCAGCCGGGAAATACACCTTCGCGTCGGCAAAATGATCCTCGAATATCGGCGCCGGTAGCTCGCCGGCCGCATCACGTGCGCACTGTGCGGCCGACGCGATCGCACGCGCGACGTATTCGCCCAAGAGGCGCCCGCCGGCGGAGGTCTGATGAGAGAAGTCTCGGGTCAAGGCCACCGGATGATTGCGCGCATCCCAGGACGGCCGTCCCGGCCAGCGGTCGAGCCAGATGGCTTTGCCTTCGTGGACCAGATGTTCCGCGAGCCGGCTCGCATCGATACTCGCGATCCCATAATGGTTTGCAACGCGCTCCCACAGTTCGATGACTTCCGATTGGCGCGGAACTGCGTCGCTCAAACGACTCATGAAATAGACAAACACGATGTCAGGCGGCGACGCCGACGCTCGCAAGCGACGCACCATCCCTTCGACGGATTTCAGCGTCAGTTCGGGGACGTGCATGCTGTGGTCGTTAATAGCGAACTCAACGATCACGAGATCGGGATCCAGATCTGCTACGGTTTCGGTCCGATGCACAGCCCAGAACGATATAAAGCCGGGAAGCGAGCGCACGATGAGATCAACTTCGGAGCCGGGGAATTCCCCGTGCAGTACCGGCACGAGCGGCTCCAAATACAGGCCATCTTGCGTAATGCTGCTTCCGAATGCGACGATGCGGGCCGATCCGCCGGCTCGCACGCAGCTTCCAAGTCGCGGCAAACCGTTACGTCGCTGCAAAATCGTGACGGAAGCATCAGCCGGCTTTGAGATCATCCTACGCCCGCGACTTCGCGCTCCGCGAGCTGCTCGAGAACGCTCGCGTACCCGCGCACCATCTGATCCCATCCGAGCGTTGCGATCGCACGCTCGCGCAGCCTCGCGCCATCCCGCTTGCGAAGCTCAGGATCGGCGACGTATTTCAGAATTCGCTCGGTATAAGCTTTGACGTCGCCGGCAGGGACGAGCTCGACCGCATCGCCGATGAACACCTCGGCAGTCGCCGAGGTCGGACCCGTTCCGGTCGGATCGAGATCGGAGTCGACGACCTTGCGCATCGCAACAATCGGAATACCGGCGAACATCGCTTCACCCAGACTCTGTCCGCCCGGAAATGGAAACGTGTCGCAATAAATGTCGGCGCTGCGAATATACGAGGCCAGCCGCTCGTGAATGGCGCCCGGCCATTGCACTTGGCCACCCACGCCGGCTACGCCCATCGCACGATCCAAGATTCGTAGCGACTGATCCTCGCGTGGGCCCAGCACGAGCCATTTGAGCCGCTTGTTCTTATTCAAAGCTCCGAAGATCGCGTCGAGGAAATCGCGCTGCACGCTCTTGTTGAGCCGGCCGACCGTGCACAGCACGATGTCGTCGGGTTTGAAATCGACGTCGGAACGCAGCACAGGGCGCGCCGAGAGGAGCTCGCGATCGCGCGCAATGCCGGTCGGGATGAAAACGGAGCGCTCCGGATGGAGTGCCGTTTCGAGCTGCGCCGCTTGCACGGTGTGAATGAAGGTGTCGATCCGGCCCGAGCGCTGATCGAATCCGGCCGTCATCAAGGCTTGCGCGGACGCCAACCCGATGATCTCGAGGACGCGCGCAATCGGATCGGAAGGATCGACGACGTACAACACCGCGTCCGCCGGCTTTCGTGAAAACCGATCGAGTAGGTCGTTCGTGCGCTCGATAAAGGTCTGACCCTCGGCGCGTATCACCTCGCCGCCTGCGGCCTCGACGCTAACCGCCGTCGGCATGTTCGGTGGCGACTTGTAGAATTCGGTCGACACGTAGACAACGTCGTGCCCCAGCGCTCGAAAGCCGATTGCGAGGCGCGATGCTACGAGCGAAAGACTATTTGCCGCAAGATCAACTGAAACCACGACGGCAAAGCGGCGCCGCGGTTGGCTACGCGCGGGATAGACGCGCGGCGGCGAGACCTTTGCGGCAATCGCTTCAAGGAGCTCGTCGAATTCAGGGTCGTTTGCAACGTGCAGGAGCGAATGCCAACGCTTGACGCCCATCTGGCCGGCCGACATCCCGACGTGCATCGCCGTTCCGATTGCTTTGAGCGCATCTTCAAAATTGCCGCTCGCAAAAGAACGCCGCGCGCGGAGCTTCATGGCCGCCACGTAGGCGGCCGGATGCCGCGCCGATGCCGCGCCGCTCAAGAAACCAATCAGATCGTCTGCCATTGTTTCATCGGCGACTGCGAGGTCAAGCGCCGCCTGAAACGCTTTCGATGATTTATTCTCAAAGTCGATGCGTTTTCCAAGTGCACGAATGCGCGAATCGGCGTGCGCACTAAATTGAGCTATCTCGGAATCAGAAAATGACTTGAGCGCTTCGTGTCGATCTTGGATCCCGAGCAGCAACTCGGACGCGTCGGCCTGCGGGGTCTGCGGAGCCTCGATGGTTTTGCTGATGGGTTTGTGCGAGCGGAGGGCCTCGTCGACCGAAGCGGGGTTAGCCCGCGCAACGACGACGCCGCCGGGAACGTGCCCGTAGCCGCAGCGGCGTGCTTGCGCAACGCCTTCCGCTGTCCAGTTTTCAAAGGGTAGGTTCGAGCCGTCGAGCACCACGCACAGCTCCGATTGGCTCGCCTCGATTCCCGCGCGAGCTGCTGCCGCCCAATCGCTTTCCGAGGCAAGACGCACGATGTCCAAGCGGTCACCGTAGCGTTTCGCTCGCAATTCAAGATCCGGATGCGGGCCATTGATCACGACGACGATCCGGCTGGCTGCATATAAGCCACGGTCTCCGGTAATGCGCGCAATGACGCGCTCGAACGCAAGCTCGGACGGCACGATAAAAATCGCCGAAAGCTCACCGTCCCGCAAGGGCGTACGCTGCTCGATTGCGCGCTCGATCGCATCCCGGTAGCCGTCGATCATGCCGCTCCAGGTGAGCTGCGCATCGGCTCGTTCCCTGAGTGCCGCGCCGGCACGCTTGCGTTCGGCGACGTCGCTGATGTAGCGCCGCGCGAGCGCAACGTAGGCGGCGACGTCGCCGGTAGGCGCCATTGGCGCCGCGTCGCCGATCATTGCTTCACCCGCCGCCGTCGTCGGGCCGGTCTGCGTCGGATCGAGATCCTCGTCGCTTGCGCGCTGCATCGAAACGACGGGTAAGCTCGCAAACATTGCTTCGCCCGTGCTTTGCGCTCCGGGGAAGGGGAACGGATCGAGATAGACGTCGCTCATCTTCAGAAGGGCGGGAATCTCACCCGCGCGCGCTCCCAGATCGATGATGCGGTCCTCAACGCCTGCGGCCTTGAGTGCGGCGTGAATCGCGCCCGCCTCTTCCGTATTGCCTGCACCTGCGAGCATCCAGACCGCTTTCGGCTCGGTTTGCAGAATCGTCGTCACCGCTTCGAGGAAACCCCGTTGCGCGAGCTTCGAAAGCCGGCCGAAGGTCGTCAATATGACGGCATCTTCCGCAGCTTTGTACTCGGCCCGGTTCGCGGGCGCGGCGTCGATGATCGCGCGATCGCGTACGATTCCGGTTGGAATGAACGTCGCGATGTCGGGTCGTAACGACCGGGCAACCTGCTCGGGCTCAACGGTCTCGATAACGGCGTCGAGCCTTCCGGTGCGATGTTCGTACGCGGCGTTCATGAAAATCTGCGCGTTCGCGAGACCGATGATCTCACACAACCTCGGAACGACGTCTTGCGGATCCGAAATGTACAAAACCGCGTCGACGGGCTCGCGTTCGAAATAGTCAAGCAGCCACATCGTCTTCTCGAGCGAGCTTTGGCCTTCGGCTTCAATCAGGCGCGAGCCGGCGGCTTCCAGAGCCTTGCGTTGCAACGTATCCGAAGGCGAATCGAGCATCCGCGTGGTGACGACAAACGCGTCGATCCCGCGCTCGCATAATCCGACGGTTATGCCGGAGCTGACGAGCCCCACGCTGTTGCCGTCGCGATCGAATGGAATCAGCACGGCGACGCGTTTCTTTGCCGACTTTGTCGTATAGTAACGCGGCATACTCATCCGCGCAGCGATGGCTTCGTATGCGGCATCAAAATCCGGGTCGAGCGCATACCGCATCAAGCGTCGCGAGCGCGGGTCACCGGATTGACCTTGCCGCATCGCCCAGACCATTGAGTTGAACAGCATCGTAATTGCCTGATCGAGATCCAGGCGCTGGATCGCAGCGAGTCCGAGCTCCTTGAGCATGTACGGTACGGGCTCGTCATACCGAGCCAGCTGCGCACCGCGCGCTACCCACTCGGCCTCCGTGTCCCATCGCGCTTCGGCTGCGAGCGAGCCCGCGATGGCGTCGAGCGCCGGACGCATCGCTTGCTCGAATGCGACGCGCGCCGCGAGCGCGCGAACTGCGGGATCAGCATCATTGCGCAGCTCGGCGAGTTCGGTCTCGTCAACGTCTTCCTTACGGTCCCAGCGCAAGCGCAGCGATTCCAGTCGATCGTTCACAGCGCGACCGGCTTCTCAGCTGCAAAATGCGCCTCGAACGCTCTCCATAAAGCGGGAACGTCGTCGAGCACGTTGCGCGCCCGGAAATCAAACTCACCGCGAATTCGCGCGACGTCGATCGGCGCGAAGACGACCCGAGGCGAGCCGGGTTTTACGTTGACGCGGCATCCGCTTACGGCGGCGATGCGCTCGAGCAGCTCACCCTGCTTCGTGTTCCGCCCGGCAGCGATGTTATAGACGCGTTCTTTCCCCGAGGCTGCAATCCGCAGCGTCACGTCGACGGCGTCCTCGACGCTGACGTGGTCCTTCTCCGACTCACCCGACGAGCGCACTTCGATCGCGCCGGTCGTCGCGGCTTGCCGCAGAAAATCGCTCGACATAAGTCCGGATCGAAAGCTCGAACCGTAGACGTTCGAGAGGCGAACAACGCGCATTTCCGGGCGCGAATCGGCAAGTACGATGACCTCTCCCGCCGCCTTGGTCGCAGCATAGACGTCGCCTTGCGCGACGTGCGCCGGCGTTGCTTCGTGCGTCGCCGCGGAATCGCCATAGATGCGTGTCGAGGAGACGTACGTGAACGAACGCAAACGCTTGCCTAAGAGTGCGAGCGGCACGTCGACATGCAGACGTATTGATTCGGCAAGGCGCCGGTTCGCATCCCATGCCACGCCCGACGCGTAGATAACGTCTCCGAGATCGCCGTCGAACTCAAGGGCCTCTGCGTGCGTGAGTCCGACCGCTTCTACACCGCGCTCCGCAAGCAATCGTAGAAACGCGGCGCCGATAAAGCCGCGACCGCCGACGATCGTATATCTCACGCGGAGAGGCGCACGGCATTGCTGGCGCCCGCTCCGGCCAGAACGCCATAGAGACGAAAGAGATTTTGCGCATCCTTATACCCGGCCGGTCCCGGCCGCAGGACGGCCGTAACCGCCCCGTAGTGGCGCTCGCGGGCCTGTACGACCTCGGGCACGTTGGAGGGATAACGATCGTAAATCGCCTGCATCCGGTCCAAATACGAAGGCCACATCATAGCCAGTACTTGTCCGCGAAGATTCGTGAAGGCATGCTCGACGAACGTCCGCGTCCCCGTGTACGCGAGCTGCCGTATGCGCGAAAGACGAATCAGGAAATCCCAGTCCGCACAAATCCCGAATGTCGCATCGAACGTGTCGAGCGCGTCCGCGGCAGCGGCATCCAACAAGACGGCCGAAAGCGGCAAGCAGTTCGCCACCAGCATGTCGTTCGCGCTCGGCTTCAGCAGATAGGTTCCGTCCGTGTTGCCGATTGGATGCCATCCCATCGTCCCATCGGCCTCGTTGAATTGCACGGTCGTTCCCGCGATTCCGACGCCGTCGCCGTGTTCGGCAGCCGCAACGAGTCGCTCGAGATGGTCCGGCATGATCTGCGTGTCTTCGTCGAGGAACAAGTAGTAGTCGCCGCTGGCTACCCACATCGCTTGCGTTCGCATCACGGCTGGACCGAGCCGATCGAGCGAGCGTGAATAGTGCAAACGGTCGTGTGGAATTTGCGTGCCTGCGTAGGCGCTCACGTCGAAGCCTTGGTCCTGGAAAAGCCAAACTTCCCAATTCTGATACGTCTGACGCATCAGCGATTGCAGGCACGCTCCGAGCGACACCGTTCTTCCGGTACTTGTAAGAATAATGGCTATCTTCGCGGGCCGCTTCGTCGTACGCCGGCGCTGGTCGCGCCTCAATCGAAACAGGAGCCGATCCGTGCGAATTTGCAATTCTTCCGTCAATCGGTCTGGGGCGATATTACGAAGCATCTCGCGGTGGAATTGCAAACCGTTCACGATGCGCAGCTCGCGGCCATGTGAACGCGGGAATACATCGCTCGTGTAATGCCGCTCGATAATTTCGAGTCGTTCTCGAAAATCCGCGCCCGAAGCGACATAGCGGCTAACACCCGAGGCTTGCGTTTCATGAATGCGCACGCCGACCAGCGGCGCGGCGAGATATGCCGTCTTCTCCCCGGCCAGGATCATGCGAACCGTAATCTCCCAGTCGGATGCGACCTCAAAGGATTCGTCGAGCATTCCATGACGCTCGAAAAGCGAGCGCCGGAACAAAATCGTCGGCAAACACATGTAACATGCCGCAAACAGCCAGCCAAGCTCGTCGCGCCCGCCGGTGTAATCGAACAACGTTTGACCCAGCACGTGCCGCACCGAATGCGGTGCTTGATCGTCATTGCACAGATACGCAGTCGCATAGACGAAACCAATCTCGGGGTGGGCTTCGGCGACGGCGACGAGTCGGCTGATGTGCCCGGCCAACAGCCAATCGTCGGCGGAAAGGATTACCACGTACTCGCCGCGCGACAGGCTGATGCCCGTATTGATGTTCGGGGTTATGCCGATGTTGATCGGATTTTGATTGACACGGACGCGCTGATCGTCTTTGTAGCGCTCGAGGACTTCCAGCGTATTATCCGTCGAGCAGTTGTCGGTAATAATGATCTCGACGTTCTCGTAATCCTGAGCGAGCACGCTGTCCACTGCCGTGCAGATGTAATGCCCGTAGTTGTACGACGTGATGACGACGGAGACGAGCGGCTTCATCGGTGTTCGGCGGTCGCCCCGAGACGGAAATACTGCGCCGCCACGTCGCGCTTTCGTGGTGCGATCTCCAGCTCGGGTGAACGTCCCGCAGCGATTGAGTTGGCAGGAACGTCCTGATGTATGATCGCCGAATTGCCGGCGACGACGACGCCGTCGCCGAGATGCGACGCGCCAACCACGATCGACCCGCCGTAAACGATACAGCGCTCGCCGAGCGTGGGAAGCTCGCCCCGATCGGCGCCGACCGTTACACCTTGAAAGAACGCCACGAAGTTGCCGTAGTGCGCCTTTCCAACCATTGTCCCTGTCGTATGAATGAACGCGAAGACCGGTGGCAACTCCGTGTCGTACATACAGACGATCCCGTTCATTGCCTTATTGAGCAGAAACAACTTCTGCGCGAGCGTAACGTCGCCGCGCCGAAAAGCCGTGTTCGACGCCAAGTAATAAAACACGGCCGTCTGATCGCCGTGGAGATGATTGAAGTTGGCTTGCTCGCCTCGGTTGTATCCCGGCAGCGCTATCCATTTAAAGCAGTGTTCCAGGCGTTCGAGGGCACCGTCGACGACAGAATCGACGTCGCTTGTAACGCCGTCCGGGAAGTTGTGATCGAGCTGGCTGCGCACGTACGCGCACAGGCCGTCGCGACCAAGTGAAATCATCACGTGGCAGCGACTTCCGCCAATGCCGCTTCGAGCCCCGGTGCGGAGCGGTCGGCTGCGCTAAGAATCGGTTCAGACAGCGGCCAAGCGATAGCAAGGGAAGGGTCGTCGTACCGGATCGCGCGCGCGGCTTGGGGCGCATACCGCGATGACATCGCGTACAAGACGTCGGTGTCGTCTTCGAGCGTTTGATAACCGTGCGCACAGCCGCGCGGGACGAACAGCGCATCTCCGGTCTGCCCGTCAAGCTCGACCGTAACGACACGGCGGAAGCTGGTTGAATTCGGACGCAAATCCACGATCGCATCGAAAATGCGGCCGCGCGTGCAACGCACGAATTTGTCCTCACCGTGCGGTTCGCCCTGATAGTGCATCCCGCGCAGCGTCCCGCGCCGCGCGCTGCGCGCCAAGCTTTGCTGTACGAAGGTCGCTGTGATTCCCGCCGCCTCGAATTCGTCAACGCAAAACGTGCGTGCGAAAAAGCCGCGCTCGTCACGATGCAACTCCAGCCGCACGACGAACGCTCCGGCGATTGCGGTCGGCTCGAAGATCATCGCGACGTGTTCACCGGTCCGTGCAACTGTGCGAGCGTAAGCCCGACGACATCCGCTCCATTCCGCCAAGCGCTATACCAGGCTGCGGTCGCATCGATGGCTTCAGTGGCGTCGTATTTGGGGCGCCATCCGAACTTCTCGCGTGCTGCACGCGCATCGAGCGCCAGGTATGGCGCTTCGGGCGGATTTAGCCCGGAATCGATCACGATTTCCGTACTCGGATCGTAAACGGCGAGAAACCGTTTCGCCAGCTCGTGTACCGTGAGCGTCGCGTTGCCTTCGGGTCCGAGATTCCACGCGCGTGCAAGGCTCGCATCGCGCCAAAGCCGCTCGACGATCGTCAAATAACCTTCGAGTGCATCGCCCACGAATTGCCATGGACGCGTTGCGTCCGGATAACGCAAGCGCACCGATTCCCCGCGCTCAGAGGCGCGCACCATATCCGGAACGAGCCGGTCCTCACTGAAATCGCCTCCGCCGATGACGTTGCCCGCGCGCGCCGTCGCGAGATGCGGGCCTGCGGCGAAATACGAGCGGCGGTATGCGGCGGCGACGATCTCGGTGCACGCCTTGCTCGCGCTGTACGGATCGTCGCCACCCAGAGGATCGTCTTCGCGTTGCGGCCGCGCTTCGTGATTCGCGTACGTCTTATCCGACGTCACGACGAGTACCGCCCCGATGCCGGATTGCGCGCGAACTGCATCGAGCACGTTGACCGTTCCCATGACGTTCGTCTCGAAGGTTTCGTGCGGATCGCGATAGCCGCGCCGCACGAGCGGCTGCGCCGCCATGTGCAGGACGACGTCGGGCTTCGCGCGCGCGATGCAGTCGTTCAGGCGCGCGCGATCGCGCACGTCGGCAAACGTCGAGTCGATCTTGTTCGCGATTCCGAGCAATTCGAAGGCGCTCGGCGGCCCTTCCGGCGCAAGCGCATATCCGCTAACGCGCGCGCCCAGATCCGTGAGACGCAGCGCAAGCCAGCTTCCTTTGAATCCCGTATGTCCGGTGAGAAAAACACGCTTCTGTCCCCAAAAGGACGCGTTTACCATCGACGCCACGGCGCACCATTTGCCCACAGGTGTTCGAGTGTTTCTTTGTCGCGCAGCGTATCCAGCGGCTGCCAGAATCCGGCGTGGCGATAGACGCCGACGCGGCCGCTTGCGGCGAGCCGTTCGAGCGGTTCGCGCTCCCAAATCGTCTCATCGCCGCCGATTGCTTCCAACGCCGCCGGTTCGATCACGAAGAAACCGCCGTTCACCCACGCGCCGTCGCCGTGCGGTTTCTCGCGAAAGCGCACCACGGTATCTCCATTAAGATCAATGGCCCCAAAGCGCCCGGGCGGCTGCACTGCCGTCAACGTCACGAGCGATTGACGTGCGCGATGCGTTTCGATGACGGCAGAAACGTCGACGTCGGCAACGCCGTCACCGTACGTGCAACAGAACGTTTCATTTCCGAGATACGCCGAGCAGCGTTTGATGCGCCCGCCGGTCATCGTTTCCAATCCGGTGTCGACGAGCGTGATACGCCACGGCTCCGCGCTGGTGCGATGCACGGTCATGTCGTTCTTCGCGATGTCGAGCGTAACGTCCGACGTGTGCAGATAGTAATTCGCGAAGTACTCTTTGATGAGATAACCTTTATAACCGAGTGCAATCACGAAATCCGTAATGCCGTGCGCACCATAGATCTTCATGATATGCCAAATCAGGGGCATGCCCCCGATCTCGATCATCGGCTTGGGCCGGACCCCGGTTTCCTCGGAAATGCGGGTGCCACGGCCGCCGGCAAGGATGACGGCCTTCACTCCCCAGGTATCGGTGTGATGCAGGTCCGCCTTAACGCAGACTTAGTAGAGTTAACGGAGGCATCGGAAGCCTGGGGGATAAGTTAGCCCGCGGCGATGTCAAGGGCGTACCGGCGTTTCGGTCTCGAAAGAGATCCGTTTCTCGATACTTCGGATCCCCATTTCTTTTGGGAGATGCCGTCGGTTGCGAGGGCGAAAGCGAAACTACTTTCTTCTATCGAGGAGTCGCGCGGCCTTACGGTCGTGATCGGCGACCCCGGCTCGGGCAAAACGAGCCTTGCGCTCGCCGTCGAGACGACGCTTCTGGTTCGAGACGACGTCCTCTTGGGGAAGATTCTGGACCCGCACTTCGCGAGCGAGACGGAGTTCTTGCTGGCGGTCGGCCGCGCGTTCGGCTTGGGTCTGCCGGCACGTACGCCCGCGTTCCTCAAGAACGCGCTCAAGAATTTCTTGTTCGATACGGCCGTGCTCGAAAGCCGCACCGTCGTGTTGTTCTTCGACGAAGCCCAAACGCTCGCACCCGAGAGCATCGAAACGCTGCGCCTGCTCCTAAATTTCGACATCCCGCAGCGCAAGCTCATCAATCTCGTGCTGTTCGGCCAGAGCGAGCTCGAGCCGCGTATCCTCGGCCAGCGCAATCTCTACGATCGCGTCGACGGATGGATCC
>Ga0181525_10002650_pt1 | contig 14530 bp, 9 predicted proteins | sample PEATcosm2014_Bin_48_FD_121100 | JGI IMG/M metagenome (GOLD analysis project Ga0181525, IMG submission 121100) | Peatland microbial communities from MTU Mesocosm Facility, Houghton, MI, USA - PEATcosm2014_Bin06_10_metaG | ecosystem: Environmental > Terrestrial > Soil > Wetlands > Peat | place...
CCAACGTTTTTACCGTCATCCGGATAGATTAAATCCGATGGCCGCGCGACGTGTGCATCGGGTGCGCGAATCCGCGGCTGCGCGCCGCGCGCCGCCGTAGTTCGGACTTTTCCGGTTAAGCGACGGTAAGAAAACTGCCTTATCGGCATTCCGGGCCGCCGCGCGCTCCCTCGCTTGCGGGAGGCGGGTCACTCGGAGCGCGCGGCGACTTCCCGTTTACCTGGGGTGGGTGTCTCCGCGCCGGCTGACCACACGGCAGGGGTGGTCGGCATCAACAGCGCCGCCACCTGCGGCAGGCGCAATGCGCTGTCGACGCGTTCCTTGACGGTGCCCCATTCGCTGGTCAGGTGGCAGCGCTCGCACTGCCGGCCGAAATTGCCGCCGTGCGCATCGTCGTTGGCGTGGCAGGCATAGCAGTTCATCGGCAGCAGGGCGCGCCCCTTCACCGGCAGCTTGTGGCACGCATAGCAGTCGATCTTGGCATGCCCGCCGTCGAGCTTGAAGTGGGTGCGCAGGTCGTGGTTGAAGTCCCAGCGCTTCCACGCCAGCGCGTTATGGCAGTCCTCGCACAGCGAGCCGAGCCGCCCGCGATGCTGGTCGTCCTTCTCGTGGCAGGCGTTGCACGCGGTCTTGGCATCGGTGAACTCCAGCGTCTTGTGGCACTTGGCGCAGTCCACCTTGAAATGCTTGCCCAGCAGCGGGAAGGTGGTCAGGTCGTGGTCGAACTTGTTCTTGGTCGTCTTCCAGTTCTGCTCGACGTGGCAGTCCTCGCAGCGGTCGCCTTCCTTGCCCTTGTGCTTGTCGTCCTTGCGGTGGCAGCCGACGCAGGTCGTCGGCGTCTTGTCCTTGTAGAGATACCCGGTGTGGCAGTCGTTGCACTTGGTGGTGCGGTGCTTGCCCAGCAGCGCGTACTTGGTGTCGCGATCGTGCTCGAACTTGATCGTCTTCCAGGTCTTCTCGACGTGGCAGGTCTCGCACTTCTCGCCGTAGCGCCCGTGGTGGCCGTTCTTGCCGTCGTCGTCCTTCTTGTGGCAGCCGAAGCAGGTCAGCGGCACCTCGGTGTACACCTTGGTCTTGTGGCAGTCCTCGCACTTGACCTTGCGGTCGGCGTGCGCATCGCGCAGCGGGAACTTGGTCTTGTCGTGGTCGAAGTCGTGGGTGACCTTCCAGCCGCGCTCGGAGTGGCACTTCTCGCACTTGTCGCCCTCGCTGCCCTTGTGCTTGTCGTCCTTCTTGTGGCAGCCGATGCAGGTCGTCGGCGCCTTGTCCTTGTACAGGCTCTTGCCCGTGTGGCAATCGTTGCACTTCACCTTCTTGGCATCGGCGTGCTTGTACAGCAGCGGGTACTTGGTGTCGCGGTCATGGTCGAACTTGAGCACGTCCCACTTGCGGTCGGTGTGGCAGGTCTCGCACTTCTCGCCGTAGCGGCCGTGGTGGCCGTTCTTGCCGTCGTCGTCCTTCTTGTGGCAGGCGTAGCAGTCGAGCGGCGTGTTCTTGAAGTGGTTGTTCGCGTGGCAGGCCTTGCACTCGACCTTGGGATCGGCGTGCGCGTTGCGCAGCGGGAAATGGGTCTTGTCATGGTCGAAGAACGTGTCCTTCCACCGCTTTATCGTGTGGCAGTCCTGGCATTTGTCGCCCAGCGAGCCCTTGTGTCCCTTGGCGTCGTCGTCCTTCTTGTGGCAGCCCACGCAGGTCTTGTAGGCGTCGCGGAACTTGGCCTTGGGCATGTGGCACTTGGCGCACTCCACCTTGAGGTGCGAATCCTTGAGCGGATAGTTGGTCTCGGCGTGGTTGAACGTCTTCTCGTCGAGTACCACCACCTGCGCCGTGCGTCCCTTGTGGTCGGTGTGGCAGCTGCGGCACAGCCCGCGATCCTTGACCCGCCCGTGGTAGCCCTGCTTCTCGGCGATGTCGCGATCGACGTCCTTGTGGCACTTCTCGCAGAGCTCGTCCTGACCGGTCTTCTTGAACGGCGTATGGCAGTTGTCGCAGTTGGCTTCGGCCTTGGCATGGCCCTGGATCAGGTCGCCGGGGGAGAGCACGCCCTCGAGGCTGGCCGCGCCTGCCGGGGCACCCGCGAGGGCGAACGCCGCCGTCAGGACCGGCAGCGCCAGGATGCGCAGGATTCGCGCGAGCCGGCGGCGCGCGCCGTTGGGGAGCATCAGGGCCGGGCCATCAATACATGTGCACCGCGACGACGTGCGCGATGGCGCTGATCACCAGGAGGTAGACGAGGGGCACGTGCGCGACGTGCCAGAGCTGCAGCAGCCGGTCATAGACGCCGAATTCGGCGACGCGCTGGGTGGCGCCGAGGAACTCGTTGGCCAGGTCGGTGGCCGCCCGCACCCGTCGCTGGTACTTGGCATCGTCCCAGCCGCGCGCCTGGGCGCTGGCGCGCAGCGCCACCACGAGATCGCGGTGGCAGGCGCGGTAGGCGCGGTAGCGGTACACGCCCAGCGTCAGGAAGCGCAGCGTGTCGCCGCCCAGGCCCTCGCGCCTGGCCAGGGCGAAGGTCTGGAAATCGGCCAGGCGCTTCTCGACCGCCGGAGCGAAGTGCAGGCGCGACTTGATCTCCGCCGATTCGAGCCCCGTCTGGGACTGCAGTTCCTGCAGGTTGAGCTTCTCGCCGTACAGGCCGCGGTGGACCTTCGTGTAGAAATACCGGCCGATGATGCCGCTGCCGGCCACCACCAGCATGCAGACGAGGGCGACGGCCGCGTTGGTCGAGCGCATGTGGAAGGTCGAGTGCGCCAGGACCAGTATCGGGCCCGAGATGCCCAGGATCATGTGGACCGAGAACCAGTGCTTGACCTTGCCCCAGTTGCGCAGCGCGGCCACGTGCTTGCGCAGCGGATACAGCAGCAGCAGCAGCATCAGCACGCCGCCCACCAGCCCCATGTAATAGCCGACATTGTCGCCCGGCGTGAACAAGCGGCTGCGGCCGATGACGAACGCGACCGCGACGCCCAGCGTGGTCGACGCCATGACGGCGCCGAAGGACCGGTCCGGCTTCTCCGTGGGCGGCCGGCGCATGGCCGGCGCCGGCGCGGCTGCCTTCGCCTTCTCCTCGGCGCGCGGCTTCTCGCCGGCGGATTCGCGCGGCGCGGCGGAAGCGGCACGTTCGGACTGGAGTTCGGGGATGGCGACAGAGCTCATGTTTGAAATTCAAAAGGTGGGAAGGGTACTCCGGCATCCATCATGACGAAATATATGATTTTGGAAATCGGATATTCCACCAGAAAATTGAACCGAAAGTTGAAGAGGGAAAGCGAGCTTTCTCCGTGCTTATGAACGGCGCATGACATCGGGCCACCCATTACATCGGCGCGCGCGCCGGTTCGCATTACCGTATCCGCGTATTGGGGTGTGGGCGGGTTAACCCGTAGGACGCGGGGGGCGGGCACCGGGGCCCGCACTAGCGCAAAGCCGGACTTGTGCCCGGCCGTCCATCGGTCCCGCCAGCGCCACCCCGACCGCTGAGTTGCGAACATATATCATCGCGACCTTGGCACTCACGGCCTTGTGCCCGCAACGCCGTCCGGGTTAATGACCGACCCGTCCATCGGCGCCGTGGCGCGGCACCTTGTCCCGATGGTGCGATGCGCCTCCCGGGGCGTCAATGGCATGTCCCCGGGTCATCCGAGTGTCCGCAACTGAGTGTCCGCAACCACAGGCCGCCCGACGCTTTAGCAATGCAGATCTCCAATGACCTCCTTCCCTGGCTCATCTACGGCGTGCCGGCCGTGGTCGCCTTCGTCCTGTACCTGCGCAACCATCGCGTGCGCACCCAGGTGCACGAGGAACTGCTGCTCGAATCGGTCGCGGCCGGGCTGACCGAACCGCCGTCGCTGCACCCGGTGGTCGATCTGGGGCGCTGCATCGGCTCGGGCGCCTGCGTCAAGGCCTGTCCCGAGGACGCGCTCGGCGTGGTCGACGGCAAGGCGGTGCTGGTCGGCGCGGCCCACTGCATCGGCCACGGCGCCTGTTTCCCGGCCTGCCCGGTCGAGGCGATCAAGCTGGTCTTCGGCACCGAGAAGCGCGGCGTCGACATCCCCGTGGTGAAGCCGAACTTCGAGTCCAACGTGCCCGGCATCTTCATTGCCGGGGAGCTGGGCGGCATGGGCCTGATCCGCAAGGCGGCCGAGCAGGGCCGCCAGGCGCTCGATGCGGCGCGCGCCGTGATGAAGGGCAATGCCGAGTACGACATCATCATCGTCGGGGCCGGCCCGGCCGGCCTGGCCGCCGGCCTGGGCGCCATCGAGCACAAGCTCAAGTACAAGATCGTCGAGCAGGAGGATTCGCTCGGCGGCGCGGTTTACCACTATCCGCGCAACAAGATCGCGATGACGGCACCGGTCAACCTGCCGGTGATCGGCAAGGTGAAGATGACGGAGGTCAGCAAGGAGGAACTGCTGGATTTCTGGAACGGCGTCGTGAAGAAGACCGGCCTGGCGGTCTCGTTCCGCGAGCGGATGGAGGCGATCGAGCGCTCCGGCGAGGATTTCGTCGTCCAGACGCAGCGCGCCAGCTACCGCGGCAAGACGGTCCTGCTGGCCATAGGCCGGCGCGGCACGCCGCGCAAGCTTGCCGTGCCGGGCGAGGACGCGCCCAAGGTGGTCTACCGCCTGATCGACCCGGAGCAGTACAAGGGCCAGCGCGTGCTGGTGGTCGGCGGCGGCGACAGTGCGCTGGAAGCGGCCGTGGCGATCTCGCAGCAGAAGGGCGCGCGCGTCACGATCTCGTACCGCAGCGAAGCCTTCAGCCGCGTCAAGGAGAAGAACCGGCTGGCCCTCAAGCAGGCCCAGGACGCCGGCCGCCTGCGCGTGCTGCTGCAATCGACCATTTCGCGCATCGAGGCCGACAAGGTGCACCTCAAGTACAAGGAGGAGGCGGTCGCGATCCGCAATGACGTGGTCATCGTCTGCGCCGGAGGGGAACTGCCCACGCCGCTGCTCAAGAAGATCGGCGTCCTGTTCGAGACGCACCACGGCGAGGCCTGACGTGGTCGCCCGGTCCCCCGTGCGCCGGGCGGCGCAGGTATGCTCGCTACCGTGCCGAGGATCGGGCCGGCGATGCCCAGCGGCGCCCGCCCGGGCGCCCGGCGGCGCGGCCGCAAGCGGAGAGGGAGCATGGGTCCGGGAGAGCGCGAACCGATGAACGGCGGAGCCGGCGCTGCGGAACCGCGCGGCGTCGTGCGCGAGATCGTCCAGGCCGCCTGCCCGCACGACTGCCCGGACACCTGCGCGATGCAGGTTACCGTCGAGCACCACGGCACGCGCCGCATCGCCGTCAAGGTCGCCGGCGACCCGCACCACCCGCCCACCGGCGGCGCGCTGTGCACCAAGGTCAGCCGCTACCTGGAACGCACCTACCATCCCGACCGTGTCCTCACCCCGCTGCGGCGCATCGGCCGCAAGGGCAGCGGCCGGTTCGAACCGGTGTCCTGGGACCGCGCAATCGACGAGATAGCGCTGCGCCTGGGCAGCATCGCCGCCCGCAATCCCGAGGCCATCGTGCCGTACAGCTATGCCGGCACGATGGGCCTGGTGCAGGGCGAGTCGATGGCCCAGCGCTTCTTCAACAAGCTGGGGGCGAGCCGCCTCGACCGCACCATCTGCGCCGAGGCCGGCGTCAAGGCGCTGCGCTACACGCTGGGCGCCAGCGTCGGCATGGACATGGAGCAGTTCGAGAACAGCCGCCAGATCATCTTCTGGGGCTGCAATGCGGTGGCCTCCAATCTGCATCTGTGGAGCCGCGCCCAGGAAGCCAAGCGCCGCGGCGCGCGCCTCATCGCCATCGACCCCTACCGCTCGCTCACGGCCGAGCGCTGCCACGAACACATCGCACCGCTGCCGGGCACCGACGGCGCGCTGGCCTTCGGCCTCATGCACGTGCTGATCCGGGAAGGCTGGCTCGACCGCGACTACATCGAGCGCTACACGCTGGGTTTCGATGCGCTGGCCGAGCGCGCGCTCGCCTACGACCCGCAGCGGGTGGCCGCGATCTGCGGCATCGGCGCCGGCACCATCGAGCGGCTGGCCCATGACTACTGGCACGTGCGCCCGACGGCGATCCGCCTCAACTATGGCATGCAGCGCACCCGCGGCGGCGGTAATGCGGTGCGCGCGATCGCGTGCCTGCCGGCGCTGGCCGGCCACTGGCGCGATCCTGCCGGCGGCCTGCTGCTCTCCTGCAGCGGCACTTTCGCCGCCGACGATGACGCGCTCGAGCAGCCGCAGCTGCTGGCCGGGCGCACGCCGCGCTCGATCAACATGAGCGCCATCGGCGCGGCGCTGCTGCGCGCGCAGCCGCCTATCGAGGCGCTGGTGGTCTACAACAGCAACCCGGTGGCGGTGGCGCCCCAGTCCTCCGAAGTCGCGCGCGGCTTCGCGCGCGACGACCTGTTCACCGTGGTCCTGGAGCATTTCCTCACCGATACAGCCGACTACGCCGATTTCGTGCTGCCGGCGACGACCCAGCTCGAGCACCTGGACGTGCACCTGTCCTACGGCCATCTCTACCAGGTCGCCAACAACCCGGCGGTGCCGCCGCTGGGCGAGGCGCAGCCCAACACGGAGATCTTCCGCCGGCTGGCGCGGCGCATGGGCTTCACCGAACCGTGTTTTGCCGATTCCGACGAGCAGATCGCCGCCGTCGCGTTCGGCTCCTGCGGCGCCGCGCCCTACGACTGGGAACGGCTGCGCCGCGACGGCTGGCAGCGCCTCGACGTGCCCCAGCCGTATGCGCCCTTTGCCAACGGCAATTTCCCCACCCCCAGCGGGCGCTGCGAGTTCGTGTCCGCGCGCCTTGCCGCGCTGGGCCAGGATCCGCTGCCGGATTTCATCGCGCCCTACGAGAGCGTCCGCAGCGCCCCCGAGCTGGCGCGCCGCTTCCCGCTGGCCATCATCTCGCCGCCGGCGCGCAACTTCCTCAATTCGAGCTTCGTCAACGTGGTGAGCCTGCGCGATACCGAGGGCGAACCCCACCTGGACATGAACCCGGCGGACGCCGCGCCGCGCGGCATCGTCGACGGCGACCGCGTCGAGGTCTTCAACGAGCGCGGCTCGTTCGTCGTCCGGGCCCGCGTGGGCGAGCGCGCCCGGCCCGGCGTGGTGGTCGCCCTGTCGATCTGGTGGAAGAAGCTGGCGGCCGACGGCAAGAATGCCAACGAGGTGACCAGCCAGATGCTCACCGATATCGGCCAGGCCGCGACGTTCTACGACTGCCTTGTCGAGGTGCGCACCGCGGGCGCCGACGCCGCCCGCGTATCATCTCCCTGACGCGCGACCGCAGGCGCCGGCCACCACAGTGCCCGCCGCGGCCGGAGGAGCTGACGGGACCGACGAGTTCCGCTGCGCGTCCAGGAGACCTTGCGATGGATTTGTCGGAGCGCGTCTGGCTCAAGAGCTATCCGCCGGGAATGCCGGCCGAGATCGATCCCCTGCGCTACCCCTCGCTGGTGGCCATCCTCGACGAATCGCTGCAGCGCAACGCCGCGCGCGTCGCCTACAGCTGCATGGGCGCGGACCTGAGCTACGCCGAACTCGACCGGCGCAGTGCGGCCATTGCCGCGTGGCTGCAGAAGGAGGGGGTGGCGCCCGGGGAACGGGTCGCCATCATGCTGCCCAATGTCCTGCATTTCCCGATCGTCTTCTTCGGCGCGCTGCGCGCCGGCGCCACGGTCGTCAACGTCAATCCGCTGTACACGCCGCACGAGCTCGCGTTCCAGCTCGCCGATTCCGGCGCGCAGACGCTGTTCGTGCTGGAGAATTTCGCGCACACGGTCGAGGCGGTGATGGACCGTGTGCCGACGCGGCGCGTCGTCGTCTGCTCGATGGGCGACATGTTCCCCGCGCCCAAGTCCTGGGTCGTGAATTTCGTCGTGCGCCGGGTGAAGAAGCTGGTGCGTCCCTATGAGCGCCTGCGCGCGGTTGCGCGGCCGTATGGGCGCGTGCTGGCCGAAGGCCTGCGGGCCACCTGGCGGCCGGTGCCGCGTGCGGCGCAGGACATCGCCGTGCTGCAGTACACCGGGGGTACGACCGGGGTCGCCAAGGGGGCGATGCTCCTGCACCGCAACCTGGTGGCCAATATCCTCCAGGCCGAGGCCTGGTACGGCCCGGCCTACGCGAAAGTCGCCGATGGCGAGCAGATCGTCACGGTAACGGCGCTGCCGCTGTATCACATCTATGCGCTGACCTGCTGCGCACTGGTGTCGATGCGCAAGGGCGGCCGCTGCCTGCTCATTCCCAATCCGCGCGACTTCCCGTCCGTGGTGTCGGCCCTGCGCGGCGAGCGCTTCCACGTCTTTCCGGCGGTCAACACGCTGTTCAATGCCCTGGCCAACGACGCCGGTTTCCGCACGCTGGACTTCTCGGCGCTGGTGCTGTCCGGCGGCGGGGGCATGGCCGTGCAGCGCGCGGTCGCCGAACGCTGGCTGGCACTCACCGGTTGCCCGATCTGCGAGGGCTACGGCCTGTCCGAGACCTCGCCGCTGGCCACCTGCAATCCGGCCGACACCGATCGCTATACCGGCACCATAGGGCTGCCCGTGCCCTCGACCGAGCTGGCGATCATCGACGAGGAGGGGCGGCGCCTGGCTCCCGGCGTTCCCGGGGAGATCGCGATACGCGGGCCGCAGGTCATGGCCGGCTATTGGCAGCGCCCCGACGAAACGGCCAAGGTGATGACGGCCGAGGGCTTCCTGCGCACCGGCGACATCGGCCTGATGGACGAGTCCGGCTACACGCGCATCGTCGACCGCAAGAAGGACATGATCCTGGTGTCGGGGTTCAACGTCTACCCCAACGAGGTCGAGGACCTGGTCGCGGGATTCCCGGGAGTGCTCGAATGCGCGGCGGTGGGCATACCCGACGAGCACTCGGGCGAGGTGGTCAAGCTATACGTGGTGCGCAAGGATCCGGGCCTGCAGGAGTCCGCGCTGGCGGCCTACTGCCACGACAACCTGGCCGGCTACAAGCGCCCCCGGGTCATCGAGTTCCGCGACGAGCTGCCCAAGTCGCCGGTGGGCAAGATCCTGCGCCGCCAGTTGCGCCCCGCCCCAGCCGATCCTGCAGCATTTCGCCCCGGCGAGATGCCGCCGTCTTCACCCTCTCCCGCAGGCGGGAGAGGGCCGGGGTGAGGGAGCAAGTTGAGGACGCCCCCTCAAGCCGCCGCCACCCCATGCCCCTGTTCCTCGACCCCGCCGGACTCCACGAGCTCGTGGCGCAGGTAGCGGTAGATGGACAGCGCCTCGAGCATATTGCCGGCCCGGCTCTTGAGGCGGATGTGCATTTCGTCGGCGCCGGCGCGCACCGAGATGTCGGCGGTCTCCAGCGGCTTGTCGCCGAGCCCGGCGCCGCGGCCTATCGGTATCGGACCCTGGGTGAGCGCCTGCAGGATGCGCTGATGGCGTCCGGCCACGCCGAAAAGCTCGATGAAGACTTCGTCACCGTGTTCACTGACTTGCATCCGCATGGCGGCCGCCCATAAGGTTCGGGGGTGGGCACGCTGCGCCACCCCAAGGATTCCAGTAGATAGCAGGCTGGACTAATCCGAACGGAGGAATACTGTGTACCTTCCTGCTCTTATCTGGTGCGGTCGGGGCTACACTTTTTCAAGGGGCGTTTGCGCGGGCTCATGTTGCGGGCGCACATCGTGCCGGCGCCGTGCCGGTGCAAGGGGCGGGCGGTGAGCGCGGGCACCGGCGACTGCGTGCTGGCGCTGGACCAGGGCACGACCAGTTCGCGCGCCCTGGTATTCGACCGGCAGGCACGGGTGCTTGCCGTGGCGCAGCGGGAGCTGCCGCAGATCTACCCCCAGCCGGGCTGGGTGGAGCACGATCCCGAGGAGATCTGGCAGGGCCAGCTCGCCTGCGCGCGCGAGGCGCTGCAGCGCGCCGGCCGCGCGGCCGGGGCCGTTGCCGCCATCGGTATCACCAACCAGCGCGAGACCACCATCCTGTGGGAACGCAGCAGCGGCCGCGCGCTGGCCAATGCCATCGTCTGGCAGGACCGCCGTACCGCCGGTCACTGCGCGCGGCTGCGGGAGCAGGGTTTCGAGGACGATATCCGCCGGCGCTCCGGCCTGCTGCTGGACCCGTATTTTTCCGCCACCAAGATCGCCTGGCTGCTCGACCATGTTCCCCACGGCCGGGCGCGCGCCGAACGCGGCGAGCTGGCTTCCGGAACGGTGGATTCCTGGCTTCTGGCTCGCCTTTGCGGCGACGCCCTGCATGCCACCGACGTGAGCAATGCCTCGCGCACGCAGCTGCTGAACCTGCAGACGCTGGACTGGGATCCGGAGCTGCTGGCGCGCTTCGGCATACCCCGTTCGCTGTTGCCGCGCATCGTCGACTCCAGCGGTGTGGTCGGCAGCACGCTGGCGCCATGGTTCGGCGCGCCGATCGCGGTCGCGGGCCTGGCCGGCGATCAGCAGGCGGCCACCTTCGGCCAGGCCTGCTTCCAGCCCGGCATGGCCAAGAATACCTATGGCACCGGCTGCTTCCTGCTGCTGCAGGCCGGCGCCTTGCCGCCGGTGCCGGGCAGGGGCCTGCTCGCGACGGTGGGCTGGCGCCTGGCCGGGGGCGCGCGCAGCTACCTGCTGGAGGGCAGCGTCTTCGCCGGCGGCGCCGTGGTCCAGTGGCTGCGCGACGGCCTGGGCATCATCGCCAGCGCGGGCGAGATCGAGGCCCTGGCGGCGCAGGTGCCCGACAGCGGCGGCGTCTTCCTGGTGCCGGCCTTCGCCGGCCTGGGAGCGCCGTACTGGGACCCGAATGCCCGCGGCGCGCTGCTGGGCCTCACCCGCGGCACCACCCGCGCCCACCTGGCCCGCGCCGCGCTCGAGGCCATCGCGCTGCAGTCCACCGAGCTGCTGCACGCCCTGCGTGCCGGCGGCATGGCCCTGCACGAATTGCGCGTCGATGGCGGCGCGGCGGGCAACAACCTGCTGATGCAGATGCAGGCCGACCTGCTGGGCGTGCCGGTCGTGCGGCCGCGCTGCATCGAGACCACCGCCCTGGGCGCGGCCTTTCTCGCCGGACTCGCGGTCGGCTTCTGGCGGGACACGGCCGAGCTCGCGGCGCTCTGGCAAAGCGATCGGGTCTTCGAACCGCAATGGAACGAGGAGCACCGCGCCGCGCTGCTGGACCAGTGGCGCCGGGCGGTGGCCCGCAGCCTGGCGTGGGCGCAATGAGCGCGCCGGCGGCCGCAAGCGCCGGGACAGCGCCGCGCTGACCGCATAATCGGGGTTTGCGCCCCCCTTCTTTCCGCAGGAGCATCCGATGAACGACCGAGCGCCCGGGAGCCTGCAGGCGCGCAGCCTGCGGGCCGTCTGGCATCCGTGCACCCAGATGCAGGTGCATGAGCAGGTGCCGCTGATCGCGCTGGCGCGCGGGGAAGGTCCGTGGCTGGTCGAAACCGACGGACACCGGCTGCTCGATGGCGTCAGCTCCTGGTGGGTGAACCTGTTCGGTCATGCCAATGCGCGCATCGGCGCGGCCATCGCCGGGCAGTTGCAGGTGCTCGAGCACGCGATGCTGGCCGGTTGCACGCACGCGCCGGTGGTCGAGCTCTCGGAGCGTCTCGCCGCGCTCACCGGCAACGTCCTGGGCCACTGCTTCTATGCCTCCGACGGCGCCTCGGCGGTGGAGATCGCGCTCAAGATGAGTCATCACGCCTGGCGCAATGCCGGCCACCCGGAGAAGCGCGAGTTCGTCTGCATCCGCGGCGACTACCACGGCGAATCGCTGGGGGCGCTGGGCGTCACCGACGTGCCGATCTTCCGCGACGTCTACGCCGGCCTGCTGCATGCCGCGCACGTCGTCGCCAGCCCGGATGCGCGCCAGGCGCTGCCCGGCGAGGGGCCGGAGGCGCCGGCGCGCCGCGCCGTCGCCGATCTCGAGCGGCTGCTGGCCGCCCACGCCGGCAGGATCGCCGCGCTGATCGTCGAACCGCTGGTGCAGTGCGCCACCGGCATGGCCATGCACGAGCCGGTTTTCCTGCGCGAAGTGCGCGCGCTGTGCGACCGGCACGGCGTGCACCTGATCGCCGACGAGATCGCGGTCGGCTGCGGCCGCACCGGCACTTTCTTCGCCTGCGAGCAGGCCGGCATCTGGCCCGACTTCCTGTGTCTTTCCAAGGGCATCAGCGGCGGCTACCTGCCGCTGTCGGTGGTGCTGACGCGCCAGGCGATCTACGACAACTTCTATTCGACCGACATCACCCGCGCCTTCCTCCATTCGCATTCGTACACCGGCAACCCGCTGGCCTGCCGCGCTGCCCTCGCCACGCTCGACATCTTCCGCGACGACGGCGTGCTCGAGGCGAACAAGCGCCGCGCCGCGCACCTGGACGGGCTGCTCGAGCCGCTGGCGCGCGACCCGCGCGTGGCGCACCTGCGTCGGCGCGGCATGATCTGGGCGTTCGACGTGCGCGCGGAGGCGCTGGCCCGCGGCGGCGCGCCGTTCGCGCGGCGCTATTTCATGGCGGCGCGCGCACAGGGCGTGCTGCTGCGGCCGATCGGCAATACCGTGTACCTGATGCCGCCCTACGTGATGACGGATGCCGATACCGAGCACCTCGCCCGCGGCACGCTGGCCGCCCTCGATGCCGCGCTTGTCCACTAGCCGATCCGTGCCCCGGAGGAGGGCCCGATGACGCTGGGCTGGCTCGCGCACCTGCAGCAGCGCCTCGATCGGCTCGATGGCGAGCACCTGCGCCGGCGCCGCCGCGTGGTGGAGGCCGGCGGCGCGGCGCAGCTGCGGGTGGCGCTGCCCGGCGGACCGCGCGAGCTGCTCGCCTTCTGCAGCAACGACTACCTGGGCCTGGCCGCGCACCCGGCGGTCGCCGCGGCGCTGGCCGAGGGCGCACGGCGCCACGGCGCCGGCAGCGGCGCCTCGGCGCTGATCAGCGGCCATCACCTGGCCCACCACCAGCTCGAGGAGCGCTTCGCGGCGCTGCTGGCTGCGCGGATCCCGCGCTGCCGGGCCTTGCTGTTCGGCACCGGCTACCTGGCCAACACGGCGACCATCGCCGCGCTGGCCGACCGCGATACCGCCATATTCTCCGAGGAGCTCAATCACGCCTCGCTGATCGACGGGGTGCGTCTCGCGGCGGCGCAACGCCACGTCTATCCGCATGCCGACCTCGACGCCCTGGAGGCGCTGCTGGAATCGAGCACGGCGCCGCGCAAGCTGATCGTCAGCGATGCGGTGTTCTCGATGGACGGCACGCTTGCGCCGCTGGCGCAATTGCTCGCGCTGGCGCAGCGCCACGGAGCCCTGCTGATGGTCGATGATGCGCACGGCTTCGGCGTGCTGGGACCCGACGGCACGGGTTCGCTGGCGCATTTCGACCTGCGCTCCGAGCACCTGGTCTACGTCGGCACCCTGGGCAAGGCGCTGGGCGTCGCCGGCGCCTTCGTCGCGGCCCACGAGAACGTCATCGAATGGTTGATCCAGCGCGCGCGGCCTTATGTGTTCTCGACCGCGCCGCCGCCGGCACTGGCCGTCGCGCTGCAGGCGGCGCTCGACATCGTCACCGGCGCGGCCGGCGGCGCCCTGCGCGCGGCGCTGGCCGCACGGATCGCGCGCCTGCGCGCCGCCCTGGATGTGCGCCCCTGGCAGTTGCTGCCCTCGACGACGGCGATCCAGCCGATCGTCATCGGCGATAATGCGCGGACCATGGAAGTCGCCGCAGCGCTGCTCGAGGACGGGATCTGGGTCGCGGGCATCCGCCCGCCCACCGTTCCCGAGGGCAGCGCCCGGCTGCGCGTGACCTTGTGCGCGAGCCACAGCGACGCGCAGGTCGATCGTCTCGCCGCGGCGCTCAATGACCAGGCACGCCGTGGCCGCTGATGCCGGCCTGTCGTGCTTCGTCACCGGCACCGACACCGGCGTGGGCAAGACCCTGGTGGCCGCGGCGCTGGTGCATGCGCTGGTCGGCGCGCTGGGGCCGCGGGGTATCCGCGTCGCCGGCATGAAACCGGTGGCTGCGGGGGCCGCCTGGCACGACGGCGCCCTGCGCAACGACGATGTCGAGGCGCTGGCGGCGGCCGGCAATTCGGGCGCGCCGCGCGACGAGCTGTGCCCCTACCTGCTGCCCGACGCGCTGGCGCCGCATATCGCCGCCGAGCGGGCGGGCGTGCGTCTCGAACGGGCCGTCATCCTGCAGGCCTACGCCCGGCTGCGCGCGCGCGCCGGCGCGGTGGTGGTAGAAGGCGTCGGTGGATTTCGCGTGCCGCTGGGCGCCGATTTCGACACGTCCGACCTGGCCCGCGACCTGGCACTGCCGGTGGTGCTGGTGGTGGGCCTGCGGCTGGGCTGCCTCAATCACGCGGCGCTGACGGTCGAGGCGATCGCCGCGCGCGGACTGGCGCTGGCGGCCTGGGTCGGCAACGGCATCGATCCGCAGATGGCCGAAGCGGACCGCAACATGGCCGCGCTCGGGCGCATCATCCCGGCGCCGTGCATGGGGCGCGTGCCCTGGCTCGAGCGGCCCGACGCCCGGCTTGCCGCGGGCCATCTCGACCTGGA